>Ga0136569_100016_pt1 | contig 55431 bp, 80 predicted proteins | sample AntDeeMetageno50_FD_101382 | JGI IMG/M metagenome (GOLD analysis project Ga0136569, IMG submission 101382) | Saline lake microbial communities from Deep lake, Antarctica - Metagenome #50 | ecosystem: Environmental > Aquatic > Non-marine Saline and Alkaline > Saline | place: Antarctica: Deep lake...
GCGCCGCCCAGCGATGTCACGATCTACTGCGATCAGGCTGGCACCCCCAAGTCCGGCATGTTGCCCACGGTGATCACCCCGGTCGTCCTTCGCGGCGGCACAGACATCCGTACTTCCAACGACGTTTCCTACAGCATCAGCGCGCCGTCGCAGGTCAATGCTTCGGTCAACAGCACGGCTGGCAGTGCCGACAAGGGCCGTATCACCATCGGCACAAGCTGGACCGGCCCGGGGACCATCAGCCTGACCGTCACCGTCTCGGGCGTCCCTTACGGTCCTTTCCCGATCGCTGTTTCTCGGCTCAACGATCCGCCTTCCGTGCCGAGCGGCGGCGGTGGGTCAGGGCCGGCCTACGACAGCACGTTCAGCGCGGTCACTTCGACCAGCTTCACCGCGATCAGCGACGAACTTGGCCCGCTGACGATTACGGCCGGCCAGAACCTCATTGTCACCGCGCCGCTGGACTACAACCTTTCGGCGGCGACTTCGCTGTCTCGGTACATGATCGCCAAGGCGCAGTATTGGGACGGATCAGCCTGGCAGGATTTCCCCAGTTCGCCGGTCAACGGCAGCAATGCGACCTGGAGCGCGGTTGATTTCAGCGGCGACCCGGGATCGATCAATCTCTCGCAGACGAAAACCGGCCTCAGTGCCGGCTCTTACAAGGTCCGGTTGGTTGCCGCACTTTCGGCGAGCGGATCGAGCGCATCGCTCTCGGTCGTGAGCGGCACCATGACATACAGCATCGCATAGGAGCGGAAAAATGGCGGTTGAACAGGATTGGGCGGCCTACACTGACCAAGCCCGACTGGCGGATACCGATACACTTTTGGCTCGCACTTCTGGTGGGGCAGGGGTGGAGGTTCCGGGGTCGGCGCTGGTCAAATATGATGCCGCTGGCAACGTCGGCATCGGCGGTGCGGCTTCGGAAAAACTGGACGTTTATGGAACAGTTCAGACCCGCGCGCAAAAGGCGTTCAATGGGGTGGGCTTCCAGCCATATCTGGTGCTATCGGACAGCAATGCCGGCTTTGCTGAAGTGCGGCTTATCAATGCCGGCGGTGCGGCCTATATCCTGACGGGCGGCACGCTGCGCTGGAACTGGTCGACCGCCGGACATTTCCTGCCCGAGGCGGACAACAGCTACAACATCGGATCGGGGGCCAAGCGCGTCGGCACCTATTACGGCGCGACCGGCACGATCAATACTTCAGACGCGCGGGAAAAGGTGTGGCGCGGTGCAATGACTGCCGCCGAACTACGCGCGGCAAAGCGGATTATTGCCGAGATGGGCTTTTACCAGTGGATCGCGGCGGTCGATAAAAAAGGTGATCGGGCGGCGCGGTTTCACTTCGGGCCGCGCGCACAACAGGTCTGGGCGATCATGGCTGACGAAGGGCTAGTCGATGCGATTGACGAGGACGGTCGCCCAGGCGCCACGCCTTACGCCTTTCTGTGCTTTGACGAATGGGCCGCCGAACCGGCGCAAGCCGAAACGCGCGACGTGAATGACAAGGTGCTGTCCCCGGCCAGGCCGGCAGTGGCGGCTGGCAACCGGTTCGGGCTGCGGATAGATCAGCTCGCGCTGTTTCTGATCGCAGCGCAGGAAGCGCGCATTGCGGCGCAGGACGCTCGGATCGCTGCACTCGAAGCTGCGGTCTAGCCCATGCCAGCGACCCCCGCCCGTATCGGTTTCATCCAGTCGGAGTTCCGCAAGGTCCAGGCCAAGGACACCGTTGTCCAGTCGCGCTTCGGTAGTCTTGCCCGCGACAGCGAGGATCCGGTCCCGACCTTCTTCAATAACGAGGCCGATGCGCTGCTGGTGGCGCAGGAGCGGCAGACGCTGCTCGGCCAGACCCGGCGCCGGTTCAGTGTGCGCCAGACCGAGGCTGAGGATGTCGCTGAACTCGACCTCTCTGGCACCCTGCCTGTTGTCAGCTTCACCGATGCCGAGAAGGCCGTGGCGCGCAACATGGCGGTCTGCTCAGTTTCGTTCGATCTGGGCCGCGGCTCGACCACCGTAACGCTTTGGGGATGACATGGCTGATCTGCGCAAACCGCTTTTCGTAATTCCGCTGAGCCTGGGTACGGTTGCTTCGGGCAATGTGGCGTCAGGATATTCCGCCGCTCATCTTGGACTCCCGAAAGCAGCCGGCCTGGCTTGGCGCAGTTCGGGCAACGCGAACCTCTGGGCCCGGGGTGACTTCGGCGCTACCCGCCAGGTCGATTTCTGTGCGCTGATGGCTGCAAATGCGCAGGCGGGCACGACGCTGCGCCTGCGGCTGGGTACGACCCAGGCCGAGGTGGATGGCACGGCACCCTATGACAGCGGCGCTCTGACGTTCATCAATCCGGCGATCACGCGGGAAGACGGCCTGTACCACAGCCACCTCGAAATCGGCTCGGTCCAGAATGCCCGCTGGTGGAGGATCGACGTTGGCGGTCATACCGGCGACTTTCAGGCCGCAACGCTGGTGCTGGGCAAGAAGGTCGCGCCGACCTACCTCTACAATCAGGACTATGAGTTCGGCGTCGAAGACTTCGGCTCGATCGATGTGACCCGCTTCGGCGTGATGGACGAAGAGCCGGGGGTAATCTTCCGATCGCTCGGCTTTACCCTTGGCTGGACCACGGAAGCAGAGTTCGAGGACACGTTCCGGCCGATGCTGGAGAAGCTGGGCGGCCGCGGCGCGATCTATGTCTGCTTCACGCCGGAAGCGACCACGCGGCGCCAGGCCCGAACCTATCTCGGCATCATGCGCAAGCCGCCCACGGCCCGGGCGATCCGCAAGCCGTTCACGTTCTCCCAAGAGTTTGAGATCCTGTCTCCCTACTGATTTGCAGTTCGCGTGCGCGCATCACGCGAAACAGCCGGAGTTCCGGGGGGTCCGCCGGCTGGGCGGGCCGGGGCTTAGCGCCCTGGCCCGCTTTCAGTTTCACCCGATAGGGGGCTGGGTTGCGCCGATAGGGGGTGTATGGCCAACCGGGAACACGGTGACAGGAAAGCCCTCAACAAAGCAGTCGATCGGCCGCTGATAGCGCTCGGCCAAGCGGTGGGCCTGCTCCACAGATGAAGCGACGCTGCGGACAGGCGGAACAGTCACGGCGGTTGATTTGAGGCTGTCACTTACCTCGCTGGCAATCTGGCGCATTTTGGCGAAGAGGCTGCCAAGGTCCATCACTCCACCTCCCGTCGCAAATCCCAGCCCGCCTTGCGCGCCATGTTGCGCGCCCGATCGGTCCAGTCGAAATGGTCCATCACGGCGAAGTGCATCGCCTGGCGGTCTTCCTGCGGCTCGACAACGGTGACCTTGACCAGTTCAAAGCCAGGGCGATCAAACGGCTCCGTGACTGTCACAGCGACATAGGCACCGCCGCGCGTCTCCCATATCTCCAGACCAACATTCATCGGATCGCTTCCGGTCGTGGTGAATCTCTGTTCCGCCACGGGCCTGCCGGTAAACTCCACCACCGGCCCGGCCTGCGGCTTGATCTCCTGCCGCTCCCATTCCCCCGAGAGGGCTTCGGCGCGCTTGATGGCACGTTTCAGGGCGCGCTCTGTGTCGGCCAGGATAGTGAGGGTTTGCTCCGGAGCGGCTGCACCGGCTTGCTCTGCTAGTGACGGCAGTTCCTCAAGCCTGATGTGTATCCTGATTTGCTGATCCGGGGTCACGCCGCCATTCTCCACTTCATCTGATTGCCCTGCTTGACCTTGAGCCAAGCCTGGGTCCGTTTCCTACGATACGGGGCCTCGGCATCCTTGAGCATACAACCCTCGCCCCCTGCCGCCCAAACGCGCCGCGCCAAGTCGATTGCTTCGGAAGGGGTGGCAACCCATTCGTCCTCGACCAGCAGGACCGCCGGCGGAGCGCCTTCGTCCCTGCCCCGGCTGCCTTCGCGCCATTCCCACTGATCGCCGGCCGCCGCGCCCATGAGCGCCCCCAGCCGTGCTTTCCGCTGATAGAGGGGCGTCGGATCTTCGCCGCGCTGCCAGGCCGCCAGCGGGACAGCGTCGAATAGATGCAGCACGCCCGCCTCGCTTCCCAGCTTCCACCCAGCCTCGCACCAGCGCTTCGTGGCGGCCAAGGTGCCATCGACCACGAACTCGCCATCGAACATGAGCGGTTCACCGGCGGCACGCTCCATGCGGTCCAGGGCGTGCAGAATGTGCCCCGTCCCCTCGATCGCGAAGCCGCCGCGCGTCCAGAGCCGGTTTTTGCCGTCCAGGCCGGGGAAGCGGGCGGCTCGCCAGCCATCCCATTTACGCTCGGCCATCATTCCCCCGGAAGGCATGACGCCCCGGAAGTCGCTTGCGAGCTGGACCAGTTCGGTTGGGCGGCGGATCATTGAGAAAGTCCTATCTGCTTCATCAACCATGACCATCTTACTTCGTTCCAAGAGCAGCCATCACGATCATCAAGCGCGGGGAACTCTTTGTCAGCGCTGTAGTCATCTCCGCACTTGCAAGCAGTATCGTCGCAGTTCTGGCAGGGTTCGTCGAGGCAGTCTCCAGCCCTGCCGCATTCCTCTTCGATCGCAGTCAACACATCGTCGATCTGCTCGCCAATTTCGTTCCAGCCGGAATCGACCCGAACAACGTGGTAGTTGGGCCGCTGGTTTATTGTGGCGATGCGAATCAGCTTGAGCCCGTCACCAAATGAGCATTCGCAGACATACGGGGTCATCGGGCCAGAGTCTCCGTCGGTCCACAGCGTTCCAATGAACTCGACCTCAAACACATCCTTGAGCATTTGTAGGTTGAGCAGATCGCCAACAACCATGTCGCGTGAGGCAATCGCTCGGGACACATTCTTGCGCCAGTGCTCTTGGGGGTTGTAATAACGCCCTTCGACTTCAAGCATGACCGATTCCGGCCTTGATCCGTCACCAACAACGGTTGCGTAAGCTCGATCGCCTGATGATGGCCAACTGACAACTACGCGGCTCCCGATTTCCATCTCAATTCTCCAAGCCCTGCATCAAACCGGCGCGGGCAGTTCCGGTGCGGCTGGATTACCGCGAAAGGGGGGCGGACGCAACGGCCCGCCCCGGCTGGGCCTAAGCCGCAATTCCCTCGACAGGGGCGAGCACCGGCAAGGGCGGCGCAAGACCGGCCTGGCGAAGCGCCACCTCCGCCTTTACCGCGCGGCTGGCCAGCGCTTCGATATGGCCCGCGTTCTGGACCATCACCGCTTTCAGCCGGTCAACTTCCGCCGACAGGGGGATGGCGCGTTGCAAGGCCGCGTCCCGCTCAGCCTTGAGCCGCAACAGGTCGCTTTCCTGCTCCGGTGCGTGGGGATCGACAATCCGGCCCTGCAGCTCGGTAAGCTGGGCGTGCAGGACATCGGCGCGCTGGCGCTGGAACGTGGCGGCCTGGCGAGCGCTTGCCAGCATCCGGCGGGACCGCTGGGCCGTGGCAAGGCGTTTGTCTTGGCTCCGGTGTAGCAAGGCGAGCCGCTGATCGGCGACTTGGCGCGTGGCGGCGACGGTGACCTCCATGTCGCGCATCTGATCGAAGGCAAGATCGCGCTCTTTTTCCTTCGTCCGATAGTTCGCGTTCGCGGCCTCCAGCGCAGCCCGTTGCAATCTGATTTCGTGTCGCTGCGCCCATGCCCGCCTGATCGCCCGCTCATGCGCCGGCGAGCGCCGGGGCTGGATTGCCTCGACAGGCGGGGCCTCGCTTTCCACCGGAACGGGGGCGGCAATCATGGCCTCCAGCGCCGCCACGCGGGCCGCCAGATCGGCAAGCGCGCCATCCGGCAAGCTGTAAGCATCCGTTACAGGTTCAGCAGCGGGCAAATCCGGCTCGCTCAGCGCCTCGACAGGCTCCGGGGCTATATGGACAGCCACCGGCTCGGCTTCGCGCTCCTGCGGCTCCGTGCCGGCGATTTCCGGCATATCGACCGCAGGGGCTTCCGGCTCGACCTCAACCGGGCCCGCCTCGATCTCGGCGCGGGTGACAAACACCCCGCCGGGATAGGTGCGTCCATCCGGGCGGACAGTCAGGAACCGGCTATCGCCCTGCTCCCAAAGCCACCGCAGGATATGAGCCGCGCGGCCATCGGGCAGCGTGATTGCCATAGTCTCGAAACAGCTTTCGCCGATAAGCGCCCGAACCTGATCGGCGGAGAGGTGGATCTTGCTCCCATTGTCCGCAACCGGATATTCTACACCATCCGGGCCGGTGATTGCGCTGGCGCTGGTAAGCTGGCCAGGCCCATCGGAGGGCATCAGGATTGAGCAACTGCCTTCGATCACTTCGCAGGCCGCCGGGTGATAGGTTTCGCGCTCGGTTAGCGTTTCCCAGTCTTTGACCTTTTCGGTCCAGGCGACGGTAGAAACCGTGCCCGAGATGGTGAGCCCGAGAATCCGATTGCCGCTCTTGATAAGATCCCCGCCGTTAAAGCGCGCATCGCCGAACGGGCGAGCGCGATAGGGGCACCCCTCGTTGTAATCCCAAGAGTCAGCGCTATCGCCGAAAGCCTGCGTTATTGCTTCGGCACGGGCCGCCATGCCTTCCGGTGTCAGCAAGCCGCGAGTTTCCGCCAGCACCTGCAAATAGGCCAGCGCCGCGCCCTCGCCATCCCAGCGGTATTCATAACCCTTGCGCTGGCAACCTTCCGACTGGACCGCCAGGCAGCCGAATAGCAGGCCATCATCGCCCGGAACGCTGCCCAGCATCCCTTCGCGCGCCGGTTGCCAGTCGATTCGCTGGCCCAGGCCCTTCGCGGCGGCTTCCATGCTGGCCAGCGGGGCACCGGGGAGCAATTCAGGGAAAAGCACCGCCTCGCTCTCGACCGGCGCCAGAGCGGTTTCAAAGGGCCGCTCCCATTGCACGAAATCGGCGCCATTCGGCTTGGTCCAGAACTTCACCCGGCCGAAATCAAAAGCCAGCCGGTCCCCTGCCATGATTTCCACGGAAGGGGAGCCTGCGACCAGCTTGGCGGCCTTCGCCATCATTTCCACGGCATCGCGCGGGATGATGTAATCGGGCAGGCATTCCGCGCCTTCCGGCATCGGGCGCGAGGCAATGGCCATGTTGCTGCCGTCGCAGGCGACCATGACAAGGCGCTCGGGCCCTGCCATCTCGCGCCGCTGGAGCGCCACGCCCCACAGATAGGCGCGGCCCGGTGCATCATTCCCCTGAAAGGGGGCCAGCGCCGCCAGATCGGCCAGGAAGCGCCCCGCCGGCACGGTAAACCGGGATAGGGGGGCAGGATCGGCGGCGGCCAGCGGGAAGTCATCGGCGGGCAGGGTCTTGAGATTGAAGCGGGACCGGCCCGCGGCCAGCAACGCGCGGCCCTCGCCCTGATCGGTGAAGCGGACCTCGAAAGGCTTGGCCTTGGCCAGCTTGGCGGCGGCATCGGCGAAGGGCGCGGCATCGACACAGACCGTGCCGGGAAGATCGACCCGCGCCGCGATGGTGACGCTTGCGCCTTGCGCGGTGTTGTCAGCCGTGAGCGTCACCGTCCCGGCAGGATCGGCGGCAAGGTGGATGCTGGCCAGGATCGGCAAGGTCTGGCGCTTGCCAATGACGCGCTTGGCCAGGAAGGCGACGGCGGCGGCGAGCTCTGCCGGATCGGCATGGAATGACGCCAGCGACAATTCGGCGGCGGCGGTTTCAATGGTGGATTCGTGCATAGTCGTTACTCCATTGCCCTGGTCGAGAGAGGCTCGGGCAATCTGGCGCGCTTAGGCCCCTTGGCCTACCTAGGCCGCCTATTCCCACGAAAGGGGAGCGGGCGGGCGGGATAGGCCCCCGGCGATCTGCCGGGGGCGGGGTTGTTAGTCGCAAAGCCAGAGCAGACCGACAAAGCCCGATATGGCCTCATACTGCGGCGTCGTGGTGTCGTTGTAATCGGTCCAGGGCGTTCTCCAATCCTGCCATTGCAGCGAAGGGTAGCTGTCGATTTCGCCGAAAATGCGAAGCGCTGGCCTGCCAGTGGAAAGCAAGATTTCGTATTCCTCTGCATCGGGCTTTTCGCCGCCGGGGCTATACCAGCCGCCACGGACTTGGAACGATAGCGGCATTTCCTGAATCCGCTTTCGGAGCGTGTCGGCGTCGTCGAACGTCTCGTTGTTAAAGCTGACGGTTTCCGCGTCGCCATCCTCTAGCGCGGCAAGGGCCGCCATCGCTTCGCAGATCAAATCGGCCCAAGCGCGGGCTTTGCTAATTGCGTGGTCTGACATAGTCTCAATCTCCATTGGCCTAGTTAAGAGAGGAGTGGCAATTCCTCTGAGATGGAATAGGCCATAAAACTGCAATTTATACAAGTAAAACTTTCAGTTTCACGCTGAAATGGTGCGATTTTTTGCGGGTCCTACCTAGCCAGGATCACAGGTGTATGCGCTGTGAAACCCCAAAAAACTATCGTGACCCATTTTTTTACATAGCGAATAGTTAGAAGTTGCACTTCGACACAGAAAAACCCGCCACGCACGGACCGCAGCGGGTCAAGTCAACGCCGATGTGGGGATCTCGGCGCTATGCCTCGCGCCGGCGCACTTCATCCTCGCTGCAGCGCCCGGCCGGGAGATAGATGCGGTTCGGATCCATGATGGGCCCGTTGGCCAGCGCCTGCAGATCCCGGTCGCCGAGGCCGTCGATCGGGACGCACCATATGCGATCTCCTCGCCCGCCTGGCTCGTCTGCTACCGCGTTCGCGATCGAAGCGTCCGCCCTCTGCGCGTAACCACCGCGGACGAGGATGCTGTCACCCGCCGAGATCAGCTCAAGACAAGAGGCCATGCGGCGGGTCATAGGCGCTCCATCGCTTCCTCAAGATTGGTACGCTCGACCTGCATCACGAACATCCGCTTTTCGTCGTCGGGCTTGTCCAGATAGGCCAAGATCGCCGCGGCTGTGCGCTGCATCTGCATTGCGGCTTCGTGTAGGGCGCCTGTCATGGCAGTATCACCTTCTCTGTCTGAAGATATTGGTAGATGTATTCGCCCAGGTCGCGGGCCTTTTGCGGAGAGATCATCGGCGTTCCGCTCGGCCAGCGAGTCTGTTCCCGGACAATCATCGCGATTGCTTCCACGCGGGCTTCGCGACGGGAGGGTGGCTTGCAGGACGGATTTTGCTTCGGATTGACCTCACTCAGCATCGGTTGCCTCCTTGATCTTGGCGAGGGCATCGCGAGCCAGTTGCCGAACTTCTGCTGGTGTAGTCTCCCACTTATCGGGATAACCCCAAGCTGGTGTGCGCTCGATCTTGCCCAACGCCTCCCCTGCTTCTTTCAGCAGGACCTCAAGGGCTTCGATGCGATCGGAAATCGTGACATACTCGCATTCTACTCCGACAAACGGACATCGCCCAAACTGCCGCTTTTTTAATTCATCCATTGGAGTAATCCTTGAGGTTGCGGATGGCATCAAGAATGCGATCCACACTTCTCAGTGTGAGGTTTCGGTTACTCGATAACATCTGGCTCACCGCCGCTTCACTCAGCTTCAAACGATCAGCCAACATCCTCTGCGATACGCCAGCCTCAATCATGCGGCGATCAATCATGGATATTGTCTGCTCGCGAAAGCTACCCGCCCGCCACCGCTCTTTTGAATCATCCATCGGTTGCCTCCTTGATCTTGGCGAGGGTGGTGGCTGCTTTTTCACAAGCCCGACAGTGTTTAGGGCACCAACCGTGCCGCTGCTGAATAGCGTCCAACGCCTCCCCCGCCTTTTTCACCAACCCCATCAGCCGCGCTTTGTCGGCCTCAAGGGCTGCGATGCGGGCGTTGTCTGCGCGGCCCGCGCTTGCGGCTTCATGTGCTACATTTCCGACCTCATAAAGCCCCGCGCTCTGCCGAGGACTAAGTATGTCAGCATGATCGTCAGCCACAAACTGCGGCCAGACATGAAGCGCCTCCAACCGCTCTATCAGATCATCCTGCATTGGGGTTCTCCTTGAGGGCGAGGGCGCGCAAGTGGGCCGCAGCCGCAGTCTGAAATTGCTTGATTGCATCGCACTGGACAGGTTCACCATTCGGGCAGACCGCTCGCTCGATCATATCCGCCGCCTGCTCCAACGCCTCTCGCCACACTGCCACCGGCTCGGCGCTGGGCTGCGGTCGGGTGTAAATGTCCGAAACGATCAGCGGCGTGATTACGTTCAGAAAGTCTGGCGAGTTGTCGCAGCATACCCCGCACTCATTAGAAACGAGCGACCAGCTATCGAACCATTGCATCCAGTATGCACCGCAACGGGTGCAGCGGTGAGTTGGCGACCGGTCTGATGCCAGCGTGGTGTCGATCCGTGGCATTTGGAGCATTGTTCGCAGCGTGTCGGCGGCTTCGCGGAATGCAGCGCGGCGTTCAGGCGAGGCTGCATCAATCCCCTCGTTTTCCCAAACGTCAGCCAGTTCGGTCAGCAATCGCCCGCTAATGGGTTTCAGTTCTTCACTCATATCCGTTCGCTTTCAAAATCGATGCGAGAAGCGCGAGGCTGGGGTGGGTTCGGCAGGTCCGGGCACTTCGAGCAGTAGTAACGCTGGCCGTGTGGGCAGAGCGGACGGTTCAATGGCCCTCGGTCGGTGTAGTCTGGCGCTGGCTGGCTCATGGCTTCATTCCTTCTGCGAGATAGGCGGTAAGCATCTGCTGCCACTGATTGCGGCCATATTCGGACCAACCGCCTTCGCCTTGGATCGGCACCTGCAAGGCGCGCGAAACGAAGGCGTCCAGCATGGCTGGCGTCGGCTCGATGGGGGCGATCACAAAGCCAGCGTCATGCAGCCGTGCGATCACCGTATTCATGCGGCGCTGACAGGCTTCCGGGCAGGTATGATAGCCTTCTGTAGCGATGGCGTGGACATAGGCGCTGGCCATAACTTCGGCGGGGTCACTCATCGCAATACTCCATGTCGTTCAGATCGTAGTCCACCACGCCTTTACCGAGGCATCGCGGGCATCGCTTGGACGCTTCGCTGGAAACTTCGATCTCGCCAGCGCCGTGGCAGTCGGGGCATTCAACGTCGATAATCATGGCAGCACCTTCATAATGATTGGAGCGGTGGAGCAGTTCATCGTGCAGAAGCCATCGAAGCAGTCGCTGCACGGCCTGAACCCAAGTTCATCTCCGCGTTCGCGCAAAGCCTCATTCCGCTTGGCAACCAGTTCGGCAATGCGATCATCAAGCCTAGCTATCTTGCGCTGGGCGACGGTTGCGGGCGGATCATAGCTCATCGTCTTTCCTTTCTGCGCGGAGGAAGGCTGCTAGAAGCGCGAGGCTGGGGTGGGCGGCGCGTGACGCAAACTCACTATCCAAGGTTTCGTCGGTCCAGACTTCGGAAAGCCAGTTTTTGCCACAATCTCCGGGCATGATGCGCCACCGCCACCCCTCCGGCACCAGCATTTCCGCCGCGCTGGTCCATGCTTCGGCGTCGAGCATCATGTCAAACCGTCGCCACTTAAGGAAAGCTGTTGTGTTCGGGTGCTGGTAATCTCGCTCCCATAAGAACAATTCGTTCCCTAGGGCCTGAAACGCCTCTTCAAACAACTCTTGCCTCGGCTCCTTCGCTGCCTCGATGCGCGTGATTAGGTCGGTCATACAAGTGGCTCCCCGGTAATTTCGCACCAAAGCTTGCGGGCGCGGGCAAATGCACCAAGGAACTTGGGCGCGGACACGGTCTGCTCTTCGGCATAGAAACCGCGAGTGGCTTCATCGAATGCATCCGCCTTTTCCCGCAATTCGTTGGCGCGAGAATGGCCAGTGTCGGCGAGGGCGCGCATTCGGTCGCCGAGATTAGTTGTGGTGTCTGATAGGGTGGTCATGGGCGGGGTTTCAGCACGATTGGTCACAGGGACAGTCTCCACAGGTTTTGCAAATGGTGGGCGACCAAGCGCATCCTTCAAGAGTGCTTGCCCCATCGCTATCAATGGGGCCGCCACATTCTGGGCACTGACCGACGGTTTCTTCCGGGCGAGCCGGGATTACATCACAGCACATCGACTAACCTCCCTTGCCTTCGAGTGCGGCACCGCCTGATTGCGGATAGATGGCGGCGGGATCGACCTTCATGTGGGGGCCTATCGCGGCAAGCCGCGCTTTCAGCCTAGCCACTTCACCCCGCAGCGCCTCGACCTCGCGGGCCGTGGCGTTGGCTTGGTTGCGCCAATACTCTGCAAGCTGCTCCCAAGTGGGGTTATGTTCGCCGCAGTCGTCGCCAGCGTGAATGCACTTTTTACAGTGCTCAAGTTCTTCCAGGTTATCGGTCATGGTTGGTGTCCTCATCAAAAACGCCCGCTGCGTATTCACCAGCAGATAGTTGGCGCTTTCCTTCAGCAAGGCGGTGCTCATTGAAGCACAGATACTGCTCAACCATGCAGGCGTCGTAAGCGGCTTTCTTGATGCCTTCTTCGATCAGCTTAATTTGGTGGTTCAGCGCGTCACGCTGGGCTATGAGTTGGTAGAGTTCATCGGTCATGGCTGGTGTCCCCTCACGCAATGCAGATCACTTGAAGCAACCTCTTCGGGATCATCGTCTGGCCAACTTTCCCATGCGTTGTAGGCCATGCACTCAAGCTCATAAGGCTCCCAGCCAAGGTAGCTCAGATAGCTTATGTATCTGCGCATCCACTGCTCACGTTCCGCGTCCTCGCTAACGCCCTCTGGTTCATCCCTCATGGCTCTGCCTTTCGTTGAGCATGGCGGCGGCGATGGCGTAGGATTTGCGCGCGAACGACTGCTCAAGGGTCTCGCCGGGAGCCAGTGTGTCTCTTGCGCATAGGTGCATCACCGATGGCACTGCCGCAGCCGCGAAGTAATCCAGCAGGGTCATGCCGGGTACGGGTTTCAAGTCCCAAGTGCTGTTGCCGGTGTTCGGAAATGCTTGCGGGTTCTCCATCACGACTTCTCCTTGCTCACGATTTGCTTAGGGCCGCATCGATCTTCGCGATCGCCCGGGCGTTGAACTTCCAGAGCACGAGGGTCCGCACGCTCTTGAGCGCGGCAACGAGCTGCTGATTTTGGTTGGCCAGGTCTTCGTTGGCCTCGATCAGCATCGCGGCGCCTTCTGGCGTCAGGGAGTACGCCGGCACTCTGGCCAGGGCCGGGAACGCGCTCCGATGGTGGTAGCTGATGTGGTCCCGCGGGCCGTGCGGCCCATTCGGATGCGAAAGCCTGACCGCCTCGTCGAGCGTGTAGAGGCCAGCTTCATGAACGCTGGAGGTGTAGCCCTGCGCGTTCGGCCGGTAGAAGAACCCGCCCTTGCGGATCAGGTAGTCTCGAGGCTGCTCAGGCATCGATGTTCCCCTCGTGCACGGTGAAGGTCAGGGCGTAGATCCAAGGGTTGTCAGCCCAGCGGGTGCCTGCATCTCGATGAAGGCTGTCCCAGAGTTCGCGGTAACTCGTGACCGGAGACTTGTTCGGAACGGACGCATGAGGGTGCGGCGTGCCATCGGAATAGGTTTCGTAGGACTTCCAGCCCCGCTGACCCTGATGATCGATCGGCTCGATACCCTCGGCTATCGCATCGGCCTCGCTGATGTCCTGCAGCGGCTGGACCCGAACGTCCGTGACCGTCAGCCAGAGGCGCGAGGCCCAGCGCGGCATGTGGATCGAGGGGCGCTTTCGACGAAGTTCGTGAATGTCGTCGGTTGCAACGTACCGAACCGCGTTCGGCATTAGATCGTCCTTCGCCCACGCCTCTCGGACATAAAGCCGATCTCCAACCGCGTGCGGTACGATCTCGCCGGCGAGCGCCTGCATTGCCGCGTTGCACTCGACCTGCCGCTCGTGCGGACAGTCGCCAGTCGGGCAGCCGTAGTATTCCGGCTTGCTGATCAGCCGGCGCGTCTGGGTTTTCGGGCCCGCCAGCAATGCGCGCACCATCGGCGCTGAAAAGAGGATGCCCCGGTCAGCCATGTTGCACCGCCAGACGGTCGGCCGAAGCCCCCGAGACTTTTGGGTGAGTTTTGCGTGAACCTAGCGCAAAAACGCGCTCTGTTCCGCGACTGTTCTCCTGCCGGCGATGCCGGAAAGCGCCAGTTTCAGCCGTTTTGCCACGCAAGCATTGCGTTGACATCGTAGGGGTCGCAAGTTCAATCCTTGCTACGCCCACCATTCTGAAAGGCCCGGAAATCCTAGAGATTTGCCGGGTTTTTTCATGCCCGTAGAACATGGACATTCTCCGTCTTTTGCGTGACTTTTGCGTGAAGGGCCGGTCCGGCAGCCTTGGTGAGATCGGCGATAACGTCCTCAATCCCGGCCTTGAAGGTGCCAAGGTACGAGGGATCGAAGACCGCATACCGGCTTGAAGTCCGGCCCAGCACGCGGTGCCCGAGCGCCATTTCCAGCTCGATCAGGTCGACATGACGATTGGCCAGGATTGTTGCCATCGAATGCCGGATGAGCTTCGGCCCCCATCCCTCGGGGATGCCGAGGGCCTTGCGTGCACCATCCCAGGCTGAGCGGACGCTGGAAACCTGGTGCTGCTCGATAATGTCGACCTGCTGCTTCTTGTCGAAGAGGACCCGCTCCATGCAGACGAACCATTCGTCGGTGACTTCGAGCCATGAGGCGAGCAGCGTGGCCACGGGGAGAACCGGCCGCACCTTCTTGGTCTGGATGCGACCGGCTGGGTTAAGCGAAAACAGCCCGGCGCTCTTCATCCATTGCTCACGCGCCGGATTGACGCTCATGTCGAATATCGCATCCGGTCTGGCGAGCGTGCAGATTGCCGCAATCAGGTAGCGCCGCAGCGGCAACAGCCTTGCGCTGTGCCCAGCATACTCCCCGGCCCCTCTCAGGCTGTAGTCAAGCAACTCGCCGATCGCGTCGACCGAGAGCCGGTAGGTTCGCTCCGGGGTGACCTGGTCGCGGGTCTTGTGCTGGATCGGCGGCACGTAGCGCGTCCGGCGCTGGCGGTAGGCATGGTTAAGCGCCGCCTTGATCTGGATTACCGATTCCTCGACCGTTGAAGCGCTGCGCGCCCGGGCCTTGCCTTCAATCCACTCGCCCGAGTCGTTCTTCTTGCGGGCCACAATGGGGTCAGCAATCGCCCAGGCGCGAAACCGAGCGATCAGTCGATCATCAAGCGCCTCGGGCGTGAAGGGAGATGGAATCATGGCCGGCTCGGCTTCGGTGAAGCGCTGGAACAGCTTGAAGCGGGCCTTGATTGGAACCGCGCTGGGCAAATGCTGGCCGTGCTCGATGTAGTAGTCAGCCATCGCGTCGAACACCGTGTAGGCGTCCTGATCGGCCTGGCTTGAGCGATGTGTCGCGAGGTAGTGCGCGTCGAGAGCATCGCAGGCTACCCGAACATCCGTTGTGCGCGTGCTTTTCCGCTGCTGTCGTCCGGCGGCGCTGTCGTACCACCAGATGTACCATCGATCGCTGGCAGGTTTGCCGTCGGCTCCCCGGACATAGTCGAGCCAGAACGGCCCCCGTTGGTAGATACCACCCTTAATTGCCGACACCGCGCCTGCTCCTTCAATGCCTTCGCCTTCGAATCGGCGAGCTGCTCGATCATGCCCAGACTGGCCAGCAACTCCAAATCGTCGCTGGAGAGCTTGATCCCCTTGCCGTTCGCCAGGGCACGGGACACTTTCCGGTCGAGATCCACGAGGGCTTCGCAAGAGGTTGGCTGGTTCATGCTGCAGCCCTCCATAAAATCGGCTTCTGATCGGCCGGAATGCGGTGGACTCCTCGCGCCATCGGGTGCTTTGGCGCCCCGTTCGCGTTCTTTCCCCAGCACCAAAGGTCCGGATATGGCGCTTCACCGCTCTGGATTTCGTCGATTACGTGCTCAACCCAAAGGCAATCCCGAGCGATCGCGCCCCAGCAAACGAACACCTGGTCTGCCTTTTTAGCCTCAGCTACCACCGCGGGCAGATTGACGAAGTGCAGATCGTCCCGCGCACTCCAGTCGCCGCGGTCGATCCCGTCAACCCGCAGGTAAACGTCCGCTGGGTTGGCGCTGCACCACGGGTACATATTGACTGCGGTGTAGCCACCGAACCCAAAGTGCTGAAACCAGCGGTTCCACCAGCGCGAGGTCGGATCATCCTTGGTGCCATCGGCATCGGACGGGTTGTGGCCGATCACGCAAGCAATAGGGCCAGGTCCCCAGCGTCGGATCAGTTTGAGCCGGTTCTTGCCATGGAAATCGGCGCGGCGCTCGATCACCGGCTTGCCAAAGAGGTCGAGGGCTTCTGTCACCGCAAGGCCCTCCATGCGAGAATCAAGTTTCCGACTAGGAACAGAGCTGATCCGATAGCGAACAGGATCGGAGGCATTGCCTCGACAAGTTTTGGCGCAGTCAGGCTCATGCTGCCTCCGGTTCAAACTTGCCCACTTCGTTGCCGAAGCAATCCCAGCCTGGGCGAGACTGGCGCGAGAAGAGTTCCGCGTAGGGGCCACGGAATAGCTGCTCGGCCATCTGGTACTGATCTTCGGGCTTGCGGCTGTGCTCGCGAACCGGTGCGACAATCAGATTTCGAACCGAGCGCGACATGATCTTGGGCTTGCCGGTTGTGCCGAGCAGCAGGAACTCCGCCGCTGAGCGGAAGCAATATCCGGTGCCAAATGCCCATGCCTGCCCAGTCGATGACTGCTTGGCCCAGGCCGCCCCTGATTTGTAGGTGAAGCCCCATGCACGCATCGTCTCAATCGCCTCGGGGAGCAGCGGTGCAGTCGCCCACATCAGCAGCGCACAGTCGGGCGCCGCGAGGTGGTTGACGGGGAGCGCTATAATGTCGCCCAGCGTCATGCAGTCGTAGTGCGCGACCGGGTTCTTGGCCTCGCCCTTGGCGCTGTAATTGGAGAAGCGCCAAGGCGGATCAGCGAGGATCGCGCCGTAGTGGAAGGGCTTGAGGTCACCGAAGGGCCAGGTCATCAGAACGGCATCTCCGGATCATAGCGGCCAGAGAACCGCTTGCGCTCAAAGTCGAACTGCTGGCAGATCGGATTGATCAGCGGCAGAGCGAGGTTAATGTCCTCTTGCGTCGGCTTACCCCGGATCGCGTCGACCATCTTCTCAAACTCGTGCTCAGCAAGAATAACGCGCAGGTCGCCTTCATGCCGCCCGAGCAAGCGCTGGTCGCCATCTCCGATGTCAGCCATCCAGCGACGGACTTCGCCAAGACTTTCTGCAAGCGCGTTTACCTGGGATGCGGTATCTTCGTCGCGCGCTGCCGCTGCCATACCTTTGAAGAACCAGATTGCGTCAGCAATGCGGTCATCGGCGTCGATTTGGTTGAAGATGCTCACGCTGCAGACCCCTCCACCTGTGCGGGGACCGGATCAGCAGCAGCGCCATCCGTCTGCCCTTCCCCGGCCCCCTGTCCAGCAAGATTGGGGGTGTTGACTACTTCATCCGCGCCTCCTTCCTTCGCTGCCAGCTTGGTGTAGATCAGCGCGACGATCCCGCGCAGGGTGATCTTCTCGTCCAGCGCTTCGGCCTCATCGTCGGAAATCTGAATCCCGAACTCGTCCTCGATCGCCATGAGCACCTCGATGCTATCCAGGCTGTCGGGCTTGAGATCGCGGACATAGACCGCGTCCATGATGTCCTTCTCGGCCGTCTCGACCGCGCCGAACTGGGCGGTGAGGACTGCGAGCAAGCGGGTGCCGATGTCGGTCATGCTAGGATCCATTCCTTGATCTGAAACGGGTGTGGTTCGGGCTGGCTGATTGACCAGTCTGTCGGCGGCCTTCCGCCACCAGCGGGCCAAGGCGGATCACCTCGGAGCTTGCTATCGATGCCGTTGAAGAGGCGGACATGTACGCTGCGGAAGCCTGTGACAGCGCCTGCATCATCGCGGACCACGCAATCATCCGGGACTCGGCCGGGATTTGGCTTGTAGGCCATGTCATTGGACCACCGTGACGCGCTCTGCGGCGCGAGTTATGGCTGTGTAGAGCCACTTGGCACGATCCTCGCGGAAAGCTCCACTTTCATCGAAGACGATCACATCATCCCACTGCGAGCCCTGCGACTTGTGGCAGGTTATTGCCCAGCCAAAAGTGAACTCTTCGGTGCCAAACTTGTCGCGCCAATGCAGCGCGCTTTCCGTTCCATTGAAGAAATGCTCAAAAACCTCAATCGACAGTGGATCGCGCTTCTCGTCCTCTGAGCGGACGGTCATGTGCAGCTTCTGGTCAACTTGCTCAACGGCTTCGACCGACCAAATGCCGCCATTGAAGAGGTGCTTCTCGCGCTTGTTGCGCAGGCATATCAGGCGGTCGCCAGTGATCGGGTGCCACGGCTGTTTGACACCTGAGAGGCCCTTCAATTCGCGGATGCGACGATTGTAGCTGACCCTGCTGCGATTGAGCCCACACAGCAATTGATCGGCCTTAAGAACGTACTCGCTGAGCGCGTCACGGCTGATAGCATCCTGCCGGACCACGCAACTGTCGCCGAAGGTGCCGGGCTGCAGCCTGCGGCCTTCGCGGATGTCCATGCTCATGCGGATGATTGGGTTGTCGCGCGCCTGGCGATGCACTTCGGTTAGCATCACATCGGGTTCGACATTGATGAAGTAGCCCTCGTCCTTAACGGGCGGAAGCTGGGCCGGGTCGCCAAGGACAAGGATCTTCGTGCCGAAGCTGAGCAGATCCTTGGCCAGCGCTTCCCCGACCATCGAGACTTCGTCGACCACCAACAGTCCAGCGCCGGCCAGATCGCTCTCTGGGTTTAGGTCGAAGCTTGCCTCGCCGGTCGTGTCGTCAACATCAACCTTGTAGATCAGCGAATGGATGGTTGAGGCTCCAGAGCAGCCCTTCTTGCGCAGAACCAAGGCGGCTTTGCCGGTAAAGGTAGCGAAGAGCACCCTGCCTTGAACATCTTCGGCCAGCGCCTTGGCCAGCGTGGTCTTACCGGTCCCTGCAAAGCCGAACAGGCGAAACACCTGCGCGCCATAGGGATCGGCAAGCCATGCCCGCACTTCGGCAATTGCTCTGTCTTGCTGTGGGGACCAAGTCACTTGGGGAGAACCTCCGACTGCAGGCGGTTGATCTCGTGTCTGAACGCCCAGGCATCGTCCCGCTCCCCGCGCTCGAATGCGCCGGCCTCTTCGGGATAGCCCCGCTCGCGCAACCGCTGGGCGCAGTTGTCGCGAGCGAGGGCCATTACATCGGCTGGCGCCGATACCGGCTGCGGGGGCTTGATCGCGCTCATGCGGGCCACTCCGACCATTCGCGGCCATCGAGCAGGCGGCCGGCGCGCTTCTTGCCGACGCGGTGGACGACTGCGCCGTCGATCTTGCGGGTTTCACGAACACCGGTTGCGTCGATGGCGTAATCGTTGACGAATGCGGGATACCACTCCCCCCATTGCTTGAAGTGGAAAGCGATACCGTTGGCGCGGGCAAACCCAAGTGCAGCGCGATACCAGTCAGGGTGCGAGGGCCGCGCCTTCGGGCCGCTTTCGCCGCCAGCGATCAGCCACTTGATAAAATCCCAGCCAGCCCAATCGACCGGCCCCAGCGCGGGCTCATAGCTTACAAAATGAACCACGGCCGGAATGGCGCGCAGATGCCCGCGGCGGCGGTCTGCTTCGACCTGGTTCTCTACCGTGGTGCCGATCCAGACGTTCGAATAGCCGCTCCCCCAGTCGGCCGGCAGATAGCCAGGCAGGTTTTGCGGGCGCTTGGTCAGGATCATCAGAATCACGTCGGGACATTCACGCGCGGCCTGCCACACAGCCTCGCGCCATGCCGGATTGATCGAGCCGTGATTGTCGGCGAAATCCGAGAGCGAGTTGATGAACACCCTGGGCGGCCGGCCATGTTCTTCACGAAAAGCTGCCGCGCGGGTCTGCATCCGCCGCATCACTTGCGCGCCGGCCTTGACTGGCGAGCGGTCGCCATGCGGTCCCCAGGTGACGCGGTGCTTGCGGAAATCCCAATCGCGCTCGGCGTAGCAATGATCGCAGGCAGGACTAAGCTTCGTGCAGCCGATCCAGAAATTGGCCGTTGCATCAGCCCATTCGATCTTGGTGTTGTCAGCCATCAGGTGTCCCTTCGCTTGCTGAACGCGCGAAACGGCCTAGGTGCCTTGCGCTTGCCGGTGCGGCACGGATCCTTTGGGTTGGTCACACCAAGCTTCTGTCCGCGCCCCATGTAGAACTTCTTGCGGGGACCATGCTGTTCGAACTCGCCTGTCGGCTTGCCATCTCGGCCAAGAACAGGGTGAACGGCACGGCTGGGCGAAAGCTGGCGCTGAATGCGACGGGTGAAGCTCGACATCAGCCCTCTCCCGCCAGAGCGCGCCGCTTCGCCGCAAACAGCCCCTCAACCTCCTGCGCCACCTCATCCGGCAGCGCGCCGCTCTGCTTGAGGAAGTCAGCGTCAACCGGGCCCAGCTCCTGCTTGGTCGTGGCTGCCGCAATGCGGGCCTTGATGCCTTCCACGAAGACGAACCAGGCGGGCTTGTCTTCCGCGTCGGCCTGATCGGCTTCCGCCTCGTCGCCGCTATCGAGCGCGCGATCGGTTTCCTCGTCCACGACCGTCATGCCGCGATTGTCACGCGCCGGCTCGTCCTTGATCTCGCCAGTCTCAGGGTCGGCGCTGGCATCTTCGCCACTCTGCCCTTCGGCCAGCGCATTGCGCGAGGGCATCGGTTCGACTTCGCGGTACTGCGCCTCGACGATGTCTTCTTCGCCTTCGGCAGCGACACCGGAAAAACCGAATGCAACGCGGACGCACTGGATCAGCGCGCGGTGGCGAAGCATACGGCGTTCCGATTTCTGCCAAGGGACGGTGTTGCCCTTGCATTCAGCCATGAACTCCATGACCTTCACCGGGCGGCTGCGGTCCTTGCGGTAGATGATGCACTCGATCGCAACCGTGTTGCCCTTGGCATCGAGCGTGTATTCGAACTCGATCCCGTCGAACTGCGGGTGCTCGTTCATCAGGCGGATCCAGCCATCGACCGACACCATCGGCACGATCCCGCCGCCCTTGGCCGGGAAAGCATAGATTTCCTTGGTCAGCGGGTTGAGGCCGTAGGCGTTTGACACCACGACCAGCGCCATGAACTGCTCTTCGTTCTTGCACTCGGCAAAGACGGTGTTGAGCAGGGTCTTCTTGAGGCCGGCAGGCGTGATTTCGAGGCGCGCGGCCATCGCTTCAAGCGCATTGCGGGGGCGGCTTTCAGCCTGGCGCGCTGCAATGGCGCGCTCGGTGCTGGCATCGATCTCAGCGCTCTCGCGAGCAACGGCAATGGTTCTAGCGGTCATATAACGGTTTCCTTATGTGGCGGGATTACTGGCTGTCGGATGCGCTCTCGAATGAGCGCGTGATCGCGGCATCAGCGTCGGCGCCGGTGTAGAGGCCAAGGATCGCCTTGCAGGCGAAGGCAGGTTCAGGAACGTCGACATCAACGACCGTGACGCGCTTCCAAGCGGTCGGGTCGCGGTTGTCCGGCACCTTCACGGTGTCGCCCGGCAGAACCGGAGCACCATTGTTGGCATAGGTGTAGGTCCGGCTGTCTTCGGGCCGAAAGCGGCAGGTAATGAACTGGGTCATGGTTTTCCCCCTCAGACTGGATCAGCGGGCCACCGCGGCAACGGTGTCCCAAATCTTGACGCCGGCGATCTGGCGGTCGCCGCTCTTGACGCGCTGGCCGATGGCCTTGTCGATCGCCTCGCGGACCTTCTCGTTTCCGGAGACGGCCATGAAGGCCAGTTCGAAGTCCACGATTTCGTGGACCCAGACCTTGCGGCCCGAGACGGTGGCGCCGGCATCGGAGCGGACGGGCTCTGACTTCGCGGTCGGCGCAGCGGCGAGCTGGGCCAGGGCAATCTTTTCCTCGGCCTCCAGTGCGGCAGCAACGGCCAGCGCTTCGGCGTTCGCGCGTTCCTCGACGGTCTTTGCCTCAGCAACAGCGCGGGCAGCGGCTTCCTCGGCTTCGCGAGCCTCGCGCTCAACCCGGGCGGCAGCTTCTGCAGCGGCTCTGGCGGCAGCCTGCCGAGCCTGTTCAGCGGCGCGCTCCTTGGCCTGCTTTTCCGCCAGGTAGCCGTTCATCATATCGCGCAGCTTCATGCGCGCCGGGGTAATACTCTCGATCAGGCGGTTCTTGGCGGCATCGACCGCGCGCCCGCCGTCAAGATAGGGCTGCTTCACCGTCTTATGGACATCGCCGATATGGCCCTCGCAAGCGCGCAGGATGCGCTCCAGATCGCCGGCCTTGCCAAGCGTCTCATCGTCCGTGACGACAGCCCGGCCAACCGCTTCGATCGCAGCCTTCATCCGGTCCTTGAAGTCTGGGCGCTCGCTCAGCAGAGCCTCGTTGAACTCCATGCCGATCCGCTCTTCCAAGGGCGGCTCGTTTCCGCCGATCACGGCGCGCGGGTTGCTGGCGGGGTTTTCACCCGGGAGGCGCTGCGGCGCTTCGGCTTCGGGCTCTGGATGGTTGACGATAGGCATGACTGTCCTTTCCGGGGGCTCAAAAGGGCAAGGGCTCTTGGCTTGAGAGGGGGTCGTATTTGCGCGTCGGGTCGGCGAAGGCGCTCTTGGGAGCATTGTCGCGGGCCCAGGCATCGCGGGTGCAATAGACGCGGTAGTCTTCCTCGGTGATCGGCTCGCCGGCGCAGACCGGCCATATATCTTCGAAATCAGGCATTGAGCCGTCATCCAAGATGGCCTGCCACCGCCATGACCGATCAAGAACCTCTCCAGTGAGAGGATCATTGGGCGGGCCAAAAACAAGTTGAACGCCCCGGAACACGGAAGCGCGGCGGAGCCTGACCCGGAAATAGCCCTCAATAGGCTCATTAACCTTGTGGCCGGTCGGGTTGATCTTGGAGAACCTAGAAAAATCAGCGTAAGGTGTGGAATCACGCATCATGGCCTCCATTCAAAGGCCGGCGACCATGATTAGGGTGAAACCCAAGCCTGAGTTCTGCGTTTTTTCTGGCGGCAACAGCGTCATCAAAGCTGTCAAAATAACCTAAGTGGATGTGCTTCCGCTTGACTGCGATATGCGCTCTCCACTTGGAGTCGCGAGTCCGCCAAGTAACGCCAGAAACTCCAGTTCGATTAGATTTGGGAACCGCTGCGTTACGAGCGTTTTCTTCCGGACTAACCGATCTCAGGTTCGCAAGCCGATTGTCTTTACGATCACCGTTGATGTGGTCGACCATTTGAGGCCAATGGCCATAGACCATAGCCCAAATTACACGGTGCGAGTTATGACGCTGGCCAAATATAGCACCAACCAAGTACCCTTTACCGTCATCGGCGGTAAATGCTGGCTTCCCTGCGTATCTTGTATTCCAAGATCGACTGCTGTGCTCTGCGCTCCTGGACCCGTTTCTGAATAAGTCAGGCTCTCTCGCCTTCCAAAGCAAGCGGCCAGTTTCCGCATCGTAATCTAGCAGTCGATGAAGAACTGCCGGATCGGGGTTAACAATGCCAGAGACGGGTAGAGCGATCTCCACCGCTCCATCCACCGCAATCGAGCGCACAGCCTGGCCGGCGTAGGATTCGAGGCGGGTCATGCTTCGGCTCCCATCAGAACAGGCTCCCCTGCTCCGGCTCGCTCGGCGTCACGCTGGAGCAGAGATCGAAGAGCAAGGAAGGCATAAGCAGCCACCAGACATCTATGGGTGAGAGCGACGCGCATTTTGGTTGCCCATCATATGTTCGCGCGAGTGTTGGGAATTGGTCGTAATCATTAAGTTTGATGGTGAGTTGTTCTGCTTGTGATGATCTCGATGGTGGACAATTTCCGTTGGCAGCAAGGGTCGCCCGATTTCCCGCTCTTTCACCACTCGATGGAGTAGCCGAACCTTCTGCCCATCCTTGATCTTGCGATACGGTCCCTTGATCGGCTTGCCGATGTTCGCACACTGGATCGAGCAGAACTTCGCACCACGCTTCCTTGTCATGGCTGGCTGAAACAGCACTTGGCAGCGATTGCATTTGACCTGCTTCGGCGCTCTCGCTGCCGCCATGCAAATCTGATCGCACCATTTGCGTTTTGCCCATAAGGATCGGGGTGTCCGTGGTGGGCGCGTCATCTCGCTGCCGCAGTGCTGGCAAATCTTGATCTCGCTCACGATGTAGAGTTGGGGCATTCGAGCCTCCTGTGCAGGCATAAAAATGCGTAGGCAGCGGTGATGGGATCCACCCCGTTTCCGGTCGCTCGAAGCCGCTCAATCCGGTGGGCCATCGCATCAATGCCTCGACGAAGATGGGATTCAGCTTCCTCCTGACTGAGGGCTGGTTGGAGTTCGGGGAATCGGTCGAGGACATCGCGCCAGCGGCGATCGCTGGGGCCGGGGATGATGGCGGGTGGAAGAACTGTTCCGCCGCATAATCCAGCATGTCCGCTCTTGACTTGCCGTCCTGCCGCGTGATGCTGCCCTCGCTGCTGCCCCGGTAGTCCCGGTTCGCCGGTGCCGGCCAGTTTGCCGCCTGCCCCGGCAACGGCACGTCGCCCTTGCTGCCGCGCATATTCGGCCCCGCCTTCTCCGGGTCCGATGCCTTGGGGCTGGCCCAATGCTCCGCCTGATCCTCCAGGTTCACCGAGTGACCACCCGCTGCCCGCTTCTCCGCTGGCTGCGATCCGCCCCGTTTCGAGATGTCCGATGGCGCCCGCCACTGCGCCGCCTCGTCGTTCAGGTTGCGCATCCCGTGGCCCTGCGCCTTCATCGCCGCGATCCGTTCCGGACTGTGCGGCGGGAAGTGATCGCGGGCTTGCGGTGCTGCCCATTCCGCCGTCTGCATCGACAGCGCCATTCCTCCCTGCCCATAGCGCTTGGCTCGCGTCACCGTGCCGTCCGCCACCGGGGCCATCCATTCCTCGGCAGGCCATGATGAACAGTCGCTCGCGCCGCATGGTGTTGCCGGTTTCGGCCGAGCTGAATATTCCTGCCGCAACGCGGTAGCCCAATCGCTCCAGTGGCGGGACAAGGGCCGCAAGCTGTCCGCCGGCGTTCCCCGGGACGTTCTCTCGGAAGATAAGATCAGGCCGGCACTCGGCGGCAATGCGGCAGACTTCGGGGGCGAGGAAGCGTTCGCCATCGGCCCCGGCGCGCTTACCGGCAACAGAGTTGTCCTGGCAGGGATCGCCCGAAGCGAGGATATGAACGAGGCCACGCCAAGGCTTGCCATCGAAGGTTCGCATGTCAGACCAGACAGGCGCCGGATGAAACCACCCCGCTTCCATTGACGCGACCAGGCTTGCGGCGGCTGCGGCTTCGATCTCCACAGCACAGATGAGGCGTGAAATCGCTCCCCAATAGTCGAGGGCAAGGTGGATTCCGAGTTCAAGCCCGCCGACCCCGGCGCAGAGGCTGAGGATGTTGCGGACGGGCTTGGCCACGGCAGGTGCTGGGGCGGGATGTAGAGCCACATTCACTGCCGCCCCCGGAAACAATCACGAACGAAGCGGATCGGCGCCAAGATCGCAGCAACAGCGCCCACAATCAGACCAACCACAACAAAAGCGGCCACCCACGGGCCAGACCAGTCACCGCTATCGGGATCGCGATCGTCATCGAGCCAAAACCAATTCGCCCTATCAGCCAGCAGCACAGAGCCGTGGACCGGGCAATTATCGCTGGGGCGCGCAATGCAGTCTTCACAAATGCAGGTCACGCCGCCCCCCACGTATTCCCGGCAAGCAGCAGCACGGCAAAGCCAATCAGCAGCCAGGCCAGCGGCTTGCCCCAGCGGCCATGCTCCGGCTCGCGGTAGAGCGGACCAGGAACACGGAGGCTGTGCCGATAGCCATCCTGGACAATCCACGGACGGCTGTTGCCGGTGGAATTGTAGCGGCTCATGCAGCCTCTCCCGGCGCGATCAGCATCGCGTCTATGTCGGCGTCAGTCAGCGGGGTTGCGACACCACCGGCGCGGACCAGCATCGACGGGAAGCCGTTGCGGACCAGCCATGCAAACCGATCTTGCGTCGGTTCAAAACGAAAGCGACTGACACCAAGCCTGCGGCGTTCTGCACCACGAACTGCGGCATATTCCCGTGGGGCCCATGACGGCGCCGTGATCGCCCAATGCTCGTCATAAATGAGCCACCAGCCATCGACCGGCTCAATGCCGTGCACGGCGTTATCGGGCCTTACGCCGGGGAGCAGTTGGGCGCACTCCCCGGCTTCCGGCCGCGCCGGGGGCATTGGCGCGAACTGCTGATCAGATGAAGGTGAAGAGGTGTGGACCGTCTCGCTCGCGGGGGAAATCATAGAAAACTCCATCTGACCGGTGTTTCAACGCCCGAGGGGATCGGCACCGGTTGATGGAGGCCATCATTATTGCGGGTAGTTACCCGCGTCAACTGATAAATGCGGGATATTACCCGCATGACGCATATTTCTGCTCAACACTCTTGGTCTTGTCACCCAAGCATTGAGGTGGACCGATATCAGAAGGTTCGCTAACCGATTGACACTGCGGGTCGGTCATTCGATTCGCCGTCGACTTGAGAGGCGGCCTGGACAGCTTATGGCAAAGGAATACTGCGCGAACTGCGGTGAACTGATCACTGACGGTGGCATTTTCGGCGCACCGAATTGGAGACTGAGGGACAGCGCCGTCAGCCTCGTGAACTTCTACCACAACGCCCAGCACGATGATCTCTGCAGCAAATGCGGCGACGGTATGCACACTGAAGCCGCAAAGGCGCTAAGCGAAGAGTACGACCGCGTATCGGATCGGCTCAAAGCGATCTTTCTGAGTTTTCCGATGATGACGATTGGGTCCCTACCTCAAAACGTCAATTTCAAAGTGATTGGCCTCGTGACCGCCAACATCACCGCCGGGACCGGCATATTCAACGAGTTGAGCCAAGGGATGTCCGACCTGTTTGGCGCGGTGAACTCGCAGACCGGCATGGCCCATAAGGTCAATCAAGGCGAGGCCGAGGCGCGGCGGATACTTACCAACAAAGCGATCGGAATGGGGGCAAACTGTATAATCGGTGTAGATGTTGATTACGGCGTTACGGGCAACAATTCAGCCACGGTAAACATGCAAGGGACTGCCGTTCATGTAAGCGATCTGTCCAGCATCCTTTCGCCAAAGTCATGCCAGGTTGCCTCGGAGATTGAGGTCACTATGCGTAGAGCGGCAAACTTGAATCGCTGGCTGCTGTCTGAGTTTGAAGATGGCGAGGTTTACTCGGCAGCTTGACGGGGCGCTCAGACCTAGCCTGCCCAAATTCATACTGAGGCATCACAAACAGTATCGTCTCTGGGCTGGCCCAGCTCAGCCTCGCTTAATTGTGCCGCCTCCGAAAGAAATTTTGGGTCGCCTTGTCGACAATCCCGATAATGCGAATGTCGTTGTCAGCGATATGATCGGGGTCGGGCTTACCCATGAATAAAGGCTCACGGAACTCCTCGCGGGTCGACTCGCAGTGCAGCACATATTGTCCGTCTGCCGCGATCTCCAGGCGCTTGCAGGTCGTTTCAACCAAAGGTCCCTGCTGGCGCTGAACTATCACAATATCGCCATCTCTGGGTACCAAGCCATTGTGGTTGAACACCCGCAGGCACTCAAGGATGGATCCCGAAAGGATGATCCTATCCATCGAATGCCCCACCATCTCCAATGCGAAACGCTCAGCGCCATCAACCGGTGATGGATCAACCTCGATGTAGTACCAGTCGCTCTCATCCCACTCGGGATGCTCAGACCACATACCTGCCTGCACCCTGCCGATAACCGGGATGCGCTCGACGGCCGACTGGGGCGTCGGCGTCACCCCTACGTAATACTCGGCCGGATCCTTTCCGAGAGCGGTGGCCAATCCTATCAGGGTCTGGCTGCTCACCTTTTTGTCCTGATCGCGACTTATGAAGTCTCTGACTAGGTCGGGGTTCTTGCCGCCCGTAGCCAGCAGGGACAGTTTGCGGCGCGACATCGCTTTGCCTTCACCGGTGCTGGCAATAATGTCGCGCTTGAGTTTCGTGATGTTGATTTTTGGGCCATCCATGATGGCCAAGAACCTGCCCGAGCGGGAACTTACCCGCAATATTGGGAGATTACCCGCAGAACGTCTTGACGAGCGGGTAGTTACCCGCATATCTAGCGGGCTATGCAAAATGTGCTCCTATCAGAAATCGAGGCGTTCATCGAGACGCACAAGATGGCCGAAAGCACGTTCGGTCGCGAAGCTCTTGGCGATTGGCGCCTGATTGCTGAGCTACGAGGCAGCGATGGGCGACGCCCCCGCCGGCTTTGGCCCGAAACCGAAGCTAAAATTCGCGCCTTCATGGCTAACTGGAAACCAGACCAGGCCGCCGCAAACGAGGCCGCCGAATGCCGAACGCCATCCACCGGCACGGAGGCGGCGTGATGGCATCTGTTGATTGGCTCAGACGTGTTTTCAAACATGTCTCGCATCGCTCTTGCGTAAAAGTTACCCAAATTCCGCAGTGTCTTAATCTCGGCAGGCGCGTTGAGGTTGATACTCCAATTGGGGAGGTATTCGCCAGCAAGATCACGTTGGGCCGCCGGATTGATGCCGGCGCTGACCCCTTTCTCACGGCATCGCGCGACCTTCTCGCAGTAGAGCGCGAACTTTCTGGTGCCAGCGTTCGGCAAGAGGCCCAACCCAATCTCCGCCGTCGTCGAGGTAATCATGAATAGCGTTCCACGCGCTGTCGGGCATTTGCCCATGGTCACGCATGACTCTTGCGCAGGTCGCAGCGACAAAGCTGGCGAACCCGGCTTGGTGCACAACCGCGTTGCGCACTTCCTGTTCGGTGAGTTCCATCCGAATCCCTCTCGTGTTGCTTTGGACAACAACACGATGGTCGAAGCCCGCTGCGAGTCAATCGCGGCGGGTGGAGGCCATGCCGAATGACCAGCGCCTTCCCCCCGCCGCTGGTCCCCTGCCCGCGTCGCTCCCACCCCGGCGACGCGGGCAGCTTTGTTTCGTTCGCTCATCATGCCGCTGGAGTAGCCTGTGGCTGACCCGCTGATCCACGGCAATCGCGGCACCGTTTCCGCTTCTGATATGCTTAACGCGCTGGGCGACAGTCTCAGCCTGATCCGCCAGCAGGACCGCCTGACCTGGGCTGATCTCGGCGCGGTGCTCGGCAAGAGCGATGATCAGGCCGCCAAGTACGCCGATGCAAGCGCGACGATGGATGTCATCGCTTTCTGGCGCGCTCGGCAGGCGTGGGGCTCGCGCTTCACTGGCCTGTTCGACCGGCTGGGGCAGGATGGCGGCGATACCGATGATCGCCACGGCCAGACCAGCGTGCTCGCCGCAGCCCTTGCAATCGCGATGGCGCTGGAAGGCGACAACACCATCACCGCCGACGAGGTCCGCGCCATGCGCCGCGAACTCGAAGCCGCGCACGACGCGATCGGCGCCCAACTCCGCAAGATCTAACGAAGGGAGAGTACCGATGTCTGATCCAATGATGCTTGTTACCGGCACCGCAGGCGTGGCTGCCGTCGTGTGCGGCCTCGGCTGGGCCTATGCAGCCTCAGCGATTCGCGATTATCGACACAGCGAGAGCGCTGACCTTACCACCATCCGCACGCTTACCGACAAACTGGTCCGCGCCGAAGCGAGGCTGGGCGAATACGAAGCCAAGGAATCGGCTCGCCGCGATCATTTGCGCAAGGCTGGCAAGGCTGGCCGCGCCAAGCAGATCGCCGCCGCATCCGAAACCAAGGCTGAGCGCGCGCGGCTGGCGAACATGGCGACCGCCAAGACGATGGCCGAGCTGTCGCGCACGCAAATGCCCCCGCGTGACAAGGTCGTCGCCGGTGTGCACGCCAAGCGCGCCGCCAAGAAGGCGGCTGCCAGCGCATGAACGCGATCAGCTTCGGCTCCCGGCAATTGCGAGATTTCCGCCGTGCTCGGCGTGATGGCGCGTCAGTCGAAGAAGCCGCCACCCTTTCGGGCCTCACGATCGGCGAGGCGCGTCTGACCGCCAAGGAAGACGACGCCAACCCGCCCCCACCCGAAGCCTTTGAACCTATCACCCAGCCCGTGCCTGCGCTTGGCACCGGCCAAACACAGGAGCCAGAAATGGCACGTACAGCGCGAGCACCGAAGGAAGACGCGGCCGAAGTCAAGGTAATGGACTTTGACCGCGCAAAGACCCTCTATCTGAAGGACATCAAACCGGCGAAGACTCAGGCATCATCGCACGGCCAGGCGGTCGCGGAAGCGATCAAGGTCATCAAGAAGCACTGCCACATCGAGCCGCAAGGCGCGAAGGCCGCATTCAAGGCGTTCGAACTCGAAGAGGCGCACCGCGAAGTGCACATCCGCAGCTTCGTTGGGATGCTTAACGCGCTGCTCGGGCGCGAAGTGCTAACCGCCAACTTCGGGGATCTCGTCGACCAGATGGAATCGGAAGATGGCTACAAGCGGCCACCGGTGAGCCTCGTGGCTGTCCCCCCCACAAGTGACGGGACCGAGGAAGACCTGGCCGACGCCGGCGAGTTTGAAGAGGCCAGCGAGGAAGAGTTGGCGCAACAGGAAGGTCGCGGCGCCTCCGGTGACTGACCTGCTGCCCCCGGACCCCGGCCGTCAATGATGGCCGGGGCGAGGATGGCAACAGGAGGCACCGATGGCCAAACAAATTGACCACGAATTACTTCGCAAGCTCCTCAGGTACGATCCTGAGACTGGAAAGCTGTATTGGCTGGGAAGGTCGGCGGGCGGACCAATCTCCGAGGTTTACGCTAGGCGATTCAATAGCCGATTTGCTGGCACAGAAGCTTTCACATCACGCGCCCAGAACGGGTATTTACAAGGTCACGTTCTGAGCACGAAGCAGGCTGCGCATCGCGTAATCTGGGCCATTGTCTATGGTGAATGGCCTGTTGAAGTTGATCACATCAATGGAAACCGCGCCGACAACCGGCTTTGCAATCTCCGGGCTGTTGATCGCAACGAAAACTGTAAAAACGCAGCACTCCGGTTCAATAGGGCTGGGCGAACAGTCGGCGTCCGATTCACTAAGGGCGCCTGGCAGGCGCAAATTACCTGCTCAGGGCTGCGGCGCTATCTCGGTCGCTTTGCCACTGAGGCGGCCGCAATTGCCGCTCGAAAGCAGGCAGAGCGCGAATACGGCTTCCACCCTAACCACGGGCGGACCGCAGCATGATCCGCGCACTCGCTTTAGACCTAAGCAAGAAAAACACAGGCTGGGCGGTCTGGGACGGTAAATCCGACCAGCCTCGCTACGGCTCATGGGTGCTGGGTTCGGAATACACGACGCCTGGCGGTGTGTTTGCCAAGCTAGCGAATAACCTCGCCGAGCTGCATTCGCTCATGCCATTCGAGCGGATCTACGTCGAACCGCCCATTGTGCCCGCCCAGTTGCAGGGCAACACGACAATTCAGACGATCCGGCTTGCAACGGGCCTTGCCGCCACGCTGGAATACTTCGCGCACCAGTACCGCGAGCACGGCAAGCATCCCACCAGCCTGCCGATCGAGTTCAACGTCGAGACATGGCGGCCGGCTTTCATTGGTCGCATCGCCGACAGCACCGCCAAGGCCGAAGCGCGCCGGGCGAAGAAGGCTGGCGACAAGCGGGCCAGCGCGCGGGACAGCCTCAAGGAGCTGACCATCGCCCGCTGCCGCCAGCTCGGGTTCCGGCCCCAGAATAACGACCAGGCCGACGCGATCGGCATCCTGACGTACGGCCTGCTGTCCGAAAAGATCACCCCGCCCTGGGTAGCCGGCGAAGTGCTGCTCCAGCCTCTTGAGGTGACGGCATGAGCGGCCCTGTCGCAGCGAAGGGGCGCTGGCCCTACCTTGGCCACCGCACGATGGCGGTGGTCATCGCCGACGAAGAGCGCGAGCTGGCGCTGACCGTATCATGCGACCACTGCGGCGCGGGCGTCGGCGAGTTCTGCATCTCGACCCGCGGCAACGAAACTTGGACGCCCCACCACCCAAGGCTCCGGCACGCCAGAGCGGTGGCCGCATTCGCCGAGGAAATGGCATGAGCGCCCCCGGCACTATCGAAGGGATCATCCTGGAGGCGTCACGCGTCACCAAGCTGCCGATCTCGGTCCTGCTGAGCAAATCGCGCGTTTATGCCGTCGCAAGACCGCGCCAGGCGATGATGCTGGTGTTGCAGGAGCGGACCAACCTCTCGACGCCGCAGATCGCTGCACGCCTTGGCCTGGGTGACCACAGCACCGTCATCCACGGAGTCCGGAAGGCGAAGCAGATCGCGACCACCAATCCTGACTTCGCGGCTCTGATAGACCGCCTGAGGGATGCTGAGCCGCTTGGGCCGCTTGCCTTGGCTGATCTGGCACAGGAGATGCCGGAGGAAGTTGCTGCGGCGATTGCATACAGCCTGAGGCGAAAGACGCGCCGGAAGGGCCCCCAGAAGCCCAAAAGCGAGAGCATCGAGGCTCAACGCAAGGCGATGATCCGCCGCCCGGTGAAGGTCCGGGTCGCCTCGCTTCCGGACAAGGAACTCATCCATCTCAATGAGAGCCATGACTTCCTGATCGACGCCGATGGTCACTGCCAAAGCGAGCACGACATGCGGCACAATCTACTGGTCGGCTCAATGAAACTGGCCGCCGCGATCAATGCGGCAAGGCAGGTGGCGGCATGAGCCATAGGGTCCATCACCATCGCGGTAGCAGCTCGAACAAGGACGCCATCGCCGAACGTATCGGAAGGCGCCGCACCGAGGCTGAAATCGTCGCCCACGCGGTCGAAAATGCCATCAAGCGCGACCCCTGCTTCCGGTGCGGGATTCGTTTCGATCAGCACGATGATCACGGCTGCAAGCGCTGGGTCGGGGGAACCGTAAATGGCTGAGTTTCCCGCCCTCACCCTTTGGACAGACGCCTACCTGTCCGACACTCGCTTCCTCTCCACCCTTGAGCACGGAGCCTACCTGCTTTTGCTTATTGAAGCCTGGCGCAGACCGCATTGCGACCTTCCTGACGACGACAAAATGCTTGCGAGGATGGCAGGCCTTCAAGCCGATCAGTGGGCCGAGATCCGTGATACGATTATGGCGTATTGGACGTTCGATGGTCGTAGCAAAACATGGAAGCAAAAGCGGTTAAGCAAAGAGCGTGATGCCGCAAGGACGCGCAGCAAGTCTCAACGCGATAAAGCTGCAAAACGTTGGAATAAAAACGAAAATGGGAATGCTGCGGCATTACCCGCAAAATCCCACGGCAATGCCTCCATTACCACTGCCATTACCACTGCCACTGATATAGAAGAACTTCCTATCGGAAGTTTGTCGAAATCGGTTCCCGATCCCGACCCCAATCCCGAGCCACCGAACTTCGAATTGGAACTGGTCGGAGGCGATGCTGCGGAGCCTGACGGCCCGCTCACGCCGGACGACATCCTCGAAACCTGGAACGAGATGGCAGCGCGATACGGACTGCCGATTGCACGCGGCATGACCAAGGCCCGGCTGGCGCAAGCCAAGGCCCGGCTCCGCGAGTTCCCGAGCAAGTCGGATTGGGAGACCGCGTTCCAGTGCATCACCCGAACCCCGTTCCTGCTGGGCGAAAACTCGCGCGGCTGGCGGGCCGATCTGGATTTCATGCTCCAGGCCAAATCATTCACCAAGCTTGTCGAGGGGTCCTATGGCCAAGCTTAATTTCGAAGGCAGCGGCGCCCAGACCTCAACAGGCTGGACCGATGAGCAGTGGCGAGATTGGTGCTGGGAGCGCAATCAGCAGGCCATAGGGCGCGGCTGGTCCCGCTGGCACTACGTCCGCTCGGTCGACACCGGTAACGGCAAAAGCTGGCGGGTCGAGATCCTGACCGGGGCTGAGGCGCATGAGATCTGGGCCATGATGGACGACAGGCCCTTCGTCCCTTTCCGCTGGCCTGAGGACCGCATCCGCAAGAGCCTGCGGATTGCCGAGTGGCGGATGCAGCAAGGGATGACCCCGGATGTGTACCTGGTCTGGTCCAGTGAAGGCCGCCGGCAGCGGCGCGCGGCTTGGGTTGAGCGGGAGATCGGCGCGAGCGTTGCACAGCCGGAGGCGCAACATGACTGACCAGCGCGGACGCACCTCCCTAACGCCCTACGCCCCGATGATGCGGGACCCTGACCCGAAGGGCGCCCATCGGCTCGCTGCAGCGATGTGGCACAGCGAAGGCACGGTCATCATCCGGGCCGAAAGCATCGAGCGGCTGGATTGGCAGGACCGGGAACTGGTCAAGGCCATCGCCGCGAAACTCTATGGCCACAGGGGGGCGAAGGCGTGACGGACAAGCAGGATCTCGTGAAGGGGTTTGCGGCCTTCTTCGACACAGCCTTGGCCGCAACCGATCGCCTCAAGGCGGTCGCGAAGGTCGGGGCTACGGAGCGCGCCAGGGTCGCGGCGGCGATTGCCCGAGCCGATGACGGGCTCGTGCCTGCCGAGGTGCTGGCCCGGGGCGAATACAGCATGGTCACCATCGTCGAGGATGAGCGGTCAAGCCAGGCGACGGTGCTCCGCGCCAAGGACCGCTCCCCGCTGCTGGACTTGCTCAGCCGCGGCATCATCAACGAGGAGCAGTACGGCGCCGCGTGCGAAATTGCGGCGATTGTCGAGCGCATGGAAGGCACGGTCGGGATGCGCAGCGCCAGCCTTGAGGCACGGGTCGACAACTCCGGCGCGGCGAAGGACCTGCTGATCGAGACGCTGGGCCAGGTTAGGCGCGAGGTTGCTTACGGCAAGTGGCGCGACCACCTACCCTACCCCAAGCGCATGGTGATCGACATGGTTGTGCTCCAGCGGCCGATCTTTGCGACGGCCCGGCGGTACAAGATGGGGCTGCCCAAGGCTCGGCAGCGGCTGGCCGATGCACTCACCGACTGGCTCAAGGTCAAGGAAGAGGTCTTCGCGATGGTCGACGAGCGCGATGTCATCTCGGCCCATTGGCGGGTTGGTGGTGGGATTTTGAAGTGAGGGGCTTGTCGGTGAGCAAAATTGACTGTAACTCACCAGCATCAAAGCGCGCGCCCAGAGGAATCCCCCTCTCGGGCGCGCTTTCGTTTACCGGACCAGAAACCGCAGAAAAGCTGGATTTTCCCGCCTTGTCCGGTCTGAAAGACTGACATGGCACGAGGCACTGACACGGGCGGCCGCATTAAGCGACTGGAGCACGCGCTGGAGCAAGCGCGCAAGCTGCCCAAGAAGACCGTGCTGGAATCGAAGCCGATGTGCGACCTGACGGGTTACTCGTGGGTCCAGCTTCGGGGTTGGTGCGACGACTATCCGCACATCGAGGCGTCCGGCGCATTCATCCGCGGCGGCAACGGTGTGGCCTGGCAGTTCAAGCCGGTCGCCACGATCGAGGCGCTGCTACGGCAGTTCCGCAGCGACGTTGACCAGAACAACCGTCGCAACCGCCGGCTGCAAACCGCGGTCGGTGTCTCGCTGCCTGAGGAAGAGTCAGCCGCCAGCCTTGATGAGACCGCCAAGCTGGTCCGGCTGACGCTGGAGGTCCAGAAGACCAAGCTCGACCAGGGCCAATACACACCAACGGCATCGGTCGCCGAGTTTCTGGACGGCTATAACCGGGTGGTGGTCGAGGGAATCCTCGGCGCAGAAACCGAAGCTGACCCGACCGGCCGGCTTGATCCCGCAGTGCGCGAGGCAATGAACGAAGCGCTCCGCAACCTTGCGGTCCGGGTCCACGCGAAGGCCGAAGCCTACATCGGAGAGTACCGTGCGCGCGCTGAGCAGGCAGGAGTTGCAGCGACAGGCTGAATTGATTGGCCAGGATTCGTTTTGCACCCCGCCCTGGGAAATTGCTGATCGCAGTCTCGACCTGCTCCGACCCCGGGACCGCCTGACCACGCTGGAATACTCGGTCCGCCATCGGATCATCCGCAAGCCAGACGGCACGAAGACACACTGGCTACCGAGCCTCACGCCGTACCTGATCCCGATCATGGCGGCGCATGACGATGCGGCGGTGACAGAAATTGTCGTCCCCAAGCCGGCGCGCTGCGGCGGTACGGTGGTTGCCGAAAACCACGCGCTCAAGATGCTGGACTACGGGCCCAGCGGTGATGTGATGTGGTACTTGGCCGGGCCGCAGGAGGTTCAGTCCTATGCGGACCGGGTACTGCGCCCGCTGTTCGAAGACCATGATGGGCTCGCTTCGCAGCTCCCCCGGGAGGGCAGCAAGGGCAATACCGCCACCCTGAAACGGCTCGGCGCTCGAACCTTCGAGCTGCTGGCCATGTCAGGCAAAACCACGACAAACCGGCAAGGCCGGTACATCGTGTTCGATGAACCGGACAGCTACAGCCGGGCCTTCCGGTCGAGCTTTCTGGAACAGGGCCGCCAGCGCCAGCGCATGATCGGCACGGGCCGCAAGATTTACGCCTGCGCCCACCCTGACGTTGGCTGGAGCGGCGGGATCGCGGCGGCATGGGTGCTGAGCAACCGCGGGATATTCATCATGCGGTGCCCTGAATGCGATGGCCACGCCTCACCCTACCCGACGCGGTACTGGCCAGATGTCCCGCGCTTCCGGCTGCACTACCAGAAGGCTCCGGAAGGGGCCGACATCGGCGAGCGGCTGCGGTTGGCCGAGCGAACCGCGGCGATGGCCTGCCCGCATTGCGGGTCGCTGCTGGATGAGACGCAGAGGCACGCGATGGTCGATGATGGCCAGTACCTGCACGAAGGGCAGGAGTTCGACATCAAGGCGGGCATCATCGGCGACCCTACGCCGGGTCAGACCTGGGGCTTCTGGATCCATGTCCTGATGTCCAAGCAGGTTACCATGCCGGATCTGGCCCGCGAGCTTGAGGGTGCGATCGAGCACCGCGAGCGGACTGGCAAGAGCAACAAGCTGAAAGAGGTGCTGGTCCGCACCTTCGGCGAGGCATTCGAAGGAGCCGGTGAGCTTCTGGAACTTGATGCCCGGGCGCTCAAGAAACGGACCAAGGATATGGCCGGGGCCGAAGAGCCTGTCCGTTACAGGATGGGCGAAGTGCCGCCAGGCGTGCTGTTCATCACGGCCTCGGTCGACGTTGGCGGTGACAAGTTCGATGTTAAGCTGCGGGGCTGGGATTTGCAGCGCCGGTCCTGGGTGCTTGACCGCTTCACGATCCGGCAGCGGTTGCACAGCGACGGCGTAATGCGCGACATCGCGCCGAGCAAGGTTCAGGATGACTGGTCGGTACTCGAAGACCAAGTGATCGACCGGCTTCTGCCGCTCCAAGGCCAGCCCGACATGGCGCTGCCGGTGGCAGTGACCACGATCGACGCCTCGGACGGTAACGTCACTTGGAAGGCCTATGAGTTCGCCCGGCGGATGGACAAGAAGCGCTGGGGCACCTGGCGCAAGGTTCGCTGCATCAAGGGCGCGACCACTGCAAAGGCGCCGCCGCTGCCCGTGACGCCGACGATCATCAGCCGGGACAACAACGGCAAGGCGATCGAGCCGAACGTGACGCTGCATGTGCTTGGTGTGCATCAGCTCAAGGAAGGGTTCCTGTCTGATCTCGCGATCGAGGACGGGGGCCCAGGCCAGTGCTTCTTCCCGAGCGACATGCCGGATCGGGCATTCGAGGAATACTTCAACGAGGTGCTGATCGAGGACAAGTGGGTCCGCAACGGCCCGAACGAATCGCTTGACCTTGGCGCCTACACCGAAGCCGGACGCCTGATGCTTCAACCCGATCGCGACACCCTGAAATGGGAGCCGATCGATTCTCGGCCGCCTTGGGCCAGACCAGTTTCCCTCCAACCGAAGGGAGGTGATCCACAGGACCGTGGGGACAGGGAAGGCAAGGCGGCCGGCAGCGAAGCGAAACCCAAGCAATCGATCCTCGACCGGTTCGAGGATCTGAACAGAGGATAGGCCAGGCCGTTTGCGTCCGCCTCCATTGGATTGAAGGTAGCCAATGCTCGAAGCAAAGACGATCTATGCCGGAGACAGCGTCGAGCTGGCGCTTGTTGGGCATCGCCTTTCCAACGGCGCTCTGGTTGACCTTAGTGCGGGCTACACTTGCGCGGTCAAAGTGTTTGGTACAGCAATTGACCGTCCCGTAACGGCGCTAGTCGCTGACGAAGATGGCAACCTCAACCGCTACTTCCTGGTCGCTCTGACCGGAGTTGAAACAACTGGCCTTGCAGTCGATGCCTACCCCTATGCTGTAACCATCGCAAAGGCAGCAGACAGTTTCCGTCAAACCGACGAAGGCACGCTGACAGTCATCACCCTGCCCGGCGCTCAGCCTGATCCCGTCGCCGAACTACGCGCCGAGCTCGCCGCCGTCCGTGCCGCTCGAATCGACCTGATGACCGGCAAAGTGGTCCAGAAGATTCGTACTGGCCGGTACGCAACCGAGATGTGGTACGCGACCGCCACGCTGGCCGACTATGACCGGATGATTGCAACGCTGGAGCGCGAGATTGCTGCGGCTGAGGCGGTGGTGGCTGGTAGATCAAAGCGCCGACCTATTGGCCTGGTTTGGAACTGATCCATGAGCGTATTTTCCAGCATCAACGGTTTCGGCCGCGACATGAAGGCGTGGCTGGGCCTCGGCGGCGGATCAGCGTTCGACTCCGGCCGCGCCGATATTCAGGAGATGGCCGGCTGGCACCCTGCCCGCGCGCATATGGATCAGGTCTTTGCCGGCCAAGGCCGCCTGATTACCGACCGCGCCGAAGACCTCGATCGCAACTCGGCCTGGATCAATGGCGCGCTGGACCGCAGCGTTGAATCGATCATCGGAAATGGGCTGCAACCTTGGCCCACCCCGATCTACGACGCGCTAGGCAAGGATATGGAGTGGGCCACCGTGTTCGCGCGCAAGACCCGGGCGCGCTACCGGGTCTGGGCCGAAGACCCATTCTTCCGCTGCGATGCGAAGATGCGCTTCACGCTCGGCACCTTGACCAAACTTGCCTACCTGAACTTCCGCCGCGGCGGCGAGGCACTGGCCGAAATCCGGTACGACGATCGCGGCGCAGCCAATCCGGTCAACCTGCTGCTGATCGACCCGAAGCGGCTTTGTAACCCGCGCGGCACGCCCGACACAGACCCGCTGCTGCGCAATGGTATCGAGATGAATGCGTCCGGCGTGCCGATCGCGGCGCATGTCCTGCGGCGTCACCCGGATGACCCGGCGGCGGGCTTCGACGCGCTGGAGACGACCCGCATTCCGTTCCGAGGCGAAACTGGCACACCTAAGCTGATCCATGTCGTCAATCCGCGCTACATCGAGCAGAGCCGGGGTTTCAGCCGCCTCGCCGAAGCAATGCTGCCGGCCAAGATGCTGGAGCGGTACGACCGGGCCGAGATCAACGCCGCGCTGTTGAACGCCATCATGGCCTTCTTCATCAAGTCACCCGGCACGCCGGATGACTTGGCCGAAGCCATCGCCCCGGCAAGCGACTTCGCCGGCAACGACTTCACCCGGTACATCGACTATCGCGAGAAGAACCCGGTTCGTGCAATCGGCGATGCGGTGATCCGGCAGCTACTGCCCGAAGAATCGTTCGAAGCGGTGCAGCCGACACACCCAAATTCCAACTACCCAGAGTTCCAGAAGACCCAGCTCGCCAAGATCGCGGTGGCGCAGGGCATAAGCTATGCGCAGATCTCGGGTAACTGGGCTGACATCAACTATTCCAGCGCTCGCGCCATGCTCAACGAGGTGTGGCGCGCGGTCGAGCAGGAGCGCGAGTTCTTCGCAGCCCACTTCAATCAGCCCCTGTTCGTGAGCTGGATGGAGGCCGAGGTGGCGCAGGGCACGCTCTCGATTCCCGGGCGGCCGGCGCGCTTCTATCGCGACATCTCGGCGCTGACCAATGCGACCTGGATGGGCCCGTCGCGCGGCACGGTCGACCCGCAGAAGGAAGCTTCGGCGCGCAACCTTGAGGAAGCGGCTCTACGCAAGTCGCCTGTGGAGCATATCCTTGAGGACGGTCGCGACCCGTTTGAGGTGCTGGACCAGATCAAGCTGTTCCGTGACGCGATCGACGAGCGCGGGCTGGAGCCGCCGGACTACAATACAAAAACGGCTGGCGCTTCGCAGGAAGATGAAGCGGTAACGCCTGGCACGGAAAGCGACCGAGACGGTGACGGTGTGCCCAATGAGTCTGACAGGAAAGGCCGCAAACCTCGAAAGGCTGCGAACTTATGAGAAAGCCTATAGCTGGGCCACACCCTGATCTCTTGAGGTCGCTAGTAAAATACGATTCGCAGACCGGGGATCTCACTTGGCTGAAGCGCGAGCCCTCTTGTTTTAAGGGTGGCGCAGCTTCAGCCGAAAATTGGAATGCCAAGTTCGTTGGACAACCTGCGTTCAAAACCACGCGCGATGGATACTATTGCGGGTCTGTTTTTGATCGATCGTATTTTGCGCATCGAGTCGCTTGGGCACTCCATTTCGGCTACTGGCCAGAGGGTGAAATAGACCACATAAACGGTGATCGCACAGACAACAGAATCTCCAACCTTCGTATTGCGGATCGCTCTACACAGTGTCGCAACAGATCTCTGTCAGACCGTAACAAAAGCGGTGTAATTGGTGTGTGCCTTGTCTCTGATGGAAACCGCTGGAAAGCCTACATTAACTCTGGGAGACGCCAGATCAATCTGGGCTACTTTGCCACAAAGGCTGAAGCCGTCGCCGCACGCAAGCAGGCTGAAAGAGACTTAGGCTATCACCCTAACCACGGGAGATTGGCCGCATGACCAGTTTCCCGCTCTGGACGAGCCTGCTTTACAACGAGCCGCTGGCCATCACGCCGCTGCGCAACGAGGCGCTGTGCCAGGCCGCTCAGCAGCGCCTGACCGGCGCCCTGCCGGAGCGGATCGATTCTGCGGTGCTGGACATCAAGCCGCGCGCCTTTGCGCATGAGGCTTCGCCATTAGTCGATGGGGAGCGCAAGCCCTATCCAATGAAGGACGGGATTGCCGTAGTCCGCAGTATCGGCACAACGGTCAAGCGCGCCAGCTTCATGGACGCGGAAAGCGGCCTCGTTGGCTATGACCGCGTTGTGGCGCAGATGCGCGAAGCCTACCGCGATCCCGATGTCACCGGGATATTCTGGGTAATCGACAGCCCGGGCGGCCACACGGCCCGCATGATCCAGGCCGCAAACGAGATTGCCCTGATGGCCCAGGCCGAAGGCGGGAAGCCGATTTACGCCTATGTCGACGAGATGGCGGCAAGCGCGGGTTACGTGCTGGCCAGCGCGGCGGATGTCGTGCTTGGCCCGCCGTCCTGCCTTGGCGGCTGTCTGGGCGTGATCCTGAACCTGGTCGACAGCAGCAAGATGCACGAGAAGATCGGGCTGGAGCCGATCGTGGTGCGCTCGTCCTGGTCGGACCAGAAGGCACTTGGCCAGCCCGGTGAGAAGTTTACCGCCGAGGCAATCGATAGCTACCAGAAGATTGTCGACCAGCAGGGCGAGATGATGGTCGAGTTCGTTTCGGCCATGCGCAAGCTGACGCCAAAGCAGATCAAGGCCACCCGCGGCGAGACGTTGGGTGCGGCCGACATGTTCCGCGTCGGCCTGCTCGACGAAGTCTGCTCGGAGGCGGAAGCCTGGGCCTTGCTGAGCGAAGCTGTCCGGTCGAACTGACCGAACTCTCCGAAAGGAAAACCATGACTATCAGCCGACGCCTCGCGGCGCATCGGGAAGCGGTCGCGTCTGCGGCCGCCGCGCCCTGCCCGCCCAACCCACTCACCGACCCCGAGAACGAGGTCGACGAGATTGAAGACAAGCACACCACCGGATCCAAACCTGAAAAGGATAAGGACATGACTCAGGAAGAAATTGACGCTCTCAAGGCGGACGCGCGCAAGGAAGGCTACGAAGCCGCCAACGCGCGTTTTACTGCCGTTACCTCCAGCGAGCACTACGCCGGCCGTGAAACGCTCGCCAAGACGCTGCTCGCGACCGAACTCAGCGCCGAGCAGATCATTACCTCGCTTGCTGCCGCCGCTCCGGCTGCCGCCGCTCCGGCTGCTTCGGGCGATGATGCCCAGCGCGAAGAAATGCTGAACGCGCTGGCCAAGAACAAGAACGCCCCGCTCGAAAGCGGCAGCGACGCCGGAACGCCGGAAGCCGACGCCGACAAGCCCGACAACAGCCTGGTTGACGGCATGAAGGCCCGCTTCAACCTCAACACCAAGTAAGGAGCCAGACCGATGGCAAACCAGACCGAAGGGCTCGTCGTTGGCGACGGCCTCAAGTACGAACTGCCCAACGATATGAGCCGCGCAACCGAGACGATTGTTTCCGGCGCCGGCAATCTCCCGCTGTTTCGCGTGCTCGGCCGCATCACCGCATCGGGCAAGCTGACCAACTATACCCCGGGCGCCACGAATGGCTCCGAGGTGGCCTACGCTGTGCTGGTTCAGGCAACCGACGCTTCGGCTGCCGATGCCAAGGGCGCAGTGATCGATTGGACGGCGCTGTTCGCCTACAACCGCCTGACTTGGGGCGCAGCCGTAACCACCCAGGCCCACAAGGACACCGCCCTTGCTCAGCTCCGCAGCCGCGGCATTCGCACGCTGAACCAGGCGTAACCCCTCCAGAAGAAGGAATAGCCTTATGGCTCTCATCGACGCATTCGGTGGCAGCGCGTTCAAGATGTCGTCGCTCGCGGCGGCCATCAACGTGGTGCCCAACACCTATGGCCGCGTTCGCGAGATCGGCGTTGTCCGCGCGAAGCCGCTTCCGACCACCACTTTCCAGATCGAGTTCAAGAACGGCGTTCTTAACTTGCTCAACACCTCAAACCGCGGCGGTCACAACGGCACCGTGGGGCGTTCGCCGAAGCGCAACATCCGCAACTATTCGGTGCTGCACATCGAGCATGACGAGTTCATCTACGCCGACGACATCCAGATCGTCCGCGCTTATGGCTCGGAATACCAGTTGCAGGCTCTGCAGGATCTGATGAACGACAAGCTGGAAACGCTCGCCGGCAAGTTCGACATCACCGAGGAATGGCACCTGGTCAACATGATCCAGGGGAAGCTGACTGATGCTGACGGCACCTCGCTGTTCAACGCCTTCACCGATTTCGGTGTGACCGAGAAGTCGGTCAACTTCGACTTCGCCAACGTGAACGCCGACATGGGCCTCAAACTGATGGAAGTCTTGCGCCATCAGGAAGACAACCTGCTCGGTGACAGCATGACTGGCTGCCACGCGCTTGTTTCGTCGGGCTGGTTCGACAGCTTCACCACGCACGCTTCGATCAAGGAGGCGTACAAGTATTACGCCTCGACGCAGGAGCCGCTGCGCGAAGATGTTCGCCGCCGCTTCGTCCACAAGGGCGTGGTGATCGAGGAATATCGCGGCAGCGCGGTGTACCTCAACAGCGACGACACCACGACCACGCGCAAGTTCATTGCGGACAACGAAGCCCGGTTCTTCCCGATCGGCACCCGCTCGACCTTCCAGGCCGCCTTCGGCCCGGCGGACTTTGTCAGCGATGCCAACAAGCCCGGCCAGCGCCTCGCGGTGAAGATGCTGCCCGACCCCTCGGGCAAGGACAAGTTTGTCGGCATTCACGCCCAAATGAACCCGTTCTGGCTCTGCACCCGGCCGGCTTTGCTGGTCAAGGGCACCGCTTCGTAAGGAGAAGGCAGATGCCACAGCGCACTTTCACCAGCGATTTCTCGTTTGATCTTGACGCTTCGACACGCCTGAACATTCCGGCGGGTTGGAGCGGCGAAGTCACCGATGAAGTCGCAGAAGCAGCGGATGAAGCTGGCGCGACCGAAGCGCCTGTCAAGACCAAGAGCAAGAAGGCTGGCGCGACCGAAGCGCCGGCTGGCGATACGACCACCGACCAGGCTCCGGCCTGATCTGCTCTGGGCCGGGGCGTTAGCGCGCTCCGGCCCCTTCTTGGCTCCTGTCGCGCGCAGGGGCCCAGAAGGGAAACCTTCTCCGGAGAATTGGCCATATGAGTGAGCACCTGCCCGAATTGATCACCGCAATTGTTGGGGTGCTTACGGCCATCGGTGCCGGCTTCCGTTTCATGTGGACTGAGTTCAAGGCATCGAAGGCAGCGAACGAGGCCAGCATTGCCACGTTGAAAAAAGAGAACAACGAGCGCCTCACCGAGATCGAGAAGCAGCTCGAAGAATGCCGGGAGCGCGAACAGGCCAGCCATTTGCGCCGCGCCAAGCACCTGACCGTGATCGAGCTTCTCTGGCAGGAGGTGCTGCGGCTCTCGCCTAAGACAACCAGCCGCGGTCGGGCCAAAAACACCGTGCTCGATCGCGCTAAACACCTGCTCGACGAACTCAAGGACCCTGACTCGGTCCTGTAGCCCAAAGGGGGATTGCAACATGCAACTCGTCTCGCACTGGCGCCTATGGTGGCGCCGGTGGTCGACCTGGCTCGCCGGCGCCTTTGCCACGCTCTCGGGCTTAATCGTCGCCAACCCTGGCTTGCTGCTGGGTCTCATCAACTATGTGCCGGCAAACCTGCGCAGCTTCGCTGCAGGCGCGGTGGCGGTCATCGCCTTCGCCATACCGGTCCTGGTCGCCCACCTGCGCCAGCCCAAGCTGAAAGAGAAAGCCGATGCCTCGCGCAACTGAGCCGCAGCGAATCCTGCCGATGGAAGAGCCTGGCAAGAGCGGCCCGAAGAAGGGCACGCTGGCGGCTATCGTCGGCACCATCGCGGCCGGGATCCTCTTCACCCAGACGCCGCACGAAGAAAGCGGCCGGAAGGTGGCTGTCTCGATCGCGAATGACGGCACCGCCACGGTCAAGCACGTTGCCGGCCGCCAGTACCTCGATGCCTATCTCGACATCGCAGGGATCCCGACCGCTTGCGACGGGATCACCAAGGGTGTCCGCATGGGCCAGCGCTACACCGAGGCGCAATGCACGGCGCTGCTCGAAGCTGAGCTGGTCAAGCACGCCCAGGGCGTGATGGCGTGCTCGAGCGGCCTGCGCGCGCCCGGCCGGGACTATCAGCGCGCCGCCTCGGTCATGCTGGCCTATAACATCGGCGTGGCCGGCTTCTGCGGCTCGACTGCGCGCAAGCGGTTCGATGCCGGCGATCTGCGCGGCGGCTGCGATGCCTTCTTGTCGTGGAACAAGGCTCGTGTCGGGGGCGTGCTACGCCCGGTCCAGGGGCTCACCTCGCGCCGCCAGCGCGAGCGGGCGCTTTGCATGAAGGGACTGGCGTAATGTTCGCCCTGCTCTCTGCGCTCGGCCTCTCGGGAATTGGCCTCGCCCTGATCTTCATGCCGGGGCTGCGCGCCGTGGTCTTTGCCTTGCTCGGCAAGCTCCCGTGGCAGGTCTGGGCCGCCCTCGCTGCAGTTGCCCTGCTGGTCGGCGGTTATGTCTGGCACGGACGGGCCGTGAAGCAGGCGTATGACATCGCCTATGCCGAGGGCAAGGAAACCGAGAAACGGCACTGGGAGCAGGCGGTCCAGACCATGAAGCTCGCCAGCGAAACGTGGAAATCAAACTATGAACGCGCCGCCAAGGCCCTGAATGATGAACGGAGCGCCCAACATGCCGAAGACAATCGCCGCATTGCTGCTGGTGCTGATGACCTGCGCCTGCGCGGGCCGGGAAGAGCCGCCGCGCCTCGTTGCGGATCCATCACTGGTGCCGGACTTTCCGCCGCCCCCAGTGGATCCGAAGGGACCGCAGGGGGAGGAAATGCTCCCCTACCTGAACTGCCTGAGCCAGAAGGGCTGGCAATCGTGCCGTGGGGCCGGCTCGTCGAGTTCGGCGAAAGCCACGACCGCTGGCGCTCAGAAGCCCTGACCTGGCGGAGCTGGTATCTCGGCCAGCAGGAGGTGCTCAAGCTGCGGAAGACAGAGCTGCCGAAGCCTGACTTCGGCCACGTACCTTAAACAATCATCTCCTGCCCGTTCGCAGTCAACGATGGGCCGGCCACCTCGCCGACTAGATTAGGAGCGTCTGATGAGCTTCGAAGAACGCGCCGCCGCGGCGGACGCGCAGGCCCGCACGCACCTTGGCCACACCATCAAAGTGACCATGTCCGGCCGCGTCTATGAAGTGCTGGCTCACGGGAATTACGATGACAGCACGATCGATGCGTTGGGCAGTAGAGGCCAGAAACAGGACATCGAGATGATGATCCTAAAGGCCGACCTGCCCACGAAGCCGGGCCGCGAAACCCGGATCCGAATCCCTCGTCGCCCCGGCGCGCTGTTTGCGCCGGTCAACGTGGACAGCGACGAAACCGACCGGCACTGGCTCCTAAAACTCAAGGAAGTGGCAATCTGATGGCCAGCGCTATCGAAGAATGCCTGGCGCTAATCGACGCCGAGTTGAGCGGCGCTGGCCTCTCCACAGAAACCAACCGGGACGAGAGCGATATTCTGCAGGCCGACGAATACCCGGTTGCCGCAATCTATTGGGGCGGCGCCGAGATACAGCGCATCGATAGCTGCAATGCTCTACTTTGGAACGGGCAAGTGATCATCGACCTGTGGAGCAAGGTTGCCGCTGGCCAGACGCCGATGGCGCAATGCAACGCGATGCTGGCGACCGCTGCCGCCGCGATCCAAACACGCCAGCGCACCGACGGCTTTGGCGGCAAGTTCCACGCCTGCGAACCCACCGAAGTATCAGACTTTGCTTCGCTGCAGGGCGATACTGGCTCGATGAGCCTGACCCTCTCCGTCCAGTTCTGGACCACCAAGGACAATTGGACCTCGATCTACACCGACTAACCCCGAAAGGACCGATGATGGCCGAAAAGCCGGAAGATGTTGCGACCGACACCCCGCAGTTTGGGTGCCACGACCTGACGCCGCCCGCTGGCAAGCAGCAGCGCAAGGCCCACGAAACCGACACCGCCGCTGATGCGGCCAGCCAGGAGTAAGCGATATGGCTTTTCGCGGTGAAACCTATGCCCTTGCGGTCAAGGTGCAGGCCGATGCCAACACCCCCGCCACGGTCAACAATACGACCGACCTGCTGACCTGCTACGACCTCCAGCCCGGTGGCAACAGCTTTACGCTGGCCAACCCGGAGTCGACGGGCGGCGTCGATCGGCCTGGCGACGCGATCTTGGGCCGCGATCGCAGCGTGACTTTCAACGTCATCCTGCGCGGTCCTGGTGGCTCAGCCCCGCCGGCGCTCGACGCCTTTGTCTTCGGTCGAATCCTGCGCGCCGCCGGCTTTTCCGAGGAGCGGAGTGCAACCCCGCTGCTAGCCGCTACGGCTCTTGCGAGCGCAACGTTGACCACGATCACCTTCCCGGCCGGCGGCTCTGCGGTTGATGACTTCTACAACGGCTTGCCGGTGCAGCTCTCCGATCAGGGCACCGGCGTGAAGCAGCTATCGATGGTGCGCGACTATGTCGGCTCCACGAAGGTTGCGACCATGATGGAGACATTCGACAGCGCGCCTGCTGCCAACATCGCCGTGCCGGCCTTCCTGGCTTATCGCTACAAGGCCAACGCCCCTGAGCTATTCCTGTCTGTCGATTGGTGGCTGGACAAGAAGCGCTACAAGATGGTGCACGGCACGGTCACCTCGTTGCAGTTCAACTTCAACGTCAGCAACAACGGCGATACCAGCTTCACCTATGCAAGTGTGACGATCAGCGGCGACGTGCATCCTTCGACGCCGGAAGTTGACGAAGACTCGCCGCAGGTTACCCAAGGCGGCGCGATGCCGGTGTTCCGCGACGCGGACTGGTGGGTTGCGGGCAAGTCGGTTTGCGGCTCTTCCGCTGTGGCCGAGTTCTCGATCCAGGCCGAACGCCCGCCCTGCCCAACCCGACAGAGCGGCGGCGAGCCGATGCAGCGGATCTCGGTTACCCGCAGTGTCAATCTGGCGCTCAACGAAGTGCTGCTCTCGGCTCAGGACTACAACGCCCTGGCCGATGCGCAGAGCTATCATGGCATGTGGCTCATGTACGGCAACCAGAGCGGCAAGACCGTAAGCTTCGGCGTGATGGACGGCCGTTTCGGCTATTCCGAAGCGGAACGCGGCACCTTCGTCACCCGCACGCCGCAGATGTTCATCGATAGCGTCGAGAAATCGATGTCGCTGGTCTTCCCATACTGGTGATGACCGGCCCCCGCCGCGCCTCCCTTCCTCTCCCGGGCGCGGCGGGAACTTCTCTCAACCCAAGGATCCCCCCATGTCCTCGACCACTATTCCGGTGGAAGCCAAGAGCTTCCCCTTCACTCCGCCTGTCTTGGAAAAAATCGAAAAGCCGCCGGTATTCGTACTGCGCCACGGCACCCGCCGCGACCGCCATACCTATCAGGATGAGGTCGCCCTTCGCGGCCTTCGCAGCTACAGCAAGCGCGACTTCCGCGAGGCAACGATCGAAGAACTCAAGGCCAAGTGGACCAGCGATACGATGCCGATCGGTGATGTCATCGACGCGCTGGAACGCTACTTCTCGGCCGCTGATGAGTTCGAGGCCGCGCTTGAAGGCTGGCAGAAGGCGTCCCGCAAGCTGGTCAATGCTGCACCGGAAGGAAAGCGCGCCACGCTTAGCCTCCCGCCCATGCCGGAAATGGATTTCGATCCCGTCGAGCGCGAGAAGGTCGAAAACCTGCTGGCCGACATCGAGGACCGTTCCGAGCGCATTCGCCGGATGAACCGCGACAACATCCGCCGCGAGCGTGAAACCCGCCGCCTGGCCCTTGCCATCCTACTCCAGTCCACCTCGCTCGACATCCCGCTCAGCCGCAACATGGATGGCCTGATCGAAGACGCCTCGCTGCTGGCGATCGAGGACAAGCTGGACCAGCTTTCGCCGGAAGACGCTGGCTATGGCCTTGCGTTCGGCCAGCTTGGCACGGAGGCGCTGCTCGCCTTCTTCCTGACGGGGGAGCAGGAAAAAAACTCCGAATCGCCGGATGCTACTACTTCCGGCGAGAATGGTTCGACGGGGTCGGACAAGCCGAGTTCGACTATGGAAACCTCGGCTTCGAAGACATCGGACGGGGCCCCCATCCCCGCAAGCTCATCTCCGAACGAGAACTCGGAATAATCGAGATGGCGATGTCGTGCCGCGATGGATTCGGGTCGATCAATTGGCCTGATGGCCGGGGTCTGCTTGATCAGCCGGTGAAGCTTATCCAAGCGTTCGACATCGCCTACGCTTCGGCGAACCGCTGGCAAAAGAAGGCTGGCGGTCAGTGATGCGGACCACCGCCCGCTTTGAAACCAGCGCCGAGGCGCGGCTACGTCGAGAGATCGACCGCCGTGCCCAGGCCGCCGCGCTGCAAGCCACCAAGGAGGCAGCCGAGGAAGCCAAGGGCAGCATCCGCAGCGCGATGGCGCAGGCTGGCCTTGGCACGCTCGGCATGGGGATCGGCTCGGGCTCCGATGCCCAGAAGACCGGCACGGTCCACGCCAAAGACAACGGGCGCTGGTCCGCCTCGGGATGGGTATTCATCCGCTCGCAAAGCCCCCGCACGGTTGGCGCCATCATCTCCTATACCGAGGGATCGACGATCACGCCGCGCCGGGGGCGGTATCTCTGGATCGCGACCGATGATGTGAAGCGGCTGGTTGGATTGCCAATCCCCAAGACCGGCGGCGGCAAAGGCACGGCAAACTTCCGGCTGGAGCCGCGGTACTGGGATCGCACCTATGGCCGCACGCTCGGCCCGCTGGTGCCGATACGCAGCAAGGATGGCACGCCGCTGCTGGTTGTTCGCAACGCAACGCTGTCCGCCTCTGGCAAGCCCGGCTCGATCAAGTCGCTGTCGAAGACTGGCAAGGTTCCCAAGGGCCAGGTCGCCCAGGACTTTGTCGTTGCCTTCTACGCTATCCCCAACACCCGCCGCGCGGCCCGGATCGATCCGCGTGACATCGCCCGCAACGCCGCCGCCGCCCTTCCCGCCAAGCTTGGTACCTCGTTCGAGGTGGAGATTAGCTGATGACCCAGAGTTCGGTCTTTCCGATCTACATCAAGGCCGAGTACGATGGTTCGGGCCGGGGATTTGATGGCTTCACAACTGCCGCGAAGCAGGCAGCGAGCGAGGCTCAGCGCGCGTTTGACGCGCTCAAGGTCACCAGTCCCGGCACCGATCCGGGCCAGTATCGCGCGCTGTCGCAGCAGGTAAAAATCCTCGAAAGCATCTACCGCGATACGGACCAGGCGATCGGGCGGGTAACGAAGTCGGCGCAGGAATCAGCTTCGGTTTTTGCCAATACCGATCGCGCTGCCGCCGGCCTCGCCGCCGAGATGCAGAACCTGCTGCGCGCCGCCAACCCGGCCGCCGCAGCTCAAGCGGACTTTGAGCGTGCCACGGAGCGGGTGAACCAGTCGCTGCGGCGCGGGATCATCACCACGGAGCAGGCCGAGACGGCACACGCCCAGCTTCGCGCCGAGATGGCGCGCGGCGTTGGCATGATGGGGAATGTGCGTCAGGCATCGGTGCAGACCGGCCAGCAGCTCCAGGACATCGCGATCAGCCTCTACTCCGGGCAGCAGGCATCGGTCGTGTTCGCCCAGCAGCTTCCGCAGCTTGCCTTCGCGCTGTCGAGCCTTGAGGGCAGCGCCAACAAGACGCAGGACCGGATCGGCCGGCTGGCGACCTTCCTGTCCGGCCCGTGGGGCGTGGCGGTTGGCCTAGCGGTTGGTGTGTTGGGGACTTACATCGCGTCGCTGTTCAGTGCCGGTGAGGAAGCTGACCAAGCCTCGAAGTCGAGCCGCAGCTTTGTCGAGGTAATGAACGACAAGAAGGCTTCGGTAGAGGAAGTCACGAAGGCACTACAGGATTACAGCCGCGCTCAGATGAAAAGCCGCGAGGTTGAAATACTGGCGATCCAGACCGAAGCTCAGTCCATATCCGCCAAACTGCAGAGTGCCATCGCGACTCGCGAAAAGCTGAAAGCTGAGCTGGCCTACCGCGAGTCTGTCACCCGGCAGGGGGCCATGTCCGAATCGCAGGACGCTGTCCGCCAAGCGGCGTTTGTCCGTGTTGACAGCTTGCGCGGGGATATTTCGTCCAACGACAAGGTTCTCGGTGAACTCGCCAAGGCGGCGAACGAAGTCGGCATCAAGACTTCCCGCGCTGTGGCTGCGCTGCGCAGCGATCCTGAGAAGCAAATCGCGGAAGGCTTCCGGGTGCTGCGAAAGGCCGCAGAGGACGCCGGCGGCCCAGTCGACAAACTGACCGCGAGGCTGACCGAACTTAACAAGCAGGAGAAGGCCGCCGAGGACGCCGCGAAGGCCGAAAAGAAGACGGGGCGTGGGCGAACCGGCAAGAGCGATGCCCAGCGCGCGGCGGAGAAGGCTAATCGCGAAACCGAGCGTTTGAGCCGGATCAGCGACCAGGCAGCCGCATCCGTTGCGCAAATTACCGCGAACTATGACAATCAGCCGCGCGCGATAGATCGGATCACCAAGGCGCTTAGCGACCTCAAGGCGCTGCGCGACAGCCTGTTCGAGCCAAAGAACGTGGGCCCGGATGGCAAGTCGCTCGTCCCGAACGCGGAAAAGATCCTGAGCGACATCGACAAGGCCAAGGCTCTTGTAACCGACGCGCCGATGCAGCGGCTTCGCGATATGGAGCAGACCGCTCAGGAGCAGGCCGCGATCGACGGCCTGCGGCTCCGCAACCGCAACAACGAGGCCGAAGTCTTGACCCGCGTGCTCGAACTCCAGCGCGGCGGCCTGACCATCACCGAAGACGTTGCAGACCGCGTGATGCAGATCGTCGGGGCTGAGCAACTGCGCAGCGTCGAACTGGAGAAGCAGAACGTCGCCCAGCAGCGAAACCTCGAACTGCTTGGCCGCACCCAGAGCAACGTCCGCCAGGGCATCCGCGAACTGCTTGATGGCAAGGGCCTGTCGGCGATCGGCAACGTGATCAGCCGGCAGTTCGAAGCCTATAAGGATGGTCTGGCCGACCAGATCGCCGAGTCGCTGTTCGGCGATGCGTTCCGCGATCAGAAACTCAAGATTCTTGGGCTCGATAAGGTCGATGAGGCCGGCCGGGAGATGGCGGTCAAGATTGTAGAACTTGTGACCGCTCTGGAATCGTTGCGCCAGGCTGCGGAGAATGCTGCCCGCGCGATGAATGGTACACCTGGCGCCGCCAACGATAACTCCCCCGCAGCAGCGGCAGCCAAGACCAATACTGACATCGTCGTCACCGCGACCCGTTCCGTCACCCAAGACCTGCGTGGCTCGATGCGGACCATTCTCAAAAGTATTGTCGGCGCGAAGGCTGGCGACAAGATTGAGGGCCTGATGTACGGCGGCGCGCTTGGACAAGCCGGCGCTGGCGCTTTCCTCGGGAGCGGTGGATCTAACGCTGGATCGTTTATCGGCGGCGCGTTCGGCGAGGCAATCTTCAAGAAAGCCGCCCCCAAGCTTTTCAAGAAACTGGGCGACTTTGCTGGACCGATCGGGTCAATCGCCGGCGGCCTGATCGGCGGTGTAATCGGCAAGCTATTCGGCGGCACCCCAAAGGGTAGCAGCACGATCACGAGCGTAAGCGGCAATGCCACGTTCTCCGGATCAAAGGGCCTAAAGGAGCAAGTCTCCGGCCTTGGCAGCTCGGTCCAGTCCGGACTGCAGAACATCATCGACCGGCTGGGCGGCGAAGAAGGCAAGTTCCGCGTTTCAATCGGCAAGCGGGGCAAGGACTTCACCGTTGACCCGACCGGCGCGGGCCGCACCAAGGGCAGCGGCGTGCTCAAGTTCAAGTCCGAGGAAGAGGCGGTGCGCGCCGCCCTGCTCGACGCCATCAATGACGGCGCTGTCGCTGGTCTGCGCCAAGGTGCCCAGAACCTGCTTCGCGCGGGCAAGGACATCGAACGCCAGGTCCAGAAGGCTTACGACTTCGAACAGGTCTTCACCCGGCTCAAGCGGTACAAGGATCCGGTCGGCGCGGCGCTGGACGAGCTCGACAAGGAGTTCAAGCGGCTCCAGAAAATCTTTGAAGAAGCGAACGCCACCACCGAGGAACGCGCCCAGCTTGAAGAGCTCTACAACCTGGAGCGGGCCAAGACGATCAAGCAAGCCACGGAGCAGATCACCGCTTCGCTGCGCAGCCTTTACGACGAGCTGACGATCAACAATTCGGCCCTGTCGTTGCGGGATCGGAAGACCGAGGCTCTGGCCAAGTATAATCCGCTGGCCGATCGCGTGCGGGCCGGTGACACTTCGGCCTATGACGACTTCGCCGAAGCGGCGCGTGCCCTGCTGGGCATCGAACGCGAACGCAGCGGCTCGGGCAACGGGTACTTCTCGCTGCTGGAAGAGGTCACCAAGCTGACCAAGTCGACGCTGGACAGCGCCACCGCGACGGCCGATGCCAGCGCCAACCGAGCCAGCCCGTTTGCCCCCCCGACCGTGGCCAACGACAATCAGGCGGTGATCGGGGCGATGAACCAGCTTGGCTTCTTCATCGTCAACGGCCTCGCCATCCCGCTCGATGCGATCAACCAGAACCTGCGCTCGCTGGTGTTGCAAGGCTACGTCACCGGCAATGGTAGCGGCGGGCCGGTGCTTAACGGCAATGTGAGCTACTTCTGATGCGGGCTGTCCTGATCAAGATTTCCCCATTCGACCCGGGGACGAACAGCCGCGTGCCTGTGTACCTGTCCAGCATCAATGACCGGGTCAACGCGCCCCGGATAAACGCGATGGGGGGTAACATCTGGGCGCCCTGCCTCACCGCACTGCCGACACTGTCGATCGAGGTGTTCAACGGCGACTTCAAGGCCGCGGTCCAGACCGGCAATGCCAGCTTCGGCTTCAATGTCGCGGCCCTGGCAGAAAGCTATCCCGGCGTTGAAGCGATGGTCTGGGCCCGCGCTCCGGTCGAGATCTATGGCGAGGATGTCGGCAGCGCCCTGCCCTGGGCGCCGCGCTTTGTCGGCAAGGTCGAGACGTTCTCGCTGCGCGGCCTGACCATGACGCTGGGCGCCAAGGTCGACGAAGAGCCGTTCGGCGTTGATGTCCTCACCCAGACCTATTCCGGCACGACCGGCGCGGAAGGGCCGGCCGATCTCAAGAACCGCGCCAAGCCCTTGGTGATCGGCTGGGCGCAGAACGTCGAGCCGGTGCTGATCAATGCGGTTGATTCGGTATACCAGTTCAGCGCCTATGGACCGATCGAGGCGGTCACAACGCTGTACGAGCGCGGCGCGGCGAACCTTGGTGCAGCGGTGGCCGACTATGCCAACTATGCCGCCCTGGTCGCTGCATCGATCCCGCGCGGCCGCTGGGCGACTTGCCTCGCGCAAGGTATGATCCGGCTTGGCGCTCCCGCCTACGGCGTGATCACGGCGGACGTTAAGGGGCACCGCGTCGGCGCGACCACGCCACGGCTGTCGGGCCAAATCATCTCTGCGCTTGCATCAATCGCTGGCGTCTCGTCGAGCCTGCTGCACACCACTTCGCTCGACGCGATGGACGCAAACAAACCCTACCCCGCCGGTCTCGTGCTAACTGAGCAGACCGATCTGCTCGACATCGCCCAGACCCTCGCGCTGGCCTGCAATCACCAGTGCGGCGTTTCACTGCTGGGTCAGCTATTCGTCACCCGGCCCAACCTTGCCGCCAGCCCTGCATTGACGGTCAACGCGAACGGCTCAACCTGGCCGCAAGTAGCGGAGTGCAGCGAGGAAGCGACCAGTGCGCCATATTGGCGTACCACGATGGGGGCCAACAAGAGCTGGCGGGTCCATAGCGCAGACGAGATCGCCTTCACCGCACCATTGATCCCGATGGGCGAGTACGTCGACACGGACACCTATCGCGAGGGCAATATCGTCGACCAGGTCGATGGCTCCCGCTGGGTCTATATCAACGCCGTGCCAAGCGCCGGCAATGCCCCGCCGATCTGGCCGACCACGGCGAACTCGTGGTGGGAAAACCTGTCCGCCCCAACCGTCAAGACGACGATCGGCGGCCCCCTGCCCAGCGTTGCCTCATCGCAAGTCGGAGATGTTCATATCGGCGATGACGGGACGTACTACGTCCGGGTCAACAGCGGCGGTATTCTGCTGGACGGCAAGGCCATCACGCTGGCGGGCTTCCGTCCGCAGCTTGCATGGACCAAGGCGAGCAGTCAGCCGCTCGTCAATGCAGCAGAGACAGCGGCAGCAGCGGAACTGTCGGCGGAGCAGGCGCTGGCCGCCATCGTGGATCTCGCAGATGATGGTATCATCTCGGTCAACGAGAAGATCGTCACGCTGATCCCTGAAAACAGCCGGCTCGAAGGGGCGTGGAGCGCGCTATCGGCTGCTGCGGCAACCGCCGGAGTATCGACCACCGCGGCCTCCACCAAGCGGACGGCCTGGATCACGCTTCGCAACGGCCTGTCCCCGGCATGGAACGATGTGACCCAGGACACGCCGGTTACCAGAGCAACCTTCCGCGCCGCGCTGGTCGAATACGATCAGGCGCTGGAGGATCTGAACAAGGCGGTTATCGAGGGCATGACCGCCGCCAAGCAGGTCACGGTTGCGCCGCCCAGCGATGTCACGATCTACTGCGATCAGGCTGGCACCCCCAAGTCCGGCATGTTGCCCACGGTGATCACCCCGGTCGTCCTTCGCGGCGGCACAGACATCCGTACTTCCAACGAC
>Ga0136569_100098_pt1 | contig 20269 bp, 20 predicted proteins | sample AntDeeMetageno50_FD_101382 | JGI IMG/M metagenome (GOLD analysis project Ga0136569, IMG submission 101382) | Saline lake microbial communities from Deep lake, Antarctica - Metagenome #50 | ecosystem: Environmental > Aquatic > Non-marine Saline and Alkaline > Saline | place: Antarctica: Deep lake...
AGGCCGACGAGGCCCGCCGCGCTTGCTGCCTTGAGGAACCGCCGCCGATCGAAGTCGGATGCCATGTCACCTACAACGGGGTGGGTACGCGGCATAAATTCGTCGCTCTCTCCGTCCCGGTGTTGCACGTTTGCGTGATACCACGGAAAAACCGTCGCCTATTCGTCGCGATCGACTGGGGAACGTACACATGTTCATGGTGTATCAGGAACAATCAGGCGAAAATCGGGGAATGCACGGCTCGTCCTCGACAGCACCGGACGGCTACTCGCCGTCGCCGAACAGCGGCGCTACTCGGCGTCAGCGACCGCGGCCACCGCATCCCCGACGACTGCCTCGACATCCGCGATCAGCTCATCGACCTCGTCGCTTTCGGCGTACACCCGCACGTACGGCTCCGTACCGGACGGCCGCACGAGAGTCCACGACGCGTCTGGGAACTCCAGTCGGACCCCGTGGTCGGTGTCGACAGTCGCGTCGGGGAAGGCATTCGGCAGAGTCGATCCCAATCGGTTCATCACCCCGGGTTTGGCCTCGTCCGGGCAGTCGATGCTGACCTTGCGGTACGGGCGCTCCGTGATCGGCTCGCGGAGCGCGTCGAGTCCCGACTCGGCGACGAGCCGGGCGATCACGGCCGCGGAGGCGACCCCGTCGATCCACTCGCCGAAGCCGACGTGAATGTGCTTCCACGGCTCGGCAGCGAAGACGACGCGGGTGTCCGAGGTCGTCCCCGTCGACTGGGCCTCCGCCCGCACCGCTGCGATCCCCTCGTGGAGCGCGCCGAGACGGACGCGCTCGACCCGGCCGCCGGCCTCGCGGACGCGCTCGTCGATCCGGCCCGAGGCGTTCGGCGTCGTCACGACCACCGGGTCGGCGGCGTCGCTTTCGCGGGTGTACCGCTCGGCGAGCAGCGCGAGGACGGTGTCCTCGTGGACCACATCGCCGTCGGCGTCGACGATCACGATGCGGTCCGAGTCGCCGTCGTGGCCGATACCGAAGGCGAACCCCTCGGCGTCGATCTCGGTACCGGGGCGACCGGGAGCGGCCACCCCTTCGTTGGCATCGGCGATGAACGCCCGGAGATCCCGCAGGCTCTCGGGTGTCGGTTTGCTCCCGCGACCGGGGAAGTGGCCGTCGACGTTCCCGTTGAGCGTGACGACCTCGGCGCCCAACTCCCGCAGAACGGTCGGCGTCGCGGGCGCGGACATCCCGTTCCCGCAGTCGACCGCGATCCGGAGCCCGTCGAGGTCGTCCCCGAACCCCTCCGCGTACGCGCGGACCGCGTCGAGGTAGCCGCCCAGGGTGTCGACGCGCTCCGCTTCGGTCCACTCGTCCCACGGCGCCGGGGGCTCCTCGCCCGCGACGCGTTCTTCGACGGCGCGCTCGGCCTCCCGGTCGAACTCGCTGCCGTCTCGGAACAGCTTGATCCCGTTGTCAGTCGGCGGGTTGTGCGAGGCCGTGAGCATCACGCCGTACCGCCTCTGTGAGGCGTGCGCGAGCGCCGGGGTGGGGAGCCGCCCGGCTCAAAGCACTCGGACGCCCCCGGACGCGAGGCCCGACTCCATCGCGGCCGCGATCGCCGGGCCCGTCACGCGCCCGTCCCGAGCGAGGACGACCTCGGCGGGTCTCGTCCCCTCTTCAGCCGCCCGTACTTCCGCCGCGACGGCGCGACCGACGGCCAACGCGAGCTCCGGTGTCACTCGCGTCTCGGCGCTGCCGCGGATCCCCGCGGTTCCGAACAAGTCCATAGTTCCGGTGTCGGCCGGCGTTCGTTAGAAGTCGTCGGTTGCGGGTCGCGGTCGCTGTCACGGTCGAACTGCCGACTCGGCGCCGCCGTCCCCGCGACGCTTAAGCCGGCGGCGGACGCAGCCACCACCGATGACCGACCGAACGCGAGCACACGTGTACGTCTCGGGACGCGTGCAGGGCGTCTACTACCGCGCCACGACCCGCGACACCGCCCGGGAGACGGGCGTCGACGGCTGGGTGCGTAACCTCGACGACGGGCGCGTCGAGGCCGTCTTCGAGGGACCGGAGGAGGCGGTCCGCGAGCTGGTCGCGTGGTGCGAGACGGGAAGCGAGGCGGCCGAGGTCGACGACGTTGATACCGAGTACGAGGAGCCGGAGAGACTGGACGGGTTCGAGGTTCGGTGGTAGGCGCGATTTATAAGCGTCCGTCGAGCGACGGCGTGATCGGATCGCCCGGCGAGTCGCGCACGCCGAGTTCCTCCAGCGCGCGCAACACCACGATCGCCTCGACCACGTCGCGTTCCTCGGTGTAGGGGTCGTCGACCGCGTCGAGCGTCGCCTCGGCCTCGGCGGTAAGGCGAGACTCCAGTTCCGTCTGGTCCGTCTCCGCTTTCGTCGCCGACAGCAGCGCCTCGTGGTCCTCGCGGAGGTCGAGCGAGACGTGCGCCGCGTTACACCGCGAGAGCGGGTGGGTGTCCATCTCGATCGCCAAGTTGCTCACGAGGTCCCAGTCGTCGGCGCAGAAGCGGAGCGTCACCGTCCCGACCACGTCGCGCCACGCGATCGGCCCGCCGTTCGCCATCAGCCGGATCGCCCGCGGCGGCACCGCGACCCGGGTGTGAGTCTCGTCGCGACCGCACAGGCAACAGGGGGTGTTCTTCAGTCCGGCGTACACGCCGATCGATACGGGTCGGAGGGTGGTGTGCGTTTCGGCGTTGAGGCCCCACGGGCGAGTTCGCTGGCGGCGATACAGTATATATACGGGCGCGAACGAGGGCGTCAATCGCTTATAAATGAACGGTGCGGTGGCGCGCGCCTCCGAGCGCCTGTAAGGCGCGAGGAGCGTCGCGCGAGGGACGCGGTGAGCGCTCGGAGAGCGCGAACCGCGAGGCTGGGGAGGTGTGAGGATGCGGTTGCATGCTGTGCGGGTGGGACGCAAAGGGGGCAGCCGTGAGGAGCGGGGAGGCGTTCACGAGAGCAGAGCTCTCGTGAGCCAATCAGAACGCTTCGCGTTCTGATGACGACGCAAGCACCGCAGGAACGAGCAACGCGAGTGACGAGGAGCGTGGTTCGAAACGGCGAAGCCGTTTCGTCATCACGAGACGCCTCTGGCGTCTCGAACGACAGCGAGCGTGCGTGCTCCTCACGGCTGGGGCTTTGGAGGCCGTCATCGTCGATCTGCCAGCAACAACTTATAGCCGAGCGGCTGGGCTTTAGAGAGATTCGCCACGTCGTCAACGAGTTACAAACAGACAGCAACGGATCCAAGCACCACTTTACAACCGATCGACGATCCCGGAGACCAGTTCTTACCCGCTACACTCGGCGAGCCACTCGTGGGCCCAGTCGTCGATCTCCTCGAAGACGGGCGCGAGCGACTCGCCCTTCGGCGTGAGGCTGTAGTAGGTCGCCACGGGGGAGTCCTCCTCCAGCCGGCGGTCGACGAAGCCGGTCTCCTGGAGGTCGTCGAGCACGCGCGAGAGCGTCCGGGCGTTCGCGTCGGTCTCGCGCTTGAGTTCGTTAAAGCGCGACTCGCCGTTCAACAGCTCGTGGAGGACGACGAGCCGCCAGCGCGAGCCGATCTGTTCGAGCGAGTCGACGACCGGACACGGCGTATCCGGTGCCGAAGACGCGTCTGGTGCGGAAGAAGCGTCCGTCTCGGGCTCTGCATCGGTCGTGTCCGCCGAATCCGAGCCGGCGATTTCCTGCGATGACATCGAGGTTACCTGCTTACCCTATTGTCCGGGAAGCGATAAATAGGTTACGTCCGTATATGTGGTTACACGATGTTAGCTGAGCTCACGACGATACCGCTCCAATTCGACTCCCCCTTCGCGGGCGAACTGTTCCTGCTCGGTCGACTGCTCTTCGGCGTCACGCTCGCGTTCATGGGACTGAACCACTTCATGGACGTCGACACCATGGCCGGCTACGCCGAGTTCAAGGGGCTCCCGGCGCCGCGCTTCTCGGTGATCGCCTCCGGGCTCGTGCTCGTGCCGGGCGGGCTCGGGGTCGCTGCCGGCGCGTTTCCCGTCCTCGCGGCCGGCGCGCTCGCCGCCTTCCTGCTCGCCTCCGCCGTGACGATGCACGACTTCTGGTCGATCGACGACCCGGAGGAGAAGCAGAGCGAGATGACGAGCTTCCTCAAGAACGTCTACGGCGCCGGCGCCGCGCTCGCGCTGCTGGCCGTCGGCGGCACCGCGTGGCCGTACGCGGTGGGTCTCGGGCTGTTCTGAGCCGGCTGCAATCGTTCTGAACGACGCGCGGACGGTTTGACCGTTTTTTGTAGCGCCAGCACGACTAACGTTGTAGCTGCCAGCACGACTAACTGACTCCGCGATCACCTGCCACACAATCATGACCGACGCGCCGCCCACCACCGGACTGCACCATGTGACGAACATCTGCACCGACATGGACGAGACCGTCGCGTTCTACGAGGACGCGCTCGGCTGGTACACGGTCAAGCGGACGCAGAACTACGACGACCCGGGGACGCCCCACTACTACTTCTCCTCGACGCCGACGGGCGAACCGGGGACCACCGTCACCTACTTCGAGTACCCGGGCTCGCAGGGCGCCCCCGGCCCGGGCGCGAGCCATCACTTCGCGTTCGGCGTCGAAGACGAGGAGACGCTCCGCGAGTGGCAAGACCATCTTCGCGAGCAGGGGGTGCGCGTCTCCGAGGTGAAAGACCGCACCTACTTCAAGAGCATCTACTTCAGCGACCCCGACGGGCTCGTCTTCGAACTGGCGACGGAGGGCCCGGGATTCACTCACGACGAGGAGGAGCCCGGGAGCGGGGAGATCGACCCGTTCGAGGAAGGGTACGAGAGCTGAGCGGTTCGCAGACGAACGAGAGTCGTCAGGCGTCGGTATCGGTATCGTCGACGACGATGTCGACCGAGCGTTCTCCCGACCGCTCCTCGACCAGCGCCGCGAACCGGTCGACTGCGCGCCGACAGACGGGAACGTACCAGGCCGCGACGATCGGTACTTCGACGACGACGCGGCTGCGGTCGGGCTCGCCGGCGTAGCTGTCGACGCGGTGTCCGGTCGCCGGGATCCCGGCGACCCGCCAGTCCCAGCGTCGCCCGTTGCACGCGGTCACGCGGAACGGGAGCCACGCGCCGCGGACGCGGACCCGCCCCGTCGTTCCGGTCGTCACGTACCGATCGTCGCTTTCGACCGCGTCGATCGCCGGTCCCCAGTCGGGCCACGTGTGGGTGTCGCGGAGCGCCTCGGCGGCGACCGCCGGCGCGACCGCGACGTCGCGGCCCACGGCGAACGTCGTTCCCTCGCGGACCACCGTCGGCGCGGACTCGTCGCCGCGCTCCCCGATATCGAAACACGCGTCCGATTCGTCGCCGAAACGAGGCCGGTAATTCACGATCCGTTCAACGGTCTCGTCTCGGTTAAGCCGATGTATATTAAGTCCTTATATGGTATCATGACTCATTATCTCATTCCACGAAGGGTTAATACGGGGATACTCGCTACCCTGCTCCAAGATGGCAAACGATCGCGACACCATGAAAGACGTCTCGCACACAGCACCGAACGATACCTCGGCGAAGGGAGTCTGGGAACGAGGACGAGTGCCCGTCGAAGAAGAGGAAGAAGAGGAGTAGCGCGAGTTCGATTTCTGAATACTGGCGAAGTCACTGACTGACACCGCTTCGCGCACCGAAGCAAGAGCGGAGCGTGTCCGTCTTCCATCGAGGCGGCCGGCCGACACCCTCTTTGAGATCCTTTTTAAATATGTCGTATGGTCGGAGTCACACTCGGGTTGGCCGGGATCGCGGCAGTGACCGTGCTGCTGGCGCTCAGCGCGTTCTTCTCGAGCTCGGAGACCGCAATCTTCTCGCTACCGGCGGAGTGGTTCGAACAGCAGGCTGCCACGGACGATCCCCGGGCGCACGTCCTCAAGGAGCTCTACGCCGATCCCCACCGGCTGCTGGTGACGCTGCTCGTCGGAAACAACGTCGTCAACATCGCGATCTCGAGTATCGTGACCGTGCTGGTCGCGAGCTACCTCCCCTCCGGTGCCGCAGTCGCGGTGGCGACCGTGTGTACGAGCTTTCTCGTTCTCGTGTTCGGCGAGATCGTCCCCAAGGCGTTCGGCCTCGGAAACGCCGAGCGGTGGTCGCTGCGGATCGCGTCGCCGATCCGACTGGTCGAGCGCGTCCTCTCGCCGCTGATCACGCTGTTCGACGGCATCACGCGTCGGATGAACGCGTACATCAGCGGCGACGCGAACATCGAGAAGCCGTACACGGATTGACGCGGACGGAACCGTCGAGATCGTTCGACCGTCGAAGTGTCGAGGTCGATGCGCGGCCCCCGACGGCCCGAGAGATTTTGTCCCCGTGCCGTGACCCCCGGACATGAGCGACGCAGCTCCCGAGCCCGAGCCGTTCCGGTACGACGCCGAGGTCGACCCCGGCGAGAAGCGACACATTCGGTACGAGGTCGGCGAGACGTACCTCGGCGATCCGATCGAGATGCCGGTGACGATCATCAACGGCGAGGCCGGCGGGCCGACCCTGTTCCTGAGCGCCGGGATCCACGGCGACGAGCTCAACGGGGTCAAAGTCGTTCAAGAAGTCGCCGACCACTACTCGCCCGCCGAGATCCACGGAACGCTGGTCTGCCTCCACATCTGTAACGTCCCCGCCTACGAGGCACAGCGGCGCGACACTCCCATCTACGATCAGGACATGAACCGGTCGTTCCCGGGGAAGGAGCGCTCGAACACCACCGAGCGGATGGCCAACCGCATCTACCGACGGTTCGTCGCGCAGTGCGATCTCGGCCTCGACTTCCACACGTCGACGCGCAACCGGACGACTATCTACCACGCCCGGGCCGACCTCGACAACCCCGATGTCCGGCGGCTCGCGCGGGCGTTCGCGACGAACGTGGTGCTGTACGGGAGCGGCGACGAGGGGTCGCTCCGGTCGACGGCGACCGCGGACGGGATCCCGACCGTCACGGTCGAGATGGGACGCGCACACCGGTTTCAGCCGGTGCTGATCGAGAAAGCGCTGGAGGGCGTCGAGAGCGTTCTCGCCGAGTACGAGCTCACGCCCGGCGAGGCGGTCCACTGGCCGGGGTGGTTCCAGTCGACCGCCGCCGACAGCACGAAGCGGTGGCTCCGCGCCGACACCGGCGGGCTCGTCGAGATGGAGTGGGGACCCTACCCGCTCGTCTACGAGGGCGAGACGATCTGCACCATTACGAACCACTTCAAAACGGAGGAGCACGCGATCGAAGCCCCCTTCGACGGGCTGATCGTCGGATCGCTGGAGAACCCGGTCGCCGCCCCCGGGCACCCGCTCTGTCACGTGGTCAAACTCGACGCGGAGACGCGCCGGGAGATCGAACGCGAGATCGAGATCGGCGAGTTCGACGGCTAGCGCGCGCACGGCGACGCCTGGGCCGACGACTAACGAGTCCGGAATTCACGCCCCACCCGCCGCGTTCTCGCGGGTGATAGCCGCGGGCGTGGCTTTAACTCGCCCGACGGCGGACCCGAGCCCATGATCGAAGTGGAGGGGCTGCGGAAGACGTACGGGGAGTTCGCCGCCGTCGTCGACAGCACCTTCTCCGTCGAAGCGGGCGAGGTGTTCGGCATCGTCGGCCCGAACGGCGCCGGAAAGACGACGACGCTGAAGGTGCTCGCCGGGCTCGTCGACCCCACCGACGGCGAGGTCGAGGTCGCCGGCTTCGCCTCGGACGACCCGGAAATGCGCCGACAGTTGGGGTTTCTCCCCGAGGAGTCGCCCCTCTACGAGGAGATGACGCCGCTGTCGTACCTGCGCTTCTTCGCCGACCTGTACGACGTGCCGCGAGAGGCCGCGAACGAACGGATCGAGGCCGCGCTCGACCGACTCGAACTGGACCACCGCGAGCGCCGCCTCGGCGACATGTCGAAGGGGATGAAACGCAAGGTCGCCATCGCGCGATCGCTGGTCAACGACCCCGAGGTGCTCGTGTACGACGAGCCGGCCTCGGGGCTCGACCCGGTGACGACCAACTCCGTGCTGGCGTTCACCCGCGAGCTTCGCGAGACCGGTAAGACCGTCGTCTTCTCGGCGCACAACCTCTATCACGTCGAGTCCGTCTGTGATCGCGTCGCGGTGATGAACGAGGGCCGGATCGTCGCCCGCGGGAGCGTCGACGGGATCCGCGAGCGACACGGCGAGACGACGTATCACGTGTTCACTGACGTGTCGCCCGCCCGGATCGACGCGCTGGCCGAGGTTCGCGACGACCTCGGCGACCTCGACACCGCAACCGAGGAGGTCGGCGACCGGTTCCGTACGACTGTGCCGACGATGGACGCGGTCGAGGCGGTCCGCGAGGCCGCCGCCGCGGCGGGCGGCGAAGTCGTCGACATCCGCACCCGAGAGCCGAGCCTGGCGGACGTGTTCCTCGATATCGTCGGGCGGCCGATGCCGGGGCGATACACCGGGGGCGGTAGGAGCGCCAAGCCGGCAGGAGACGCGACGCGAGCGACCGAGCCGCCGGAGGGGGCCGAGTGATCGACCGACTCCGACGGATCCTCCGGGTCGCCCGCTGGGAGACCGCCCGGGCGGGCGGCGGCGTCGACCGCCGGACCCTGCTCGCGGCGCTCGCGCTCCTGCTCGTCGCCGGCGGCGTCCTCGGCGGCGGGCTGGCGGCCGGCGTTGTCGGACTCGACGTCGACCGCGACGTGTACCGCGTCGCCGTCGACGGCGACTCCCCGTACGCGGACGCGGTCGAGGAGGCGCCGGCGCTGACGCGCGTCCCCGTCGACGGCGCGCTCCTCGGCGACACGGCCGACCTCGTCGTGTTCGACGGCGAGCGGGGCGGAGCGGTCGAGACCGTCGCCGTTCGCGCCAGCGACACGCGGAAAGGCGAGGCCGCGGCCGCCGAGTTCCGGGAGGCGGTCGAGGCGCACAACGAGCGGCTGATGGCCGTCGAGGAGAACCGGACCGCCGCGTTCCCGATCACCGTCACGCTCCAGTATATCGGTCGGACGAGCGGGCTCGAGGAGGGGTCGACGCTCGGCGGGGACGACGGCGGAAGCGGTGACAGCTCCGGAGACGCCGGGGGCGACAGTTTCGGTGGGGGCGGTGACGGCGACGGGAGCGATGACAGCGGCGGCGACGGGAGCGGCCTCTCCGAGGACGACACCGCAGACGGGGACAGCGAGGGAGACGACGGCGGGTTCGCCGTCCCCTCGGTTGGCGGCGCGGCGTTCGGCGCCGACACAGTCGGGTCGCCGGGGTCGATCTCACCGCCGTTCCCGTTCGTCTCGCTCCTCTTAGCGTTCGTGTTCCTCGTGCCGATGAACTTCCTCATCCAGGCGTACGGCTCGTCGGTCCTCGACGAGCGGACGAACCGACGCGGGGAGCCCCTGCTCGTCACGCCGCTCTCGCCGGTCGACATCGTCGCGGGGAAGACGCTGCCGTACGTCGCGCTCGCGGCGGTCGTCACGACGCTCATCGCGGTCGCCGTCGGCGGCGGGGCGCTCTCGGTGATCGCTGTGCTTCCGGTGGCGTTGACCTTCCTCGCGGCCACGTTTGTCGGCGCGATGTTCGCGCGATCGTTCAAGGAGCTCACCTTCGTCACGGTCGGTGTGAGCGTTCTCCTCACGACGTACGCGTTCGTGCCAGCGATCTTCACGAACGTCACGCCCGTGGCGCTCGTCTCGCCGCTCACGCTGGTCGTCTTCGATCTGCAGGGTGAGGCGGTCTCGGTCGGCGAGGTCCTCTTCTCGACCGGCCCGATGACGATCGGCGCCGCGCTCCTGTTCGGGCTCGGGCTCGGGGTCTACCGCGAGGAGGACATGTTCACCCAGAAGCCGGTGGGGCGGAAGTTCCTCGACGCGCTGGCGGTGCGGCTATCGGCGGTTGGGGGGCCGAACTGGGGCGGCAGGTCGCTGCGAGCCCGGCTTCGCGCGCTCGCGCCGGTCGCGTTCCTCACGGCCTGTACGATCCCCTTCGTGTTCGTCGCGGAGCTGCTGGCCGTCGCGCTGCTCTTCGCGCTGCCGGTGACCGTGTCGATCCCGGTGCTCTTGGTGACGATCGCGTTCATCGAGGAGCTCGCGAAGAGCATCCACCTCTACGCCGGCTTCGAGCGCGGCGCCTTCGCCCGGACCGATCGGGTCGCCGTCGCGGTCGGGACCGCCTCCGCGGTCGGTTTCTTCCTCGCGGAGAAGGCCACCGCGGTCGTACAGGCGGTCGGGCTCACGGAGCTGTACGTCGGCCGCGCCGCGTTCGGGAGCGTGGCGGGGCTGGAGGGGCTCCCGCCGATCGCGGTTGCGGGGTTGTTCGTCGCGCCGCTCCTGCTTCACGGGTTCGCGACGACCGTCGCCGCGGTCGGGGCGAGCCGGAGCCGGACGTACTACGTCCTGACGCTGGCGCTGGCGACACTGATCCACGCCGCGTACAACTTCGGGGTGGTGCGCGTCTATGCGTAACCGCGACAGCCGGCTGACGATCGCCGGGCGAGAACTCTCGGGGTTGCGCGCGGAGAAGACGATCCTGCTCGCGATCGCGATCCAGCTGTTCATCGCCGCGTTCTCGTCGTTCCTCGTCGTCGGGCTCGTCTCGATGTACGACCCCGGGTCGCTCGGCGGCGCGGAGGTCGAGGTGGCCGGCGCCGGCGACGCCGTAAGCGACCTCGAACGCGCCGCAAACGAGGTCGGCGGGGCCTCGGTCACGCGCTACGAGGACGCCGGCGCGGCGCGGCTCGCCTTCGACCGCAACGCCGCCGACGCGGTGGTGGTCGCGAACCGGAACGACGACGGGGGGATCTCAGCGACTGTCACCGCCCCGGATGCGACAGTGGAAACCACCGTGATCGTCGTCCAGCTCCGCGATCTGCTCCGGACCTACGAGCGACAGGAGCGCGCGGACCGGGCCGCGTCCCTGAGCGAGTCGCCGCTTCCGCTGCCCGAGCGCACGGGGACTAGTCCGTACTTCACGTTCACCTACACCGTGTTGATCCCCGTACTCGTCTTCCTCCCCGTCTTCATCTCGGGATCGCTCGTGGTCGACTCGATCACCGAGGAGATCGACGAGGGGACCTTCGAGCTGCTTCTGGTCGCGCCCGTCACCCTCGGCGAGATCGTCGACGGGAAGGCGCTGGCGGCGGTCGCGATCGCCCCCGGACAGGCGCTCCTGTGGCTCCTCCTCCTCCGCGTCAACGGGACGCCGGTCGCCAACGTCCCCTCGATCCTGGTGCTGATGACCGCGCTCACCACCCTGGTCGTCGCGCTGGCGATCGCCATCTCCGCGCTCGCACCCGACCGGCGCGCGGCGCAGTTCCTCTACTCGATCGGCGTGCTGGTCCTCTTCGGCGGCGCCACGGCGATGGCCGGCGGCCCCGCGAACGCGGTCGCGCGGCTCGCGATCGACAGCGGCGACGCGACGACGACCGCGCTGGTCGTCGCCTACGTCGGTATCGCCGCGGTCGCGTACGTCGGGGTTCGAACCCTCGTTGCGGAGAACGGATTCGAGAAGTGAGCGACGATCGCTTATAAATGAAAAAGCGGTCGGCGCGCGCCTCCGAGCGCCCGAAGGGCGCGAACCGCGAGGGACCGAAGGTCCCTCTGGCAGCCGGCGCGTAGCGCCGGTGACGAGGCTTTGGGGGTGTTCGCTGTCGCCGATCCCGTTTAAAACAGCGCCTCGCTCTCGTCGAGCAGGTGCGCCGGGCCGCCGACCTCCCAGACGTCGGTGTCGATGCCGATCTCGGCGATCCGGCTCTCGACCTCCTCGGCGTGGTCGACGAGCGTGTTGACGTACACCGAGGCGCCGGTGTCCGTTGAGAAGTAGACCGGGACGTCCTCTTCCTGGAGTTCGCGGACCGCGTTGAACACGGCGATCGTCTCGGGCTGCCAGTACACCCACCCCGCGGGGCCGGTCATCGTGGTGGCCGTCAGCGACAGCGAGTCGTGCTCGGCAGTCCCGAAGATTCGGTCGAAGTCGCCCTCGCGGAGCGCGTCGGTCATCTCGACGAGCTGGTCTTGCACGTGGGCGGTCCGCGCCTGCATCATGTGGCTCGCGGCGGCCTCGCGGTGCGCCTCTTCCGTCTCCTTATACGCTGGGACGTGCGCGGCGACGATCCGGAGGTCCTCCTCGGGGTCGAAGCCGTCGTCGCCCACGCCCACGTCGAGTCGGTGCGAACGACAGTCCTCGTCGTTGAGTCCGGCGTCGAGCCGGGAGTACGCGCCTGTCACCGAACGGGCGGCAGAGGAGGAGCCGCGACGGGCGACCGTGGATATCTCCGGGAGCGACATGTCGAGCCCCGCGGCCTCCACCAAGGCGAGCGCGGCGGCCGCGAAGCCCGACGAGGAGGAGCCGAAGCCGATGTTCGACGGGAAGGAGTTCTCGCTTTCCAGCCGGACCGCGGCGTCGACACCGGCCAGTTCGCGGACGTGGTCGACGACCATGTCGATGCGTTCCGCGGCGCGTCCGTCGACCTCCTCGTCGCCGATGACGTAGGTGTCCTCGCTCGTGTCGGGCTGCCACTCGACGGTGGTCGTCGTCGCGGTCGGGGCGGTACAGAGGCTGATACTGTCGTGGTACGGCAGTCGGAGCTGCTCGTCGCGCATCCCGTGGTACTTGACGAGCCCCTGGATCGGGTGGGCTCGCGCGGTGGCCTTCTCGGTCATACCTCGGGAAGCGTCCGGCGGGGGATTAGTCGTTGCGATGGACGGGAGGGAGCGGAGCGGCAGAGACCGGCGGTCGGGGCGAGTCGATGCGCGAGACCCGACCCCGAACTCGCGGTTGACCCGGCGATTTGGCGTTCAGCTCCCGTATCCCTCGGCGTCGATCGGACCGCTGAACACGCGATACAGGTACGTGAAGTACCCGAGTACCAGGAGCAGCACGGGGAGTCCGAGGACCGTCACGAGGTTCAGCGCCAGCGGCGAAACGACCGCCGCTCTGAGTGTCAGCCCGGTGGGCGGGTAGACCGTCGGGTACAGCAGGAGAGCGATGAGCGCCGTTAACAGTGCCGGAAGCGCCAGCGCGCTCGCCAGCCACGCGCGGTACGCGCCGCGTCTGGCGAGCGCGATCCCGCCAGCCCCCGCGATCGCCGACGAGCCCACCACCGCGACCGCAGGCAGCGAACGGACGGTGTCGGCGGCGCCGCCCGCGTCGGTCAGGACCACGGTCGTCAGCAGGGCGACGACGCCGCCGAGGTAGGCGAGCGTGGCGCCGATTCCGTACGGTCGCAGGTCCGACGCCAGTGCCGGGTCCCCCTTGGCGGCGAGGAACGCGGCCCCCGTGACAACCGAGACCGCGACCAAGCCGACGCCGGTGAGCACCGCCGGAAGCGACAGCGTCGCCGCGTCGAACACCCAGCGACCGGCGAGCGTCCCGAACAGCAGCGGCGCGGAGAAACTGCCGCCGATGAACGAGTAGTCGCAGTACCGTTTCCACTGTTCGTCGCTGCGCTGTTCGCGCAGTTCCGGGCCGAGCCCGCGGAACAGCAGCGCGAGCACGAACCCGATCGCGAGCAGGTAGTGGTCCGCCAGCAGTCGCGAGTACACCCGCGGGAATGCCGCCAGCAGCATCGTTCCGAAGGCGACCAGCCACACCTCGTTGGCGTCCCACACCGGGCCGAACGCCGACAGGAGCGTCTCCCGCTCGTGCTCGGTGTTCCGAGTCGCGTACAGCAGGCCGATTCCGAAGTCGAACCCGTCGAGGACGAGGTACATCCCCAACGCGAACATGACGACGCCGAACCAGACCTCCGGTAGCGACGCGACGAGATACGCGTCGACGGGGATCACCGACTCAGTCATCGTCGCTCACCCCTGGCAGCGGACCGTACCAGCGATCGCCGGTCGACGGCTCCCGGCCGAGCGTCCGGAGCTCCTCCCTGATCAGCCACTTCAGGACGTAGAGGGCCGTCGCCACCAGCCCGACGTAGACGACGACGAACCCGATCAGCGTCAGCGTCGCCTCGGCGCCGGTCAGCGTGGAGGAGACCGCCTCGGAGGTCTTGAGTTCGTCCTGGATCACCCACGGTTGGCGGCCGATCTCGGTGACGTACCACCCCGTCAGCAGGGCGGCGTAGCCGAGCGGTGACGCCGCTATCATCGCCCTCAGATACCGATCGCTGTCAGACAGCCGGCCGCGGAACGCGAGGTAGCCGCCCCACAGCGCCAGCCCGATGAACAGGAAGCCGAGCCCGACCATCACGCGGAACGACCAGAACACAAGCGCCACGGGCGGGTTCTCCTCGTACTCGTTCAAGCCGATCACCTCGGCGTCGAAGTCGCCTCCGCTGGCGAGGAACGACCCGAAATTGGGGAGGCTCACGGTAAAGAGGTTCTCGGCGCGGGGATCGGTGATCGCGTCCGGACTCGTCGGAATCGCGAACAGGTGTAAGTCGGCTTGTCCCGTCTCGTAGTGGCCCTCCATGGCCGCGAACTTCTGCGGCTGGGTGTCCTCGACGTGCCGGGCGTACGCGTCGCCGTGGACCGCCTGCAGCGGTGCGGAGACGAGCAGGATAACCACCGCCAGCCTCAGGGCGGTGTTCCACGCCTCCGCGTCGCGCCGCTTCCAGACGATGTACGCGGAGACGCCGGCGACTAGGAGGGCGACCGAGATGACGGACGCGTTGATCATGTGGACGTACATCCAGGTCATCCGCGGGGTGAAAAACGCGGCAATTGGGTCGGTGAGCCTCGCGACCTCCATCCCGTTGCGGGAGATCATCTCGTACCCCCGCGGCGTCTGCATCCAGGCGTTGACGACGAGGATCCAGAACCCCGACAGCCACGCCCCGAAGCCGACGAGCGCGGACGACAGCACGTAGGTCCGGTCTCCCACGCGTTCACGCCCGTACAGCAACACGCCCAGAAACACCGCTTCGAGGAAGAACGCCATCTTCGCTTCGAAGGCCAGCGGGCCGCCGATCAGCTCGCCGGCCACCTCCGAGAACTGCGGGAAGTTCGTCCCGAACTGGAAGCTCATCGGAATTCCGGTGACCGTTCCCATGACGAAGCCGGCGGCGAACACCTTCACCCAGAACGAGCGCAGACGCGCGAACCGCTCCTCGTCGGTTCGCACGTCCTTGTACGTGAAGTAGACCATAAACGGTGCGAGGCCGATCGAGAGCGACGCGAAGATGATGTGGACGGAAATCGTCCACCCGAACTGTGCACGGCTCGCGAGTTCTGGGGAGAGGGCTACCGCCCACCCCGGGTCTACAGCACCGAACAGCGCGGTCGGATTCATACGTCCCGTAGTTGTCCGAGCCGACGGAAGAGGCCCACCGCTGTTCCCTTTTTCGAGTACCGTACTACGGCAACTTATGCTCGTGACGCCGTAGTTTGTGTAGCGTTCGCCCAACACCGCGCGACCCGTGACGCGGCTTCGCGGCGGTGCGACGACGCGTCCTCCCGACCGCTCTCTATCCTCCCGTTCCGTCCCCGCGACGGCGACGCGATCGAGGGGAACCCTTTTTGACGGGTCGGCCGGTACTCCGCGCTATGACCGAGTACACCGTCGAGTTCGTCGGCACCGGCGAGACGATCGAGGTGGCCGACACGAAGACGATCCTCAGCTCCTGTATCGAGGAGGGGATCGCTCAGGAGTACTCCTGCCGCGTCGGGATGTGTCTCGCCTGCTCCGCGGAGATCGTCGAGGGAGACGTGACCCAGCCGGCGGCCCGCGGGCTCACCGACGAGGAGGCCGAGGAGTACGCGCTCACCTGCATGGCGCGGCCGCAGTCCGATCTGAAGCTCGACCGCGGGAAGTACCCGCCGAGCATCGAGGACGACGCGGCGACGGACGTGAGCGATGTCGACGGGGCGGCGGCAGACGACGACTGATTCGTATCGTGCGGGCGTAGTGTTCAGATAAGTTGATTCCACGCGAAGGCGAAGGATCTAAGCCACTCGTCAGCAGTTTCTGCTTCGGCGTTGCTGAAACAGTTTGAGAAACTGGTAGTTCGACATTTCATCTCACGAAAGACACGTTCAACGCTGTTCCGATTTCCATGTCGTTCGTATCTAAAATCGAGGTCGTGTTTGCGACAGGCTCGCTGAAGTGACGCCGATCCATCGACGAGAACAGTTGCGTCAGCTAGATCATGTTTGTCACGAAGCTCAGCAAAAAATCGATCTGCGAGGGCGTTGTTTGTCGTTGGTTCAAGCCGTGTGTGATGTAGATCGTTCGTTTCCGGATCGACAGCAGCGTACAGCCAATATTGTTCATCGTCAAGTCGAATCACAGTCTCATCAACCGCAACGTGATTCGGACTCTGCCCTGATTCCGGCTGTAGATCCGCCTTGTGAACCCAGTTATGAACAGTAGATCGAACTCGATTAACTCCAAATACCTCAAGAAACGAAACAGTATTCGAGAGCGACAATCCAGCTAAATGAAGCTGAATACTGAGCTTCATCAACAGCTTCGGTGTTGCTTCTCGCTCCACAAACTCTAAGTTGATCTCGTCTAAACAGCCGCTGAGGCGGTCGTTTTCGGGCATAGATCACTTTGAAAACGTACCGCCTCACTTTCAATCCTTATCTGAACACTGCCACGCGGCGTCACGGAAATCGGATCTGCGCCACGAGACGCCGTCCTGCAGCGAGCGCACCACTCTGGTACCCTGTCGACCCCAAACGGCTAATACATTCGATACAAACAGTACATCCGAGATGCCCATCAGCGCCGATCGGTTCGACTCGATGCGCGATCCGGACGACGGCCCCACGCCGGGAACGAACGCCCACGAGGTTCTCTCGTTCCTCGAAGACCACGCGGACGAGGCGTTCACACAGAGCGAGATCGCGGACGCGACGGGGATCGCGAAGGGGTCCGTCGGACCGACCCTCGCTCGGCTCCACGAGGGCGGGCGGGTCGACCACAAAGGGATATACTGGCGGATCAGCGACCACGTTCGGAGCCTCGATGCCACCGGAGCCCACGCAGGGGTGACCGCCGCGAGCCGCGAGGACGAGCAGCTGACGTACGACGACTGGCAGGAACACGCGGTCGACCCGCGCACCGATCGTGAGTGATCCGTATCGGAAGGGCGACGTGTTCTGGGCGCCGGATCCGTTCAAACGCGGGACGAACCCCGACTCTGGTTGATCCTCGCCGCGCAGAACCTCCCGTATCCCGGCGAGGAGTACGTCTGTGCCGCGCTCACGACGAGCGATCTCCCCGCGAACTACGAGGTCGGTAACGAGTGGGAGACGGGACGGAACCCGGACAAAACCTCGTACTGTTCGCCGTGGGTGGTCGGGACGATCAAACACCGAGCGGTGACGAATCCGCAGGGTCGGATCTCACGGGAGTTCACCGACCGAATGGCCGAGCAGTGCCGAACGTTCTTGATCGACGGCGAGTGATCGGCGCCCACGTCGACCACGTCAATCACAGCGATTCCTACTCCTCCGGGTCCTCGCCGCGCGCCCGCTTGTACATCGCTAACGCCTCTTCGCGCCGCTCCGAGTGGTCGACGATCGGCGCGGGGTAGTCGGGCGCCGCGTTCGCGCGCTGCGTGGGCGACAGTTCGTGCCACTCGTGGATCAGGTCGGCGTCGAGCCCCCGGAGTTCGGGGACGTATTTCTTGATGTACTCGGCGTCGGGATCGTACCGCTCCCCCTGCGTCATCGGGTTGAAGATGCGGAAGTAGGGCTGCGCGTCGGTCCCCGTGGAGGCCGCCCACTGCCACCCGCCGTTGTCGTTGGCGGTGTCGTGGTCGGCGAGCGTCTCCCGGAAGTAGTCGTACCCGTGCCGCCAGTCTGCGAGCAAGTCCTTGGTGAGGAAGGAAGCGACGATCATCCGCACCCGGTTGTGCATGAACGCCTCCTCACGGAGCTGGCGCATCCCGGCGTCGACGATTGGGTACCCCGTCTCGCCACGCTTCCACGCCGCGATCTCGTCGGGGTCGTCGCGCCACGCGATCCCCTCCTCGTACGACTTGTAGTTCTCGGTGACAACCTCTGGGGTGTGGTACAGCACCTGCGTGTAGAACTCCCGCCACGCGAGCTGTTTCTGATACTCTTCGACGGCGGCGACGGGCCCCTCGTCGTCGCCGTCCTCACGGTCACCGCCCTCGTCGCTCTCCCCGGCCTTTTCGTCCGCCATGGCCATCGCGTCTTTCGTCGCCTCGTACGCCTCGCGCACCCCGATCTCGCCGTACTTCAGGAAGGCGGACATGCGCGAGGTCGCCTCCCGCGCCGGGTAGTCGCGCTCGGCGTCGTACGAAAACACCGCCTCCGAGAGGAAGTCGTCGAGCCGGTCACGGGCCGCCTCCGTGCCGGCGGGACCCACCCTGGCATTGGGCTCCGCGAACCCCAAATCGGCGAGCGCTGGCAGGTCGCCGACGGCGACGCGGTCGAGCGCGGCGCCACCGTCGGTCTCGGCGCCGCCATCAGTCCCCACTGCGGTCAGATCGCCGGCGTCAACGAGGTCTCCCCCCTCGGGCGTCGGCGCCGGCGGATCGGTCACGCGGTCGGTCCACTTCTTCCAGTAGTAGGAGTACACAGAGTAGGGGTCGCCGGCGTTGGTCCGGATCGAGTCCGGCGTGTGCAACACCGCGTCGTGGTGCGCCTCGCGGTCGATCCCGGCGTCGTTGAGGGCCGTCCGCACGCCGGCGTCGCGCTCGCGAGCGAGCCCCGAGTAGTCGCGGTTCCAGACGACGCGGTCGACGTCGAGGGCGTCGGCCACCTCGGGGAGGACGGCCTCCGGGTCGCCGCGGGCGACGAGGAGGTCGCTGCCGCGGTCGCGGTAGTCCTCCCGCAGCGCCGCGAGCGCGTCGAGCAGGCGGCGGACTCGCACGTCGCTCGCGTGGTCGAGCACGTCGGGGTCGAAGACGAACACGGGCGCGGCCGGCCCTCGGTCGTCGCCTCGCGTTCCCGTCGCGGCCGCGAGCCCGACGTTGTCGGCGACTCTGAGGTCCCGTCGATGCCAGAACAGCTCCATGGGATCGACAGGGGTGCGAGGACCGTGAAACCACCGAGTGTCACTCGCCCGTCGTCAGCGCCTCCAACAGGTGCACCGCCGGCGCCTTCGCCAGCGGCTCGTTGGCGTTGCCGCAGTGCGGTGACTGGACGCAGGCCGGACACCCTCCCTCGCAGTCGCAGGTGTCGATGAGCCGGGCCGTGCGGGCCATCAGCTCCTCGATCCGCTCGTGGCCGCGCCGCGTGAGCCCGACGCCGCCGGGGTGGCCGTCGTACACGAACACCGCGGGGGCGTCGGTGTGCGGGTGGTACGGCGTCGAGATGCCCCCGATATCGGCGCGGTCACACAGCAGGTGGAACGGGAACAGCGAGATGATCCCGTGTTCTGCCGCGTGGATCCCGCCGTTGAAGGCGTGTTCGCCGCCCAGTAAGCTCTCTCCGCCGTCGGGCGCCGTCTCCGCGTCGTCGCCGTCGGCCGTCTCGCTCGTCCCGTCGGTGTCACCGTCGCGGGCGCCGAGCGCGCGCATCTCGGACTCGATGTCCGCCGGCACCGGGAAGTACAGCGCCTTCGTCCGGAGCGTCGTCTCCGGGAGGTCCAGCGTCGATTCCCCGAGCGACTCGCCGGTCTTGGCGTCCTTCCGGACGAACCCCGTGATCTGCTCCGTCACCGTCACGTCCGCGAACCGGACCGGAACGTCGGGACGTGCAGAGAGTTCCCGCTCCGCGAGATCTTCGTTCACGACGATGTCCTTCTCGGTGAGCGGCTGGGTGTAGTAGTCGGCCCACGACGACTGCAGTTCGGCCACGTCGCGGTCGAGGTCGAGATTCGTCACCTCGTAGGTCCGGCCCTGTTGGTGGTAGATCGCGCCGGGGTGCGCGTCCCGGAGCGCGTCGCCGAACCCGAGCGAGGCGACCGTCTCGTTGCGCGATCCGTCGATCAGGTCGATCTCGCGGTCCCCGGCAGTTCGCAGACTCACCGACTGCTGCGGGCTCGACGAACCGGCGTGTGTCCACCGGATGCCGTCGGCGACCTCCCGTCTGTCCAGGGTCCCCTCGTCGGTCAGGTCCGCGACGACGCTTGGGAATGACTCGCCGAAGAACCGCTCGTCGTCCGGCGAGAGCCAGCTCTCGTCGGCGGCGCAGGCGACGTGACCGGGGAGCAGCTGGTCGTTCTCGGGGTCGCAGATCGCGTCCTCCGGCGGCGCCTCGAAGAAGTCGCTCGGATTGCGCATCAGGTACTGGTCGAGCTGGTCCTCGCCGCCGACCATCACCACGAGCGCCGGGTCGTCGCCGCGGCCCGCCCGCCCCGCGCGCTGATACGCCGACATCCGCGTGCCGGGGTAGCCGTCCAAAATCACGGCGTCGAGCCCGCCCACG
>Ga0136569_100112_pt1 | contig 19201 bp, 37 predicted proteins | sample AntDeeMetageno50_FD_101382 | JGI IMG/M metagenome (GOLD analysis project Ga0136569, IMG submission 101382) | Saline lake microbial communities from Deep lake, Antarctica - Metagenome #50 | ecosystem: Environmental > Aquatic > Non-marine Saline and Alkaline > Saline | place: Antarctica: Deep lake...
AGGGTATAATATAATATATGGTTGAAGGGTATAATATAATATATGGTTGAAGGGTATAATATAATATATGGTAGAAACAAACCATACAAATAAAATTAATTGTACTGTAGAAGAAGCAATATCTGTTTTCGATGATGATTGGGATGATGGAGCAGGTTGGGCTGGTAACTATGCACGAGAGACGATTGTAGACCTCTCTGATGGATTTATTATTGCTGGTGTATCAACACACCCTCAAGAGGGTAAGAGTCGTGTGTACGTGATTGTGTCCAACGGTAAGGTAGATGAGTTATTGGTGAGTGCTGGATTTAGACGAGAAGATTTCAGTTCGGTGGATGAAGTTCGAGAATACATAGATAGCGAGCTGTAGAGTGGTGGTTTTTTGTGAGCTGGAATATAGATTGTTTTGCTGAATTTCTTATACAACATCTTAAATTTAGATGTACTAATAGGGTATTAAGCCCTTGTAATATATGTAGATGACTTACCAACCAATTTACTTCGAAACAGACGATACAGAAAAATTTTCTAAAATAAAAGATGAGGCAACAACATTAGGATTTAAAAACTGTATGGAGGTATTAAATGGAGATGCGTTAATGGTTCAAATGACAAAAGAAGAAAAAATTAGAGAAGAATTTAATAACTGTGAATTTACTAATAACGGAGCAAAAGGAATAGAAGGATTACAGTTCGATAAATTCAAAAATCAATACTTAGACGGAATGGCAAAAGCAGAAAGAAAGCAATCTGAAAAAGAAAGCAAAGAAACAACAAAAAATACTGTGGAAAATCTTAGTGCGTTCTAAGTTTAGAATCAATTTAATTGCGTATTCATTAATTTATTTATTATCTATGTAATAGTGTAATTTTATCGTGTAGTTTTCTTATACAACACAATACTATTTTTCATACTAATGGGGGTTTAGGCCCTTTATACTATTGTAATGACATACCAACCATTATACCTTGAAATAGACGATAAAGAAAAATTTTCCAAAATAAAAAATGAAGCAACAACATCTGGATTTAGAAATTGTATGAAGGTTCTAAACGGAGATAAACTAATGGTAGAAATGACGAAAGAAGAAACAATAAGAAACGAATTTATTGATTGTGAGTACACAGAGGATAATAACGCAGGTACAAAAGAAGAACAATTCAAAGCATTCAAAAACAGTTATTTGGATGGAATGGCAAAGGCAGAAAATAAACAGTTCGACTCGGAAAAAGAAACGACGAAGAATACGGTAGAAAATCTTAGTGCGTTCTAAGATAGAAATTTTTTTGGATTTAATTATAGTTTATAATTCTAATAAAATATATTAGAAATGGAGTTTATGTATTTATCTTATACAACAAAGACTGCTTTTTGAAGCTTATAGGGTAATAACACATTGTATATAATATGAGTCAAACACCTCAGACTAACGAAACCGTAACGTGTCCAAACTTCACAACTGTAGTCAATAAGATAGTCCAAGAGAATAGCGAGCATGGTTCGTTCAAAGAGATAGAACCGTACGAATCCGTCACATCGACCTCAACCATCTTTATGGATTTGAAGGTACAAATGCACGAAAATAAGCTCCGAGTTGAACTCCGTCGAGATAACGGCGTTCCAGACCCACTTGTAGAGTTCACCACCAATGAATATGGTAGCCTTACACCAATACGGATGATTGGCAGTATGATGGATTCTACAGACAGCATCGAGATTAAGAACTTTGTTGAATCGCTTTGGTGTGATAAACTCAAAATCCAGCATCTCTAAATTAGAAACACAATTTTTTATTTCTTCGCTCTATATCTTATACAACAAAGACTATTTTTTGAAGCTTATAGGGTAATAACACATTGTATATAATATGATTAATAACAAATCATTAAAAGAAAACAGCATTGAACAGAGTAAAGAAGCAGGCGTAGTCAGTAACGTACACGATGATATGGTAAATCAAGAGATTGATTTATCTGAAGACATCGTTTCAGGGAAACAGATGGTTGCGATATTAGTAGCAATGACAGTACTCACTGTCTCATTGTCCTTACTCCCTATCCTCACATCGATAACTGCTGTAGCATTCCATGCAGTACAAATCACTGTATTGCTCTCAGCGGTCCCAATACTTGTTCCAGCGATTCACAAGATTGGATGAACAACCAGTAAACATATAGGCTCATAATATTTTAGACATGATAGTAGAGATATAGATGAGTTGCATTTCTACGATGGAAGTATAGATATAACGTGTCCAAGCTGTAGCAAACGGATACGAACACAGAATCCAGATAGTACAACGGTTGAATGCCAAAGATGCGATACTGTATATGAGTGTAATTATATGGTTGAATTGGATGAGAAGAATGTAGAGCATGATGTGTTGAAAGTTGATTAGAGTATTGTAAAGGAATCACTAAATAGTATTTTTGATGATGATGTAGATAAAACATGGTTAACAGTCACAGAAGATAACGAAATCAAAATTTGCGACTATGAGTATAGAACTAATAACTATGATGTAATAACAATTTTCGATTTAGTTACTGAGTATGATGAAAAGCAGGATTCTCAAGGTAGAAAATTTATCAGTTATTGTGAGCTAAGCGAAGATGTAAAGATAGATAATAAAAAATATAATACCGAACCTTATTTCTAAATATATAATATTTTCTTATACAACAAGAGATATAATATAATACTTTAGGGGTTTCACTGTGTTTATTATAATATAAGAAATTACATATTGTTATTTACTGTACTCTGCTTAGTCCTCGTTTCATTATTTAGTGGTGTTGTTATTGGGAATACATACAATCCTAACGTACAAGTTGAGGGGGATAGTATGCATCCTGAAATCCATGAAGATGATTTGGTTATAACTAAAGAAGTAAATTCAATAGATGAAGTTGAAGTTGGTGATGTTATCACATTCTCACAGAAAAATTGTAAGGTTCTTTCAGAGAATATAATCCATAAGGTACATAGTAAGACAGATGATGGGTTAATTACAATTGGTGTCGGTAATGGGTACACTGACCAAGCTCTCGATAAACAAGGTAATGTACTTCCTGATTCATGTGTAAAAGCTATTGATGATGAGATGATTAATTCTAAAGTTGTTTTTCATTCTAATGATAAAGATATAATTCGTTTATATAATACCTACTATAATATGATGACATTTAGATAGAATCTAAAATTTTTTATTCTGTATATATCTTATACAACATACCCTATTCCTAACATATATAAGCTTTCAACTCTTTGTATATATTACGATGTTAAAAACAAAACAAAATAGAGATGAATTAGGTACAGAAGAAATAGGCGATTACTTAACAAAAGTAGCAAATGAAGAAGATAATGTAACTGTTGATTTTGATTCTCATACTGTATATGTGAAGAATGGAGGGAGTGAATTTATGGATGTGGTTGTTGATAGCGTTCTTCGATTACCACAATTTGAAGAAGAGAGTATTGATGCACGTTTCCCACCAATTGAACCACTTAACGGTACTTTACGAGCAATACGTGTACCGCATGATTATATCGAAGATATAGATACGTATATAGTCCATATGGATATAACAACGATAAAAAATGAAGAAGCATTTGAACAATTTAAAGAAAATGTTGGTGTTGTTGATGAAGAAATTATTGATGGTGGAGAATTCTCAAATAAGTTATTATTTGAATTAGAAGATGGTACGATGATGAATATGAAAGAACCATTTATTGATGAACTCGGCGTTAATGTTGGTCGTATAAGTATGGAAAGTAAAGATAATCAGATGGTCTATAAGATAAGAGATGAGTTAATTTGTAAAACGAGTTATAGAAAATGTTCATATGATGGAAGGTGGTTTACTATTGAACAAGAACCGAACTAATTTCTAAATATTACAGATATTTTAAGACAATAGTTATATAAGGTTATGATATTTTATTGAAAGAGTTAAATAATTAAAAAATAGTAATACTATTAGGGTTAAATACCGAATATGTTATTGTTATGTCTAATTTAAAAGATAAACATTTGGTGGTTTTAGTTTTGAAAAAGAATTTGAAGATGATGACGGTGTAACAGTCTTAAAATATACACATGAAGAAGATGAGGCATATTTTCAGATAAAACAGATACCTGCAAAGTGGTGGTATGTTATGGTGTTGTTTTCTGAATCTGAAACTGATGGTGTTGAGGTAGCATTTGGAAATACCCACAGCAGTGTGATTTTTAGATTAGTAAATACGTAACGTATATTTTAATTCCACTATACAGAATTAACAGAATAAAACCTAATACTGTTTTGAAGAATTCTTTATCTAATTTAATATTCGTAAACATACATACATATTTACAATAGAACACTATATGTTTTCGTATTAATTGTTTAGTTCTGCATTATGCTTATTAAATCTACTACTGGGTTCAAATCTTTTGGGTGAACTTCTTTCTTCTTTGATTCTGTTTTATTACCTTGGTACATCTTACAGTCTATCCCGAACTTCTCCGCATTTTTATTAGATATGTATCCTAAGAATTCTATTGCTGTAATACGCTCCTTGTTTAGAGGGTGATAATGCACTATCGTTTGAATATAGAAATCTACTTTATCGCTGTTACTCATACAATAGTCTTTAATCAGGTTACGATATTCTTTTTTGGACTGTCTGCTTTTGACATCTATCTCATTTCCATTGATGACAAAATCTTCTTCTCCTTTTCCGCCACCCCATTCGTACTCGATTCCAGCTTGGTCAAGCAGTACAGCAAACGTAGCTTCTGCGACAAAGCCCTGTATTCCGTTTTCTACAGCTTCATGGTGTCCTCTCCCTGTATCATCCCATTTGATGTGGAAATTGTCTGACTCAATATCTGTCGGAATTTCTTCTTCATCATAATCATCTCCGAGTCTGTGCTTATACATCCGTTTGTAAATTTCATCTGTTACTGGCATTGTGTGTGAGATTGTATCCTTTTGTGTTGACATATATACATAACTCTCACCAAACCCTATATGTGTAAGGTAAATGATAAGAGTTTATTTGAATTACAGTAATTACTCGTTAGAATGGCTTATAATAGGTATTTTTGCTTAAAATCTTATACAACTAAAAATATAATGGATTAAACATTACCACTGGGATAATTAATTTACACGTATGGATATAACGAAAAAGAATGCTATTATAGGATTTATACTAATAGTAGTAATAGTTCTGTCTCTCATAATAATTCCAATACTAATAAATACAGGTCAATTACTTCAATCACAAAAAGAATATACAAACGATAAAATTAATCAAGATATGCCTGATAGAGTCGAATATCTAAAAGCTACAGGTATATCTTACGAAAACAATACTATTGAAGAAGTAAGACTGATGACGGCAAGAGCACAAGGCTCTAATACTATTGATGTGAAAAAGGTTAAATTCGTCATTAGTAAACAAAATCTATATAAAGAAATAAATGCATCAGAATTTAGATTAGATAATACGCAAGATGCTAATAACTTTGTACTAAGAAATTCAAATAGTTTCGTAACTATAACTATTGATTTAGACAAAGATATTGAATCTGGATTTAAATTAAATGAAGGTGAATCAATTATTATTGAGACACATACAGAGTACGGTGATATAACAATTATTGAATTAAATGCTCCTGATAATATAGAACCAAACTCAGAATATGATTTATAAATAGGTTCTATTTTATTTTAATATGCATTAAACATTACCACTGGGATAATTAATTTACACGTATGGATATAATAAAAAATATTGCTATTGTCGCTCTCGTAGCTGTACTACTACTACCACTAATACTACTATTAGTTGGTTCTGGTTCTGGTGGTTGTCAAAAAATGTCGGAAGGTCCTTGTAAAGAAAAAGCATATACTGAAGTCTTAGAAGCTGAACAAGTTGTAGGATTTTCTTCTGAGAACAGTAACAACAAGATAGATTCAATCGAAATAATGGTATATAAATACGGTAAGTACACTGACGATATTAATCTCGATGAATGGGATATAAAAATGAAAAATACAGAGTCTTATTATGAGCTATCTAAAGAAGAATACTCTATAACTCGATTTGGAGATATAAATCATAACAAGCTCACGAATCAAAATAAGCCAGCTGTAATCGTGATTGAGTTAGATACGATTGATGGATTACATTCATTAGGAACTTCCGAAGAAGTGAATATTGAACTATATAAAGCAGATGGAAATCGTGAAGGGGTTTATACAGAAACACCAGTAACAATTGAATCTGGAAATTCATATCGGTTAGAGCAGGATGGAATGTCTTCTTATACAACGTATTAATACGCTAACACTAATAACCGTTTGGAACGTTGTAGGTTATACAATGAGTGAAACACACGATACAGGGAATAAATCGTTAGTAGAAGTTGAACAGTACCTGATGGATGCACTTGCAGATACAGAGTCAACGCTTGATTCTGACTCTGAATATCTGTACGTCAAAACAGATGGTCTTGTTGCAGACCTTGTTATGACTAAGGTTGCGAACTTAGAGCAGTTCGAGCAGGTTGAATCTGAGCCGAGAGGTATGAGTCCACCAGATGGTGAGCTGTACGCAATTCGTGAAATATGAACCTGATATATTTTATCTGAATCACTTTTTATTTTCTTTTAATCTTTTTCAAAATTACTATTTAACGCAAAAATATATACTAATACCAATAATATAAATTCCTTTACCATTGTAACACATAGTATGTAATATGATAGAACAAATAATGTTTGCATTTGCTTTGATTGGGATACTTGTAGTAACAGCAGTTTTTGGATTCATAGGATTTATATTTGCACAGATTATTAGAGAATATATATTTGATATACGATTAAGTATGAGTACACCTTTGAGATGTCACAAGAGGTTATTGAGGAACTTAAAGAGAAGATAGATACAGATACGCTCGTTGGGTCTGATGTCCAGCTTACCAGTGTACAGGAACCGTACAAATTCTGTGATATATTGATACAAAATGAAGATAATCGGTTCTTGGTTCTTGAACATAATCATTCAAAACTATATCCATTCGATACACTGCACCAACAGATACCAATAGTTGGTGTAGCATCTTTTATTATAATAAGTATGATGTTAGACGTTCCATTATTCGATGAAGAATTAATTGGAGCAACTATATTTGCATATATCGTATATTTTTTGTATCACATTTGTATCGTTCAATCGATAGTGTAAGTTCAAACTATCTTAATCATACAGATAGATAATATTGGTTTCTATAGTTAGTCGCATAGTTTATAACTCATTTATTATGTTTTTATCGTATATTGGTACTTTTAACAAAGTCTAAAGAGATTAATTATTTAACTACAGTCGGCAACTGTATTTATGTATAATCCATCCATCTCTCTTGTCGTATGAGTTCCAGTAGTGATAGACCGCACCCACAGAGATGCCCTGACTGTGAATCGAGGACGTTGTTTGATGAAACGATGTTGAATAACGGCGAGAGTAGGGACATACGTATAGAAGAAGTCATTGAGGGTAATGGTCGATGCAATACCTGTGGAGCACACATCCACCCTGTCACATATCCGAGCGGGAAGCAGATAATGAAGACAAGCGAAAGTCCACTCCATATCTTACTTAAATTGATTACAGCTGGTCGATTTGCTACTGAAGGAGAAGATAGAACGGTTGTATTAGATATGACTATCGGTTAAAATGAGTGTGATGTGGGTGTCTATCTCCCTCACGAAGAAATCAAAGGGCTTGCGGTGGAAGTAATCGTAGATAATAAGCTCAACATCGAATCGAAACGTGAAGACTACCGAGATGAAGGGTTCGTTCCAATTTGCATCTATCCATATGATGTTGTGAACTTTTTAGATTTAGATAAAATCTATGAACGAGAATTCAGAAAAATAACTAATTAACAGATTTCGGTTTTAATTCGAACGTTGTTTCACACATACGACAGTAGACACGATTATCTTGTTCATCTCTACAGCTGTATTGTAACGGTTCCAATTGCCCGTCAGAACAATCAGGACACTGTTGGCTCCATGTATCCCAATACGTCGTTTCATCCTCGTAGTATTCTTCGAGAGCTGTCTTACAGTTCTCTATAGCATCTTCCTTCGTATCACCGCACGAAGACACAGGGGCGAATTTTTTATATGCTACCCACAGGTCGGTCTCCTCGTCAAGGTATATATACAATCCTCTCTGGTACTCACAGTCTCCAATCGGTTTGTGTTCTCTCTCACTCATAAGAAGTAGTTCAGCATACATCTGGTTATAGTTATGGGGATTACACCTATACTATACGAATAATAAGGCTACAAAGAGTAAGTATACATTTAGGGTTGCATAATTAAGGATTTAGGTATGATACAAGAACTTAATGATGAGATTAATTGTACAATTGGATATATGAGTATTATAACAGGATTAAAAGATGATATGGCGTTAGATATTGCTGAAGATATAGGTGATGTCTATACTGTTGTAACTGGTGAGCGAGATGCGAAGAATGACCCTAAAAATTTCGATTCTAAATTGCATTTCGTAGATTTAGAGGACAAAGATAACAAATGTATAATCTGGCATCAATGTTCTGATGAAAAAATAGCTCAGATGAGTATTGAAGACGGTGTTGATACGTATGTTAACTTATTACAAGAACATATACATAACGATGATGGTGTACAAGCACGAGATATTGAAAAAAATATGCGAAAGAAATACGATTTATAAGGTGCATGGTTCTAAAGAGATTTAATTCGTACTGTTTTGGTTATTCGTATCTTGTATGCCTTGCAAATCAGCTGTGAACTTATTCGGATTAGGTACGTGGTCTAATACAACGTCAGGTTCAGCGTTCCCTGATGCGGTTTGAATATAGATGTTTCCATAGTTATCCGAAACGGAGCTGACTAATTTAGCGAAAACAGATTGCGTTAAGCTCTGGTTTTGAATTCGATTAGCAGATTTTCGAGATGCATCATCCGTAAACAAACCGTTTTTCTTAATCAATTGTTTGTTTGTGAGTATATAATACCGTTTATACCGTTCTAACATAGCGTACATTCCAATGATGCCAATGATAGGTAATGATATAACTAATATGAGAATATGCTGTGTCGCACCAACAAGCCCAACGAGTAAAACAAAGAGCATGAGGATGAGATATTTCGCTATAACAATAGGATGTCTAAATGTTGAGCGTATAATTTCCTCATCTTCATCGATATTAAGCCATGTATCAAATCGTATACTTCCTACAGAAAGTTTTTCGTAAATTGTACCATCTAAATGATTTTGGTCACTCATATAACTACATTAAGTATTTTATTGGTAAAGATTACTCGTTGAGATTCATTTCTTATAAAACATTTGATATAATAAATACTTATACCATTGCACACTAAGTTATAAATGTAATAATGATACAAAACACAAACACATATGAAGCTTACGAAGCACTTGAACAAGCAGAAGAAGGAGATATATTAGATTATACACCACACGAGCTAACAAATGCAATAAGTGAAAACGTATCTTATGTTAGAAATATTATACAGACAGCAACAGAGAAAAATATAGATGGTTACAACATGTTTTACTCTGGAACTCTAAATCAGATACACATCAGTTTGTCTTAGGTCGGTACGGTCATAATGATATGGATGTAGACCGTGGTTTCAGAGTTGTACAAACTGGAGATACAATTAATGCAGAGTATAACGGTAGTATAGATACAGATGTATTTAATGATGTTGAATTATCAGAAGAAGAGGTAAGCAAGTTAGTTTCAAAAATAAAAGAGAATTTAATCAGGTCTGAAACCAATGTTGAAGAAATGTTAGTAGATAGTTGGTATGATTCAATCGAGATGAGTGATAATCGTGTTGATTTCACGGCAAGAAGTGCTATGCACTATTATGCTGGTGATAGACCTACGAAAAATCGTATAACAGAGTTAGAAGAGAAATATGATATTGATAATTTACACGGTCTGATTCAAGTAGCAATACACAGTAACAATAATGAAATGTTCTCATACAATATCCAGTTAGAATAAATTCCGACATTGTATACCCATTTCTTTTCTAAAAATTGATATACCAAAGGCTTTTAAATATATGGTCAAAGGTGTTAGTGTAATAATGAATGAAACAAACGATACAAGAGCAAAATGGATTGCACAGAAAACGTGGAGTAAAGGTATATTTGAATCGTTGGACAGGTTTGTAGATACAGAAAGTAACGAAGATATTGAACGCTTTGTAGATACTGGAGACCAATATGAGTTATTCGGTGATGGTATTGCTCCTGAGCCACGACCGAGCCAAGAGCACGTTGAGTATATGATAGCATACGCAAAAAATGAAATATTAAATTGAGTATATAGGTTCTCTTTTCGCTATTTGACTACGTAAGTGAAAGAGATTATTTGATGGAGAGTAGAAAGAAGATACGTACAAGCTGTGGTAGCAGAATTAAATTTCTTTAACGTATTTGTTTAACTGGTTATATACATTACGAGCTATTATATCTGCATCAGACCCAAACATAGAGCTTACTGTATCTTCAACATACGTAATAATTTCAATATCTGTATCAGTCCCTTGAACAACTTCTACGATTACAGAATCATATTCAATATTAATTATATCGGTGTTTTCACCATATGAAGTTGTTATATTTCCATTGTTTATGTATTCTGCAAGTCTCGTTTCTATACTTTTGAATGTATGATTTTGTTTATTCATCATATATTATGTATATACTTATTAGGGCAAAAGTATTGTGTCTATTAGTGAACGATGTATCTTATATCTATTATAATCTTATACAACTAATTATGATTTTCGACGCTAATGGGCTTTCAAGTTCTTGTAATATATGTAACAATGAGTCAAAAAATAAAAATCAGCTTTGATGGTATAGATGAAGGAAAATTTTTATCGAACAGCTATAAGTACGTTATCGTATTTCACGAGTATAGAGAATCAGAGTATGCTAACCAATTAATAGACTATATCGCATTCAATAACTGGAACCAATATGGAGATTACATTAAAATACAGAGTGATGGTGAAACATCTACGATTGATAAAGACGACATTAAGCTATTCAAAAGTTTAGAAGAAGATAAAGTGTATCAGAACATATAAACGAACTATTCTTACCAAACATATCTTGCGTGTGTGCGTGGTGTGTTAGGTAAGAACTTGTACGAGATTATTTTACGGAACTTCGAAATATGAAAACGTATGTTGTTGAGTCCAGTCTATATTCAACTATCGTGGTCGGGGTGATTCACTGTTTTTGTCTTTGTCATACATCGTGGACACGTAGCCATCCAGAGTGTGCTTTTACAGTCCCACACGTACCCGCAGTTAGAACACGTTGTTTCATGAGTGTCTTCGGTCGGTTCGTTATCCATACGTCATGAGACGTATTCTACGACGCTATATATTTTGACTACTACCACTACTACATAGCAAGTCTAAACAGACGGTCTTACTGAACCTTGAAGATAAGAATGTGGTGAGCTGTATCTGAGTATAGTTTATGGCTCTCTGAGAGTGAGGACATCCCAATCGACTCGATAAGACGAGCGTCAACACCATTATAACAGTCTTCAGGTATCCCCCAGCCAGATTCAGGTGCGTGGATGTATATTTTATCCTCTGATTTATCTATGTCTACAGTGGGTATCCCAACGTCGGATAGGTTCTGCTTGAATTCTGCAACAGTGTCATCCATAATATACTGAAGTTATTCTATTCAGTTAAATGTTAGCATATCTATTTCCGTAAAACCTCTGTAAATCACTGTTATAATAGAATACAATATACTATTAGGTGACTCAATAAGCTGGTATTAAATCTTATTTTGATTCATTCTATTGTATATCAAATTAAATTCGATAATTTTAATACTTTAGTGTGTTTTTAATAGTTCATGGAAAAAAGTAAATATTCAAACTGTGGTAGTACGAAAACAAAGTCTGGTGGTATCAACTTTTTTGGTACTCCAAAAGATAAATGTGCTAATTGTGGAGCTACAGTGTAATAAGTATTATATCTTATACAACATAGAATACTTTTTGAAGTTTATAGGGTTATAGCACATTTTGATAAGTACGATGAGTACAAAATCAAACGATGTTAATGATAGTAACGTAAGCATAAATAAATCAACGATAGAATCTGCACTAATCAATCACAGAATTCACAGTGAGTTCCAAAAAACAGCTGATGGGTATAGTGAAATAACAGGGGATGACCAAAGACAGAGGTCTATTAAGAATAATTCAGTTATAGGTACGTGTATCGTCAAGACAACAGTATTTGGAGATACTAAAATAGAGGAATTTAGTTCTGCTGAAGATGCTGTCAATCACATTAAAAACAATAAAATATACGATATAGGTACAGATATAGAAGGACTGTTTGACCGAGATGAATCTACGTATGATTTGATTGGTAGTGACGTTAAAGAGAATGTTACGAAAATCAGTAATTGTGAGAATGTGAAGGTCGGTGCTATTCGAGCAATTCGCTTTCTCTCTGGTTTACAACCACGAGAAGCATACAACCCTACCAGTGTATTTTCGAATAATATAGTAGCTGATGAACACCCTGATACAATAATATATGATATTACTTCTGGAGAATATACAGGTGATATAGATGAAATCCCTGATGTTGAATCAAATCCAGAATATGATGAGTTAATATCTGCATTAGAAGTTTGCAATGCTATGGATGTTATTGATAGTATTGAAGTAGATTCATACGAACACAGAACAACGTTTACTGTTTACTTGTAGAGCGAGATTATTTTTATTCGTTCTAATATCTTATACAACAGAGACTTCATTCTGAGAGTAAGAGCACTTTTTATTTAATATGAGTCAAGCAACAAACAACGCAAACCTCAGAACAGAGAAAATTAACTACGATACATTAGAAAATGCACTTCAAACGAAAGCTCTACTCCGTAATTTTGAGCCTACAGGTGGCGACGTAGTAGAATACGTTGAAATGACGTGGGATGATAACCGAATGCGTTCAATTCGAGGAGATACAGAAACGAATACATGGACAGTCTCGACCACAATCTACGGAGATACAAACCGAGAAGAATTTGATACTGTAGAAAGTGCTGTTTCTTTCATCGCATCAAATTACATCCATGATATGGGTCGTGGTGTAGTCGAATCTTTAGAGCTGAACACTGCTGAAGATGCTCTCATCGATGACGATACTGTAAGAGGGTTACTTACCCGTGTATCTAATGGGTACGGAGCAAAAGACAGTGCTGTAAAAGCTGTAAATTACATTTCAGGAATTAAACCAAGAGGCGAATACAACCAACATAGCGTATTCAACACAAAGGAAGAATTAGATAGTAATCCTGAGAAAATATTATATGATGTTGGAGCTGGTAAAGTTAATGAAGTTAAGGATTCACACCGATACAATGAAATAAAAACTACATTGGAGATATGTAACGCTTTAAATCTTGTTGAATCTGTTGATGTAGAGATTTACCAAGAGGAAACAACATTCATAGTTCACGTATAGGATGAATTTTTTTATTTTACTGCATATATCTTATACAACTTGTGTATGAGCAAAAACTTATACCCTTGCACACTAAGTTATAAATGTAATAATGATAAAACCAGAAAAAGACACAGACGAAATATATGAAGCAATTAAACAAGCAAACAAAGGAGATACGCTGGCTTATGAACCATATGATATAGCGTATTCAATAGCTGAAACTACAACACACGATATACGAGATGTACGGATAGATGGACGGAGAAATATTGAAGGGAGTCAACACCTGATTCTTTGGTTACCCAATTCTGAGATGAATCGCTTTGTTGTCGGGGAATACGGTCACAATGATAGAAAAGAAGACCGTGGTTTCAGAGTCAAACAAACAGGAAGCAAAATCTTAGCTGGATATACAGGTGGGTTTGATACAGATGTCTTTGATGATATAGATATGTCTGAAGATGATAAAACAGACCTTAAAAATCAAATCGCATACGAATTAGTCGATTCATCTGATGTAGTTGAAGATATGATTATAGATAGTATCGTAATGAATTTCGATATAGGTGAGTCTTATGTTCTATTCGATTGCAAAGAGCCGATACATATGTTTGCTGGACATGAAGAAACGAAAGAGCTGATTCAGGAATTAAGAAATAAATATATCGTTGAAGGGAGAGAATTTAAACGATTAATAAAGAAAGCAATTAAAAACGATAAGTTATGTATGTTTAAGTACAATATCAAACTTGATTAGGGAAAGACATATGTGGTAAGGTAGTTATAGTATTATATGTAGCAATAAAGAACAATAAAAACTAATATTCTAAACGAATATGTTTTAATTTCATGTTGCACAGTTTCTTTATTGTCAATGTGTTGTTTGAAATCACCATTTTTGGTGGTTTTTCTACGAGTAAACTATATTCGTGAAATTCATTTGTATTCTGTATTCTTCTTATACAACGTAATAAATATTCAAAAAGGTAATAGGCTTTCAAATAAAAGTAATATATAGGTATGAACGTAACATAGGATACAACAACAGATGACCTTGGAGATATTGAACAACTCACAGAATTACGAATTGATAATATACACCTTAAACAAGATAACACAGACACGTTCGAGCGTGATGTCGTGAATATTATCGACCAATGTATTCCTGCCAAAAAGAAAGCTGAAGAACTGTATGGTGATGATAGTGCCGTCGATATTGGTTTAGACTTGCACAAAAACAATGATGATGTTATCATTGCGAAATTCACCAGCTTGACCTTCAAGTATACAATCGAATACAAGCTCTCTACAGAGAACTTTCGGTTGTTCTGCTATGATACAGGTGTACTCAGTAAGTCAAAAGATATGGAATACATTGTAGAATTAGGTCAAGAACTATAACTGCTTATCTTTTCTATAATCGTGAATTAGTATTATAATTAGTATTGCTACGATATATAACGGTAATAAGAATAGGTGTAGTACTATATTGAAGAATATCATTCCTAATATAAGAACAGAACCTATAAAGAATACCATATTCATTGTCAGTACATAAATCAAGTATAGTGTTAGTATTGCTACGATATATAACGGTAATAAGAATAGGTGTAGTACTATATTGAAGAATATCATTCCTAATATAAGAACAGAACCTATAAATAATACCATATACATTGTCAGTACATAAATCACGTATAGTGTTAGTAATGTTTCTAACATAATTTAATATTTAATAATAGAATGCCATATGTGTATGGGTTATTGTTATAATTAGAATAGATTAATAGGGTTGTGGAATAGATTATCTTATAAGATGACTCAAAATAATTCAAATATAGATAGAGAATTTAAAGACAAAATTACACACGGATTAGAATCTATGCAAACGGCATCGGAATATACGACCTCTGAAATGCGTTCTGATATTGAAGACCAAATCGAGTACACTACGAAAGTAGTTAGTGTGAGTTGGGATGATGTATCTCACACACGTAGACCAGAAGACCGAGAGAAAGCACACAGTTACCTCTCTGAAGCTTTCCAGTCAATAGGTGAAGCAGAACGCATAGCTCGGCGGAAAGACGATATGAATACAGTCTTCAGAATTACAGCTGTGTTGGATGGATTAAGTGAGATTGAATCTCAACTCCGTCAAAATATTATAAATTCACCAGTTCAATCTCAGAACGTACGTGATGAATATATAATGGAATAAGTACAAGACGTAATGAATCAATAGAAACATACCTTCAAGCGTTTAGTGCTCTTGCAGTAGAAGATTGTTACGAACACTAAATTCTGATTGTATCTTATACAACGCATCTCATTTTCTCAAAGTAATAAGGTTTCGGACCTTTGTAATATATGTAATGATAAAAGATACAAACGAATGTAGTCCAAGCGAAAAAATTGGTATGTAGGAGGTAAATATGAATGTACAGAATGCTTTGAAGAAAAAACAGGGACACCAGCCGTATTACCGTGTGAACTTGAAGATAGAGATGCTACGATATGTCCAGATTGTGCTGGAAAGGATACAATGAGTTGGTAAAAATAAAATTTATTTTAAAAATCGTTTAACGTTATTGTCTCTTCATTTATTTCGATAACCCACCCAAAGGTATTCATAGCTGAAACTATATCTTCCGTTACTTCTCCAAAGTAGATAAGACACACTGGTGTAGGGAGATAATAATCAGCATCCACACCATCCTGTTGAAATTTTACCTTATGGTCTAAAAAGCAAATCGCATCAGCTTGCTCTATATTATCTGAAAACCAATTCGTGTTCGTTCGAGCAGGCACGAGCAACATAATAGAGTTCGTATTGTTCTGGTTATGTTCATCAACAGCTTTCTCTATCCATACAGTAGGGTTTGAATACGGTGGATTAACCCATACATCTCCAAACCAATTCTGTGCTAACCCATCATCCTCAATCGTAAATCTATGGTCAGCTATCGGTACGTTTTCCGCTCCACTTGCAGGGTCGAGGTCAAAACCAGAGACAGCTGTAGACAATCTCCGCCATATTCTCGGTGGTGTTCCCCATCCATCTGTACTATCTTCCGTATTTACTGAAGTCCATTCGACCCATCTATCACTACTCATATGATAAAAATTAACAATAAAACCCAATTAGTGTTCACTAAACAAAATAAAAGTAGGTTGTATAAGAATAAATGCTATATACCACCAAGTAAATCAGCATCAATCTTTTCAACAATATCTTCCCCAACTTCTTTTTTAATGCTTCTCATCACATCAATATGTTTGCTATCTTCATTATGTAGTATATCGAATAAACAATCCGTTGCACGTAACTTATATGAATAGCAAAGATTATAATTCTCAACTTGCCGAATTATAGAGAACCATAATAACACAGCTATTTCATTTTCTGTCTTTGAATATCCTTCACTACTTATGTTTTTATCCATTGCTTTTTCAAATATTTTATCAATCAACTCCATATATAACAAATAAGTATAATATCCCATATGTTTAACGATGTGATTAATTATATAGGGTTATACATACTATATGTTGGTATGGAAAATAAAAATAACATAAATGAAACTATAAAAACCTATCAACAAGCGAAAGAAGATAGACTTGCACGTAATGAACTACTCGTTACAGAAGAAAGTGCTTTGTTCGGTATACAGAAGAAATTAGAAGATACACACAACCAACAGTCACACGAATTTATTATATATGATGAGTGTGTTTCTGTCGTTAAAGATTCGAATCAATATGAACAAAAAGACCTATTGAATTTTGAGGTGAATGAATAGTGTCGTTAGAGTAGTTCAGCATCTCGGAGAGCATCTTCCCACTCACCATACTCCTCGATAATGTAGTCAGATGATGGGTTCTTCGCATCACGTTCACTGTCGTAGTCTTTTTCTGTTGGTGAGTACCCAACACGACTTGCGACTTTCTGAATTGCTTCAATACATTCTTGACGAGAATAGTCTTCCGTTCGTTTCGAAGATTCAACGTCAATCTCTCGTAGTAAATCACTCCAATCCTCAAACTGCTGTTTTAGTTCAGCAATATTCGCATGGTGTGATTTTCGATTGAGTACATAGTCTTTTGCCTCAATCTTTCCATCAACCTCTTTTGCGACTTCCTCCACGTCGTGTATGCACTTACTCCGTGACGGTATATCTGAATCTACTTCTTCAGCTTCCTCAACTTCAGCTGTATCTGTCTCTTGCTCAAAGTTCACAGAGTACAACTACGAACTATACTGTTCTGAATGTAATGAGTTTGTAGCAGGTCGATACAATAAATCTAAGATAGTGAAAAATGTTTCAGACTATAACGCAGGGTGTTGTAATGCTGATTTATATGTTAAAGAAAAATAAAGCATACACATTTAGGGTATGCCTGTGTTAGTGTATGTATGAGAGATAAAGTTAAACAAGATATAGTTCGACAACAAGAAAAAAAATCTAAAGAAGATTCAGAGATGAGTGTGAATAAATTATTATTTATACTTATAATTATTTCATTTGGAATGATTTCAATATTATCAATACTCTTAATAAACATAATTGGAATGGTGTAAGGAATAGATTAAATTATACAATATCTTTTACTGGTTTGTAATGTTCTTCCTGTACTTCACCCATTAATTTATCTCTATATCCTTCACCGAACGCACTATATAAAGTTGTAACAATTCCAGCTTCCGTCATATCACTGTTGTCTTCAACATAATTAGATAGCTTAAATTCTTTCGGCTCTACTTCGTCATGATATTCAGGGCTGTGCGTATATTTATCTGTTAAATATTCTGCTTGCCCCCAATCATCTATCCCTTTATCTACAGCTCTATCGACGCCTATTGTATATATTTCATCTACAGCTATGCGAATATCGTTGTATTTTGACATACTTTTGATGTCGTCTAATCCTAACCATTCTGACATACAATAACAATGTATTTGCAACCCTATAAGTATTCACTTAACCCCTATAACTCTATTCTTCTTCTTCAAAATCGAATAGATTCTTTTGTTTCGTTGGCTTTGAATCTTCGATTTCTTCATCTACTTCATTTTCGTTTTCTACGGTCTCTTCACTGCTATCATCTGTATTCGACGGTTCTTCATGAGGTACGACACCGTGATTATCTGATTTATTAATACTGTTTACAGGGTCATCATGTAGCTGGTCTTTTCTTATACAACAGTCATTCAAATCATTCTCTAACCTATCAACAGCGTTCTTAAGATTATCTACGTCTACAAACCCTTGCGTCATCTTTTGCAACCGAGGGTAGATTGCATCAGTCTGATGATTACTGATGATTTCCCATACTTCCTCCGTACTAATCGAGGCATACCCATGACTCTCATTTTCAAGTGCTACAATAACTTCTTTAAGCTGTTTAATTTGAATCTCCAAGAACTCCTTATCACTCATTTCACTCATAACTACAACCTAATAACACCCCATATAATGTAATAGTAACGATTTAGAATTCATATGTCCATAAAATAGTCAAAATTAGATTTAATATAATACTTATAAAGTATATAATAACCAAGCCAAAAAACAGACAATAATATAGGGTTACAATATTATATAT
>Ga0136569_100163_pt1 | contig 16011 bp, 20 predicted proteins | sample AntDeeMetageno50_FD_101382 | JGI IMG/M metagenome (GOLD analysis project Ga0136569, IMG submission 101382) | Saline lake microbial communities from Deep lake, Antarctica - Metagenome #50 | ecosystem: Environmental > Aquatic > Non-marine Saline and Alkaline > Saline | place: Antarctica: Deep lake...
ATAGGGTCGTGCATAAGTAATTATCGCATGTTACGGACAGAGGTAGTTCCAGATGTTCGGCTCTTTGACTGTTGGCAGTCCTCGCAGAATCTGTCGTTTCAGCGTCGGTAGATCAGGCACAAGTCGGTGCTTGAACCACTCTTGGAGACGATCCCAGCACCCTTCTACTGGGTTGAGCTCCGGTAGTTTCGGCGGAAAGTACCAGACCGTAAGAGACTCTCCGCGCACGCACGCGACCGAACTGTCGGAGACAGTTTCGGTCGCTCGCTCATCACTGACGTATTCCCAGAGATCTCGCGCGTAGAAGTATCCTGCACGGTCGAGAAATACCACCAAATCCTCCCCAAACTGCTCTTCGAGGGCTCCTAGAAGCCGGATTCCGTGCTGTGCATTGAGCGTTTCCTCCGTCCAGCAGTAAAAGCTGTCACCGTCGTCGGTGACAGCGCCCAGTACTGTCACCTTGTCCCACGAGCTCGTCATCTCTATCGACGGATCTGACCCGATCGGGTACCAGCCAAGTCGCTGGACCGTGCCAACGCGCTTGGTGAATTGGTCAACGACAACAACGGTCTTCTCGCTCAATTCGGGGCGTTTTTTTGAACTGTCTGTTGGAACTCTCGTTTTTGCTGGAGATCTGCCTCGTGATGTCGTGGCCGTGCTGTCCGGTAGGACAGCCCGGCCTTGCAGAGGAGTTTGCGAGCGTGTCCCGCACTGTACTCGATGCCATAGTTCTGCTTGACGTGGTGGAGCAGCAGCTTTGTCGACCAGGCTTGTTGCTCGTAGCCGAGTTCGGTCGGGACGGTCTGGAGCTGTTCGAACAGTTGATCTCGTTGGTCGTTTTCGAGTTTCGAGGGACGGCCTGGTCGTTGTTCATCATACGGGGCGTGCTGGATCGGTTCTTGAGCGAACCGATCCAGCCAGTTGCGGATGGTTTTCTCGACAACATCGTGACGTTCAGCAAGTCTCACTAACGTATCACCCTGCTTTCGGCCAATCGCAGCGAGAACTCGTTCCCGAGGGATCCCTCCGTCCGTTTGTTCCCGCACCTCGTGAAGCTCTTTCAACGTGATATCGTCGAGGCGACCCATTACTCCTGATTCGGTCTAACTTGGTAAGTATCTTCGCACGACCCTATCAGTCCCCGAAGCGGCCGAAACGATCCGCGACCTGCTCGACGCCGACGACGAGCGGGTTCGACTCCGGGCCGCCGAGGCGATCCTCGACCGCGCGGGTCTCTCGAAAGCGAGCGCGCCGGAGTTCTACCGCGCACAGCGCCAGGTCGGTGGCGAGGAGAGCGGCCGCGACTTCGGCGACTTCGACTGACTTTTCATGGGTGGAATGTGGTCCGGTCGGAACGACTACGCCACGACGCCGACGGTCGCGGAGTGCAAAACAATCGGCGTCGACTGGATGTACCGCGAGGGGTGTCTCGACGTCGGTGCGTCGGGGTCACTCAAATGGTCGCGTGGCGACGAGCGGACGGGGAGTATGAGCTACAAAACGGTCTCGCCCGCCGAGAAACTCGACGATGCCACGGCCGCCGAGCGTGTGGTCGTGTTCTCGTATCACTTTGAAACCGGCGAAACGGACGATCGCGACGAGCACGAGTACGCCGTCCCGATCGAAACGACGCCGTGCAACTTCGGCGGCGAGCGCCCCTGGTTTCGGTGTCCTGGCGTGGTCGACGGCGAGGAGTGCAACCGGCGGGTCGGAAAACTGCATCGCCCGCCGCGAGGCGACCTGTATCTCTGCCGGCACTGCTACGACCTCGGGTATCAGTCGAGCCGTGAATCGGGCGACGATATGAAGAAAGCACTCCGGCGCTTCCAGCGCGCTCAGGAAAAACTCGGCGTCGGACCGACGACGCCGGAGAGCGGAGGGTACGACGACCTGTATCCCGATCGGCCGAAGGGGATGCACCGCTCGACGTACGAGGAATTGATGAACGAACTCGACGACGCTCGCGAGGAGTGGCACGCGGAGTTCCGGGCCGAACTCGACGCCATGCACGCTCACACGCAAAGCGCGCTCGCCGACCTGCCGGATTGAGATTGTATCTACGGACACACCGCGTTTCGAGTGACCGATGGAGCTCGCCAGACAGCGATCGGGACTCGATAGCCATGTGACCCGAACTTTTTTCTCGGGGATCGGTGTGGGTAAGGATAATGACGTTCCGACTGAGGACACTGACGGCCCTTACGCTCGCCTGCCTGCTGGTCCTCGCAGGGTGTGGCGAGCCCGTTGGCGGTGGCGCGAACGGTACGTCGAACGCGACGGACACGACGATCACGACGGAAGCACCCACCGAGACCGAAACGACCTCCGAAACGCCGGTCGAGACCGCAACTGCCACCGAAGCGGCAACCACCACTGAAACAGCGACCGAAACGCCGACCCCAACCGAGACACCCTCCCCAACACTCACGGAGACAGCAACACCGACGGCTACCCCCACGCCGTCACCGACACCAACCGCCACACCGACGCCGACACCGACGCCGACACCGACACCAACCGCCACACCGACACCGACGCCGACACCGACACCAACCGCCACACCGACGCCGACGCCGACGCCGACACCGACACCAACCGCAACCGCCACACCGACGCCGACGCCGACGCCGACACCGACACCGACACCAACCGCAACCGCCACACCGACACCGACACCGACGCCTACACCCACTCCAACGCCGACTCCTACACCAACACCAACCGCGACACCGACGCCCGAACCGGAAGCATCGGTTCCGTCGGGGATCTCCGGCGGCGAGGCCCGCCAGGCGACGGTCACGCGCGTCATCGACGGCGATACGATGGAGGTTGAGTTCGCGGATGGCGAGACCGACACCGTCCGCCTGATCGGTGTCGACACGCCCGAGACCTCGCTCGGCGACGTCTCACCCGACGAGTACGAGGGCATCCCCGAGACGCAGGCTGCCCGCGATCACCTCTTCAACTGGGGCGAGCGTGCCAGCCAGTTCGCGACTGACGAGCTCGACGGCCAGGAAGTCCGCGTGGTGACCGATCCGGAGGGTGACCGCCGCGGGAGCTTCGGCCGCCTGCTCGCGTACATCTACGCCGACGATCAGAACTTCAACCAGCAGTTGCTCGAACAGGGTTACGCGCGGGTGTACGACTCCCCGTTCAGCCTTCGAGGCCAGTTCGACAGCGCCGAGTCACGGTCGCGCTCGAACAACGTCGGCCTGTGGGACTTCGATGCCGAGTCGACCCCAACGCCGACGCCCACGCCGGAGTCCGGCGGCGGCAGTGACGGTGGCAGCGGGGATCTTCCACCACCCAGCGGCGGTGCGAGCGATCCCTACGACTGTGGGGACTTCGACTCTCAAGAACAGGCTCAGCGCTACTTCGAGAACAACAACCCTGACGAGGACCCGTCCGGTCTCGACGGTAACGACGACGGAGTGGCCTGCGAGTCGCTCTGATCTACACTGCTTTCGGCAGCCAGTACCGCTCGCCGTCGGTATCGAGATCACTGCTCACTCCGTCGCGCCCTCGGTCCACGCGCTAATGAAGTTCTCCGTACTCACGAGGAGACAATCGTCGCTCTCGCGGTTCTCGAAGGCGACGACGCCGTCGCCGTAACGGACGTGCGTCGCCAGGACAGTGTCTCGCTGCTCGACCCACTGACCGACCTCGACGCTGTCACCTTCGCCGTCGTCGAATACCTCGTGCTGAACGGCAACACGTTGGGGCTCGTCGAGGGCGATAGTGTCGCTCATCGGGGGACGAGGTGGCTGTATATTTGATCGGTCGTCTGACGGTTCGCGTGGCGTAGCCGGAGTTGAACGTCTTCGAGCCGTCGGCCGTCGACCTGGATGATCCGGTAGGCAACCGAGTGGCGAAGCGTGTGCGGCGTCACGTCGCCGGGATCGCCGGTTCCGCCGCCGGCGCGGTGGGGCTCGATCGCTGCGGCGGTCGCGAGCGTCCCGATCGCCCGCTGTAACGAACGGGTCGAGAGCCGATCGCTCGACCGACTCGGGAACAGCGCCGGGGTGTCCTTCCACCGATCGCGCAGGTAGCGCCTGAGTAAGCGAACCGTTCCGGCGTCGAGCGCGAGGGTCGCGGGTGGCGGGTCGCCTTTTTGAATCCCACTCGGCAGGTAGATTGTTCCGGCGTCGAGGTCGAGGTGGTCGACGTCGAGACCGCACGCCTCGGCGGCCCGGAGGCCCGCGTCGTACAACAGCGCGACGAGCACCTCATTCCGATCCTGGAGGTAGGTCGGAACGGCGTCGGTAAGACAGGCGTCGCGCAACTGCTCGACCTGCGCGGGCTTCAACCAGGTGCGCGCTCTCGGTGAGTCACCGCCGTCGTCGGTGGTCGTCTCTCGGTGCTGCTCGCGAACGTCGTGATTGCGTGAAGTGGGTGTCTCGGTGGACATGGGACTATATACTCAATCGGCGATCGGTGGGTCGAACGTCGGAGTTTGTAGTAAACCACGACGTTCGTCGGAACGGTTCGCACACCGCGCGGAGCGACTCACCCCGTCGGTATGAATCTACGTCAGACGCTCGCGCTGGCTACGGGGTCGCGGTCGCGCAGGTCGAGCGCGTCCTCGTAGTGAATCAGGCCGTATCTGACGAGCGCGTCGAGCACCGCGTTCTGGTTCGCTGGCATAGTTCGATCGTTCTCCGTGGCGCGCCGCCGGCCGGCGGCGGTCGCGTCGCCGTCCACCGCCCGACGAACGCGCCGATCCGGGAACGGGAGAGGGCTAATCCTCCGCCGTCCACCGATCGCACGCGGGACACCGGAGGAGCGTCGTCGACGGGATCGCCGTCGTGGGGGCGTCGCCGGCGTCGAACACGGTCGAGCAGTATTCGCACCGAACGCCGCCGTCGGCGACGAGAATCGGGTCGAGGTCGTCGGTGTCGTTCCGGCTCACAACTCGTCGACTCCCGAGGTCGGGCCGCCGCCCATGTCGGGCGCTTCCGACCGCAGCGGCCGGCCGTCGCCGCCGCACTCGGGACACGTCGCGCCCTCGCTCTCGCGGTGATACTCGTGGCCGCACTCCTCGCAGCGGTGGTCCGGCTCGCGGCCGCCGTCGGTCGCCACGGGTGCGTCGGACGCGCCGGCCGCGGCCGCACTCGACACGACGAGCGGGCGATCCTCGACCGCCACCTGATGTTTGCAGTGAGCGCCGCGGTGGGTCGCGTGAGGACATGAGCAGCCGGTCGCCGAGCCGGCCTCGACGCGCACCGAATAGATGTGAGCGCCGGCGTCGTCGCCGTGACTGTCGTTTCGCACGTTGACGTACCCGCCACCGTCGCCGCCGAGCACGGTCATGCTCATGCGTTCCCACTGCGCGCGCTGTTCGTCGACTGATTCGCTGGCTTCTTGTCCGCTGGTTGCGTTCTTCGACATGGGTTCTCTCACCGAGACAACCCGGCTCGGGTGTTCCATCACCCGGGCGTTCCTTCGACCGCGACGCCCCGAGGAGCCGGTGTGTCTCTGTCCTATGCTACGCGGCACAGGGTATTAAACCTATCGGTGTGTCGTATGGCAAAGGGATAAGTAGGTGTGTGTCTGATACAAGAGCATGAGCGGGGACGCGCCGTACGACACCCGAGACAACACCGGGCGATTCGCCGCGAAGTACGACGAGGCGGATATTCTCGCCGCGGTGGAAGCGAACGAACCAGCGGCGACGAGTGAAGTCGCCGACTCGGTGGGGTTTGCCCGACAGAACGCCGACTACCGGCTTCGCCGTCTCGAAGACGAAGGTAAAGTCCGGAGTAAAAAAGTGGGCGCGTCGCTGGTGTGGATGCTCACTGACGGTGAGAGCGCATGAGCGCCGAACAGCGCCGTATCACGCTCACTGAGGAAGACGAGTGGTGGGTCGCAACAGACGAGAGCGTCGGCGAACACGGCGTCACTTCGCAGGGGCGTACGCGACAGCGGGCGCTCGAAAACCTCGACGAAGCGGTCGCTCTCCATAAGGGCGAGACCGGCCACCCACCGACCGACGGGGAGCTTCGCGAGCTGGGGATCGACCCGGAGGACAACCGCCGTCGTCGCGAGGGCGGGGGCGAACTTCCCGAGGTCCTCCGGTAGCCCCTGCATGGTCACGCGGGATTTCTCCGGCGACGAGGTAGTGAAGGTTCTCGGGAACAAAGGCGGTTTCTCAATCGAGCGACAGCGTGGCGATCATGTGAGGATGAAGTGGACCGCGCCGCCGGATCACGACACCGACAATCGGTACGTCACGGTCCCTCGCCACGATTCGGTCTCGATCGGCACCCTTCGGGACATCATGGAGCAGGCCGGCGGCGAGGACTTCGACGCGTTCTGTCGGTGGGTGGATCGCAACCGATGACCGACGCCGACCGCCGCGACGGTCTCAGTGGTGCGTCACTCGCCGACTACTGGATGTGTTCGCACTGCGGTGAGTCGTATCTTCGCGGCGACGCGCTCGATCGCCATGTCGCCGCCGAACACGAAGGTGACGGGTGCAAAGCCCGATGACCGGGACCTACCGTGCGGTCTGTGGAATTGACGGCTGTGACACCAAGTTCATCGCCGTCTCGAAAGCGGAGTACGTCGAACACCTCCGCGAGGAGCACAGTCCGCTGACGGCGAGAATTGTGGATGAAATGGTGGTCGAAGAGAACGGCGACTATCCAACCCAACAAGACGGTGCCGACGGATGGATTTGAGCGTGACCGACGCCCACCCGGACCGTACCGCCGACGAGCGGGCGATCATCGACCAGGTGGCGGAGAGCCACGGCGAGGAGTGGGACGAGATCGTTGCGGAGGTCATCGAGGAGGATCGCGAACTCCTCGATCGGTCGCCGACTAGTCGGTCCTTTCGCCGGTCGCCAGAACGTACACCGCACAGACGGCCGTCTCGTCGCCTCTCGATGGTCGATCCAGGAGGGTTCGACCCGGACCCTTGTGCTCCCGCGACCAAACTGTCGGCATCGATGCGGCTTGGATGCAAGACGGTTCGACCCGGACCCTTGTGCTCCCGCGACCCCATAGCAGCGGAGACCTCATGGAAGAACCACCTCCTCGCACGGGCCGCGGCGACACACAGGCCGACGAGCAGCACGCTCACCGCCGCCGACCCGTCACGACCGTCCGAACACCCACCACGCCGCACGCCGCCACACGGGAGCGCTCTCGCGCTCTCGTTCGCGTTCCTCGCGACGGCGCTGAATCCGACGCTCCTCCTCGACGTACTCGACGAGCTCGCCGACGTCATCCGCGCGGGCGTTCGTTGCGGCGAGTTGATCGCGCAGCGCGTCGCGCTCGCGTTCGACCTCCGGTAGTCGCTCACCGGACCTGGTGAGCTCTCTCACCGCGTCCGCTTTCGACTCATACGGGCCGCTCTCACCCGATAGCTCCGCGAGACGGTCGTCGAGTTCCGGCGGGATCGTGATACTGAGTCGTGGCACGGTGAGGTTCCTCACCGCGGTGGTGAGCCGCCGGTGATAAGAAGCTACGTCAGACGCCTGGCGGATGCCTCCGGCGCTCGCGAAGGCCGTCGGGTGCTGGAAGTGCTTCCACAAACGAACCCCATGGGCCGGCGGCGGGGCGCGCAACGCGGACGCCTGGGTGTGATCCCGCCGCGTGAGACCGCCGATACGTTTCGGTGTGTGCGATCGCCGAGTGGCGACAGGCCACGAGTAAATGTGGTTGTATCACTTTCGGTGTTGTATTTTTAAGTCACTAAGTTGCTAACTTAGTCAGTGCGAAAAGCCACACTGCCATCTTGCTATATTAGCAAGTGTGGCATCCCACTGGCCGGTATGATGTTCACACGTTATCGCCTGATTCACGGTAATATACCAGATTTCTGGCACGGTCGAACGCGCACCTTTTATGTACCTTCGTGAACAACCGTCAATTGAACAGTCATGGCCCAACATACCAAAGCGCGTCTCCCGGTCGAGTTCGATACGCGCGACCGTGTGAAGGCGAAAAAGCGAGGTGGGGAGTCGTACGACGACCTGCTTCGCAAAATGGTTGAGCAGTACGATCCACAAAAACCGTGAGCCAGGACCACCCGCCGGTTGAAAATACGGGGGGTTCCCCACCGGAAAACCCCCTTCCGCTTCGCGTAGATGTTCGGCCGCTGTCGGCGGGTTTCACGGCGGGGTCGGGTACTTCCACCCCGGTCTACCTACCGTTATGTGACGGGCGCGCAAACGTCAAAGATGTAACTCACATCAATCCATGACGACACGTATAGCACGAAAAACGACGACGGCCCAATGTGTAGGAGCATTACCGTCGTCGTTCTTTCGGGATTCGCACACAGGCACACACCTTCACGCCGCGCCGGCCAGACGGACGCGTGGTGTGCGCCGACAGCCGGACGCGGCACAGGGGTGGTCCTGTAATGGCTTCTAATTACCCCGTGGGTATTAGGTTTACCACCGCGGTGATACTGTTGCCATTCGTCGGTGTTTTGTGTGCGTCAATGGCTCCGTCGCGGCCTGACGCGGCGACCTTCGACACTTGAACCGACGAGACACTTCCACCGATAGCGACACGACCCGACGCACCGACCTCCGAACCGTCGAGCCGCACTACTCCGCGCGAGAGGTGTACGCGGCGCTCGACTGTCCGTATCCAGTTGACCGACAGGATATTACATCCGGGGGGCGCGGATACAGCAAAGTCAGGGACTCACCGACGGGAGGAACGGGAATTAGAGCGTCTGTTCCTTCTGCGACGAACGATATAAGCGCTTTCCCTTCGAGCAGCGCCGCTGCCGTTCGTCGCCGGATCGGGTTCTCGGGCTTCGAGAGCGACGAAAATGCACGACACAACGACCACGGTGGCACGATGAAATCAACCAGCCACCACGACGAACACGAACACGACCCCACGAACCGACTCCTCACCGACGGCGGCGAGCGCGCCCCTATCGGCGCGCACGTCGTCGATCGCGACGCCGACGAGCCGAACCCCGCGGTCGTGGTCGACCAGCCGGACGAGCCGGCCTACGCCCACACGCTCGACGCACTCGACGGGGAGCCGACGGTCGCCGACCTCAATCCCGACTACGGCGCGAGCGGGGGCGTGGCGACGGTCGCGTTCGCCGGGGAGCTCGACGACGCCGACCCGGAGTGGCGTCACGCCGATCCCGCGGCGCTCGCCGGGCTGTGCGACGACCACGGTGTCAAAGTGTACGATTTTCCGACCGAGAGACTCCGCGAGGTGGATTCATGAGCGTGGTCGCCCGCGAGCGGCTCGCCGAGCGGGTCGAGCAGTACGCCGATCGCAACCCCGGCGCGACACTGCCGGAGGTGCTCGGTCGGTTCCTGATAGACCCCGACCAGGCCGGCGAGGAGAGGGCCGTCGCCGAGGCCGTCCTCGACTCGTGCGAGGGGCGACCCGCTCCGCATGACGCCGACGCCGGCGATCGGGAGATCGAAGCATGAGCGGCACATCAACACCGTCCGGCGTGTCGGACACTGCCGACGCCGTTGACCGAGGGCCGCGCGACGGTGAAGGGTTCCGCGACTGGCTTCGCCGACTCGCCGACGTTTACGATGTGAGCACGTCCGACGTGCGGCTGCTCTCACGCAACCGCGACCCGTTCTGGATGGGAACGGACGGCCACCACGCGAAAGCCGAGTGGTTCGCCGACCTCTGGCGACAGTCGGTCGCCGGACGGGTCGAGGAGACGATCCACATCCGCGGTGTGCATTACTTTGCCGTCTCGCTCGACGAGGCGGTTGCGCCCCCCGGCAGTTGTTCATGGGACGCCTACAAGAACGAAAAGACCTGTTTCAATTATCTCGCCGACGCCGCTGTGGTGGCGCGCGTTCTCGGTTACGTACCGCTCGGTGGGATCACCGACGAGAAGAACACCGAAAAGGCGGTCACTCGGTACGGCGAGCACGATACCGGAACTCCGACCCTCTCCCCTTCATTCGAAAACGGCGTTCGGGTTCCGAACGTACCGACGGTTGACGACCGTGCGTCTGTGAAGTTCGGCGACGAGGGGTATGTCGAGCACGCCGTCGAAAACTGGTCGGGGGCGAAACCCTCATTCGACCGCCCGAGTCAGCAACCGTTTCACGTCGAAGTGTGGTCGGAAAAGACGCTACCGGACGAGATTAAGCGCGTACTACGGTCACAGAGCGTCAATACAGTGGTCGAGGGCGAAGGGCACCTCTCGTACACCGTCGCCAATGACTTCGCCCGGCGAGCGAACGCCGCCGAAAAACCCGCCGTCGTTCTGTATCTCGCGGATTACGACCCGAGTGGCGACGATATGCCCGCCGCAATGGCTGGGAAACTCGAATGGCTCAAACAAGAAGGAAAACTCGACCACCGGGCCATTCTCGACAGACTCGCTATCACCGAACGCCAAATTGAGGAGTTCGACCTCCCGCTCAACTTCGACAAGCGAGACAAGGGCGAGGTCGAACTCAACGCGCTCGAAGCGAACCTCGACAACTTCAAACAAATCGTCCGCGAGGGGGCCGATCCGCTCACCGACGACAGCCTCGGCGAGCGTAACGAGAACGCCATCGAAGAATGGCAGGAGGAAGCCGACGCCGCCGTCCGTAAAGCCATCGGGGACACGGACATTACCGATAGCGAGGACACCATCGAAGAATGGGCGGGTGAGTTCAACGAGGCGCTGGATGACGCCGAAGACGCCCTCACACGGCTGGATGAACTCACCCGCGACGACCGGCTCTCTGAGTGGAAACAGAGTGTTCGGAGCGCGGAACGCACCGCCAATATACCATCGTCCGGCGTGCCGGACGGGGAGGGCGACCCCCCCGACGACCCTCTCTATGACTCGTCGCGGACGTATCCCGAGACGCTCGACCGTGCCAACGGTGGTAACATCGGAGGAAAAAAATGAACGCCGAAACCGAACCTGTCGTTGACGACGACAGCGAGGAGACCGGCGCGTTCTACTGTCCCGACTGTGGGGGCACCTGTTGGAACGAAGCGAAGGCGCTCGACTGTTGCGCGGACGATCCCGAGGGTGGCGACGAACCCACCGATTCGCACGATTCGCCCGATATCGCGAAAGAGACACGCGAGGAACCGGGTTCTGGCGACGCGAACCCCGGGAGTGAAGCCGAAGAATCGGCCTCGTCCGACCCCCCGGACCCCGAGCGCGTCGAGAACGCGGTCGCCGACCTACTCCGCCACTACCACCAACAGCTAGATCGGAAGATCGCCGACCACACCGAGGCCGGCGAGCACCCCGATCGCCCGACCACCGCGCGCGAATACTTCCAGGACGTTCGCGGGTGGTCCGACGCGACGCTCGACGAGGCGCTCCTCGGGTACGCGCCGGCCGACGACGACGAGGTGGCCGACGCGCTCGTATGGGACGCCGGGTACACCCGCGAGGAACTCCTCGCAACCGGCCTGTTCTACGACGACCTCACGCCGAAGTGGCGCGGGCGCTACGTCCTCCCCTACCGCGACGAGGACGGTCGGCCGGTGTACGGTATCTCCCGATGCACCGGCGAGGACGGCGGCGGCGCGGCGGGTTACGACGGCCACCCTGCCGACTCCGGGTACAAGTACGACAAACACATGAAATCGCCGGAGTACGCACGCCCGCCCGACGAGCCGATTTTCGGCCTCGGGTCGGTCGAGGACGGAGAGCCGCTCCTCGTCGCCGGAGGGATCGCCGACGCTATCACGTTGCACCAGGCCGGCTACCCCTGTATCTCGCCCGTCACGACGGTTCGGTTCAAGGGCGACCACGAGGAGCGGGTGGTCGAACTCGTCGAGGAGTACGATATTCCGACGGTCTACGTCGTGAACGACGCCGAACGTCCCACCGTCGAGGAGAAAGAAATCGACGGCGACGCCGGGAGTATCGGCGACGCGCTCACTATCGAACAGTACGGCGAGGGGCTACGCGGCGCGTTCGGCGACGCCGATTTCCTGCTCGACGCCGGGATCGACACCCGACTCGTCGAACTCCCCCGCGCCGGGCGATCGCTACGAAAGGTCGACCCCGACGACTACGTTCACGACGAGTGGGGCGACCTCGGGACGGTGCTCGCCGCCGCGAAGCCTGCCGAACAGCACCCTGGTTACGACCGCGAGGAGCGCGCCATGCAAACCGCCGCGGGCGGTATAGAGCGCGAACGCGAACGGTCGACGGTTTCAGCTGACAGTGACCTACCGAGTGGCGACCACTCGGCGCTGTTCGACCTCGACGTTCGGGACGTTACCGGCCGATCGTGGGGGTCGCGGGACGTGAACCCGCTCGGCCACCACGGCAACAGTGAGAACTACTACGTCCTCGTCGAGCAGCACGGCGTCGGGTACGACCACAAATATAAGAAAGCGTACAACGCGCTCACCCACCTGCTCGTCGAGGCCGGCGAGCGCCGCGCCGAGAACCCGAACGGTCGCTTCGACGACGCCGAGATTCTCGCCGTTTGGCTACACGCCAAAGGCGAGGGGCTGATCCCCGACGACGACCCGATCCCCCACCGCGCGCTTCGCCACGTCGCTCTCTCTCGTGGGTTCTGCGAGGGCGACGATATTGAGGACGGCTGGAAGCTTCCGGTCGAGGCGTACAACGACGCGCTCGACGCCGTGCGCGAGGAGTTCGACCTCGACCCTGGCCGTCGACCGCTCAATGGCGAGGGCGGCGGCGAGCCGGTCGAACCCGTCCCGAGTATCCCGTTCGCCATGCTGTCCCGGCCACACGACGAGGTGGTTCGGTACGCCCGGAAACGCGGCCTCGAATGGCCGTCGACCGACGCGGCGCGCGACCGACTCGGCGAGGCGCTCCGCGAGGGGTTCCGCGACGAGGGGTACACGATTCTCGACGCACCGACCGGCCTCGGGAAAACACACGAGGCGTCGGCGACGTTCTGGCGGCAGGTCGACGAGGCCGTCACCGGCGGCCGGCCCGTCGTTCTATTCGCCTCGACCACCGATGCACGCGACGAGGCCCGGCGCATGGCCCGCGAGGCCGGCCTCGACGTGAAAGCACTCCTCGGGTACAAAGAGGCGTGCGAGGTGGCCGGCGGCGCGTTCGATCCCGAGAACGTCGACGAGGACGACGACCGCGAGCCTCGGTACATCGAAGGCGTCCCGGCCGGACAGTGGTTTGAGGAGCGCGTCGAGAACCGGGGGATCGCCGTTAGTAGCGCCCACTCGAAAGCCGAGCGCCTCGCCGAGCGGGGCTACGTCGCCACGACGAAAGAGAAATCCGCGAACGGCCGCGGCGACGCCGTTCTCCCCTGCTGTCCCGAGGACTTGAAGTGTCGCACCGAGACCCAATGGCCGTCCGACGGGTGGACCGACGAGGAGCGCGTTCGGTGCGGCGTTACCGATCATACAGTCGACGAGTGTGACGACTGCTATACCGACCGGCAGCGGTGTGACGACGCCGGAACCGAGGGCCACGCCGTCGCGGAGTGCGGCGACTGTCACGACGAGCGCGTTCGGTGTGAGCGCCACGTCGCCAGCGAGCGCCACACTGTCGACGAGTGCGACGACTGTTACACCGATCGGGACCCCCGATACGACCTCGTAATCGCTACGGACCCGTTCGCCTACGTTCCAGGTCTCCGGGCGGATACGAACGTCATTCACGACGAGCAACCGGATTATACCGTCGAGTTCGGCGACAGTGACGAGGCCCACCAACAGCGTATCCAGCGCGCCGTGACGGCGTTCCTGAAAGCCGCCGACGCGCCCCGCGAGGCCGATACGTTCGCCGGACTGATTCAGACCGCCGAACACGGGTTCTCGCGGAACGACCTCGGGAAACCACGCGACCAACGCCGGAAGGAACTCGACGACGCGCTGCATACCGACCTCCCGCGCGACTGGTTCTTTGAGTGCGGCGACGCGCATACCCTCGCGCCGGCGCTCGCCCGATCCATCTACTACGCGGCGATGAACGACCCCGACGAGAACGGCCGCCGGTCGGCGACCGTCCCGCACGAACCCCCGCGCCTCGACGCCGGTGCGTCCGACGACAACGCCTGGAACCGAACGTGGGTAACGGTGGTTCTCGACGACGAGGACGGTGTGGCGACCGTCCGCGACGTGCCCGACTTTTCGACCGCCCGGAGTGTCGTCGGCCTCGACGCATGGCCGAACTCCTATCTGTGGCAGCGGAACGTCCACCCGGCCATGACCCGCGAGCGCGTTCTCGACACCGAGGAGCGTTCCCTGTGGCGGCGATTAGAACAGGGGAAACTCGTCGTCGGCGTCGGGAACGCGACCCGGCCGGCCGGGGGCGACGGCGAATACTTCACTGAAAGCCACGCCGACGCTATCGTTTCGCAGCTGCGCGAGGAGTTCGGCGAGGACTTCCAGGCCGCCGGGTGTGCGAGCGCCGTCGAGGGCCGGGTGCGCGAACTCCTCGACGACCACGGCGTCGACCTCCCCGACGACCCCGATCGGGACTTCACCGACGAGGCACGCGAGGCCGACCTCGACGGCGGAACGATGCACTACGGCGAGGAGAACAGCCGGAACGACCTCGCCGAGTACGCCGTCGGCCTCGTCTACGGCTGTATTGACCCCGGCGACGACTACGTTCTCGACCTCGCCGCCGAGTGCGACCTCGACGTTCGACCCGCCGAACATGAACATCCGACGTGCGAGGGCGAGGGCTGTGGCGCGGGCGACCCCGACTGTCACGACGGGATGGTCCGAACCCACGGCCGGGAGTTCGTCGGCGAGGACAGCGACGACGGCGCGGCGTTGCTCTCCTCGGTGCGTGAGAATCACGTCGCGCAGATGACCGGGCGGTTCGGACGCGCCGAAAGCGTCGAGCAGTCCGTCGTGTTCGTGGCGACCGACGCGACGCCACCCGGCCTCGTCGACGTGACGGTTCCCGGCGTTCTGTGGCTCGCCCGCCCGAATCAGAAACAGCGCGAACTCGTCGAGCACCTCCGGGCGAACCCGTCGAGCACCGCCCGCGAAGCTTCGGACACGGTGGACTGTTCAAAGGAACACGCCCGCCAGGTGTTCACGGCGCTCGTCGAGCAGGGCAAGGCGACCGTCACCGACGGCGACGGCGACCACGGCGCGGACGTGTATCGGTGGCTCTCCGGTGCGAGCGCGTCGGCGACGCCGTTCGCCTCGGTCGACCTCGCTCCCGATGACCTCGACGCCGATACCGCCAACACTCGCGTCTGTTCCTCGTATACGTGGCAGTTGGTGGTTTCACCCGACACACCCACCTCGACCACGCTCGACCCACCGAGTTCGATCGAACAGCCGTCGCCGGGAGGGTCGCAAACGTCTCTCGGTGGTTTCGACGGGGTGGATCGCCCGCCGGACACACCGGATTAGGGCCTCGCGGCGCGGCGCTCGCGGCGGTCGAGGAGCACCGGCTACGCCTCGGTGCAACAGTCCGCAACATATCGGTGGTTCAAATCCGCGCGTATCGCCATCCGGCGGGCGGGCGGACGCACGCGCGACGTGTTGCATCCCGGCGTCTGTTCTATCGGAGTTTCGGGCCGCCGTCGCGCGAGCGCGCGTAGCTCCGGCAAAAATCGGAACCGATCGCCCGTCAGACGCACGCTGTCTTTCACGACCCCATAGAAGAACCGACCTCATAGAAGAATATTTTGGACGGCTCGCGCGCGCATTGGGGGTGGGCGGAGTCCAAGAAAAACGAAACTCCATGAGCGCCGGGAGAGTTCTGCCGCACCGTCACGCGGGAATGCAACCAGGCCAAACACCTTCGGAACCGCTCTCGTCCCGGTTCGCACACGCTTCGATCGCTCTCCCGGCGGTTCGGCCGTCGAAAGGGTTCGGGATTTGCCTAACGATTTATGTAGAATCAGCGCCGAGAGATACCATGTCGTTCTCTCTCGACGCGGAGAATCCCGCACCGGACCCCGACCCGGAGAACCTCGACGCCGCTCGCGAGGAGCTCCGCGCGTCATAGGGTCGTGCATAAGTAATTATCGCATGTTACGGACAGAGGTAGTTCCAGATGTTCGGCTCTTTGACTGTTGGCAGTCCTCGCAGAATCTGTCGTTTCAGCGTCGGTAGATCAGGCACA
>Ga0136569_100189_pt1 | contig 14675 bp, 20 predicted proteins | sample AntDeeMetageno50_FD_101382 | JGI IMG/M metagenome (GOLD analysis project Ga0136569, IMG submission 101382) | Saline lake microbial communities from Deep lake, Antarctica - Metagenome #50 | ecosystem: Environmental > Aquatic > Non-marine Saline and Alkaline > Saline | place: Antarctica: Deep lake...
AAGGTGTTTTTCGGAGAATAGAATAATAGACTAATATTTAGAAACTAATATAGGGTAGTATAAACATTTATATAATATGATATTTAGTACCTGTCCAAAATGCCAAGAGTATAAATTACTAACAAAGAGTGGAACGTGTCACAGCTGTGTAGAGGACTCTATCGTACTCCGTAGACGAATACCTACAGATGCAACGAATAGTCTTTTGAGAGCAATCCTAAGCGTGTGTGACGAACATCCTACGGTCGAATGGGATAGTAATATTCGAAACGTGAATGCTGACGGTGAATTGCGTATTCTGACAGATATAGTCGTACTCACAGGGACAGGTATTAATACAGAATTGAAAGAGTATAAAGGAACAGAAGAAGAAAAATATAAAAAAGCAATAGATTACTGTGTGGATAAGGCTATAGATATATACACGTAAAAACACAGTGTATAGCTGTTTTTAATCTAATAATGAATCCATTAGCCTAAACCCTGAGTTTTATGCTATTCTAACAACAATCTATCGTATGCCACACACTTGTTCTGACTGTGGTGAATCATTCGATACGTTAACACGGTTACGGATGCACGATTGTGAAGAAGATACGGAGCTATACACAGTTCAAGTTGAAGTTAAACTAATCACGAACGATAGCCCAGAGTACACACGTAGTCAACAATCAGCTCCTGAAATCAATAAAGACCAGCCTGTATTCCCAAAGTTCGATTTAGCTGTTGAATCAGGAAAACCTGTACCACCACAATCAGTGCGACAACAAATTAGCACCCAACTCGATGATATATTACGTGAAGAATTCGGTCTATGGGATTGGGCAGGTACTATCTCAAAAGAACAAGTACGAAATACAACACCAAAAGGAAAAGAGAGCACAAATTTTGTTCTTGTTGGTTCAATTGAAGTGACTGATGATGGAGCTATTGATGATACATTCCTAACATTAGATGAAATAAAATCATATATTAAATAACTTTTAAGTAATTATATGGGATAGCAACAATAATAAACATATATGGATATAAAAAAGTTAGATGTAAAACCGTTAAAATGGGAAACAGATTATCTCATATTAGGTAAATCAAATTCTGATAATAAAAAATTACTCGAAAGATTGCCTGAAAATAGATTAGATGATGTGGAATATATCTCAATTGATAGTAAAGATTTATCTGAATTAGATATTCCTGATTTTGAAAAGTATATTGAAGAAAATAAAATTGTAATAGTTAATAGTAAAACGGTTTCAGATACGCCTGCATATGAAATGTTGATAAATGAGATTATAGGTGCTAAAATTGATTCAGATTACTATATATTTGTTGAAGATATTATAAATACATTGCGTATTCAAAACATAGTAAAGTATACACAATTATTAGACCAAGATAATATAAACCTATGGTATACAATTCAAGATTTGACAAATATTCCTGATTATATATATTATATGTTAGCTCGTACACGAAACTATATTATAACAACAGTCCATACAAAAGATAGTGGATTGATTTATTTAGATGATAAAGAATTATCATATTTAGATACTCTTAACTTCGAAACGTACTGCTATTATGATTCATATCTGAACACTTCTGAAAAAGTAGAATTCAAACGTCAAGATGAACTATCTAAAAAGAGAGATATAAAAGATATAGAGTATTTATTAGAATAAGCACATATTAACTTAATATACTATTTTTTAGTTAAACCTTTACCATTGTATTAATTAATATATAAGTATGAGTGAAATTTGTACACGTCTAAGTAAACAAGATATAGCACGGATTTCTGATATTCAGAACATATACACGGAGTTAATGGGTTCAGGTACAGTAGTAGACCCATATAAGATAGGTAATATATATGAATTACAATCGTTAATTTGTGCTGATGAAAAAGAGCATTCTATATTAGTTGATGATATTGATGCAAAGATAACAGAGCAATGGAATCGTGTTGAACGATATTCTGAGATTTTCGAAAAAGAAGATATGGTTGGTAATTTTGGATTTGAATTAGACTTAGATAATATAACAGAGGTTATCGACGTTTATACATTAAATCCTGATGATGAGTGCGAACAAGTGGATTATTCATTTGATAACAAATATACAATCACAATTGATGAGGATTTTGACAGTCGTATAGCGATTGATTATACAATCGATGAAGACCATTATATGGGTTTTAGACCGATTGGAAATATACAAGGTGTCATCGATGGAAATGGATATACAATTTCTGGATTGTATATTAACCGACCATTCAAATCACATGTTGGATTCACAAATCAAGTTGTAGGTGGTGAAATCAAGAACCTCACACTTACAGATGTAACTATACATGGTGATAGGAACGTAGGGAGTATCACAGGTGTGACTGGATACTACACCAGTAGTCTACCAGCAGGTCAGATTACAAACTGTTCTTCAGATGGAGCTGTAACTGGTGATGGGTGGATTGGTGGGTTAACAGGTAAGTTCTACAAAGGAGATATTCGACAATCATCTTTTAATGGAAGTGTTGAAGGGTGTGTTGGTGTTGGTGGATTAGTTGGCTGGAGTTCTAACCAACTAAACCAATCATATTTCATCGGAAGTATAAAAGGAGATTGTAATGTTGGTGGGTTAGTTGGGCTGAATAGAGGTTATATCAAAAATTCATATGCACGAGGATATATCTCAAACAGTATGGTATGGAGAGTAATAAATAAAGTATGGAAGAAAAAATATATTATAGGAAATAGAACTGTTGGTGGCTTAGTTGGATTGAATAGAGGTTATATCAAAAATTCATATACTACGTTGAAAGCGAACCACAACTGTGGATTAAGTGGGTGTTTAGTCGGCTTGAATATGCGTGATGAAGAAGATGAAGGTATACTCCACAATGTATACTGGGAGGACTACAAAGCTAATGAGAACGCTGTGAATGGCTCTGAAGACTACCTAACAAACTCCACTCGAACACAAGATGTTGTCCAGAGTCTATCTACGAATGATATGAAGAATACGGATTTCTATGGGTTCGATTTCGAAAATGTGTGGACGACAGAAGACGGTGAATATCCAAAACTTCAATGGCAAGAATAGAGCTGTACTAAAAATTTTTAGCTTCTTCAGTTATTTTTTGAATATGGACCATAGCTATAGATATTCGGCGGAAATATATTAACTAATGAACCGAGAGTTATGAATGTCCACATATATGTACTACCGATAAGTTGTGTTTGAGTTTTTCTATTTAAATTATTCCACAAAACTTTATATTTATTCATAAATATAATTTATATCTAAACCCTATATATTTTTGTTTCAGGGAATAGTTATAGGGTTAGACTATTATATATCATATATGAGTAAATATCTCGGATATGATTCAGATTCAACAGATTTGTACGAGCTAATAAACGAAATTTGTATAGAAGCTATTGAAGAAAACGATATAGAAAAATGGGAAGTAGAAGATGCTCTTTCATACTGTGAGAGCAATATACAGGAATATTAAATCTGCTACTCGTCGGGTTTTTCTTTTGAAATAATCAGTTCTGTTTCTTTTGCTTCAACCCAAATCCATTTGTCGTCTTCATCGTCAGCTGTAAGGACTGTGTGACCGTCTCCTTCAGGCTCTACACGTAGTTTATCTATGAATACGTTCTTTCCACTGTATCCTGTCACGCTATCCTCGTAATGACCGTAGACCTCTACACGGTCTTCATCTGGTTTCGGATGAATTTCCACCTTCTCGAACGTAGCTTTCCCCTGAACCGTTGGCATAGTATAGATGGCACTACAGAGTTAGATAACTCTTTTCAAGTTATTGTACTACGTTAGGATAGTAATATACAAACTATTCTTTTGGTTCGATACCTTCTTTGAATCCTGTAAGATACTGTTCTTTATTCTCTTTAACCCAAGATAGAGTATCATAATATCCAAATTCACTCAAACCTTCGTATATTTCTGTGAACATATTATAGTGTCCACTTCTTCGAACCGTTTCTAAATCCTCATATACATCATGTGGGACTTCAACAACCATACAGGTATGTTGAGCCTCTGTTAAATAATGATACCGATTGAGGTAGTGCTATCTGGTCTTACCTAACAGGCTATCCTCTGCGTATGGTAAGATTTGAAAGCAGTGTGATTTCATACTGATTTTATAGTGACGGTATGATGATTTCGTTATCTATTTTAATAATTCTTATACAACTATAAAAATAAGTAAAGACATTTGGGGTTATGGCTCATTTATATACACATGAAACAAAACAACATAGAGATTATAGATATGACGGAAGAAGCAGAACAGATTACAGAGTACTACGGAAGACAATACGTTCAGAATACAATCACATATAGCGAATATTATAGCAAAGTAAAAGATGCATTGGATATACCAGAAGAATCATACATTAAAGACGTTGAAGTAGAGATTACAAAAGGTATTATAAATACAGTTCAATCACATGCTGAACAGAAAGGTCATGAGTTCGTAGATTGGTCTGATGACTTAGAAGCAGATTCATATGATAGACGTAAGGCTTCGAATATGATGACGAATAGAATATATGTGGACCAAACAAGTGCTGAGCAGTTCTTTATCAGTGTAGAATTTGATAAGGTATTTGGTGACCTTCATATATATGATTGGGAAGATATACGAGAATTATACCTATCCAGTTTTCATACTGGTGTCGTTGATGTAATTTCAAATGATGTATAAGATTAGTAATCCTTTACCAGTACCCTACCTATATATTAAGTATGAGTCAACCACTAAATAGTTCTGATACTGCAGAAGATATACATAGAAAAGGAAAAGTAGAAAGTAAAGAGATTCAAAATGCGATAGATTCTGACCAAAAAGATACATTATATGCATCGTTAAACACATCCAGTGATACATTTAAGAAAGTTAGTGGAAGAAGTATGTTTAACGATTCTGAAGTTATTCAGCCTGTAAAAAGTGATGATGGATGGACTTCAACAGAATCAGAAAGAAAAGAAGGAGCAATTGCTATATTAGATACGAAAGAGTACAAACCTCAAGATAATCTAAGTGAAGTTGTAAATGATATTGAGGATGAGTATAGTGAATATTTTGAAAATGCACCACACAGTATGCGTGTACATGTTGAAGGTGAAGGTACGGACGCATCTATTAGCGTTGGTGTATACGATTCTAATAAAGAATATGCACAGTATATTGCTGGAGAAACAGGAAACAAAGTATATGATACGCAAGATTTATCAGAATTAGATAGTATTGACAGCACAGGATATGATAAGGGTGTTTATGATACAGTCACAGAGAGTATTGAAGTAGAAAATAAAAAAGATTACGCTAAGAAAACTGGTGTTAATGTTGAAGAAGGTGGTGACACAATTATAGAGAATATGAATGAATTATACAAGAAAGATATGGCATCTATGTATGATGGAGATACAACTGTAGATGATATTACGGATGGAATACCTCAAGAGCGAATCGATGAGGCTCTTGCTACAGCTAACGGTGAAAACGTATATCGAGTCGGAGATGAATCGAGAACAGTACCATCTGTTGATGGTGAAGAAGAAATAGAAATAACATCTTCAACAGTCTGTAGGAATGCCGTTGTAAAAGTTGATGAGCAAACAGGGATTAACATTCGAGCTGGTGCTAATCTCCCTGCTGATATTCCAACAGACCCTGATAATGTAAAAGAGTATATTTCAGCAATGTATAAACAAGATGAGAAATTCAGAAGTCTAAACTTCAAACAGAATTTGATTGATTTATCTCAGATAGAAGATGACCTGACGTGGGATGATGATATTGATAGAGAAACATACACCAAAGAGATGACTAACCTTACAGATGAAGAAGCTAAATCACTAATGGATACGGTTGGTGGCGGTAATGTTAGTGATATGAGCGAGAGTGAACTTGAAGACCTATTAGGTGAGAACAAAGGAAAGGAAGCAAGCAAATACAGTAATATAATCGATATGGCGAAAGGTGGCGAAAAAGCAATTGACTTGCCAAGTGTTGGTGTTGGCGGTTCAATTGGTGCATATTATGGTAGCTGTAACAAGGGCTGTGCGAACTGTGGTAGCCACGGACCATACAAAAAGAGAGGATATAGAAACAGTATGGGCGTGTCTACAAGTGAATACATAGGAAAGCCATAATTCTAATTTTTTTTAGTAACTCTTTACCAATACTCTTCTTAAATATTAGATATGATTCCTAAAATAGGAAATGAAAATATATCTAATGTAGGTAAGAAAATAGACCAAGTTGTGCGTTTGTGTTTAATTTTTATAAGTTCCACAAATGAGATATTGAATAAATATAATTAGATAGTATATAAACAAAAAAAAGAGTTATTTTTGGAAACTCTTTACCAGTACCCTACCTATATATTAAGTATGGTTGTAAAACTAAAAGAAGATGATATTAACGAATGGAAAAAAGGAATTGATTTAGTTCTTGAAGATAAATTACAAGGTAGTAAATACGATATTAAAGAAGTTAATGGAAAAGAAGTATTAAAATATACCTTTACGGTAGATGGCGTCGAACATATTGCTGATGAAAAGATGCTTGAATTACGATGTGATGATAGATGGGTAACGGAAGATTCTGGATACAAACTCATCGTAGAATCAGCATATACAGAAAAAGACGAGTATATTGATGAATTCACTATATTTAATGTTATAATTGGTTTTACGGATAGGGTAGTTATTGAACAAGGTTTAAAAGCATAAATAAGAGTGGATTCTATTTTAGATAGTTAGTTATATGTTATAGTAGAAAAATTGTATCGTATGGAAATTAATTTTGAAACAAAGTACGATATTGACCAAGAACAAATTCTTGTAGATATAAACGGTATCACAGTTCATAATGAAGATGCTGTTACGGCTCTTGAATATTGTTCTGTACTAAATCCGAACTTCAAAATTGAAGATGAATCTATTACGTACGATACTATCGAAGTTCATGGTGAAACACTTGCACACTCAACAGTCCAACTAATTGCGTTGACATCCACATTCACATACAAGGAGATTATTCATAACCTCAGTATCTCAGCTCATCATTACAACACAGGTGTGAGTGTAGACAGAGTATTCGCATATGATGCCGATTACTATATTAAAGATATTCTTCCAACAGATAAATTCATTCAACGTGTTCGAGATACTATTGAAGGAAAAAGAGATAGCTATAAAGAAGAGTCGTAGATAAATATACACGTTTGTGTATAAGTGCAAAATAAATGTAGGGGTTTTATTTCAACATATACAAGTTTATGTATATTTTAACGAATTTAAGAAATATCTTATACACGTAAACCCTTACCAGTGCCATACATATTGTTAATGTATGTCAATGAATATTGATGATTTAAGAAAAGAAGTAATGTGGATTAATGAAGTGTTGCAGTTGATAGAGTCTTCTACGTATAATTATACAAATCTTTATGAGAGATGTCCTGATAAATACGAACACTACATCGATTACGCCCGATATGATGATGTAAGTTCGTTATTATACCATAGAAAAAAAATAAAAAGCAGAATCGTTGAGAATGTCGGTGATTAGTCAGATACAGTAACAGAATCTATATTCACAGACCCCAAGTATTGTATCTCTTTGTTTGTTTTACCACATACCTTACATTCCGTCTTCGTTTCTCGTTCATAATTGATATAGATTTCATCATTATAGAACGTAAGATAGCTTACCGTAGATATAGTATACCGTATATTATCATCTGTTATATTATATGAATGATTAACTCCGTTACGAGGGCAAGCAAGATGAATATCATTGTATTTTTTCTTTAAATACTGGAACATAGTATACTATTATGTATTATAGTGGTAAAGTTTAAATAGTGTAAATAGTTATAGGGTTGGCAAACAATATACTAACATATGAATTCAGAAATAAAAATAAGAGATTCTTTACACGGTTATATTTCATTAACTGGTGTTGAAAAAGAATTGCTCGAAACAGATGAAGTACAACGGTTACGGAATATTACACAGTTAGGTGCAACAGATAGAGTCTATCCTTCAGCCACACACAATCGGTTTTCTCATTCACTCGGTGTGCTCTATCTTGCGAATGAGTTTGCGACACAGCTGGAGCTGTCTGAAGAAGAAATCGAATCAGCACGCATTGCTGGATTACTCCACGACACAGGTCACGGTCCCTACAGTCATACTTCAGAAAAAGTAGCTCAAACATATGGAATAGACCACGAAGACATATCCTGCAGTATCGTGGATGACTATGAAGATATAATCCCTAATCCAGACCAAGTGAAGGACTTCATCATTGGTGAAGCAGAGACGAATATTATCTCTGGTGTGTTGGATGTAGACCGAATGGATTACTTGATGAGAGATGGGTATAACACAGGCGTCAAACACGGGAGGATTGACACAGACACGCTTTTCGAATACGCAACCCTAACGGACCAGAACGACATTGCTATCCAAGAGAAGGCAAGCTCGTCGCTTCACGAGGTGCTGTGGTCTCGATTGAATATGTACAACACAGTCTACACGCATGAAGCTGTTCGAGCATTCGATTCTCTCTTACTTGATGCTCTCACACAATACGCTGAAGATTATTCTATTGAAGACCTCATGAGAGAGGATGAAAAGACGATATATCCAAAACTGATTGAATACGATTCGTATCAAGCATTTGTAAACCGTGATAAACCAAATACAATAGTAGATATACCACGGTCAGAGATGAACCAGTCTGTGTTTAATAATATAAATTCAAAAAATTACAAAGAAATAAACAACGAGTTACGAAATGAAGTTGGAGTTTCAGATATATATGTTAAGTTGCCATTGAATGTGCATGATGATTTGAAGGATGTACCTATTCAAACCGAATCAGGGGAATTTACAACACTATCTCAAACCTCTACACTCTCACAATATGTTTCAGAGTATGATAAAATGGATAAATTCACGGTGTATTCAGATGCCAGTAACAAAAAAGAAATTATTGAAGCATGTGACCGATTATATAATGTAAAACCATAATCTTTTGGGGTATGCTTTAGTTTGTTTTATTATGGGACTAAGAACACGAAATTTAGAAAAGGAATGGAGGACACATGAACAGTTATTATCGAATCTGTACTTTGATTATATGATGTATTGTTCAAAGTTCGATTTATTAGAACGAGATAACAATCCATCTGTACAAGTATTAGAGTACATTGATTCAGAAGATAACGTTGCAAGAGTTGAAGATGCTGTTAGTGGTGCGAAAAATCATAGGCACTATAAGGTTAATACAAACTTCGACTGTAAGTTTGTTAACGCATTACAAGATGGAGATATGAGGAAATTAGCTGATTCTGCCTCAAAAAAGAGTGATGGATATATGCGACACGAAAAGGCACTTGCTTGTTTTGTCGTTGAATCCTCGAAATACAGCTCAGAACAGTTCGTACGGTTTGCGAAAAAATTGACTGTATCAGCTATCCAAGATTCTAACTTATCGATTCAGCTTGAATCTCTTTCAAGTTCAGAATTAGATACTCTTGAAGATAGGTTACACTCTGAGGGAGTATTAACGGAAGAAGAAGATGAAGACTAAATCAGTGACTCTCGATTATTTTATCCAATTTCTTCTCAATTCGTTTTGTAACGGTATATTGACCAACAGAGGTTGCGTCCTCTGGTACAATATCCAGCCTTTCTTCCGCTAATTCACGATACAATCGTACTTCATCACGTAGTTCCTCAAGGCGTTCTACAGTCTCATTTGAACTAAATATGAATACTGAACACTAAAGACTATTGATTATAGAGAAAAATAAAAATATGTTCTTTAGAATACGTTTACTTTGAATTCGTATGATGGCGTTACACGTTGTACTTTATTGGCTAAGTACCACGTCATCCATAAGTCATCAATGAGATGTAGGCATAAATCAGCATAATCTCCGTTTTCATAGGCTATCGGAGCTTTTGAACTATCTCCATTGAGTGGGTCGATTGAATCCGAACGACCATCACCACGAGTTGTGAGAGTGTGGTATATTCCATCTAATTTCGTCTTTGTTGTCGTCGGTGTGTTCAACCCATTATCATCGTAATAGTCCTTAATACAGTCTTGAATATAATCAAGCTCAAGGATTTCATCTATGAGTCGAAGGTTATTCTCTGTCCCACCTTTTGAAGATTCAACAAGGTCTAATCCACAAAGACCAACCAACTCTCTGTACTCAATATCCGAATCAATATCGTACACAGCTTGTTCAATCTGTTCAGATGGTGTTTTGTTATTATAACTCCGCATTAGAGCTTCTAACTCAGGTACGGTTTCATCCATCACAGACGCCGTGTATTTTCTCTGGATATTCTTGATTAGTTCTTGTTTTATATCTCCGACCAACTTCTTGAACGGGTTTTTGTTCAACGATTTACTGAGCGATTTGACGGTGTATTCCTCTGTTTTGAAGTTACAGACTCTCTTGTGGTCAAGGTGCTCCTGAATATCGAGGTGAGCAATTCCACGTAATGGGTGTTCTTCAACAGAATCAGCATAGAGCGTTGCGTTTGAGAGAGCAGGATAATCAAACCCACCTCTGTAATTATACCCACTAAACGTTGTGAGAATATCTGTCGTATCTTTCACGATACCTCCAATGTTATCCGTAAGTTCACCGACCAGCTCTGATTCGTTCTCGACGGGAAGAATCGTAATATCTACCTCTTTATCAATCAAGTCATGAGATTCGACTTCTGGTTCCAGTTCGTTACTGAGTTCCTTTGCGTCGAAATCTGTTGCAACGACATAGAGAATAATTTTGTATATCTCATCAGAATCTACAGTCAACCTCCGCATAAATCCGACTGCTGTTATTGTATCACTGATGTTCAGCCCTGTTGTTTCTAAATCGAACGCAATTGGGTTTACATCACACGGCGTAATGTTTCTGTAATCGAGGTCTTTTGCTTCTTTACTTCCCATATCATTCAATTCATTTGCACGGTCTTCAATGTATGGTTTCAAGTCTTCTTTTACCATCGAAGGGTAGCTTATAACACAGCTTGCAATCTTAGATACAACTCGATTCTTTGCTTCTGGTTTTCTTGCGAGAAATTCTATTATCAATCTTTTCTTATCTGTGATATTTAATGAATTATATATCGAAGATTCATATGATGACTCTAAAAGCTCATCTTGTATTTTTTCTATATTTTCATTATCTATATCTGTATCATCTTCTAATTTATTATAAACTTCATCTATCCGTTTTGTTAAATCGTTTGGTTTTTTGTTTTTAAACATCTGTATATACAATGAACATAGTACCCTAAATGATTAACTGTTGTATAAGACCAAATAAAAAATTGCTTTTCCATATAACAAACAAATGTGACAGACATAACCCTTTACTACAATAGTTAAGATATAATTGGATATGAGTAAAAAGTTCACATCACAATTCACGGACAGCTTTAAACGAATATATAATATGTTACCAGAAAGATTCTAAACTGCGTATATGATAGGTGGTTTTATCGTATTCATGGTTTTCGTAGGTCTCCCAATACTATCAATGATAGGAATAATTCTTTTTGATTCAATGTTTTAAAAATAAGAAAAGTTAAATGTTATTTTACTAAACACTTTACCACCCCCATGATTAAATATATAATATGGATAAATTACTTAAAAAAGTCGGTAAAGCAATGTATGATATGAATGTAGAAGCATGGGGTAAAGTACATAAAGAAACAAATGCGTTTAAATATTTTAAATGGGCTGTACTCATCTTCGTAGGATTAACTGTTATTCAAATATTATTCGGTGTAATTATGTTGCTTATTTAAGAATCGAATAAAATATTCTAAAATTATTTATAATAACTGAATTAATAGCTATTATACAGAGACAGTATCTGGTTCAATTGGTAGAGTATAATCCGTATGTGTTTTTCTGGTTGCTGATACAAATCGTCTCCAGTACACATCTCGCATTTGTTGTGGTGGTTGCTTTAGTTCAGATACGTTCTGCGTAACAGGGTCAACACGTAATATCTCGATTCTATCTATCGGATACCCATGATATTCTAATGCTTGAGCGTAGCCCATCAGCTGGCTGTAGTAGACCTCGTGGACATCTTCACTCGTCTTGTAGTCACACATCACTCGATTACCGTCCGTATCAATATACACCAAATCAGCCTGTCCAGCATACCGATACATCGTACCGTAGTCTGTCTCCATTTTCGGGTGAGAAACGAAGACCTCTGTATGTTCGACGTGTGAAAAATTACCTTTCTCTTGTAGTAATCTCGTCGCCTCTCCAACAACCCACGTACGTATCTCGGTCTTCAACAGTTCAAAATCAAACTGTACTACATCATCAGGGTAAGATACGTTCTGTTTTTGAATCTCAGATTCAATATTGTCTCTCATCTCATAATCATAGATTAAATCTAACGAATCTTCTAATTTCGTTGTATCTTCAGGTAAATCACTGATAGCAGACAAAATTTGTTCTGCTTCATCTTCTTCCTTTGTCTTATGTAATGAATCGTCTAACTCATATAACATAGCCCAGTGCATCCACGTTCCTATTTTCTGATGAAGCAAGAGCATAATTTCCCAAAAATCCATATGATTCTTCCAGTGATTGATTCGAAACTCTTTGTCGTGATTCTTTAACTTCCCTAACACTGTTGTTGTACTTGGATGTGGGTTCTTATCTTCATCCCAATACAATCGTAAGCTATCCTTATCTTTCTCACCTAAGATTGTTTCATACGATACTTCAACGACCTCTCGTTTCATTGTACTCCCATCGATACATTTTGGCATAATAATATAAAAGAGATATAACCCTAAATGTATATGGGTTGTCATAATACCATATACACACCATATTGACTTTATAGTGATTTCACTCTGAAATCAAACTGAATATCTTACCAAACAAACTATAGAACATATCTATGTTAGGTAAGACTACTGAAGACCAACAAGGACAGATACACCATCAACAGACAGTTGGATATATTTTTTATTTTCAATAATCACAACTCTTGTATGATTATCCCACCAGTTCGGATTATCTAATTTTTGCATCACATGGCTTTTAGAGTTGATTAAATTATAATAATATACCATACATAACGGGTGAACGTCTATATACTCAGTCTTACCACGATGATTCGCAATAAGTTCTATATTATCGAATTCTTCCTCAGGTATCTTTATCATATTCTTCGACTGAACGTATCTATAATCATCTTCTAATAAAACACCCTTATCTTTTTCATAAGACGTTACAATATTTTCTCTTTCTAAATTAATAGTTTCGAACAAATCTGATTTACTTTCTATATTTTTCATCATGTAATAATAATTAACGCCACACCCTAAATATGTAATTGTTTTTAAATGAAAAAGATACGTTATAATGGTTTTGGATAGTTAAATGTTTGATTACTATTTATTGGTGGTAAAATAGAACCGTTAGAAATCATTGTAGCAAATTCTGTATTACTCATATTCCGTTTATCTACGAGCTTAGCATCTTCATCTTGCTGAATATCCGTATCATCACCGAACACTAACGGTTCGTATTTGTTGTCAACATCTTCTCGTTGCTGAATCTCATATATCTCTTTAGGGAGTACCTCAACAGGTGTACTGATATTCTCATCCACATCAACAACAGATTCTATCACTATATCTGTATACTCTATACAGCTCTCTCCTTTCTGTATCGTGAGTGTTGTAGGGATGTCAACGCCGTACTCAGAGAATATCTCTTTCTTTGCGACCCATTGACCATCTTTCATAGCATCCGTGTAAGGGACGATTATAGAAGCTGTGTTCTGGTATGGATAAATATCCGCTCGTTGTGCTAACAAAGTTCGATTGCCTTCATTGTAATCACTGATGAAATCGACTTCATCATTCTCAAACATCGTATCCTTATTCGCTGAACTTTGAATTGCATCGATAACCATATCAACATTATATATTTGATTATACCCAATGTTCCGACTATCTGTATTCTCCATCTTATGTAGTCTACTTATTGGATTTAACCAATACGTGTCTGTCTCTCTATCGTAATTACTCAATAAATTAATAATAAATTCCCATTCATTAGGCATATCTATATCAGACGCATCATTAAATACAATATCTAATAGTTCCGAGTACGAATACGAGTTTAATTTCTCTGGTAGAATTTTAGATAGAGGGATAGAATATACACCTGCTGAAATAAATGGGTGCTTTATTTTTCGCTTATTATTTGTTTCTTCTCCGAATATAATGAAGCCATACGTCTCTTCTTTCCTATCCTCTTGTTCATCAGTATCTGAATCATCCTGTTCATCTTGGTCATTCTCGCTCTGTATATCTCTAATCTCATCAAGTACATCTGTAGACCACTTCACAAAATTTTGTGAAATGACGAGATTATCTCCAAAGTGAAGGAAAGCATCTTGATATGCTGAGATATATTGTGGCATAACTAAGTCTTGATTCGCATGAATGTGACCGACACACTCATCATATATATCTACGAAAGGATGATTAACCATATACATCGTAGATTCGATAACATCATTTAGGTCTACAACATTCGTTAGTTTTCC
>Ga0136569_100199_pt1 | contig 14314 bp, 14 predicted proteins | sample AntDeeMetageno50_FD_101382 | JGI IMG/M metagenome (GOLD analysis project Ga0136569, IMG submission 101382) | Saline lake microbial communities from Deep lake, Antarctica - Metagenome #50 | ecosystem: Environmental > Aquatic > Non-marine Saline and Alkaline > Saline | place: Antarctica: Deep lake...
CGGGGAGTCGACCGGGGAAATGGCCGTCGGGCTGGGCGTTGACTGTGATGACTCGACAGCCCAACCGCCGGTAGAACTCGGGGCTGGCGAACGTGCCCGCACCGTGGCCGGGATCGAGCGCGACCGTGAGATCTGCGTCGGCGATTGCCTCGCGGTCGACCGAGTTCACGAGCGAGTCGACGTAGTCGCGGTTGACCGTCTCGATGGTGGTCGTTTCGCCGACTGCGTCCCACGCTGCGGTGTCGAACTCCTCGGTGAGGACGTGGTCTTCGATTCGTTCGAGGATGTCGACCGAGAGTTCGACACCGTCGGCTCCGATGAGTTTGACGCCGTTGTACTCCGGCGGGTTGTGCGAGGCGGTCAGCAGGACTGCGGGGATGCCGTGGCGTTCACAGTAGTGGCCGACCGCGGGGGTCGGCGTCTGGCCGAGTCTGTCGACGTCGAGACCGACAGTTGCGAGTCCGGCGGCGGTGGCATCAGCAAACAGCTGTCCGGTCGTCCGGGTGTCGGTGGCGATAGCTGCGCGGTCGGCCTCCCAGACCGTCCCGGCAGCCTTCGCCACCCGAAGGACGAACTCGGGGGTGAGGTCCCGCCCCGCAACCCCCCGAGCGCCACTGGAGCCGAATACCTTCATACCTCTCTGTCAGTCGGCTGCTTCATATCGTTTCCGAACCAGTCGCTTCATGCGTTCTCATATGATACGTATTCCTCCGCTTCAATCGCCCGCCCCTCGAACGAGAGCTGTCTTCGGTCGACTGGTGATTTCGGCGGAACTACCAACACGTCACGCTGGTATTTTGTCTTTTGCTTACAGTCTACGATCTCCATACGAAACGGAGGGGGTTCCGTTCGCTCACCGATTGAGCGTGTGAATCGCTTGGCCCTCGGCGTTTTCGGCGGCCTCCATCACTGCCTCGGCAAGCGTTGGATGGGTGTGGACCGTCGACGCGACATCCTCTAGCGTGGCTCCGAGTTCGATTGCCAGCGTTATTTCGGCGATCAGCTCCGAGGCTTCGGGACCGACGATTTTGCCGCCCAGCACGAAACCACTCTCCTCGTCGGCGATGATCTTGACGAAGCCATCGGTGTGGCCAGTCGTCAGCGCCCGGCCGGAGGCACGGAACGGCATTTCGCCGACAACTGGCGTGAATCCAGCCTCCTCGGCCTCGGTTTCGGTCAGCCCGACGGTTGCGATTTCGGGATCGGTGAACACCGCCGCCGGGATCGCTTGAACATCCATCGCGGCTGGCTCGCCAGCAACGACTTCGGCGGCGACGATTCCCTCCTTCGAGGCGGCGTGGGCCAGCATTGGATCGCCAGCCACGTCGCCGATTGCGTGGATATGGTCGACGTTGGTCCGCATCCGATCATCGGTCGGAATCACGCCCCGATCCGTGGTCTCGATGCCTGCGTTGTCGAGATCCAGCGTGTCGGTGACCGGCGCGCGACCCACGGCGACCAGCACCTTGTCGGCTCCGTAGGTCGACTCCTCGCCGTCTTCAGTTTCGGTCATCACCATGACTCCCTCCTCGCCGTCGGCCCAGCTACTGGCTCCTTCGCCGAAGTTGAACTCGATGCCTAGGTCTTCGGCTTTCGAGCGAATGATCTGGGTGACGTCCTCGCCGTAGGTCGGCAGAATATCATCCAGCATCTCAACCACGGTCACTTCACTGCCGAGTTTGGCGAATACAGTCGACAGTTCCATCCCGATGTAGCCGCCACCGACGACGACCAACTGATTGGGGATCTCGGTCGCAGCGAGCGCGTCGGTCGAACTCCAGACGTGGTCGTCGCTGTACTCGAAGCCCGGAATTTGAATGGGCCGCGAGCCGGTGGCGATAATCGCGTGTTTGAATTCGATGGTCTCGCTGCCTTGGCCGTCGCCGCTGTGGGCGATTCGGGCGGTGTCTTCGTCGACGAAACTCGCGGTGCCTTCGATGAGTTCGACGCCGTTTGCCTTGCAGAGCTTTTCGACGCCGCCGGTCAGTTGGTCGACCACTCCGTCTTTCCACTCGTTCATGGTGGGGAGGTCGACGTCGGGATCCGCAGAGATGCCCATCATTTCGGCGTTGTCGACTTCGTGGGCGAGGTCAGTCGCCGTAATATAGGCTTTTGAGGGGATACAGCCCGTATTTAAACAGGTGCCGCCGAAAGCGTCCTTTTCGACCAGTGTGACATCAAGATCTCGTTGTGCAGCGCGGATGGCGGCCACGTAGCCGCCGGGGCCTGCGCCGATGACCAACAGATCAGTTCCGGTTGTAACGTCTCCTACGACCATACGCTGTATTTAGTACGGCGTGGTAAAATCCCGACCCTTGCTTATGAGCAGCGTAACTTAGTTGAGTGTGTATGCAGACTGTATACACATGAGTACCTCAATTCGGGTCTCGGATGACACCAAACAGATGCTGCAGAGCCTCAAACGGGACGACGAGACGTTTGATGAACTACTGGAGCGTCTCGCACAGAGTGAGCAGCCGATTGATATCGGTGCGTGGAGTGAGGAAGACGCTGATCGAGCACGTGAGGCAGTGAAACACTCGCGGGAGAGCTTTGAGTAGTGACGTTCCTCGATAGCTCCGTCATTATCGATATGCTAGCAGGCGTTCCGGACGTCGTTACCGCCGTCGAACAACGTGGACAACCCTATCTTACGTCCTCGCTCTGTGTGTTTGAGGTCATCCATGGGAAACTCGGTTCTGGCGAAACCGATGTCGTCGGCGTCCGCCAGCAGTTCGGTGGTGTTCAGTCATTGGAATTGAACGAACAGATTGCACTGGAAGCCGCCCGAATGCAGGACGAATTACTGGATGATGGCGACCGAATGGCGGTTCGAGATCTGCTTATCGCAGCGACCGCACGGTCGACTGGTGATGAACTCGTCGTCGCAGACGCTGACTTCGAAACCCATCAGCTCTCGACGATGATGGATGTTACAAACCTTCGCCGGGACCACTGAGAAACGCTCCAACTACGTCGACTCAAGCAGGAGTCGATTCGGCTGTTCGAGATAGTCGATCACACGGTTGGTGAACTCTGCACCCTCAGCGCCGTCGATCACGCGGTGGTCAATCGACAGCGACAGCGGGAGTGTCTCACGGGCAACGACCTCGTCGCCGTCCTCGTGTTCCTCGACAACGGGCCGCTTTTCGATTGCACCGAGGCCAAGAATGGCCGTCTCTGGATGGTTGATGATTGGGGTGGCGTACTCGCCGCCAATCGCCCCGTAGTTCGTAATCGTGAACGTCCCGCCCTGCATCTCCTCGCGGCTCAATTTGCGCTCTCGGGCTCGCTCGGCGAGGTCGACGACCTCCTCGCTCAGTTCGAGGATCGTTTTCTGGTCGACATTCCGCACGACCGGCACCAAGAGTCTAGCGTCGGTTGCCACCGCGACCCCGATATGGTAGTCGTCTCTGAGAACGACCTCCTCGTTGGTTTCGTCGAGCGTCGAGTTGAGAACCGGCATCTGCTTCAGCGCGCGCACGACGGCTTTCATCACGAACGGGAGGTAGGTCAGCCGTGCGCCGGACTCTGCGGCGACGGGTTTGAGCTCTGTCCGGAGGTCGACCAGATCCGAGACGGTTGCGGTGTCGTGGTGGCTGACGTGGGGGATCGTCTCTTTCGACCGCACCATCTGCTCGCCGATTGTCCGGCGAATCCCGCGGTAGGGGATGCGTGTTTCCGCGCCGTCGACCGCTGGCTCGGCAGCCGCCTCACTGACTGCCGCGGCGTCGGCGGCGTGGGCATCCTGTTGGGCCTCGGCATACGATCTGACATCGGTCGGCGAAACGAACGGTTGGCCCTCGCGTTCGACGTCGGTTGGCACCGCGTTGATGTCGATGCCCAACTCGTCGGCCAGCTTGCGGGTCGCCGGGGCGGCCGCCGTTCGGTCGCGGGTCGCGGCTTCCGGGGTCGGTTGTGGTGACTCGCTCGCGGCTGTCGACGCAGTCTCGCCATCGCTAGCCAGTCCGGCCCCACTCACCGACTCGCCGCCCTTCGAGACGGCTGACTTCCCGCTGGGCGTGAACGGTTTCGGTCCGGATGTCTCGCCTTCTGTTTCATCCTCGTCTCCGCTTTCGGCTGCTTCTCGAACGTCCTGCTCGTTGATGCGGCCTGCCTGCCCCGAACCGTCGACCGTCGCGATGTCGACGCCGAGTTCGCGGGCCAGCCGCCGGACTCGTGGCGGGGCGAACACACGACCTTCCGATGTCGTGACTTCTTCGTCCGCCTCAACTGCCGCGGTCGTATCCCGCTCCCTGTCCGGTTCGGCCTCACTCTCGGCTTCCGCGTCGGTTTCGACTGCATCCTCGTCGACGTCGAAAGAGATGATCTCGTCGCCGACGGGGACGATGGTCCCCTCGTCGACGAGCAGTTCTTTGACCGTCCCGTTGTACGGTGAGGGGATTTCGACGAGCGATTTGTCCGTCTCGACTTCGGCGACGGGCTGGTCTTCGGTGACTCGCTCGCCGGGCTCGACGAGCCACGTGACGAGTTCGCCTTCCGCGACCCCTTCGCCGACATCAGGAAGTGTGAACGCTTTGACCGCCATGGCTAGAAGTCGACGACCTCCCGTATACCATCGGCGATTCGATGCTCGTTGGGGAGGTAGTAGTCCTCCAACGAGTAGAGCGGGTACGGCACATCGAACCCGGCGATTCGTTTGACTGGCGCTTCCTGATACAGCAGTGCCTCCTCTTGGATGAGGGCAGTGATCTCTCCGGCCAGCCCGCCGGTTTTCGGTGCCTCGTGGACCACGACGGCTCGCCCGCACTTTTTGAACGCCTCGACGATCCCCTCGCGGTCGAGGGGTGAGACGGTTCGGAGGTCGACCACCTCACAGTCGATCCCCTCTTCAGCCAGCGAATCGGCGGCGGCCATCGTTGGACGAGTCATCGCACCGTAGGTAAACACCGCCACGTCCGATCCCTCGCGGCGGGTGGCGGCCTCACCAATCGGGATCTCGTAGTCGCCTTCGGGGACGTCACCGCGGAACGCCCGGTAGATCAGTTTTGGCTCTAAGAACACCACCGGGTCAGGGTCACGGATCGCCGAAATCAGCAGTCCCTTCGTGTCGGCTGGGGTCGACGGCATTACGACTTTTAAGCCCGGCTCGTGGGCGAAAAACGCCTCCTTGGATTCGGAGTGGTGTTCGGGTGCCCGAATCCCGCCGCCGTAGGGCGCACGAATCACCATCGGACAGGTGAGCCGCCCTCGCGTTCGACTCCGGAGCCGAGCGACGTGGCTGATGATCTGGTCGAAGCCCGGATAAATGAACCCCGAAAACTGGATTTCGGGCACTGGTTTGAGGCCGTAGGCGGCCATTCCAACGGCAGTGCCGATGATTCCGGACTCTGCGAGGGGGGTGTCGACCACCCGGTCGTCGCCGAACTCCTCGAAGAGTCCCTGCGTGGCGCGGAAGACGCCGCCGTTTTTGCCGATGTCCTCGCCGAGCAGGATCACGTCGTCGTCGCGGGCCATCTCGGTATATAAGCCGTCCCGCACGGCTTGGACGAGCGTGAGGCTCTGGGTCTCACCGCTGGTATCGTCGATATCGGGCTTCGGTACTCATTGGAGAAACACCTCGTCGCCGTACTGCTCGCGGAGCGCTTCGAGGGCGGCGTACTGCTGTTCGAGTTCCGGCGGCGGCCTCGCGTAGGCCTGATCGAACAGCTCCTCTGGACCGGGACGGGCGGTCGACTCGGCGGCCTCGATGGCCTCCGTAACCCGCGAGCGAACGGCCTCGTTGATTTCTGTGACCGTCTCGTCGTCGAGCAGTCCGCGGTCCCGACAGAAGGACTCAAGCCGGGCAATGGGATCTTTTGCCCGCCAGTCGTCGACCTCCGCGTCGTCCCGGTAGACGCTGGGATCGTCGGCGGTGGTATGGGCACCGAACCGGTACTGGACGGCCTCGATCAGGGTTGGTCGAAGTTCGTCGGCGTCCGGATTTTTCGCCTTCTCGACGGCCTGCTTGGTGACGCTGTACACCGCCAGTGGGTCCATCCCGTCGACCTCCACCCCCTCGAACCCGTAGGCGGTTGCCTTCTGAGCCAGCGTTTCGCTCGCCGTCTGTCGCTCTCGCGGCACCGAAATCGCCCACTGGTTGTTATTGCAAAAGAAGACGGTGGGGGTGTCGAAGACGCCCGCGAAGTTCAGCGCCTCGTGGAAATCGCCCTCGCTGGTCGCCCCGTCGCCGAAGTAGGCGACGAACGCCTCGTCGCTGTGGCCCGGGAGTCGAGAGGCCCAGGCCATCCCTACGGCGTGGAGGATCTGGGTTGCAATCGGCACCGCAATTGGGAAGATGTTGAGATCTTCCGGCGTGTCCATCCCGTTTGCGTTGCCCATCCAGTAAAGGATGGTCCGTTCGAGTGGCATGCCACGCACCGTCGACGCCGCGTGTTCCCGATAGCTTGGGAAGATCCAATCCGGGTCGTCGAGGGCGTAGGCACTCCCGACTTGGGCGGCCTCCTGACCTGACATCGGCGGATAGGTTCCCATCCGGCCCTGCCGCTGGAGGCTGACCGCCCGCCCGTCGAGATGCCGTGCCAACACCATATCCGCATAGATGTCGACGATTCGCTCGTCGCTGATCTCGGGGAGGTCGCCGACGACGCTACCCGATTCGTCGAGTATCTGGACGCGCTCGCCCGGCTCTCGCTGGAGCGTGCTCACGGCGAATTCCTCCTGTTCATACCCTAAACATTCGTTCGCTCGCGTAATAGAGGTTTCGACGGGTGTTTATATCATCGCAGAAAGTACTGTGTTAGACTAATATTCGTCCAGCTATTTCCGCATATGTGTTTTATATTCTATTTAAATAGATGGTTGAAAAACAAACGGTGTGTTCTATGATTAATGGGTGTGGTGCATGGTAACAATACACTTTGATAGCGGACAAACGGTCGGTTTTGTCGCGTGGGAAGCACGTGTGGTCGACCGGGTAGGGGTACTATCGTTCGAAGACTTTCTCGCGCTCGTAGGCGGAATTGTTGGAGTCCGAGACGAACGTTGTGTAGGCCCAGTAGACGCCGTACAAAACCGCCGCAATGACGAGCAATCTCACTGCCATCACGAGTGCCCATGCTACCGCGCTAAGGAGGATACTAATGAGGGTCCACAGAACCGAAATGAGGATGAATCCAAGGAGTACGACCCCGGCACCCTTGAGGAGCGTTTTTGAGTCGACCATACGACAGTATTTCTCCCATCGCTCAAAGACGTTGTGGGACGAGGGATCTCCGATTCGGATTCGGTCTCTGAGCTTTTCTGTGATTGCTCACTGCGGCTGTTGGCCCCGGTCGTCCGGCGTTGGTGTGAGTTCCCCGTGACGTACGGCATTCTGGAGCCCGAGTTCCGCGATATTCCCGCCGTGTTCAGCAGTTCGTCTCACTCTGTGTAACACTGGTCGCAGTTGGGAGCCGTCGGTGGTCGACCCGCGGGGCGTATATCTCTCGATCTGCTCGCAGAGTTCGTCACGAGCAAGCAGCGTCTCGTGGGCCGTCTCAGCACCTGCATCGCCGACGATGACCGCAACCGCGTCGTCGACCAACGTGCGTGCAGCCTGTCCAAACGACCTGATCTCATCGAGGGCTGGGTCGGGGACCGAGTCGTCGACCGCCGGGATCGTCGTGGCGATCCCCTCGGCATGGTCGGCGACACGCTCCAACTCGCGTGTCGTCTCCCAGAGTTCGAACAGCGCGGGCCGGCTGTAGCCAAGGGCGTCGACTTCATCGAGTCGGGCAAGCGCTCGCGCGAACGACCGGTCGATCATCGCATACAGCCGGTCGACCTGATCATCGCGTGTCGCAACGTATGCCGCGTTCGAGCCTGTAGTCAGCGATTCGATGGCGGTTTCGTGCATCGACAGCGCGATGAATTTGAGTTGGCGGACCGACTGGCTGACCGAGACCTCGTCCCTGTTCAACAGTACTTGGACGGTGATTTCGGTCTCTGAGGCTTCGACGACCGAGACGCCGGTTAGCTTCTTCGCAACCGCGTCGACGATCCGTCGCTGGTCGGCACTGAACTCGGTGGCTGCAACGAGTCTGAGTTCCTTTATCCCGACCGCGTAGGCCGCCCGGAGCGTCTGTTCGAGTCGAGCCGTCTCCTCGTGGGCAACCCGAACGGTCGACTGAACGGGGCCGTTCGAGTCGGTCTCCTGTGTTTGGATCGCCAGGATTCCGTCGCGATGCTGGTGGACGTTGACGGTTTCTCCCGGTGTGACGCCCTCTGACTCGCTCCAGGATTTCGGTAGCGAGACGGTGTAGGTACCGCCGCCGACCGACTGAATTTTGCGCGTCTCCATGGACTGGTCTCGGCTGTCGGTCATGGCTTGCTCTCCACAGCCGTCATCGTTTGCTCCAACGTGTCGACACGATGCTCACCCGAACTTGCCGGTGATGTAGTCCTCGACGCGCTGGCTTTTCGGGTTCTCGAAGACCTGATTGGTCTCGCCATACTCCGCGAGTCGGCCACCGGTAAGGAAGACGGCAGTCTGATCGGAGATCCGGGCGGCCTGCTGCATGTTGTGGGTCACGATGACGACCGTGTACTCCTCGGCGAGTTCCTCGATGAGGTCCTCGATTTTGGCGGTCGCAATCGGGTCGAGTGCCGAGGCTGGTTCGTCCATCAGAATGACCTCGGGGTCGACCGCGAGACAGCGGGCGATACAGAGTCGCTGCTGTTGGCCGCCCGACAGCCCCAGGGCGTTGTCGTCGAGGCGGTCGTTGACCTCCTCCCAGATCGCCGCCTGCTTCAGCGACCGTTCGACGATTTCGGCTTCCTGCTCGCTGTCGTCGCGGCCGGTGAGCTTCGCCAACAGGTCGGTCTGGACCCGCCCATGTTTGCGTGGGCCGTAGGCGATGTTGTCGCGAATCGATTTCGGGAACGGGTTGGGAGCCTGAAACACCATGCCGACCCGCTTGCGGAGTTCGACGAGATCGAGTCCGTCCTGATAGATGTCTTGGCCTTCGAAGGTGACAGTTCCGTCGACACTCGCGGCCCGAATTCGGTCGTTCATTCGGTTGAGACACCGGAGGAACGTCGACTTGCCGCAGCCGGAGGGACCGATCAGCGCGGTCACGCTCTTTTCTGGAATCTTGATCGAAATATCGTCGAGTGCCTGGTCGTCGCCGTAGTGGACGTCCAGTCCGTCGACGGCCATCTTCGGCTCGCCCCCGAAGGCGTACTCAGTCCACGCCTCCGGCGTCTCCTCGCTCCGTTTGCCGGTTTGTGAGTGGTCGGTAGTCGGTTCGACTGTCGTGTCGGTTGTCTCGTCGGTGCCGAGTGATGTTGTTTCAGTCATGCGTTGAGCCTCCGTCGGAAGTAGATCCGCGAGGCGATGCCGAGCGCGTAGAACGACAGTACGACGACCAGCAGGATGAACGCGGTCGCCCAGCCGAACTCGGCGGCGTTTTCGGCCGAAACGCCTGCGGTAATAGTCGCATACAGTTGGTAGGGCAGCGCTGGCGCGCTTTCGAGCAGCGCGTCGTTGGCGACAAACGGCGGGACGCTCGTAAACTCGAACGAGCCCAAGACGTTGGGCGCGTCGTCACGGAGCCCGCCGGCCATCACCAGCAGAATCGGTGCAGTCTCTCCGGCGATCCGACCGACACCGAGAATGACGCCGGTGAGAATCCCCGGCATCGCGGCGGGAAGCACGACGCTTCGAATCGTCTCCCACCGACTCACGCCGAGGGCCGCACTCGCATCGCGGTACTCGTCGGGCACGGCCTTGATCGCCTCTCGGGAAGTGATCAGACACAGCGGCATCAGCATGAACCCGAGGACTAACATTCCTGAGATCAGTGAGGTGGTGCCGCCGAGCCGCGGGATAAGGAAGGCGTAGCCGAAGAGACCATACACGACGCTGGGCGTACTCCACAGCCCGTTTGTCGCGATTTCGACCGCGCCGACGAATCGGCCCTGTTCGGCGTACTCGGTGAGGAAGATCGCCGCCGCGACCGCAACCGGAACGCCGGTGATCACCGCACCGATGACGAGCCAGATCGTCCCCATGATCGCCGGGAAGACGCCGTTGACGACCTCCGGCCGGAAGCTGTAGCCGTTGGTGACAAAGGGCCACTCAAAGGGAACAAGTGAGAATCCCTGAAAAGCCGGTCCAATTCCTTTCGAGGTGATAAACAGCAGCAGGGCGACCAACACCGCAATGATGCTGACCGCATTGATTCCAACGAGGAGATACGCAGCGGTCTGTCGACCCTTGCTCCCGTACCCTTCGTAGGCTTTGGCTCCGGCCCACATGGTGACGAGCGTCGACACGCTGAGAACCAACGGGATCGCCATCGAGCCGGTGAGTGTCGCCGAGAACCCCTCCGGCTGCCACGCGAACTCCGGGGTGAGAATCCCACCCAACACGAGGGCAGCGACGCCGATGGCCGCGACTCCCGGTGGGAGCGTCGACCCGATATCTTCGGGTGCGAGGGCAACGCCTGTGAACGTCACACCACCGGTGAGGATGGCGATGGGGAGCCAGCCGAGCGTGTCGAAGCTGAGGAGTTGGGATGCGACGAAGCCGGCGATGGCGAACCCACCGATGCCGAACAGAGCTGCGGTGACGAGCCCCGGTGTCTGATCCGGATTCGTACTAAACAGCCCGACCCGTGAGCCGACACCGAGCGTGAGGGTGCCGATACCCATCAGCAGCAGGCCGACCGCGAGGAACTCATAGAGACCGATGCCGAGAATCGTCGTCTCCTCAGTGATGACGCGGGCGAGGCTCACCAGCGAGAACGTGAACGTCACCAGCCCTAGCCCGACGACCGCCGAAGCGAGTCGCTCGGCGGTAGAGGTGTCGTCGACGATCAGCTCTGTGTCCGTTGTATAGCTCATTGGCTGCCTCCGAGTTTGCTGTCCATCCGAAGCTCGATGCGTCTGGCCGCAATGCTGAGGATAAGGACGGTCACGAACAGCACGACGCCCGCAGTGAACAGCGCGTTCATATGCAGGCCGTTGGCGTTGCCGTACTGGCTGGCGATCAGGCTGGTGAGCGTCTCGGTGTTGTCGAAGACGTCCTGCAGCGGATCGGGCAGCACCTGACTGTGGCCGAGGATCACCGTCGCGGCCATCGTCTCGCCGACTGCGCGGCCGATTCCGAGCAGCACTGCCGCCGAGACACCCGACAGCGCCGCCGGCAGCGTAATTGACTTCATCGTCTGCCACTCGGTGAGTCCCATCGCCACCGCACCGTCGCGCATGCTGTCGGGGACGCTGGTGAGCGCGTCGTCGGCAACCGAGACGACCGTCGGCAGTGCCATCAGGCCGATCACGAGGCCGACCAGAAACAGGCTGCCGAGGTTGGCCATCTCCAAGTTCTCGTAGAGGAACGTGTTCAGTACGACGAAGCCGAGGTAGCCGTAGACGATGGAGGGGATGCCAGCGAGGATTTCGACGCCGGGTTTGACCGTCTCACGGACCAGCGGCGGGGCGATCTCGGCGAGAAACAGCGCGGCGGCGATTCCCAGCGGCGCGGCGATAGCCGTCGCGATCAGTGTCGTCACGAACGTCCCCAGATCATTGGGATCAGCGAGTAGGTGTGTTGGCTCGTGCTCCAGAAGCTGTCGACGCTCGGGATGAGCGTCACGCCGACGACTTCGACTGGCTCGGTGAAGCCGAACAGCCGGACGCCCATCCGCTGGAGGACGGGCAGGGCTTCGATGAACACGTAGACGGTGATCAGTCCGAGGATGAGGATCGTTGAGACGGTCGCGAGGAACGTCAGCGCGCGGGCGGTCTCGGCTTGGTGGGCATACCAGCCGTAGCCGGTAACGGCCAGAAAGCCGGCCAGTGGGACCACCGCGAGCGTCGAGTTCAGGACGAACAGGACGAACGTGGCGACCAGACAGCCACCGCCACCGGCGGCCAGCGACCCGATCTCGCGGTCGACAGCGAGCAGTCGTTGCAACTGCCGTCCGGGAGCGAACAGTGATTGCTCAGTCATGTATTGAATCCATTATGAATACCTTCGGGAAACCGCAGGCAGCAGCAACGCTCAGTTCGACGGCTCTGGGAGTTTGTCGATCTCTTCTTGGCGTCGCTCGTCGACCAGCGGCAGGTAGTCGGCGGTTTCGACGAACATCTGCTGGCCGTAGTCGCTCAGCAGCATCCGGATGAACGCCGCCTCCTTGTCCGAAGTGCCGTCCCACGTGTAGGTGTGAAGCGCACGCGACAGCGGATAGTCGAGCGTCCCGAAGTCGTCGGGGTACTCGAAGAGCGTGCCGTCAATTTCGAGGTTGAGGGCGGGCGTCGAGTCGTCGACGAACGCCAGGGCGATGTAGGCAATCGCGTTGTCGGCGTTGTCGATATCGGTTTTGACCTGCTGGTTCTGGCCACGACGGCTGTCGACGCCGCTCATCGAGGCATCAGGGTCGCCCAGCACGTTGGCGCGGAAGGAGGTATCAGTTCCGGAGCCTTCGGCGCGGCCGATGGCCTGAATCTCCCGGTCGGGACCGCCGAGCTCCGACCAGTTGGTGACTCGGCCTTGGTAGATATCCTGGATATCCATGAGCGTCAGTTCGGTGACACCGGCTTCATAGATCTCTTGGCTGACGATGACAGGCTGGGCGTCAATCGCAACGACGTGGTCGGTAAACGATGAGAGTTCCTCCTCGCTGCGGTCGGGGAACTCCGCGCTGACCGGGGCGCTGGCGTCGCCGATGTCGACCTGCCCGTTTTCGAGCTTTTCGAGGCCGACACCGGTGTGGTTGAGGCCGATTGAGGTAAAGAACGGCGGGGTGCCCTCCTCGCCGCTGGGTTCGAAGCCGTAGAGACCCGCCCAGTAGTCGGCCATGTTCTGGTCGGTGTCGATCCCATACTGGCTTGGACCCCAGTACTCCTCGTCGGAGGCTGGGGCGTTGCCGTTCCAGAGCGATCCGGCCCGACTCGTAATCGGGTAGACCGTCGAGGAGCCGTCGGCGGTCAGCGGCTCGCTGTCGCCGCCTTCGCTGCCGTCTGCGGTGTTGGAGCCCTCCCCACCCGCACAGCCCGCGAGGCCGGCGATCCCTGCAGCACCCGAGGCGACCATGAATTTGCGGCGCGTTACGATCTCGGACAGACGCTCTCCGTCACTCGTCATCGACTGTATCTGCTGCAGACTTTATTAAATCAATTTATAATAGAAATATAGTGCGGTGCGTAGACTCCGTTCCGCTATTACCGCTTTTATACGGTTATTGTGAACTATATGCCACTCAATAGAATCCGGAGTGGGAGGTTCGCTTCAGCCGGTGTCGCGGATATACAGCCCTAAATCCGTCACCTGCATTGTGCTGATATGTTTCCAGCACGGCGGGTTCGATCCCGTTTGCGGGACGGTCGTCCAGTACCCCACCGGTTCGGGCGCTGCCGCCGGGTGGTCATCGGTGGGTGAGACCGTTCGCCGGGCGGTCGACCGCTGCCGCCGATTAATCGCCGCTCAGTCGCCGGTCATCCTCGCGGTGATCGCCAGCACCTTCTTTATCGGTTTCGGCGGTGGGGTGGTGTTCCCGATCCTGCCGAACCTCGGTGCGCTCCTCGGCATCTCGCCGTTCGTGGTCGGGGTAATCCTGAGCGCCAACCGGTTTTCCCGACTGGTCGCCAACGCCCCCGCTGGGAGTCTGGTCGACCGGATCGGGACGCGAACGCCGTTCGTTGTCGGAATGGGTATCCAGAGCGTCGGCACCGTTGGCTACCTCGTCGCTTTGGTCGCGCCGCTGCCCGCGGCGTGGTTCCTCGTCGCCCGAATCGGCTGGGGAATCGGCAGCGCGCTCGTCTTTGCGACTGCCTACACCATCGCTGCCGACCTCAGCGACAGCGGCTCCCGCGGGGCAAACATGGGACTCGTTCGGGGTGGGGTCCTCTTTGGCTTTCCGACCGGCGTGGTCCTCGGCGGTGTCGTCAGCGAACTCGCCGGGACGATGGCCGCCTTCGGGCTGGCGACCGCGTTTGCCTTCGGCGCGACCCTGCTGTCGTATTTCATTATCCCCGAGACCCACGTCGACTCGGTCGAGGGGTCGTCTGTTCCGCCGTGGGATATCCACACCGCGCTCCCGACGCTCACGGTGGGCGTGACGAACTTCGTCGTGCTGTTCGTCTACATCGGCGCGCTGTTCGCCACGCTCGTGCTCTTCCTGCCAGCCATCGACGTCTTCGTATTCGGCCTCGGCGCACAGGGCTCGTCGGGCATCTTCATGGCGATCACCGTGCTGTCGGCGGGGCTGTTCATGTTTACCGGCGGCTACGTCAGTGATCGTCGAGGGTCACGGGTGCCGATTCTCCTTGGCTTTCTGGTGACGACTGCTGTCGGCTTCCTGCTGTTGGC
>Ga0136569_100306_pt1 | contig 11936 bp, 10 predicted proteins | sample AntDeeMetageno50_FD_101382 | JGI IMG/M metagenome (GOLD analysis project Ga0136569, IMG submission 101382) | Saline lake microbial communities from Deep lake, Antarctica - Metagenome #50 | ecosystem: Environmental > Aquatic > Non-marine Saline and Alkaline > Saline | place: Antarctica: Deep lake...
ACGATGTGGTCGGCGTGAGGATACGTGTGTGGTACCAGCCGTAGTACGAACCGATCTTTCCGTGTCGATGCGCTCGCTGTCGGTGTGTTGTGTTCGCTCACGACGAGACGCGTGTCGGTTCGAGCCAGTTTGTGGCTCACCGTGGCGATCACGTTACACTCGGTCATCATCGAGTACAAGACGTCGGGTTGTCGTCGTCGAAGATACTGAGTGAGCGGAAGCACACTCGTGACGACTCGGTTCGCATCGAGATTAACAACGGATGCTTCTTTGGGGAGATCATCGAGTAGCTCCCCACGTGCGTCCACGAGGATCACGTCGACATTATAGCCCTTGTCGACGAGCCCAGCACAGAGATTGCGGGCGATACGCTGGGCACCACCGAGTGCCATCGAGGTGAGATATATCGCGACAGTCTCCATCTACCTCCAGTTATCGAACGAGCGGATAGAATCCTTTTGATACGACGTGGGAGTCACAGTAGCCGTGTCCCGGAGAGTTTGTATCGAAGTCATTATATAACACCACTTTCGAGTAATCTCATCGAGGTAGCTCCCACCCGACTCCTATGTCTGAGAAAAAAACCGTCTCTGTTATCATCCCCACGTATTATCGCAATGATCTGCTCAAAGGGGCGATCGATAGCGTCAAAGAACAGACGTACGATCGAATCGAACTGATCGTTGTTGATGATTCCGGCGACGCACACGCTCGCTCTGTCGCGGAATCGTACGATGTTACCTACGTCGCCCACGACGAGAACCGTGGCCCGATCGGCGCGTGGAATACCGGGTTTGAACGTTCGACAGGGGACTACGTTCAGATCCTCGATGACGATGATCGGTTAGTCGAACACAAGGTCGAAACACAGGTCGACCTCCTCGACACACGTTCGGAGGTCGGTCTCGTTCACTGTGGAATCCAGTGGGAGTTCGGGGTCGTGGTCTCCCCGCCCCCCAGTCTCCGTGGTGATGTCCTCGAAGAGGTGTTGACACTGGATACGAGTCCGTGTGTCACCTCGACGTTCCTCATGCGGGCGAATGTTCTCGAGGACCTGTTCCCACTCCCTCCGTACGCCGGAGCGGCTGATGACGTTCTCAAAATCGAAATCGCCTCCCGTACGCCGTTCGACTACGTCGACGAAGCGCTCGTGTTACGGGGTGTCGACGAACAGAACGTCTCGGAGTCGGAACGGGCGATCCAAGCCTGTTTCCAACTCGTTGAGGACTACACCGATCTCTACGAGCAGGTCGACCCCGTGGTTCGTCGGAAAGCACTCGCAAAGACCTACTCTCGTCAAGGAGTTCTCTACTTGAGCGACCGTGCATGGTCGCTGTCCGCGATCCGATCGTTCTTTGCTGCGAATCGATACTACCCCGGATTGAATTGGCGGTTCGTGTTACAGTTCCTCCTCTCGCTGTTCGGCTCGGGAGTCTTCGGGCTGGCACACGCGATCGTTCGCAAATTGAAAAGTATCGGTAGCTGATCCATGTCCGACGGACCAAAATAGTCGAACTCGATAGAAGGGAATGTGTTCTTGAGCAAACCGATTATCATTAAACAGAGGACGATAATAGCTTAGAGTATGACCCAGCCGAACATTATATGCATCTCCATTGACAGTCTGAGGGCTGATTATTGCTCTCTCTTCGATTCTGTCGGACAGAACACGACTCCGTTTCTGCGGTCGCTGTCGTCCGAATCGGCGGTCTTCGACAGTGCGATTTCTCCCTGTACATGGACACTTCCTGTTCATACGTCGGTTTTTACCGGTCTTTTTCCACCCGAACATGGGATCACCACCGGCGATGCAGTTCTCGGCGAGCATCCGACGTTCGCGGAGCTGCTGGCCCAAAACGGCTATACGACGAGCGCGTTCTACCGGAACAGCTGGTTCGATACGGGTGATATCCTTCGCGGATTCGAACACCGACAACGAGGCGAGAACGATACCGAAGAGGATACGGACACGTCGATCAAAGAGCGAATCGCCGATGGCGTCCACGACATCTCTCCTCGATTCGAATCCGTTCTTACCAACGGATACCGCGCTCAAAAACGCCTGCGGAGCGCACTGAACCTATACGCTGATTGGCGAGTCCCGAAATCTCGGAGCGCCGATGCGGACCGAGAAGGTGATCGAACGATTTGCGAGTCGATTACCGCTCTCGAAGATGCTGACGAACCGTTTTGTTACTTCGTTCATCTCAACGACGCACACTGGAAGTACGACCCACCGAACCCGTTTCACCGATCGTTCACCGATCGACGAGTGGCAGATCTCGTCTACAATCACGAAGTCTGGCAACGGCGGGTCTATCATTCCCGATCGAACCGGTTTCGAACGGCTGCAGGACTGATCGAACCGCCCGAACGGGAAGTAGAAACGTTCAAAAACCTGTATCGGGGTGCTATCGAACACTGTGATGTGCTTATCGAGCGGCTGGTGAACGCGCTCAAAGAGGCAGGACACTGGGAGAATACGGTCCTCGTCGTGTTCGGTGACCACGGTGATTCGTTCGGTGAACGCGGCATCTTCGGCCATCATATGACTGTCGACGATTCGGTAATCCGTGTACCGTTGCTCATCCGCGATCCGACCGGCGGGATCGAATCCCAAACCGTTTCGACTCCTGTTTCGTTGGTCGACGTTTATCCGACCATACTCAGCATAGCCGGTATCGATCCCCCTGATACGAACGCTATCGATCTGTCGAGTGAAACCCGTGACTACGCCTACACACACTACGACGTATCCGATCACGATGCCTATACGAATGCTTCCAAATGGGGGATCAATCCGGATGATCTCCCACCGGGGAAACAGGTGGTTATCTGGCACTCGGACGATGACAAAGTAATCGAGTATCCCGATCTGGATCAGTACGACGTCCTCGGTGATAATGGTGAACAACTACGAAACGAACTCGACACGCACGTACAGCGACTGCAATCGGTGGAGTCGTCACAGTCGGCACTCGACGGCGATGTTACCCAGCGGCTGGTAGATATGGGATACCTCCGAGAGTGACGGTTTAGTAGGCCAGAACTTAGGCCGTCCGTTCCGACCGAAACGACGGTTAGGCGGTTTCGTATATCGTTTCGAGTCGGTCTATGAGTGCCGGTATCGAGTACTGTTGTTTTACGTAGTCACGTCCCGCTCGCCCCATCTCCGACCACGATTCAGGATCGGTCGCAAGCGTTTCAATCGCTTCCGCCAACGCGTCTACATCCCGTTCGGGAACCAGCAGTGCCGACTTACTGTCATCGACGATCCGTGGTATCCCTGAGTGGTACGTTGATACGATTGGGATGCCAGTCGCCTGTGCTTGGAGGAGGATCGTCGGCGTCGGGGATGTTTCTCCGTTGGAATCGGTGATACAGGGCAGTAGAAAGATATGCGACTCATGAAGAATGTCTCTTACTTCTGACAAACTTTTCACCCCAACGAGCGAAAAGGAGTCTTCGATGGCGTGTTCACGAATCCTCGATTCGATCGCTTGACGTTCGGGGCCATCCCCGACAATCGTTACCGAAACATCCACTGTTTCGCTGAGCTGAGCGACGGCATCGACCGCATGTACGATCCCTTTCTTTTCGACTAGTCTCGAAACGATCAGAATCTCGACCGGAGTTTCAGGGGTTCGTTCACGGAACTCGAAAAACTCTGTATCGATACCGAGGGGGTTGTATGTAATCTTCTCGGGGTCACCTCCTACCGAAACGAGTTTCTCCTTCATGTCGTCGCTGAGAACCGTTATCCGGTCTACTGCATCAAAGAGGTCTACATAAAAATCAGGGTCCGCTTCTAGTACCGTGCTTGCGTCGTATCCGTAATACGAAACGATAAACGGCGCGTCGTTGTTTGCTTTCCGTGAGAGTTGAGAGATGAACGACCAGCTCTTTCCGACAGGCCCGAAATGGGCGTGGTACGCATCGAACGAACCCAAGTCGTGGTCGATATATGCTTCGAGATTAGCGATTGCCAAATCGGGACGGTCGCTCCGAACGGCGTGGGAGACTGCCTTGTACGCACTCAGTCGTTTGAGCAGACACCGTGCAGCACAAATCGCACCTCCGAAGTAGGAATTGGGAGGATCTGTGTAAATACAGCGTTCCAGCATATCGAACTCGTTTACTTTGTTGTGTACAGTTTCTTCTTCTGGATCGTCCGTAGCGAAGATTGTCACATCGTGTCCTGCGTCCAACAACCCACCAATCTGGCTGAGAATAAATGTTTCAGAAACTTTTGGAAAACTGCGAACAAAAAACGCTATTTTCATAATTCGTTGTTTGGGAGGCATTATATATAAGTTACGTCCTTGTGAGAGATGTACTTATCAAACTAAGCTACAGCCGGTTCCTCTGAACTACAGTAACCAATTGGGCTGGCACGATATCCAGTTTAAGGATACTAGTTGTATCACACCAAATTTTTTGAATATGTTATCGACAGCCTGTTGATATCCAATCTGAATATTTTAGTCTAATATAGCAAAATTTATTTATAATTGTCTACTAAAGTGGAAAGAGTAATGAATAATAAGCTAACTACAGAAGAACTATATTTAGATAAGGCTGCAAACTCAGTAATTGAGACAAACGAAATCAAAGACGTGAATGCAGGAATGTACCCCTGTTATTATTTGCGGTCAGATGGAAACCTGAAGATCTCCACATCGGTCATATCACTTATCGAAGAATCGGGAGAGTTTAGTTACAATTCATCATTTAAACCTCCAAATTTTATTGACATATCTAGCGGAAAGGAATCACCTAGTACAGGACCATTTATTAATATTGTAGGTCGCTTTATTAATATGCTGCCTGAAGAGATCCAACGAAGAGTAAGATTAAAACATGAACTGTCAAAAGAGCACCGCCGTCCTTGGTATACGACATGGGAGACGGTTGACCACCGAATAACAAAACTTCGTCCGTTCGAGTGTGTCACAGGCACTGAGGCCGAACGGGGCTTCACGCCAACATTCTCAATTAACACTACCGAAAAATTAATTAAACTAACAGCTGAGACACTTTCTGAATATATAAAAAGAATTGAAAATTCATATCCAAACCGACAACATATAGTCATGGCAGGAGGGAAAGACAGTCTATTGATTCTACTTATAAAAAAGGAATCACCGGAAAACTGGCACGTATTTAGTTCTGAACCAAATTGCAGTCTTGTTGAGGATTTCCTCACTACCAATGAGATTCAATATGGGAATCTATATCAGGGTACTGATGATCTACAAGAAAATAAAGAGGAGACAATTATGAAAATCATACAGAGCGATCTATACGTAGATCCCGCCCACATACGTTTCATAAATCAACTTTCAATAGTGAAAAACGAAATTGAAGACGACTGTATTTTTTGGATGGGGTCAGAAGGAGATACGTTCTACTCGTGGAATCGTGACTACCAGCTCCAAGGTCGTCAAGGATACTTTGATTATCATATGACACGCTCACCTTCGTTCGTAGGTAGTGTTCATCAAACATATAAAAATGTCCTTGATGCACCGATTCTATCTGCATATCATGGATATGAGATGTGGAATAATATATTCAGGCATTACGATCCAGATCTAATTTCTGAAGGGGATGATTTGCGCGACGAGATAGCGCGTCAATTGCATGGTAGGGCTGTAAAGTGGCCAAGTCGAAATCCAGGCCCGAGTAAGTACGATTACGATTTAGATATTGACCCATATGAGGAATATATCAACCACATCGCAAAGGTTGTCTAATATACCAATACATAATACCATCTACTATACCATTATCAAGATAAATCCTGTCAGACTAGAATGAGAACATATTTTAATCAATAAAGTTGTTCTATCCTTATGAAAGGCGTAGTACTTGCCGGAGGGAAGGGATCACGGCTTCAGCCGATGACGCATGTCGTCAATAAACACGTCATCCCGATTTACGACCAGCCTATGATTTATTATCCCGTCAACACACTCATCGAAGCGGGAATCGACGAAATCCTCATAATCAGTAACGCTGAGCACATCGGTAAGTACATCGAACTTTTCGAAAACGATGAAGACAACGAGTTCGATGCAGACTTTTCCTACAGGGTTCAATCCGAACCAAAGGGTATCGGACATGCCGTCTCGTTGGCCGAACAGTTTGTCGACGATGAGTTCGTGGTGATACTCGGTGACAACATCATCCGAGAGGATCTGTCGGACAAGATCAGTCCACTCGCGGATGACGAAGACGCCCGTATCTTCCTTCGTCAGGTTTCAGAACCGTCTGCATACGGTGTCGCATCGGTCGACGACGACGGCCACGTCACGAGCCTCGAAGAAAAACCGCAGAATCCCACGTCGAATTTCGCAATTATCGGCCTCTATGTTTTCAACTCAGGTATCTTCGACGTCATCGATGGTTTGACTCCGTCGGACCGCGGCGAGTATGAAATAACCGACGTCAACAGCCATTATCTGGATGAAGGGACGCTTCAGTACGAACAGATCGACGGTAGCTGGTACGACGCCGGAACACCGGAAGGCGTGTTCCAAGCCTCGAAGGACGTTCGTGCTAGCCGCGATAGGATATAACCGCTCGATTTTATTCGGTTGAGACATTGTGGGCCATCCGTTGTAGGCCCTGATAGATCCCCTCTGGAGCATACCCGATCTGAGACACCAGTTTCGTGGTCGATAGGTTGGCGTTCGGCCGCTCGGCAGGCAGCCCACTGTCGGCCGAGTGGCTCGGTTCTATCCGAGTCACGTCGTGACCGATAACTGCGGCTATTCGCCGAGCCCAATGGTATCTACTGATGTGTTCCGGGCCAACGACGTGGTAGATGCCGCGATGTCCACCCTCCAGTAGCAGCCGAATACAGACGGCAATGTCGTGGTTGTGTATCGGATTGTTCGACCAATCGGCAAACACCTCGACTGGTTCTTCGCTTGCTGTGAGTTTGTCACGCACCCACTCGACCATCGTCGGCGTCTGCCAACTAGTACTGACCCCGTACGGTTGGTCGATACGAACTACCGTCGACGGCACGGGAGCCTGCCCGACTGTTTTTTCAGCGGCAACCTTTGTTTCTCCGTACACGTTGACTGGGTCACGCGTGTCGCTTTCGACATACTGGTCAGCTGTTCCCGAAAAAACGAACGAACTGGAGACTAGGAGAACTGCAGATCCGAACTCCTCGGCGTTACGAACCACGTTTTTTGTTCCTGTGACGTTTGTCTCCCACGCGTACTCCGGGTCCCTCTCACAGTGGTCTGCATCCACCAGCGCGGCCGCATGAACGATGATATCGGGTGTGAACTCCTGTAGAAGCCGCTGTACCTCCGATTCGTCCGTAACATCGAATTGATGGGCAGTGATCGCGCTGAGAGCTGGCGTGTGCCGATGGAACGCGCCGATGACCTCGTGTCCGTGTTCGTCGAGGTGTTCCGCGACGCAACGCCCGACGAACCCCGCACAGCCCGTCACTACGATACGCATCAGTGGCTTTCAAAGAACTGCTTGAGCGTCTCTTTGATGTATTCGACATCGTCATCGGTCATGGACTCGTGGGCACCGATCACGAACGCGTTAGCCATGATCCGTTCGGTTCCAGCGTACTCGTCGACAGGGAGGCGGGCGTCGATTCTCTCGAAGCCGGGGTGTTTCAGCAAGTTCCCGGACCAGAGTGCTCTCGTCTGGATCTGGTTCTTCTCGAGGTGACGGACGATTGCCTTCCTGTCGAACGGTGCTTCATCTCGTATCGTCAGCGGGTACGCCAGCCAGCACGTTTCGACGTCCGCATGTTGCTCGGGCAGCACGAACCAGTCCTGATACGTTCCGAAGAACTCATCGAGTTGTTCGAACACCTCCGCTCGTTTCTCGGTGAACGTTTCGAGTTTGTCGAGTTGTTTGAGACCGAAAGCCGCGCTTGCTTCGGTCGGCAGGAAATTGTACCCGAGTTCGTCGAAGACGAACTTCGCATCGTATTGGACATCGCCGAGAATGTGGTCGAGGCGTTCGTCGATGTCGTCCGTCTCGTCGGCCGCAGATGATCGGCCCCATCCCCGGAGCTTCTTGAGTCGCCGCATCCACTCGTCGTCATTCACCGAAACCATGCCACCACTCCCGAAAGACGTGATGACGTGGGAGCCGTAGAAGCTCGTCGTCGATACGTCGGTGAACGTGCCTGTCGACTCTCCCTCGATGGTTGCACCAAGCGTATCAGCGGAGTCTTCGATGAGCATCAGATCGTGTTCATCGGCGATACGTCGCAGCTCACGGTAATCGGGAATATTCCCAAGCAGCGACGGTACCATAATCGCCTCCGTCTTCTCGTTGACGGCTGCCCGAACTTGTGAAATATCGAGTAAGTAGTCGCCGACACCCACATCGACGAACGTCGGAACGTATCCCTTTTGAACGATCGGAGCGACTGTCGTTGAGAACGTGACAAGTGGTGTGATAACTTCGCTGCCGTGGGGGGCATCTAACATCTCGACAGCAAGTAAATTCGCCGACGATCCGGAGTTCACCATGATACCGTGTTGTTTAGCGAACAGGCTCGAGATGCGGTTCTGGAACTCTTCTGTGTACTCGCCGCCTACCAACTTCTCCGGATGGTCAAGTACATCATTGACTGCATTCCTCTCTTCTTGCCCGTATGTTGCTTGAGCGTAGCTTACACGGTATCCTCCATCACTCATATACTTTTAGAGCGTTCGAAGTCACTACAAATAATGCCTTCGGTCAGTTTTCATGATGGCTCCCACCTCCTCTCGGCCGAAAGTACACCCGATTTTACACACTCTGAGATGTGTGTGGTCATCGAACGAATCTTATTTATTATACGGGGACACGTCTATGGATATGGATATTCTCGTCACTGGCGGTGCTGGATTCATTGGTTCCAACTACGTTCACCATCTCTTAGAAGATTCCTCCGATCAGGTCGTCACGCTTGATAGTCTCACATACGCTGGGTCTCTAGATAATCTGGATGGCGTGCTAGATCACCCACGTCATCAATTCATTGAAGGTGATATCCGCGATGAGGACTTGGTTGCAAACGTTATCGCTGATGTCGATGTTGTAGTCAACTTTGCCGCAGAATCACACGTAGATCGTTCTATAAATGGGTCCAAGCCGTTCGTCCGTTCCAATATCGAAGGAACTCAAACACTCTTAGATGCGAGCGTTGAGGCCGATATCAATCGATTCTTGCAAGTTTCGACGGATGAGGTGTATGGCCACATCTTAGAGGGTGAGTTTTCTGAATCCGACTCGCTTAATCCCCGGAACCCGTACGCCGCAACAAAAGCAGCGGCGGATTTACTGGTAAATAGTTACTTTGTAACACATAATTTGCCAGCCGTTATCACACGCACGTCGAACAATTTCGGTCCTCGACAACACCCCGAGAAGCTTATCCCTAAATTCATTCAACACGCGATGACCGGCGAGGATCTTCCACTGTATGGCGATGGATCCAACGTCCGGGAGTGGGTTTACGTTGCTGACAACTGTCGAGCAATCGACACCGTGCTCAGAGACGGGACTGCTGGCGAGATCTACAACATCGGATCCGGATACGAACTGACGAATCTGGAGGTTACCCACCGTATTCTCGATGCGGTCGGGGCTTCCCGTGATCTCATCACCTTTGTCGAAGACAGGGCAGGCCATGACCAGCGGTACGCACTGGACAAGTCGAAAATCGAATCACTCGGATGGGAGCCGGAACTGGACTTCGAGGAGGGATTACAACGAACGATCGAATACTATTCCGACTAGTGACAACACGACAGAGACGGTCCCCGGTTCACGCACCAGTCACATCCGTTCCCCTGTAACCTTCCACGTCACAGGTTTCCGTATCTGAACGGGCTCAACCAACGGGTTTTTATCACTGTTTCGTGTGCCTACTGACCACCTTCAAGTCGATGGCCAACAGCGCACAAATTTCAACCGTCGTTCCAGTGTATAATGACCCGAAAGGGATACGACAAACGCTGGACTCGATCACCAAACAACCGGGTGACAAGTACGATATTTACGTCAGCGATAACGGGTCGACTGACTATACACGCGACGTGATCCGCGAATACACCCGCCGATGGAAGAACGTATTTCTCCTCGTCGAGGACGTCATCCAGGGTTCGTATGCGGCCCGAAACAAGGGGATTCAACACGCAAGTGGCGACGTAATTGCCTTTCTCGACGCTGACGAGACTGTCGACCCTGAGTATCTCGCAACCGCTCTCGAAGCGATGGAGAAACAGGACGTCGACTACCTGGGCTGCAACGTTGAGCTCACCCTCCCGGAAGACACCCTTGTCGGCCGCTACAACGTCCGCACCGGTTTCCCGGTAAAACAATATCTCGAAGAACAACATTACGCGCCGACGTGTGCGCTTCTCGTCCGTCGTGAGGTGTTCGAGGATGTCGGGCACTTCGACAGTCGACTCATTTCGGGTGGTGACCGTGAGTTCGGAGAGCGCGTCCACAAGGCGGGCTACGACCAAGGGTATGCCGAGGAAGTAGTCGTTTACCACCCGGCACGGACGAGCTTCAATTCACTCGCAAAAAAGAACGTCCGCGTCGGCCGCGGCTTCTGCCAGAAGCAGCGATACTACCCGGAGCGGTACGGAAAACCGGGAATTCCACCACAGCCGAGCGGACCTGGCGGTAAAAACGAGGACGAACCGGATGCACTGACAACGCGGTTGGCATTCACGTGTCTCTCGATAGCGATGCTCGCCTGTCGAGGGATAGGATACTACTACGAGTTCGTTTTCGGGGAACGACGTGACGACATCCCAGGACCTACGAATTAGCTTTTTTGACGACGTCTGGTGTCACAACTGCATACAGATATCCAAGCCCCACCGCGGTTGTAAACACGAAAATAGCGACCAACTGCTGCAAGTGCGCGAACGACGGCTGTTGAACTAGATTCGTCATCCGTTTGGGGACGAAATACGTGAGCAATTGCTTCAAGTACGAACGCTTGTTGTCCTCGGCATCGGGGTACAGCAGGTCCATCACACGCTTGGAGTATCCCTGCCAGAACGAACGGGCAACGAGCCATCTGAACTCGCCCCGATAGTCGAACAGTTTGTGGTCGACGACAGCATCCTCGGTGAACACCATTCCTTTGCCGAACTCTCTGCGGAGGCGGATGCCGACCGGTGCCTCGTGGGCTTGGAGATGTTTGTCTCCTTTCCGTCCCGTATTGGGATCGTATCCCCCGACGTCCAGGAACTCCTCGCGCCGATATGAGATGTTCGAGCCGTACGTATTCCGTACTTCCTCGCCATCCACTGCGAATCCCGGTTCGACGCAGCCGACGAGCCAATAGAATTCTGCGGGGAAGAAGTCTGGTTTCTCTGTCTGCCAGTCCGGACGCACGTCCCCACCGACGGCGATTGCATTCGTCCTCTCGTAGACGTCGGCAAGGCATTGGGTCCAACCGGACTCAGCAGTCGCGTCGTCGTCGATGAACGCCACGATGTCGCCGGAGGCCAACTCCGCGCCTTTCGTTCTGCTGTAGGATATCCCTTGGTTTTCGTTATTATCATGTAACACCACATTGTCGTGGTAACTGAAATCCTCCTGAACACGGTCAAACACCTCCGGATTACCGTCGACGACAATCACAATCTCAAGCGGCTCATGTGTCTGAGCTAACACGCTCTCGACGCACTCGGAAAACACATCGTAGCGCTCCATCGAATAGGTACAAATAACGACGGAAACGTCCATTGGTCACCGATTGCTTACTCCAGTCAATAAGGATTTCTACATACGAACCAGTTCGTTCCATCGATATTTCACAAGGCTTATTCAGCGGTTGAAACTGCTTCCATACAATGAGTAACGCAGCGACACAGCGGAGCGAAGATCAGACGGAGTCTTCTGATTCCGTTCTCTCCATTTTCAAACAGTGGTAT
>Ga0136569_100341_pt1 | contig 11328 bp, 8 predicted proteins | sample AntDeeMetageno50_FD_101382 | JGI IMG/M metagenome (GOLD analysis project Ga0136569, IMG submission 101382) | Saline lake microbial communities from Deep lake, Antarctica - Metagenome #50 | ecosystem: Environmental > Aquatic > Non-marine Saline and Alkaline > Saline | place: Antarctica: Deep lake...
AGTCTCAAAATATAGTTCGGTTTCTGCGTTCGATCTGCAGTACACTGACTCTATTTTCGGTCTGTTCGTAACACTCGATCAGCCACGGAACCGATATACCACACGAGCAACAACAGACGCCCAATGACACGGGTGATACACACCGGCGACACCCATATCGGCTACCAACAGTACCATTCGGCGGCGCGTCGACAGGACTTTCTGGACGCTTTCGAGGCGGTGATCGACGACGCTATCGAGATGGATGTCGCGGCGGTGATCCACGCCGGGGATCTGTTCCACGACCGCCGCCCCGAACTCCCCGACTTGCTGGGCACGCTCACCGCGCTCCGCCGCTTGGCAGAAGCCGACATCCCGTTTCTCGCGGTCGTCGGCAACCACGAGTCGACACGCGGCGGCCAGTGGTTGGATCTCTTCGAGCAAATGGGGCTGGCGACCCGTCTCGGTCCCGATCCAGTCGTGGTCGACTCGGTTGCGATCTATGGTCTCGACCACGTGCCCGTCTCCCGGCGTGAGGATCTGGACTACGAGTTCACACCACCGAGCGACGACACGTCCAAATCAATCCTCGTCAGCCACGGCCTCTTTACGCCGTTTGCCCACGCCAACTGGGAGACCGAAACCGTGCTCAAGGAATCAAATATCGAGTTCAACGCGGTCCTCCTCGGCGACAACCACGAGGCAGGCGTCGAACAGGTCGACGGGACGTGGGTGACCTACTGTGGGTCGACCGAGCGCGCAAGCGCGAGCGAACGCGATGGACGAGGATACAATGTCGTCGAGTTCGACGCTGAGATGGCCGGGACCGCAGGCGTCGACATCCGCCAACGCTCACTGTCGACACGCCCGTTCGTCTTCGTGAGCGTCGACCTCGCCGAAGGGGAAGGAAGCAGTCGTGTTCGCGAGCAAGTCCGCCAACACGAGCTCACGGATGCGGTAGTTAGTGTCGAACTACTCGGGGACGGCGAGCAGGTCACACCCGCAAGCATCGAGGAGTTCGCCCTCGACCGCGGCGCGCTGATCGCCCGCGTCACCGACCGCCGAGAGATCGAAACCGAAACCGAACTCTCGGTGAGTTTCGCCGATCCGGATGCGGCAGTCGACGAGAAGGTCCGCGACCTCGGGCTCTCGTCGACCGCCCTTGGCATCGACGAGACAGTACGAGCGAGCAAAATCGCCGACAGTAACGTCCGAAAGCAGGTCGAACAGCTCGTTGATGGTGCATTTGATGATGAGCCGACCGACGACGAGTCGACAGCAGACGAGCCAGCAGACGAGCAGCCCGAGACAGATACCGCCGAAGATCAGACCGACGGCTCGGATCCTGCCACCGACGGACAGCTCTCCTTGGAGGATCTCCAATGAGATTCACGCGACTCCGGCTCTCGAACTTCAAACCGTACGGTGACGTCGACGTCGGGTTTCGGGACGGCGTGACCGTGATCCATGGCCTCAATGGAAGCGGGAAATCCTCGCTGCTTGAGGCCTGTTTTTTCGCCCTCTATGGCTCGAAAGCCCTCCCCGGCACGCTCGGCGATATAATTCGGAACGGCGAAGACGACGCCTCGATTGAGCTGTGGTTCACCCACGAAGGCGTCGACTACAGTATCGAGCGGCAACTCCGCCGGAGTGGCGAGCGCGTCTCCACGAGCAAATGTGTGCTCGAAGGAGACGATGGGAGCGGTGAACCCATCTCTCGGGACGGCGCGCGTGCAGTCCGGAACTTCGTTACCGACTTGCTGCGGATGGATGCCGAGGCGTTCGTCAACTGCGCCTATGTCCGGCAGGGCGAGGTTAATAAACTGATTAACGCCACGCCTCAGCAGCGGCAAGATATGATCGACGACCTGCTCCAGTTGGGAATGCTCGAAACCTACCGCGACCGGGCCGGACAGGCGCGACTCGGTGTCGAGGACGTGTTGACTGCCGCCCGCGGTTCGCTGGAGACGATTACGGACCAAATCGAGGACAAGGAGTCACAGAACCTCCACAGTCGACTCAACGAGCGTGAAACCGACCGTACTGAGATTGAAGACAAAATCAGCCACTACGAAGACCAGCAGTCCGAGGCCGAGTCGACGCTCGAAGACGCCGAAGACGTGCTCTCGGAGTATGAAGACCATCAGGCCGAGATCGAAGAACTGGCGGCCGAAATAGAGGAAATGGAAGCCGAGATCAGCCGGGCGGCCTCGACCAAAGAGGATCTCGGCACCGAGCGTCGTGAGGCACGTCAAAAACGTGAGGAACTCGAATTAGATCTCACCGACCACGTCGCCGAGACTGAACTCGCGACGGCCTCAGCCGAGGCGATTGCTGACCGAAAAGCGACGGTAGTCGACCGCCAAGAAGAACTCGGCGAGGAGATCGCCGATCTCCGTGTGAAAGCCACCGGCTTCGAGAACCAAGCCGAGAATCTCGAAGCGACAGCCGACGATCTCGACACGCAGGCCGAAACGGCCGAAACGGCCGCAGAAGAGGCCGAATCGGAAGCAGAAGAAGCTGAAACAGCCGCCGAGGACGCCGAGACGAAACGCGACGAACTCGCCGACGAGCAGTCGACGCTCCGCGCTCGATTTGAGGGGACGTCGGTCGAAGTCGGCGAGGCGACTGCCCACCGCAAGCAACTGCAGGAGCGTCGACAGGAACTCGGCGAGCGGGTCGCCGAAACCAACGCCACTCTCGACAGCGTCCGTGAATCGCTGTCGGAAGCCGAGGAGCTACTGGCCGAGGGGAACTGCCCGACCTGTGGACAGCCAGTCGAAGACGCGCCGCACGTGACTGGGATCGACGAAAAGCGCGAGCGGATCGAAGCCCTCGAAGCAACGGCCGAGGAACGCCGGGAGAAACGGAGTGATGTCGACGATCAGCTGGCAACAGCAACCGAACTCGTGGAGGCCGAATCGAAACTCTCGGATCTCAACACCGAGCGCGAACGACTTGCCGACCGGATCGAAACCCACCGCGAGACGGCCAAGCAGAAGCGCGAAGCAGCCGAAGAGAAACGATCCGAAACCGAGACGAAGCGCGAGGAGGCTGCTGAACGGCGAGAGGCAGCCGAACAGAAACGTGAGGAGGCAGTCGACACCCGCGAGGAGATCGATGCCGCCACCGAGCGTCGTGCCGAGATAACCGAGGCAATCGAACGACTCGAAACGATCACTGAGATGCAAAGCGAGATCGACAAGCTCTCGACAACGATTGACCGACTTACCGAGCGACGCGAATCGTTGGCCGAGCGCAACGAGGAACGACGCAACTGGCTGGCCGACAAGCGTGACCAACGAGACGAACTCCGGGAAGCCTTCGACGAGTCGACTGTCGAGGACGCGCGTGCTGATAAGCAGCGGGCCGAAAACTACCTCGATAACGTCGGCGACGAGCTGGCTACGCTTCGAGCAAATCGGGATGAGCTACAGAACGCCATCGGCGGCATCAAAGCTGATATCAAACAGCTCGAAACCCTCCGCGAGGAACATAGCGAGATCGGCAACCGCGTCGACCGGCTCGAATCGGTCCACGAAGAAACAGAGCAGTTAGAAGCGATGTACGGCGAACTCCGAACCGAACTCCGGCGACGGAACGTCGAGAGCCTCGAACGAATGCTCAACGAAACGTTCGATCTCGTCTACGGCAACGACGCCTACTCCCACATCGAACTCGATGGCCAGTACGAACTGACGGTCTACCAGAAGGACGACCAACCGCTGGAGCCCGAACAGCTCTCGGGCGGCGAGCGCGCGCTGTTCAATCTGAGTCTTCGGTGTGCGATCTATCGACTTCTCGCCGAGGGGATCGAAGGATCGGCACCGACCCCACCCCTCATTCTGGATGAGCCAACGGTATTCCTCGATTCGGGCCACGTCGGTCGACTGGTCGACCTCGTCGAAGAGATGCGTGGCTTCGGCGTCCGGCAGATCCTCATCGTCAGTCATGACGACGAACTCGTGGGTGCGGCCGACGAACTGATTACGGTCGAAAAGAACCCGACGACCAATCAGTCGACAGTCAGCCAGACGGATGAGGCTGATCTCGCTATCCTCGGGCAGGTAGGCGACGACTAACTCTCTGTGGAAGGTGTCCGAAGTCGGTTCACTGCCGTCTCGGCGAGGTCGGTCGCGTCGTATCCCCGCTCACCGTGGCTGGTTGCCTCCTCGACCAGCCCAGCAGCCCGAAACTCTGTAAGTAGGCCGTGGAGGTCGCTCTCACAGAGGCCGTAGCCGTTGAGGAGTTCGATTGTCGAGCAGGGGCCTCGGTCGACCAACTCGACGAGGAGTCCCAACGAGCGGTCGTTGTGGGTTGCGGTCAGCAGCCGGCGCACCGAAGAGTCAATAGCCGCGGCGGCGGTGACGAGTGGTGACTCGCCGTCAAGCGATTCGAGTTGGCCGTTGTCGACGTACTGTTCGGTGCCCGTCTCGGGGTCTCGAACGAGGCTTGCGTCGCTAGACTGCTTCAGGAGCAGATAGCGGTTGCCGTCGACATCTGACACGGTTCGCATTCAGTAGGAAAGATGGGTTCGACGGAGTTATCGGTTGTGTCCCGACTCGGTCGCATCCGCTGATTCGTCTGAATCAGCGCTGTCGCGGTCGCGCTTGTATGATCGGTAGTGTTGGGAGACCCGGAACAACGTTAGCAAGCCAATTACAACAAGTCCACCACCGATCTGGAGTTGGCCACGAAAGACGGCGAGTAAGGCACCAACGCTGACAAGCAGCACACCGAGATTCGTGAGCAGAACACAGACAGAAAAGGTATTGAGCAGGTCGCCGTCGACATCCGACAGGTCGCGGCTGAGCTGTTCAGTATCGGGTTCTTCCGGCTCGGAGCTGGTGACCTCAGGAATTAGCCCCGATTCCTCGGGATCACCGAACGGCTGTTCGGCGTCGGCCCATCGGTCGACGAGGCTTTCGTCGTCATCCTCGATATCCGCTGAATCACCGGGCACACTCGGTAGTCGGTTACAGTGTGCAAAAGAATTCGCGTTTGGTCGCTAGCCACCGTATCTCCCCCAACTGCGGTGGCCAAGAGAGTAGTATTGGCGTCGGCTCAGGCGAGTTCGCTAAGCGTGACAGCCTCTGTCGTTTCAACCCAAGCAAGCGGGTTTTCTGCATCGTAGAAGACCACACCTCCATCTACCTCATACGACTCGACGGTCGCGATCCCATCTGGTTCGGATGCGTCCGCACGATCCCACTGCGTATCGTCTACGTGGGTGGACATAATCATTACATGGTAACGTTTGACACAGTATATACCTTGTTGTTGCGCTGATCGTTGCCACACCACACCCTATTTTTGTGTCCCCTCCGCTGAGGGGTCGAAAGGCCGGTCTTTTTATTTGGACGGCCCAAGCAGTCGCTATGACACAGCCGAAGCTCTCATCTTTCTCAGCTGCCGAAGCCGACGATGAGGAGGCCTCGGACGCCGCCGAAGCCGCCGCCGTCGTCGCGGGTAACGGTGGAGGCCGAGTGAGCGAGGTCGTCGACATCGAGGATGCACAGTTCCCTGATTCGACCGGGACAGTCGAACTGATGGTGACACAGGTCGACTACACCATCGAACGCAGTGGCCGCGAGGAGTACCCCGTAATCCACATTTTCGGTCGGCGCGCAGACGGTAGCCACGAACACGTCCAAGTCCTTGGCTTCGAGCCCTACTTCTACGTGCCAACGGACTCCCTCGAATCCCCACCCGAAGAAGCCTACGACGGACTCGTCGACAGTCGCGAGGTCGACGCCGACGGCGAATCGTTCGAAAGTATTCGTGGCGAGCGACTGACCAAAATCATCGGCCGAACACCCCGCGACGTAGGGCAGGTCCGCGATGAGTTCGACCACTACGAGGCCGACATTCTGTTTCCGAATCGGTTTTTGATCGACAAAGCGATCAACAGTGGCGTCCGGGTCTCCGAACGCCGTCTCGATAGCGGCTCGATTCAGGTCCCCCACACCGAGGTTGTCCCCGCCGAGGTCGACACCGACCTGCGGGTCAATATCTTCGATATCGAGGTCTACGACAAGAACGGATTTCCCGAAGACGGCGAGGAGCCAATCCTCTGTCTGACGAGCTACGATTCGTTCGACGATGAGTACGTGGCATGGCTCTACGAAGCTCCCGAGGGTGACGGAGAGATTCCCGAAGAACTCCCGAACTACGAGCCATACAAGGACGGACTCTCGGTCGACATCCGCAGCTACGACTCCGAAGAGGCGATGCTGGATGCCTTTATTAGTTATATCGAGACTACTGACCCAGACATTCTTACTGGCTGGAACTTCGAGGATTTCGACGCACCATACTTCCTAGATCGACTCGAAGAATTGGATGATGGCACCGACCACGACCTGTCTATCGACCGGCTCTCCCGCGTGAATGAGGTCTGGCGATCCGGCTGGGGTGGTCCCGACATCAAAGGCCGGGTCGTCTTCGACCTGCTGTATGGCTACAAACGAACCCAGTTCACCGAACTCGATTCGTATCGACTCGATGCAGTCGGTGAGACAGAACTCGATATCGGCAAGGAGCGGTATGCTGGTGACATCGGCGATCTCTGGACGGACGATCCGACGCGACTCCTCGAATACAACCTTCGAGATGTCGAACTCTGTGTCGAGATCGACGCCAAGCAGGGCCTCATTTCCTTCTGGGACGAGGTCCGCAAGTTCGTCGGCTGTAAGATCGAAGACGCCCCAACGCCGGGGGATGCAGTCGACCAGTACGTCCTTCACAAGGCCTACGGCAAGTTCGCGCTCCCAACCAAGGGCAAACAGGAGTCCGAGGACTTCGAGGGCGGGGCTGTTTTCGATCCGATTACCGGCGTCAAAGAAAACGTCACCGTGCTCGACTTGAAGTCACTCTACCCGATGTGTATGGTGACGATCAACGCAGGCCCAGAGACCAAGGTCGACGAGGATTTCGAGGGCGAAACCTACCGTGCGCCCAATGGGAGTCGGTTCCGCAAGCAGCCCGACGGGATCATGCGGGAGATGGTCGACGAACTGTTGACCGAACGAGAAGAAAAGAAGAAACTCCGCAACGAGCACAGTCCTGATAGCTCCGAATACGCCATTTACGACACCCAGCAGGCCGCTGTGAAGGTTATCATGAACTCGCTCTACGGCGTTACGGGGTGGGATCGGTTTCGACTCTACGACAAGGAGGGCGCAGCCGCGGTCACCGCCACAGGTCGAGAAGTGATCGATTTCACCGCAACGGCGGCCAACGAACTCGATTACGAGATCGCATACGGAGATACGGACTCGGTAATGCTCGAACTCGGACAAGACATCGAGAAGGCCGACGCTATCGACCAATCCTTCGAGATCGAGGAGTACATCAACGGCCGGTATGACGACTTCGCGCGCGAAGAACTCGACGCAGACAACCATCGATTTCAGATCGAGTTTGAGAAGCTCTACCGGCGGTTCTTCCAAGCCGGTCGCAAGAAGCGATACGCGGGCCACATTATCTGGAAAGAGGGCAAGGACGTCGACGACATCGACATCACCGGCTTCGAGTACAAGCGCTCGGATATCGCCCCGATCACCAAACGCGTCCAAAAAGACGTTATCGAGACGATTGTCACTGGCGAGGAGATCGACGACGATCTCGAAGAAGTCAGAACCTATCTGACAACTGTTATCGAGGAGTTCCTGAACGATGATCGGAGCGTCGACGAGATCGGGATTCCGGGCGGGATCGGCAAGCGACTCGACGCCTACGAGACACCGACGGCCCAAGTTCGTGGGGCACAGTACGCCAACCTCATGTTGGGCACCAATTTCGACCGCGGTTCGAAACCCAAGCGACTGTATCTGGAGAATGTTCATCCCTCCTTCTTCCGACGGATGGAAGACGAGAACGGGCTCGATCCACAGCGCGACCCCCTCTACGGCGAGTTCAAACGGGATCCGGATGTGATCTGCTTCGAGTATGCCGACCAACTCCCCGAAGAGTTCGAAGTCGACCTTGAAAAAATGCTTGACAAAACCCTCAAAGGGCCAATTTCACGCGTAATCGAGGCGCTCGACATGTCGTGGGAAGAGATTAAAACGGGTCAAACCCAGACCGGACTCGAACAATACTGGTAGGAATCACATCACTATACGCCCGGTCTTTTTCGATTAAGAAATTTTTCTTTCCCCATTAGCAGATTTCGGGGGGTGAATGCGTAACCATTATGTGCGTAACCTCCCACGTAACTCATACGAGGCAACGAATCAACAATGGCAACACTTGAAATCAAAAACGTACACGCAGAAGTCGCAGAAGAGGATGGAGAGACGATTCTTCGGGGCGTCGACCTCGAAGTCAACTCGAACGAGATCCACGCGCTGATGGGTCCCAACGGCTCCGGGAAGTCGACGCTGGCCAAAATCATCGCCGGCCATCCCGCCTATCGCGTCACCGACGGCGAGATCCTCCTTCACCTCGACGACGAGGACGTCGAAGACATCGATGAGGATCTCGACGACGACGATCTCACGTGGAATCTTCTCGAACTGGAGCCGAACGAGCGCGCCGCGCTCGGTATCTTCCTCGGCTTCCAGTACCCCGCTGAGATCGAAGGCGTCACCATGACCAGCTTCCTCCGACAGGCGCTCAACGCCAAAGCCGAGGAACGCGAGGAACTGTTCGAGGACGAAGACGAAGAGGCAGCCGACGAAGAAGACGAAGGCTACGACACCTCGCCGATGGAAGGTCCCGCCGACGATGGCGCGGTCAGCGTCGCCGAGTTCCAGCAGATCCTCTCGGAGAAGATGGAGCTGCTCGACATGGACGAGAAGTTCATGCACCGTTATCTCAACGCCGGCTTCTCCGGCGGCGAGAAAAAGCAGAACGAGGTCCTCCAGGCCGCACTCCTCGAACCCTGTGTTGCGGTCCTCGACGAGATCGACTCCGGGCTCGACATCGACCGCCTGCAGGACGTCTCGAAAGGCATCAACGCCCTTCGCGACGAACAGGGCACTGGTGTCCTCCAGATCACCCACTACCAGCGAATCCTCGACTACGTCGAACCCGACCACGTCCACGTCATGCTCGACGGCAAGATCGCCAAAAGCGGCGGTGCCGAGCTGGCCGAGAAACTCGAAGACAAGGGCTACGACTGGGTCCGCGAGGACGTCTACGAGACCGCGTAACCAGAGCCGTTTACGCACAGCACTATAAGCAACCAACACCAAACACCATACATGAGTTCCGAAGAACACATCAAACAGACAGACACTGAGTCCCGGTTCGAGTTCAAGAAGGAGGAAGCATCCGCCTTCAAGAGCGAAAAGGGGCTGACCGAGGAGACCGTCCGGGTCATCTCGGAAGACAAAGACGAGCCAGAGTGGATGCTCCAGAGCCGCCTTCGCGCCCTCGAGCATTTCCAGAACATGCCAATGCCGACCAACTGGCCCGAGATCCCGGACCTCTCGGAGGTCGATGTCAGCGAGATTGTTCCGTATATCCGACCTGACATCGACGTCCGCGGCGGCGTCGACGACTGGACGGACCTGCCGGACGACATCAAGGACACTTTCGACAAGCTCGGCATCCCAGAAGCCGAAAAGAACGCCCTCTCGGGCGTTGGTGCCCAGTACGAGTCCGAAATCGTCTACCAGAACATGCAGGAGCAGTGGGAGGAAAAAGGCGTGATCTTCTGTGACATGGACAAGGCAGTCCGTGACCACGAAGAGATCGTCCGCGAGCACTTCATGAACAAGTGCGTCCCACCGAGCGACAACAAGTTTGCCGCGCTTCACGGCGCGATCTGGTCGGGCGGCTCGTTCGTCTACGTTCCAGAAGACACGACGGTCGACATGCCGATTCAGGCCTACTTCCGAATGAACTCGGAAGGCATGGGCCAGTTCGAACACACGCTCATCATCGCTGAGGAGGGCTCCGAGGTTCACTACATCGAGGGCTGTTCAGCCCCGAAATACTCCGAGTTCAACCTCCACTCGGGCGGCGTCGAGGTCTTCGTCGGCGAAGACGCTCACGTTCAGTATTCGACCGTCCAGAACTGGTCGAAGAGTACCTACAACCTCAACACCAAGCGCGCCATCGTCGAGAAGAACGGCCGCATGGAGTGGATTTCGGGCTCGATGGGCTCGAAGGCCACGATGCTCTACCCGGCGTCGATCCTCAAGGGTCGCGGCGCGTCGGACAACCACATCACCATCGCCTTCGCGGGCGAGGGCCAGAACATCGACACCGGTGCAAAGGTCTACCACAACGCTCCCGAGACGAAGTCGACAGTCGAGTCGAAATCGATCTCGAAAGACGGTGGCCGGACCAACTACCGTGGACTGGTCCACATCGCAGACGGCGCTCACGACTCCTCGACCGCAGTCGAGTGTGACGCGCTGATGTTCGACAACGAGTCGACCTCCGATACGATGCCGTATATGGAGATCAACGAGTCCCGAGTCGACGTCGCCCACGAGGCCACCGTCGGTAAGATCGGCGACGAGGACATCTTCTACCTCCAGAGCCGGGGTCTCGACGACGACGACGCCAAGCAGATGATCGTCTCGGGCTTCATCGAGCCACTGACCGAAGAACTGCCAATCGAGTACGCGGTCGAACTCAACCGCCTCGTGGAACTCGAAATGGAGGGCTCGCTCGGATGAGCGTGCAGGTACCAGCAACCATCTCCGAGGAAACGGTCCGAGAGATCTCCGAGAAGCGCAACGAGCCCGAGTGGCTCCTCGAACAGCGTCTCGCAGCACTCGACGCGCTCGACGATCTCGAACTCCCGGACGTCATCAAGACGCCGGGTCGACGCTGGACGGATCTCGAAAGCCTCGACTTCGAAGCGCTGGTCGACCCCCTCGACCAGTCCGACGAAACCGAGCGCGTCGAAGCCGAGGGCGCAACCGTGCTCTCGTTTGTCGACGCACTTGCCGAGCACGAAGAGCTCGTCCGCGAGCATTTCGGCTCGATTGTCGACCCCGAAGAGAACTATCTGACCGCACTGTCGGCAGCCCTGTTCACGACCGGCACGGTCGTCTACGTCCCAGAGGGCGTCGAGGCCGAAGATATCACAATCCGCGCGGAAATGAACTCCCGGTCGCTGTTCAGCCAGACGCTGGTCATCACCGAGAAATCCGCTTCCGCGACGATCCTAGAGTCGATTGAATCAGGCGAGGATGTCGAGGGAGACCGCTACTTCAGCAATATCGTCGAAGTCGTGGCCGGCGAGAACAGCTACGTCCAGTTCGGTTCGCTCCAGAACCTCGATCAGGAGACCTACCACGTCACGCTCAAGCGTGCGGTGACAGACACCTACGCCAACGCCAACTGGATCGAGGGCAACATCGGCTCACGGCTCACCCGCTCGGA
>Ga0136569_100360_pt1 | contig 11007 bp, 9 predicted proteins | sample AntDeeMetageno50_FD_101382 | JGI IMG/M metagenome (GOLD analysis project Ga0136569, IMG submission 101382) | Saline lake microbial communities from Deep lake, Antarctica - Metagenome #50 | ecosystem: Environmental > Aquatic > Non-marine Saline and Alkaline > Saline | place: Antarctica: Deep lake...
ACAGCGGATCGAGGCACTGGGTGACGGCGATCAAGACGCCGTGGATATAGAGGTGAGAAATGACTGAACAACGACAGCAGGACGACCACGATATCGACGATCTGTACGGTGTCGAGAAACCAACGGACCGACAGCGAGACGCGTTCCTGAGTGGATCGGTTCCGGTCGCCGTCTACGGACTCGGGAAGATGGGACTTCCCCTGGCAGCGGTGTTCGCGGAAACGACCGGAAACGTCGTCGGTGCCGACATCGATCCCGACGTCGTCGCGACGGTCAACGACGGCGCTTGCCACGTGAAACGGGAGCCGCAACTTCCGTCACTCGTCGACGAGACGGTTTCGGACGGTGCGCTGACCGCAACGACGAGTCCACAGGAAGCAGCTGCGCGCGCGTCGATTCACGTCGTCATCGTGCCGACGCCGATCACCGACGCGAACGAACCCGACCTCTCGATCCTCGATGCCGTCGTTGAGGAGATCGGAGCCGGACTCAAGCGGGGCGACCTCGTCCTCGTCGAGTGTACCATCCCGCCGCGAACGACCGCTGAGCGAGTCTTGCCTGCGCTCGAAGCGACGTCAGGGCTTTCGCGTGGCGAGTTCGGCGTCGCGTTCTGTCCGGAACGGACCTCTAGCGGGCGCGCGCTTCGCGACATCAGGGGAACCCACCCGAAGATCGTCGGTGGGGCCACCGAAGAGAGTACCCGAGCCGCCGTCGACATCTACGAGGCGTTGGTCGACAACGACGTGATCCCGGTCTCGGACGCGACGACCGCCGAGATGGTGAAGGTGTTCGAGGGGCTCTACCGCGACGTCAACATCGCCCTTGCGAATGAACTCGCACGCTTCGCCGACGAGCTCGACCGCGACGTCCGCGAGGCGATTGCGGCCGCCAACACCCAGCCGTACTGCGACCTGCACACCCCCGGTCCCAGCGTCGGTGGACACTGCATCCCGTACTACCCGTACTTCATCATCAACTGGCTGACGACGGACGCGCCGCTGCTCGAAACGTCGCGCTCGATCAACGACGCGATGCCGACGTTCGTCGCCGATAAGGCGCTCGAAGGGCTCGCGGCGAAATCGATCGAGCCGGACGACGCGACCGCGCTCGTGCTTGGGCTGACGTACCGCGCCGGCGTCCGAGAGACGCGTGCGAGCCCCGCCTACGGGGTCTGTGACCGGCTCTCCGAAGCCGGCGTCGACGTGCTCGCGACCGACCCGCTCGTCGACGCCGACGGGTTCGCCGCGACCAACGTCTCCCTCGTCGATGCGTTCGACGAGGACCTCGACGCAGTCGTCCTCGTCACCGACCACGAGGAGTTCGATGCCATCGACTGGACCTCGTTCGACGACCCGCTGGTCGTCGTCGACGGCCGCGACGCGCTCGATCTCGCGGACACCGACCACCTCGTGTACACGGTCGGGCGGGGGTGCGAATGAGCGACGGCTTCACCTTCGAGGACTACAACCAACTCCTCGACGCCGTCATCGATTCGGGGTACGACACTGTCACCGTGCGCGAGTACCTCTCGGCCGACGAGCTGCCGGTGCAGTTCGTCGCCTTCCGACACGACATCGACCGGAAGGCCGAAAACGCGGCCAAGATGGCGGAGGCAGAGGCGGAACGGGGAATCGCCGCGACCTACTACTTCCGGACCTCGACGTTCGATCCGGATCTTGCACGGTGGATCGAGTCGCTGGGCCACGAGGTCGGCTACCATTACGAGGACTACGTCCGCGCCGGGGGCGAGCTTCGCGCGGCGCACCGCCGGTTCCGGTCGAACCTCAGCGAACTCCGTCAGACCGTCGACGTCGATACCATCTGCATGCACGGGAATCCACTCTCACCGCATGACAACCGCGATATGTGGACCGCTCCCGGCGCACCGGGGTTCGCGGCGTACGACCTCCTCGGCGAGGCCTACCTTTCGATGGACTTCACCGATGTCACGTACTTCTCCGATACCGGACGGACGTGGCGTGACGGGCCGTTGAAGATCAAAGACCACACGATGGGAGAGGGCTCGAAGGCCGTGACCGCCGACACGACGGCGGACCTGATCGGCCTTCTCGAACGACGCGAAGTCACCCGATCGTGCGTCCTCGCACACCCGAATCGCTGGGCAGACTCCTACTCTGAACTGCTCGCCGAACGATCCAAGGACCGCGCGGTGAACGCGATCAAGCGCGGTATGCAGCTGCTTCCGACCACATCATGACGACGCTCACCATCGGACTCGACGGGGCGAACTGGGACCTGATCGGCGACTGGCTCGAAGAGGGCCGGCTGCCGAACCTGCAACGACTCATCGACGACGGCGTCGGCGGCGTCTCCCAGAGCTGTCTTCCGCCAATTACCGTGCCGAACTGGAAGTGCTACGCAACCGGGAAGAATCCCGGAAAACTCGACGTCTTCCGGTTCGACCGCATCGACACGAAAAATCACGACCACGTGTTCCACGACGCGACCGACTTCAAGAGCGCGGAGCTGTGGGACTACCTCAACGAGGCGGGGATGACGGCCGGCGTGATCAACAAGCCCTCGACGTACCCGCCGAAGGAGATCGACGGGTTCGTCGTCGCCGGCGGGCCGGACGCGTCCGAAACCGAATACCGGGCCCTCGAGCGCGGGTTCGCGACGCCGGACGACGTCGAGCGGTTCCTCCGAGAGGAGCTCGACTACCGCGTCCATCCCTCTCCGATGATCTCCCCGACCGAGAAGGGGGAATCGGAGGTAGACGCGGTGCTCGACCTCATCGATCTCCGGTTCGAGGCGGCCGAGCAGCTGCTCGATCGGGAGGACCCGGACTTCCTCCACCTCACCGTCTTCTACAGCATGGCGCTCCAGCACTACTTCTGGGACGACGAGCCCGTGCGCCGCGCGTGGGAGCGGATCGACGAGAACCTCGGGCGCTTCGTCGACGAGGGCCACGACATCCTCATCATGTCCGATCACGGGACGTGGCACGTCGACACGGTGTTTTACGTCAACGCCTGGCTGGAACAGCAGGGATACCTCACGACCACTGGCGGCGTCGACGACACGCTACAGTCGCTCGGCGTCACTCGGGAGCGCGCGCTTTCCGTCGCCAAGCGGTTCGGAATGGTGGAGACGCTCAGCCGAGTCGTCCCGGAGCGCATCCAGCGCGTCGTCCCGTGGAAGGAGGGCGTCAAGCACGAACGCATCCTCTCGATCATCGACTGGGACGAGACCCAAGCCGTCGCCAGCAATCAGGGACCGATCTACCTCACCAAAGATCCCGACGACCCGGGATACGAGGCGCTGCGTAACGAGCTGATCGAGTCGCTCGAAGCGCTCCGTCACCCGACGACCGGCGAGCCGATCGTGAAGGCGGTCTACCGCGGCGAAGAGTATTACGAGGGACCGTACGCGGAGAACGCGCCGGACCTCATCCTCGATCAGGGACAGAACGTCCACACGAGCGACGCCGTCGGCCCCGACGACTGGCTCAGCGACTCCGGCGTCTGGGCCGGCGGCAACATGCCCGACGGGATCTTCGTGTTTTCGGGGCCGAGCTTCCGGTCGACGGGACTGGGCGAGCACGCCAGCATCACCGACCTGATGCCGACACTTCTTCACACGATGGGCTCACCCGTGCCGTCCGACGTCGACGGCGAAGTCTTGGACGTGTTCGCCCCCGACTCCGAGCCGGGGAATCGCCCCGTCGAGACGCGACCGCCGATCGTCGACAACCGGGGCACCGAAGAGGCGGACGATCGCGAGGTCGAACAGCGGCTCGCGGACCTCGGCTACCTGGAGTGATGCGGGTCCTCGTCGACATCAGTCACCCCGCGCACGTCCACCTCTTCCGGCACGCCATCGATCGGCTCCGCGCCGACGGCCACGAGGTCGGCGTCGTCTCCCGGGAGAAGGACGTGACGACCGACCTGCTCGACGCGTACGACGTGTCACACGTCCCCATTTCGGTGAAACAGAGCGGAGCCGCCGCGCTGCCGAGAGAGTGGCTGTGGCGCGCGACGCGTCTCCTCCGAGTCGTCCGGTCGTTCGATCCGGACGTTATCCTGAGCCGACTGAACCCGGCGGCCACCCACGTGGGGCGCCTGCTCGACGTGCCGAACGTTGTCTTCCACGACACGGAGGCCGCGGGGCTCGTCGACCGCGTCACGACGCCGTACGCGGCGGTCGTGTGTACCCCGACGGAGTTCGACCGCGACGTCGGGCCGACGCAGCGACGGTACGCGGGGTTCCACGAACTCGCGTACCTTCACCCGGCTCGGTTCGACCGCGATCCCGACCGGCTTCGGGAGGCGGGAGTCGAGCCGGACGACCCGTACGCGGTCGTCAGGCTCGTCGGCATGGACGCGCACCACGACGCCGGAAAAGGGGGGCTTCCCGCGACCGCCGTTCGGTCGCTCGTCGACGGGCTCGGGACGCACGGCGAGGTGTACATCACGAGCGAGAACCCGCTCCCGCCGGAACTGGCCGCACACGAGGCGCCCGTTGACGCAGACGAGATGCACCAACTGCTCGCGTTCGCCGACGTGTACGTCGGCGACTCCTCGACCATGGCGACCGAGGCCGGCATCCTCGGGACCCCCTCGATCCGGTACGACCCGTTGGGCGCGGAGATGGGGAACTTCGCCGCCCTCGACGACTACGGGCTGGTCGTCTCGACCGACGAGCCCGACGAGGCCGTCGATCGTGCCCTCGCGTTGGCCGCGGATGACGGGGCAGGCGCTCGCTGGCGGCGACGGCGACAGCAACTGCTAGCCGAGAAGATCGACGTCACCGCCTACATCACCGAGGTCGTCACGGAGGTTGGGAGCCGATGACCCGATCGCGGCCCGACGTGGCGGACGCGCCGTTCGCGCTGCTTTTGACCCACGACGTCGACCGCCCGTACAAGACGTACCAGTCGCTCTACTACGCGGTCACGGGCGACGACTCGGCGTCGCGGCGCTACCACCTCTCGTCGCTTCTGTCCACGGAGAACCCATATTGGCAGTTCGACCGGATCGCGTCGATTGAAGACGAGCTCGGCGTCCGGTCGGCGTTCTACTTCCTCTCTGAGCAGTCGCTGTTCGCGGATCGCCCGCTCCGAGAGTGGGTGACGATGGACGGATGGATGCTCTACGCGGGGCGGTACGACCTGGACGATCCGCGTATTCAGAACCAGATCGAGCTGCTCGACGATGGGGGGTGGGAGGTGGGGCTCCACGGGTCCTACGAATCGTATCGCGACGCCGAGCGGCTGGGCGCCGAAAAAGCCAAGCTAGAGGCCGTGCTTGGCCGGCCGGTCCAGGGCGGCCGACAGCACCACCTGAACCTCGAGGTGCCGGAGACGTGGCAGCGGCATCGCGACCTCGGACTCCGGTACGACGCGAGCCTGGGGAGCAGCGACGAGTACGGCTTCCAGCACGGTCACGGGGTCGTACGCCCCTTCGACGACGAGTTCGTCGTCTTCCCGCTGACCATCATGGAGCAGTCTCTTCCGGACCCCGGAGCGGACTTCGAGACGGCGTGGGACGCCTGCCTCGACGTACTTGACGAGGCGCGCGAGGAGACCGCAGTGGCGAGCGTCCTCTGGCACCCACGCCACTTCAGTCGGCGCGATTTCCCCGGATACACCCGGCTGTACCGTCGGCTCATCGAACACGCCCTGGAGGCCGGGGCGTGGGTCGGTCCGCCCGGCGAGTTCTACGAGGAGGCTGACCTCGCAGCGTCGAACGACGGGATCGGGGACCTGGGCCGCAATCTTCGGTGACCCGGTGACCCGGTGACCCGTGACCGGGGTGACAATAGCGATCGACTTACCACAAAGCAACTGTTGATATCTACAAGCTAACTTTGATGGGATAAGCCGACTGGCCGAACATGACCGATCACGCCCGCGGGCGAGACCCGCGGGTACTCGTCCTCGACGGCAACAGCCAGGCGTCGCTCAGTGTCGCTCGCTCCCTGAACGAGCGAGGCGTCGCAGTCGATGTCAGCTCGGTCCGACACGGATCGATCGGCGAGCGGTCGCGACACGTCGAGTCGGCGTTCGTGTACCCCGATCCCGCGGTCGAACCGGAAGCGTTCGTCGACGCCCTCGTCGATCGCCTGAGCGACACCGAGTACGACGCGGTCATTCCCACCCGAGATGACACCACGATGGTCGTTGCCAAGTACAAGGACCGGCTCGCGGCGACCGGAACGACCGTCGGCGTCGAAGACTGGGAGCGGTTCCGGCTCGTCGCCGACAAGGCGAAAACGTTCGAGATCGCGGCGGACCTGTCGGTTCCGACCCCGACCACCCTGGCACCGAAGTCGGTCGCGGAGGTGGAGGCCGTCACGGACGAATTCTCGTACCCGGTCGTCGTGAAGTCCCGGTCCAAAAACGTCTGGGCAGACGACGACCGGCTGGACACGCAGCTCGTCGGCGACGATCACTACGCCGACTCCCCCGAGGCGCTCGTCGACACGTACCGCCGGCTGTTGGCGGAGAACGACTCCTTTCGACAGACGCCGCCGCTCATCCAGGAGTACGTCCCGGGGCAGACCACCACGACGGTCGGCGTCGCCGACGACGGGACCTTCCTCACGCACTTCCAAGAGCGTCGGCTCCGGACGACGCCGGCCTCGGGCGGGAGTTCGACGCTTATTCGAGGATTCCGTGACGAGCGGCTCTTAGAGCATGCGGCGGAGGTGGTCGACGCCCTCGGGTGGACCGGCCCGATCCAGGTGGAGTTCATGTGGACGCCGGACGACGAGTTCGCGCTCATCGAGGTGAACGGCCGGTACTGGGGCTCGACGCCGCTCGCGGTCGCCTCGGGCGTCGACATTCCCGCGGTCCACTACGCACTTCTCACGGGCGCGACCCCGCGTCCGTCGACCGGCTACCGCGACGACGTGGTCCAACAGCGGCTGCTCTACGGCGACCTGAAGTGGCTCGACGAACAGCTCGCCGACGGGAACCGCTGGGCGCTCGTGCCGTTCGCGGCCGCGCTAGTCAGCGCCGACCAAGTGTTCGTCTCCGTCGACGATCCCGGCCCGACGATCGCAGCGGTCCGACAGGCCGCCTCGCTCGCCGGAGAGGGGATCGCGGGCGCGGTTCGCGATCGACTGACCAGGAGTTGAGGCCGCCTCTAGAGCGCTGCGCTACTGGGACGAGTCGGCCTTCCGGTGGCGCTCGGCGAGATCGGCGGCCAAGACGTCGGCGTACTCGTCGGCCAGTTCGTTCCGCTGCTCGTCTGAAAGGTACGACTTGAACTTCTGGACGCGCGCCGGCGTCCCGGCGGCGACGCAGTGGGGCGGGAGGGAGTCGGTGACGACCGCGTTCGCGCCGACGACGGTGTTGTCACCGACCGAGACGCCTTCGGTCAGGAACACGGACGCGCCGATCCAGCAGTTGTTGCCCACGATCGTGTCGCCTTCGGTCGTCGCGAGCGCGTCCTTCGGGGTGGAGAGCGCGAGCGTGTCCGCCGGGCCCGCACCGTCGGCCGCGTCCGCGTCGGGACCGCGCATGTCCTGATCGGCGACCCAGTTTCGCGTGTAACAGAACACGAAATGGCTCACCGCGGTGTTGGCGCCGATCCGAACGCGCTGCCCGTCCATCGCCTGGATCCGCGAGTGTCGACCGATGTACGAGTTCTCTCCGAGGTCGATCGTACCGTCCCCGTACATCGTGATTCCGGGGCCGTTGAACTGAAACTCGGGGTGAATGTCGTACCGCTCCCGATACCGGGCGTACTCCTGCCGATAGCGTGCCGACTCGAAGAACCGGCCGATCGATCCCGTGATATCGTTGAACAGTATCGCCTCCGTCACCGGGTTCGACGCCAGTACGCGTTCGATCGTCCGAATCACGTGGAGGGTCACGTCGCGGATGAGCATTGTTACGCACCGATTTATTGGCGTCAGCAGCGTCTCAGTCGCCGTCGATCGCTCGATAGCCTCACGATAACAAAGCGATGTGAACGCCTCCCGACGATGAAATGGACCTCACGACGCTCTCGCTCGACGAGTGGCGCGACGCGCTCCCGTCGAGCGGATTCGAAGTGTTTCACACCGCACCGGCGATCGAGGTCGTCGACGACCACGCGGGCGGTGATCTCCGGCTCTACGCGGGGATGAAAGGGAATCAGGTAGTCGGCCTGTACCCGGCGTTCGTCAAGGATCGGACAGTCGGCACAACCGTACTCTCGCCGCCACCCGGGCTGTCGATCCCCCGCCTCGGCCCGTTACTCATGCCGGCAAGCCCGAAGCGACGCAAGCGTGAACAGGTCAACTCCACGTTCACCGAGCTGCTGCTCGACGAGCTGGGAGTCGAGGAGTCGCTCACGTTGTTCCGGACCACCTGTCCGATATCGTTCTCTGACCCCCGCCCGTTCGTGTGGTCCGACCTCTCGCTCGGCACCTCTTTCACCTACATGCTTGAGATTCCGGATCAAGACCCGAGCGACGACCTACTCGGCTCGTTCAGCAAGAGCCTCCGTCGCGAGATCAGGGACGCACGTGGCCTCGACGTGACCGTCACGAAATCGCCCACGGAGGGCGTCGACGAGGTCTTCGAGTCCGTTCAAAGCCGGTACGCCGAACAGGACAGAGGGTTCACGCTCACGAAGGAGTACGTCGACGACCTCACGACCGCACTGGCGGCCGAGGATCGCTGTCGAACGTACGTCGCTCGCGGCCCCGACGGCGAGTACCTCTCGGGGATCGTCGTCCTCTACTCCAACGACGCCGCCTACTACTGGCTCGGCGGGTCGCGCGAGACGTACGACGGCACGAGCGTCAACGGACTGGTGCACTGGAACGTCATCCGGGACATCGCCGACGGCGATCCGATTCCCTCGGTCGGGGCGTACGACCTGATGGGCGCGAACACCGAGCGGATATGTCGGTACAAAAGTAAGTTCGGCGCCGAGCTCGTGCCGTACTACACGCTCGAGTCCGAAGGACGAGGAATGGACGCCGCGAAGGCGGCCTATCGGCTGGTGAGTCGGTGAGCGATGAAGGTCCTCAATCTCGTCACGAACGAAGACTCTCGGTTCTTCGAACAACAGGTCGAGGCGCTCGAAACGGTCGGCGTCGAGAGCACGACGATCTCCGTCCCGGGTAGTCGCAATTACGATGACGGCGAGACCGATGGGCGGAGCCCGTTCGATTACCTCCGGCTGTTCGCCCCCGCGTTGCGACACTCCTTCGGGGACTACGACCTGATCCACGCCAACTACGGGCTCACCGCCCCACCGGCGGTGCTCCAGCCGAACCTCCCCGTGGTCATCTCGCTGTGGGGGACGGACCTCATGGGCGAGTACGGGTGGCTGAGTAAAGCCTGTGCGGCCCACGCCGACGCGGTCGTCGTGATGAGCGACGAGATGGCTGCCGAACTCGACCGGCCCTGCGATGTCATTCCGCATGGGATCGATCTCGATCGGTTCACTCCCCAGCCGACCGCCGATGCGCGCCGCGACCTAGAGTGGGAGGAGGACGCCCACCACGTCCTGTTCCCGTATCCGCCAGAGCGCGGGGTGAAAAACTACGGTCGTGCGGCCCGCATCGTCGAGATCGTGTCTCAGCGGTTCGATGATCCGGTTCGACTGCAAACGGTGACCGGCGTCCCTCACAAACGGATGCCGACGTACATGAACGCCGCCGACGCGCTCCTCCTCACGTCGAATCGGGAGGGCTCTCCGAACGCCGTGAAGGAGGCGCTTGCGTGTAACCTGCCGGTCGTCTCGACGGACGTCGGCGATGTCCGAGAGCGTCTCGAACACGTTGAGCCCTCGGCCGTCCGCACCACCGAAGACGGACTCGCCGACGCCTTGGAAGACGTACTCAGGCGGGGGGAACGGTCGAACGGGCGAGTCGCCGCCCGAGAGATCAGTGTCGAACACACCCGCGACCGGCTTCACTCGGTGTATCGGCGAGTCGTTGAGGACTGACGATCTGACTGCCACGAGCAGCCGGTAAGCCGAGAATACTCCGAGATACGTCCGACGACCGCGAGGACGGACTCGCTCAACGACCGCGACACCCGGCGATACGCTGTCCATAACAAACCCCGACCGGCAGTCAGTGAGGGTAACACCAACGGATCGAGTCTCATGTCACCTACCTTTTCACATCTCTCAAAGATCGGATCGATCGTCGGATGCCTTGCGCTGTTCACTGCGCTCGTCGTGGCCAACCGCACACCCGCCAGCGGGTACGAGCTGTCGATCTACCAGTCGACGCCGACCCTCGTCTGGATCGGCCTCGGGATCGCGCTCGCCGTCGCCGTCCTTGTCGGACTCACCGCCCCCCGAGACACCCGCACCCACGACTCGGCGCTACTGCTCGGCGGCAGTGCAGCCCTCGCGATCGTCGCGCTGCCGATCCTCCGCGGCTACACGTTTCTTGGCGGCGGCGACTCGCTCAGCCACGTGGGGTGGGCGCGAGAGATCAGCGCCGGAACCCTCCCTCCGGACCAGTTGCTCTATCCCGGGATCCACACGGCGACGGTGGTCGTGGGGGAGACGGCAGGGATCTCGCTACTCGCATCGAACCTCTACGTGGTGTTGCTTGCGTTCCCGCTCGTCTTCCTGCTCTGCGTGCCGCTTGCCGTCCAACTAATCGGCCGCACCCCGCGGGCGTACGCGGCCGGACTCTTCGCGGCCACGCTGTTCGTTCCCGTCAACAACATCGCCGTCCACTTCAACGCACATGCCGCGAGCCAAGGGATCCTCTACTCGGCGTTCCTCTTCTACCTCGCGCTGCTTTACGTCTACCGCGGATCGGTGAGAAACGCGTCGGCGCGGGGGATAATTCGATCGTGGATCCCCCGTCCCCGAGGGGTGTCTGGCATCGGAATCTTACTCGCAGGCGCATCGATCACACTCCTGTTCATCCACCCACAACAGGCGCTTAACCTCGGACTGTGTTTCGTCGCCATCACGGGGACCCAGGCGGCGTTCCGCTACTTCGGGGAGAGCACAGCCGTGCGCCACCGGTTGCTCCACGTTCAGACTGCCGTCATCGTCGCCGCGTTCGCCCTGTGGG
>Ga0136569_100362_pt1 | contig 10988 bp, 19 predicted proteins | sample AntDeeMetageno50_FD_101382 | JGI IMG/M metagenome (GOLD analysis project Ga0136569, IMG submission 101382) | Saline lake microbial communities from Deep lake, Antarctica - Metagenome #50 | ecosystem: Environmental > Aquatic > Non-marine Saline and Alkaline > Saline | place: Antarctica: Deep lake...
GGCGTCGTGAAGCGCCTGTTGGTACGCCTCTCGCGTCTCGCGGAGTTTTCTCCGCTTGTGCGCGTTCGGCTCTACCAGTTTCAGTTCCAGCGTCTTCGTGAGCGTGGTCACGACTCGTCCTCCATACTACACACTACGCCTGCCACCTACTTAAAACTATCACACACGGTGGGAAATCCAGCCGTGCCATCGGGTGTGTACGCTATTGTCCGCTTGACCCGCGCCTGAAGACGCGGGTATGCGCTCGCACTATGTATTAATGTGCTTTTGAACATCTTTTTTTATTGATTCAAAATCAATCTTATTGAAATTTTGTTTATTTCTTTCTTTCATATATTTATATAGAAATTATAGTACATTATATATTTATTGATATTTTTATATACAAAAAGTATATAGTGGTTGTATTACTAGATATAAATATGACTAAAAGAACTACCGATTTAGATACAAAAAATATTCAGGGTCTTCTTGTAGATACGAGAGATATGAACCAATATGCTGGAGACTATGAATGGATTGGAGCGACTAAAAATTCATATATAATTAGTGGAACATCAATATCATCTGGTTCGAAAAAAGATGATATAACGAATATTTATACTTCAATGGGTAATTCCCATCTTAGTAAAGTGAGAGAATTCCTTACCGAGATAACAGACGAAGATGTAGTCGGATTTGCACATAACAGAAGTGAAATTATTAAATTAATAAATGAACATCAGAAAAAGTAGAGCATATTTTATATAAAACGCATAGGTATTTTTAATGTATGGTACTATTACTATATTATGAGTTATCCCGCCGTTGAAGTAAAAGCATGGTACGATACTAGAACAGACACGATTGAAATAGGTCAAACATATATTAATACAATTTTAAAAAGTATTTCAGAAGATAAATTAGATTCGCGTGGTAAATATATAAAACCAAAAGAAAACATTATTTCTGATATTCAATCTTACTTTACGGATATTGTTGACCGACATAAAGTCAAAGAAGAAGCAGAGACTATGAATCCTGATAAGTATGGCGGAATTAGAGAATTCGATGTTGTCGTAGGTATTGTATATCTTAATGATAACGGTGAAATTGACCATTTCGGTCATTTTGATTCATATAATGCGATTGGACCATCCCAACGAAGAATTATTAAAGTATTTAGTAAAAAAATGTAATAATATAGATAACGTCTTTTTATTTTAAAAATAAAAACGCTAATAACCCATAAAGCGTTATACTTCAATATGAGCAAAATGAGTGTTGAAGATATGGTTTGTGATATGCTTAAAAAAGATATATCTGGTAAAGACGGTCAAAGTGGAAAAATAGTTATGTGTTATGATGATTGGGATAGTATGAAAAAATTCGGCCCTAAAACAGAAGCAGCAGAATCAGAATATGTAGAAAGTCGTGTATATGTCCGATGTGCATTTATCAATAAGAAGTCAGATAACGCAAAAGATTACGCATGGTACTTCAGAGACCAAACGAGTACAGAGTTAGATGTAACAGATACACCAAAACCAAGTGAAGGTGCAGATGCTGTAGTAGAATGTGATGTGATACGAAGAATTGATAGCGAACGTGTTGAACTATCTAATCCCAAAATAGTAGGGTTTCAAATTGCTGACTCTACAAAAGAGAAGTTAGAAAAATATCTTAAAAATTAGATTAAATAGTAGTAAAATCAATATATTTATTTTGGTTCAACGCACATATACTACTATGACACACCCGGAAGGTCAAAAAGTTGTAGAAGTTCGAGAAATGAATGAATCTGAATTTGAACGGATGAGTTGGATTAAAAATAACGTAAGTCCTTTGGTGATTGTACTTGAAGATGAAACCGTATTACTTCCATCAAAAGATTCAGAGGGTAATAAAGAAGGAAGGTTTGTTGGTGTGACATCCTCTCCGGCGTGAACGGCGGGATTCTCTCCTTTTGAAAAGATAGATGAACTTAAATCAATTGAAGGTAAAACCATATCAAATATTTTTCCAATGCCGAATGGATATATGAATTATCTTGGATGGGGTGATGCGACAGACGGAAAACCTACTTGTATCCAATTTGAAGATGGAAATACAATATATCCTGCAAGTGATGCTGCTAAAAATAAATACGGTAATTTGAGGTCATATGATGAAGATTGTAAAGATACAGAGACATATGAATATGTATTTATAGACTAAGATATACAAAATAATTAATATATTTAAAATAGTTACCTTTTTATATCTTCAATCTAAGATATAAGTATGACGTTCGATTATGTTGAACCAACAAATTATCACTTTCGTGTTCAAACAAATATTGATTTGAATTGTCCAATAAATGAAATTATTAATAAACTTAAAAATATATTAATTGAAGAATTTGATAAACCAGATAAGTATGTAAAAATTAAAGAAATTAACTATTCAGAATGGAATTCGAATTATATTGAATTCTACATTGTTATTTCATCGGTACAAGTAAAACAAAGTTTTGAAGAACTAGAAAATCGCGTTACAGAATCCATTAATAATGGATTAGATAATACCAATACATCATCAAATTGCGTCAAAACACAACCTTAAATTATAGCTCATCTGATTTTTTAGGGGTTGTAATTTCTGTAGGACCTTCTTTGTAAACTTTATTCATTTTCGCCTCGCGGTAATCAGAACATGCTTGAATATATTTAGAACAATATTCTGTCATTTCTTCTCTCATTGATTCGTCTTCGGTATTATGAATTGCAACGGCAACTTGATGGATTGAGACTTCACCAATCATTAGTTGGGCAGCCAATTTGTAATAACCTTCAGATTTGAATAAATCACACAGCGCACGGATGGCTTCTTGTCCTGATTTATCCGCAGCATCCATCTTTTCTTTTAAAGACTCACACATATATTTACGTTATAGAGCTTTGTTTATAATACTATTCCTTCAATCCCAATACGGGTCTTTAACAGTATCTTTGTATAATCCGCGTGCTTCTTCATCTAGTGCAACTAATCGATAAAGCTTACCCTCAATAATGTATTGTTTAAATGACTTTTCTGTAATTGCTGTCATATCGCCGTTAAGACTTTCAATTACAACTCTTGTATCCTTAGGTTTAATGGACTCTGTTCCAAACACATCAACTAATTGGTCACAGATAATACGGAATACAAATGACTGTTCTTCAGATTCATATAAATATGTATGTCCACCATAAACCATAGAATCTTTTACAATTTCAGGATAAACTACATACCTATCAACAACATATACATCTACAGATACATTTTCATATATGATATCTTCTGTATTAACGATTTCTTGAACTTCATCAAAACGATTTTGTGGGACGCTCATAATCGAACTTCCTGATGTAGGCATTCCATCTTCGTTTTCCTCGAAATATATGAGTGAAATTCCGGGGGCGTGGAGAAGTACAGAATCTGTATCAAATAAAGTAGCAGAATTTGATTCTGTTGTAATTTCGTAAACATTACCTGTAATAGTTTTCCATGACATAGATGATATACTACGTCAAATCTATTAAAATTTTTGATTTAATTGTATTAGACTATTATATACGGTTAATTGATATTCAGTTAGATATATAGCCACTATTAATTATATAATATATAAGACATGACCTCATCATTAGAAACGGTATTCTATTCCGTACTATCACTTATTACCGTAATAAAATTATCTATCATATTTGTTGCTTCAAAGCACAATATATTGAGTTCTAATTTCATAGGATATGAAATACTCGAATTAACAGGTTCTATTGGTTTTTCATTATTATTTATATTCTCTTTATTATTCACAATATTAATAACAAAATTCCTAAATAAAAGTCATCGAACGTTTATATTATTTTCTCTTATTATACTGTTAACATCCATAATTACATATAATATTGGAACTTTAATGTAATTAATCAATTCGCCGTAAGTTATATATCATATACCATGTTAGTTAGTAACATGAGAAATAATACAGCATCAAAATTTACGGTTCCAGTAGAGTGTTCCGAAACAAAAAATAAATTTACTGTAGAAATAATTCAAGATATTAACACAGACCATGATTCTATATCTGAAAATGCAAAACAGTTAGTAAAAAGAGCAATTGGAATTTCAGAATGTAAAGTTATTAGTGATTATTTCAAAAGAGATTCTATATCTCAAGTCAAGTTAGAAAGAGAACCTGAAGTTAGGATAAATGGAATACCTGTCCCTCAGGAAATTGTAAGTAAATCATATGTTATGTAGATTAAATCTATTCTGGTATACCTAAACCGATTGCATATATACCATATTTTTGTTCTCTTTCTTTGTAATCTGAAAACATATAGTACAATTCTATTCCTTCTTTAATTGTATTTACATAGGGAAATAATTCATGTATACTTTCTTGATTAAGCATACTTTCAATTGAATCATAATGAGTAACGAACATAATGGGATATTTTTTATCAACGATATTTTTATTATTCTCATATACATCAAATCTATTATATCACATCGGATTTACGGAGAATCGAGGAGAAAGCCTCGCGCTTTAGCGCGGGGAGGATGTCAAGTATATATTTATAATTGGATTCAAAATTATATTTTAATATAATATAATATAAAGTCAAATCGTAATCTTTACATATAGATACAAGAAATAAGTATGTATGATTCGAGCTATCCTGTCAGCCGTGATTTCGTTCTTAGTGCCCGGATTCGGCCACCTGTTTGTGAATTTTCAATTTCTGAGAGGATTTACTGTAATCGTATTGTTCATCATGTTTTATATGGTGGGCTTTGTTATTTTGATGGTAAGTTATACGCTTGGACTAGTATTTAATATTCTCGTTCCATTAGCCCATATCTACGTCGCATATGTATCATATACAGATGCTCGGAAAAAATTTAAATCAAATAAAACATACGAATAATATAATTCACGCGTCGGTTAATTTATATCATTAGTAGATAGTGTAGTATGTAATGGATATTTATTTTATATTATTTGGTATATCTGCTTCATTATTATATGGATTAAGTATTGTAATAAAAAAGAAAATATTTTATATTACAAATATACCTTCATATGTATTTACACTTGTTTCGACGCTTAGTGCATCAATACTTGGCTTAGTTCTTGTTATTATATTTAATATTAATATATTTTCTAATATTTATTTCATAGGAATATTATCGGTAACTGGAGCACTATATGGTATATCATTAATCCTTTATTTTTATGCACTTGAAAAAGATGAAGCCACACGCGTAAGTCAGTTAGCTGGATTAGAAATAGTTGTCGTTCCAATTTCAGCAATAATTATACTTCAAGAATCACCTACCTTAGAATCACTTATTGGTGCAGGTCTAATAATATTAGCCATATCAATATTAACAATTGGTAATGATATTACGGACATAACGCGAATTACAAAGATAGCTGCTATACCTATTAGTATGTGTTTGATTCTGTGGGCAACACAAGATATTATTATGAAATCCGTATTATCTTATGTAGATTTCTTATTTGTTTACTTTTGGGTTCGCTTATCCAGTTTTATTATGCTATCTATCTTTGCTCGGATGGAAAGAACAGACACGCAGTCAAATATACAAATTAAATACAGAAATAGAAAACGGTATATATAAGGGTACCTATGGTAACGACAGGTAAACACTTTTATAGGTGGTTTACCCCTGCGAAAATTCTCAACAACATTTTCCGATATACATGCTTTAAATACATACCCCGACAATGTACATACGTTGATGAGTCAAAAATCAACACCAGTAATCGTTAGAGAAGAACAGAAAAAGGACCGTGAAGCCAAAGTCATATACACTCCTCACAACAGTGTAAGCTTTACTCGCGGTCTTGGTGACAGTGGTAATAAAATCGAAGTAGTCGAATACACATGCCCATGCTGTGGATATGACAGGCTCACACGACTGACACACATCAATCCAGAGGCACCGGCTAATGTCAAGTACCACTGCAACCGTATGACATGCCCACACTACGTCGGAGAAACATACCGATACGCGCAGACTACTCGCGCAAGTACGCCGAAAATCCGAATGGACAAGCCGGAAACATGGAACGACGCATGAACCTATTCGATTTCGTAAGAAACCAGCCAACCACTCATGAGATAATATATCTCAATGAGCCACCGAAACCATCCAATCAATCAACACTAACCGACTGGGAAAAGTAAGCTAACAGCCAACCACCAAAATTTCAAAACACATCGTCGCGGTTTGGTTGTGGCCGCGTAATAAATAAAAGTCTCGCCCGAAGGATTGATAACCCTTCGGGACAGCAACCGCAAAACAGCAACGCAGGGGTTAACGGTATATATAAAGGTGCTGGTTTCCCATGAAAATGCAGGGGTTAAAGGGTATATAAAGTTATGGGTAGAAACAACACGATTTTGCAGGGGTTAAAAGAGTATATAAATGTACGGGTACCAGAAAATATTGCCTCTTTCGAAAGGGTAGTCCGAATTTTTGCAAAATTTGCCGGAATAAGTAGTTTAAGTACCCTGCCGTGTGTTGGTATAGACACAGATGAGCGAAGAAGAGATACACCCTGAAGGGTGCATGTGCGAGCCGTGCAAGACACACAGACACAACGACATGATGCGAGACTGCTACCCTGAGGAGCATCGACAGCAGCGTATCATCAAGGGACGTGACAGCACACCCAGCGACCTTGAGCGACGTATACCCGAGGGTATGACTGAAAGAGATGCACGTGCAGCAGGATATATCTGATTAAATAGCCGAATCGAGCGGCCTTTCCGATAATAACATATTCCTTAGGGCCATTATCAATAGCATCTCCACTTGTATCATCGTATCCAATATTTGTGTCTATTTTTCTATATTTAGGATATATATTATTTGGATATGATACGGATTCTTCATCATCTCTTCGAAGACAGATATTATCTAGTATTATATTTGTAACTGGTGTTGCAATTATTCATATTAATATAGAGACTATATTTTAATAATTGTAAATAAACAAGGGCTGTACGATAACTCATATAGTAAACTTTTAGTATAACCCTCTATTACTATATGATAGACACTGAGTGACTTGAAGAAGTTATTCAGTAGGACCTAAATATGAGATTCGTTGAAACTCTAACAAAATCTGTTGATGACCGACTAGCTGCAAGTACGAAAAAACATCTGCATCAGAAAGTTGCAAATAGTAAAAGACCAAAACACCGAGGATACCCTGATGAAACAGGATATGTCCCTTCGATTATTGTAGACCCTTCGCACAATTCACAATTTGATATGCATTCAAATATTTGTCGTGATAAAGACAGTGTAAAAACAACCGTGTACACGGCATTTCTTACATTCCCACATCTCCCAATCGCAAAACATGTTAAAAGTGGATTTTCTATGAAGAAACTCACCTCATACGCGTGTGTTGATTCTTATAGTGTATTATCCAAATCTACGGATGAAACAGAAGAAGTTCTACGTGAACGAGAACGTTTGCGTATGAACGCAATTAAGACTGGTCATGAATACAATCTTGATTCTGATAAAGTCCTCACATCCGATTCAGAGGAAAAGATTTTGATTAACGCATATCGAAAGGCTGATAAAAATACGACCGGTGAACCAAGCGTAAAAGATGTCAGTGAGGTTATTTCGTACAAGCGAAATAAATTTGACCGGTTTCTATCATTCTCGATGGATGATGTAACAGAGGAAATGTTGTCTGAACTTGTGACTACAAAAACGTGCGCACCAATTATCCCCGCAAATGATAATCAAAAGCAAGTTCTACTATATTGGATTGACAATCCTAATGCTTCACTAGCTGAAGTTATTGAGGAAACGGGAATCTCACGAGGGAAATTTGAAACATTCCGCCTAAATCTTCCCGATGTATCGTGTTATAGCCGGTCGTATATCGAATCCCTATCATTCGATACTGGTGAAATGGTTGCAACGCTTCGCCGTAATATGATTTCATCACCACATGATGTATACAATTGTTCTGAATGTGAAAAATGGGCATATTCAAAGATGGCTTTGGCTGGACATAAAAACCATTCTGAAGACCATGATGTAAATCATGTTACCCATAAAGAAGACCCAAACAAAAATACGGAATCTACCGAGAGTATTGATGATAATTGGGGTGGAGAAGTAATGGTAGATGATATGTTGAAACAGTTCGAATCTAGTGGGGAAGAAACTGTCGAAGAAGAAGTTACCACTGAAACAGATACGGAAGAAACTATCGAACCTGTACGAACATCAGAATACAAAGATATTGATAAAAATCTCGTTACGTACGAACAATATGATACAGAGGATATCGTTGACCTATCAGAATCACTTTGTGAATCGCGTATGTTCTCTATGAGCGTTATTTGTAACGCACTAGGGGAATCGGAAGGAGAAATCTTGAATCGAATTACAGCTAATCTAACAGAGTCTGAGAAAGAAAAAGTACTGGTTGAATTGAACAAGTAAAATTGTATAAACGACTAATTCATATAGTATAAAGAAAATTACTTTTCGTTTATTTGTACTCCTCCAAACCTGACACAGATAGTAGTTCTTTGTAATCTTTTTTTGTTAATCCTGCAGAACCTATTGACTCAATATCATGCGCGTCACTCCCCCCAGTCATAGTTAAATCGAATCGGTCTACAGCATCCTGAGCCAAACTAGGTGATTCTATAAGCATATCACCATAATCATAATTAACTTCGACACCGTCCAATTCTTTTGAAATTTGTAACGCAGCCTGAGGATTATCGTATCTAAATGGATGTGCAAGACTGATAAAGTGACATGATTCACGTAGTGCGCCTATACTTTCTTCAAATGATGGTATATCACGAGATTTGTATGCGACACAATCATTTCCAATTAATTCATCAAACGCCTCTCCATATGTATAATCTAACTCTGGAGCGTCTTCAATCGCCCGCGCAATATGCGGTCTACCTGTATTATCTGATATATTCATATCAAGACGGACACCTGTTTCATCTTCAATCAAATCAATGATTTTCTGACTTCTTTCAATTCGGTTTTGTCTAATATCTTTAAGTATATTATTTAATTCATTTGTTGGCTCTACACCATAACCTAACAAATCAACGCGTTCATCTAATGAGTCTGGTTTTACACGTAATTCAATACCGCTAATTACATCAACACCATTGATAACTTGTATTGGTTCTGAAAGTTTCGGGTGTGTTCTATCATGGTCTGTAATAGCAACAGCGCGGAGATTATTCTCCTGTGCAATTTCTGGTAGTTTATCTAATGTTACCGTTCCATCCGAATTCGGTGTATGCATGTGTAAATCTGCATATATTGAATTTTCATCCATGTTTAATTCTAAGAACTTGAAATATATAAAATATGCGATTTTGAAATAAATTCATAAGACTTATAACGGCATCTATTTTTGTATATACTATGTCTGAGAAAAAGAAAGATATGTCTGATTTATTTACAGAGATTACAGGAGAAACATCTGTTACGGAAAGTCAAGATGAGGCAAGTATGGGTACGCGTCTTAGAGATGATAAATCTGATGGTCGTTCTACGGCTACAACTATCTGCCCAAAATGCGGTCATGATAAAGCATACTATGAAATGAAACAGATTCGGTCTGCAGATGAATCAGAAACGCGATTTTTTGAGTGTGTAGACTGTAACTACAAATGGAGAGAAGACGACCACTAGATTATATAATAATATACTATTTATGATATGTGGAATAAATTTCGTAATATAATATGTTATTATATAATCTTTAATATTAATAAAAATAAATAATTATATAGTCATTAAGCTAAAAATAAAATATACCTATGATTAATGATAAAATCATGAATAGAATGAAAGACATTATTGATGATTTTGACGCCCGAACATTAAGAAAAAGTTATCCAAATGCCGAATATATTCGATTAGAAGATAATGAAATAATATTTGGTATAAAAAATAATAAAAATAAAGTAATTTGTTATATTTTCAAATGTGAAATGCCACCGGAAGAATGTCGTGAAGTAATTAATGATGCAATTGGTCGAAATAATCACGCACATAGAGGTTTTAAAAATCAAGCTAGAGGGATAGGATATAATACACAAAAGAAACAGGTTATTATTCAAGGATACGGTAAAGATAAATTTCAAACATTAAAATATAATTTTCAAAATTAATAATCTCTATAAACACCAATAATTTCTATTGCGTACTTTTTATGTGTTGGAGATACTGCTACTTGTAGTTCATCCATTAAACGATGACGTAATCGTTCTGAAGACTGAATAGTATGATTAAGATATGCGCGATATCGTCTTCGTTCAATATGTGATTCAGGACTATCTGAATCATCAACTAATGTAACGCTGGCAATAAGGTCTGAAGAAATAAGGTCTCTGATTAAGTCATCAAAATAATACTCAGACTCATGCTTCCACAAACTTTGTATTTGTTTTTGCATATATAATAAATATAGATACAGCATAAAAGACTTGTCGGTATCCTTTTTATATAATTTACATAGAAATTATTAAAGTTAAAATATTACACACATCTAGGAATATGATTCAACAGCTATAAAATAGAATTATGTTAAAAACTGAATATTTAATTAAATATTATAAACGTTTTCAATAATTCCTATCGCTTCGTTTTCTGTATAATCATCTCGCTCCCCTGTACGAACTTCGCGTTTAATATCCATTGCCTTTTCAATCGTGACATCCTCCCCGGCGTGAACGCCGGGGCTTCCCGTACCGCAGGTAGGATATTTGCTGGTCTACGACACGGCGGGATTCTCTCCTTGTGAAAAGATAGGTGGAGACCAAAACAAATCAGAGCTATTTTCATCTGGTTCTTCAACAGATATATCTTCTTGTTTATCTTGAACGTCTCGTAAGCGTTCCTGTAATGTGTATTCCACATCCATTACAAAA
>Ga0136569_100363_pt1 | contig 10954 bp, 10 predicted proteins | sample AntDeeMetageno50_FD_101382 | JGI IMG/M metagenome (GOLD analysis project Ga0136569, IMG submission 101382) | Saline lake microbial communities from Deep lake, Antarctica - Metagenome #50 | ecosystem: Environmental > Aquatic > Non-marine Saline and Alkaline > Saline | place: Antarctica: Deep lake...
CATGCCCAATTGTGGGCACACAGCCACTAACATAACCGTCTTGCACAAATAGTTTCCGTCGACCCCCAATCACCCCAGTTCTCCCCGGGGGTCGACAGCATGGTAATCCCTTGAGACCGTATCGGTCGAGCGACCAGTAGAGGAAAACAAAAATAGAGTGGATACAATCTCTGGGACATCGGATTGGGTACTAGCTTCAACCGGTTGGAAGGCCACTGAAAAACGTCTGCCCTATGCAGTAATCGGGTAGGCAATGAATCACCTTCACAGAAATCCCACTTTTACTCGCCTATACTTCCGAAACTATATATTGGTGGGAAATGGTTAATCCCTCAGCGGAAACTACAGAATGACTACACAACGACCGTACGATCGTATCGATTTCCGGGGTCTCGAATGCGGTTACTGATACGACTTCGAGCACGGCGAGATACTGCCTACGACAACCAGTACCACGACAAACTCCGTGGACGAATTTGGCGGGCCCTTCAGGAGACAGAGTATGAGCAGTACCACGACCAGAATCGACCGGTCGGCTTCTCATACTCCAACCCGTTTCCCCCAGGAGATATGCAGGAGGGAGATGAGCGGACACTGCTAATCGCCGCACCTCAGGAACCACTCCTCGCAGCCATCGCGGAGGACCTTACTGACGACCGAGAGTTAAATGTCGGTGAGATGCCGTTATACGTCGATGAGGTGAAATCGCTCTCCCCTGACGTCGGAGAGCCCGGGACCACTGGGACTATTGAATCCGGGACCGGTGTGCTGGTCCGAATCCCACCCTGGCGGGCCGACGACTACGGTCTCGAGAATCCTGGAGAGCAGGCAATATACTGGCGGCCGGAGCATTCGATGGAGCCGTTCGTCACCCAAATCGAGAACAACCTTGACAAGAAACACGAGCTGTTCTGTCCGGAGTATCTTCCCGGCCCCAGTGAGGCTGATCACGAGCTGTTCGACTCCTACGAACTCATCAAGACGTTCGCGGTCCCCCTCACGGTCTCGCAGGGCCAGGAAATGACGTACGTTCTGAGTAAGTGGCGACTCGGCTATCAAGTCCGAAGCGACGACCACCGACGACACCTCAATCTGGCACTCGACACCGGCATCGGAGAACGGAACGCGCTGGGGCTGGGCTTCCTGAACATTACGGAGGGGTCGAATGGATACTGAAGCACTCCAGGAGATGGACTCAGATCGGGTCGAGGCTCGCCTTCCTGACCGGGCGATAACGTCTGTTCGGGATATCCAAGCGCTTTACGGCAATCTCTACACGCTCGGGCGGGGGCTGACGGGCGCGTACGGCCCATACCTCTCTCCAGACGCCGCCGGCGAACTCATCGGGGAGGATCGACTCGTCGTTTCAAAAGTCATTCTCGAGGAGGGGACCGCCCGCCTCGCCGACGAACCCCTCGTCGTGGTTCCCTACACGTCGGAGCTGGACAGCCCCACCAACGACGGGATGGTCACGGACGTTCCCCACGTCGCGCACGCTAAGTACGAATCCGCGCGTGGCGTCGACCACAGCATCACCCACATCTCCGGTCAGACGAACGAACCGGAGAAACACGCCGACCACGCCATGGAACGTTTCACCCGCTGGCCGGCTGAGGACGCCGTCGAGGACGAACGGGCCGAACACGAGGACGGCTGGCTGCTCTCGGCGCTCGAGAGGCTTGGGAAAGACGAAGCGGCGATGGACCGGCTCGCGGAGACGGCCGCGGCCAGAACCATCGAGGGGCAGTTCCTTCACACCGTGGCCATTCAGTTCTCCGACGACGAACCGACGACGACCGATCGGTTCGCCCCCGAGGCCGACTGGCACCTCCCTGGCGAAATTGAGGTGCTACAAGAGGCGATGGTGCGGCGGAAAACCACGAAGTTCCACACGAAAAACGACGCCGATGGCGCCAGGGGCTGTGGCGTCTGTTTCGTCAACGGTGACGAACAAGAGGTGTACGGCGTCGTCGACGATCCGCTGAAGTGGTACCTCTCGAAGCAGCGCGAGCGCTTCCCTAGACTCGATCCGGACCAAGCCTGGCGAACCCAGGGACTCGGCCGGGAGGCCGCTATCGCCGCCCAGAACGCGACGACGTTCTTGGACGCCTGCGCGGAGACGGCACCTGGTGTTTCGGTGTTCTATTTCCCGTACTTCGAGGGGGTCCCAAACGCGGCCGACGCGCGAACCCTCTACAAGGAACTCGCCCAACGGGTCAATAACGATCAGGAGCGGAGCCCCGCGACCCAACTCTACTTGGCGCGGGAGGAGGACGGCTGGAGCTCCTTCGAGGACCTCCGGTTCGTCTTCATGGTGGTCCACAAGTATCAGAAGGACCGGTGGCGGCTGCTCTCGTTCGAACCAGACGCCACGATCCAGTTCGGCGTCCGGCTCGCACAGGCACACCACGAGATGGTGAACGGACCTGCGTTTCGATCTGACGGTCCGCTCCCCCAGCGCGATGGGTTCGACCTGCTCGACAGCGGGCGAAGCGTCGACCAGTTCGTTGACTCGGTGACGCGGGTGAACTACTTTACACAGACGTGTGCGCCGCCTGATACCGACGACGACCCGAGCAGCGACGACTTCCGGTTCCGTGCAGCCGCGAACGTCGTCGGCGGTACCCCCGTCGACGTTGAAGAACTTCTCGCGGGATACGTCGAACAGCTCACGGCGCGGTTCGACCCTGACGACGAATACCCATTCCCGACCGCGACAATCGCGATGCAGCACGCACAACTCTCCGCACTGGCTAACGCCGGCCTCTTGTTTGCGGACGAATCGACAGATTTCACGGCAACTACAGAGATGACAGACACACCGACCGACGGAGAGGAACAGAGCCGCACGGAGCGGCTATCGAATTTTATCGAGAGCCACCACGCGCTCGCGGACGGCGAACGACGGGGCGTGTTCGCGCTGGGGGCACTGGTCGGCCGGATCAGCCGGTACCAGCGCAGAGAGGGCCGAAGCATGACCGCGGTTACCCGTCACCCGATCGACAAGGTAACCAAACACAGCGTCACGGATGTCGCGACCAACGTCGTCGACGCCAACGTCGTCTACTCTAGCGAGGAGGGGTACAGCGGGACGATGTACGCGGAGTTGATGGACGAGGTCGTCGACGGGCTGTTACACGAGGAGCCCGACAGTTGGGGGCTCTCGACAAGCGACCTGCGCTATCACTATGCAATGGGTATCGCCTACGGAATGAACGACCGGACCACTACCGACTACAACGATGAGTAATGACTCCACCGACACCGTCTCGAACCGCTCGGAAATCGTCTTCCTTTACGACGCCGTCGACGCCAACCCCAACGGCAACCCGCTCAGCGGCGCCAATCGCCCGCGGAAAGACCCCATAACGGACCAGGCAATCGTCACCGACGTGCGCCTGAAGCGGTATCTCCGCGACCAGCTGGAGGCCGACGGCCATGGCGTCTACATCACGAGCAAGCGCGACGAGTACGCCAAGACCCGAGAAGAGCTCCTGAAAGACTCTCTCGGCGTCACCGACCCCGAGGATATCGGGGAGAACGCCTTTGAAGGCTTCCTCGAAAATGCCGCCGACACCCGGTACTTCGGCGCCACGTTCAGTATCGACACGTCCGACGACGACATCATTGAGGCTGTCCAGGACCAGCTCCCTGACCATCTCACCGGCCCGGTCCAGTTTTCGCCCGGGAAGAGTCTCCACCCGACCGTCGAGAACGAGGAGTACAATAGCCTGACGAGCGTCATTGGGACGGCAGAAGGCAAAGAGCAGGGCGGGTTCGACCTTGACGACCACCGACTGAAGTACGCCCTTATCGGATTCCACGGGCTGGTGGACGAACACGGTGCCGAGGACACCTCACTCACTGAGGAGGACGTTGCTCGACTGGACACGCTCTGCTGGCGCGCGATAAAGAACCAGACCGTCACCCGGAGCAAGATCGGCCAGGAGCCCCGTCTCTACCTCCGCGCTGAGTACACCGAGGACCGATTCCACATCGGCGGCCTCACCCATGATCTCGACACTGTTGAGGACGATGAAGCTGCACGGGCCTATCGCAACGTCAGGGACGTCACGCTCGACGCGACGGCGCTGCTTGATCGATTGGCCGACCACGCCTCAGCAATCGACACCGTCCATGTCGCTGTCGACGACGTAATCCCGATCCAGGCCGATGGTGAGCCGGTTTCCTTCGCCGACGCTCTTCAGGACCGCCTCGGTGAGGGTCAGGTGCATGAAATCGACGTCTACGACGACTACGAGGCGACGCTCCCGTAGATGGAGCCCGAACTCGAAGACCGAGACGGGCCGGGATCCCGATCGGGGCAGTGTCTCTCGCTCACGGTCTCCGGGCCGTGGGGGCATTTCCGACGGGTCGACGGGAATACGATCAAGGCTACCTACCGTCTACCCCCTAGAACGACGGTAGCTGGCCTGCTCGCTGCCATCGCGGGCTACGAGCGCGACGGCTACTATGACGTGTTTGACCGTGCGCGGTCGGGAATCGCAATTCAGCCTGTCGAACGCGGTGCCACACCCGATGACGGCCGGACGGCAGCAGTACCGCGGACGATGAACCTTCCCGAGAACAGCCTCACGACCTCCGGAAAGGGGATGAAGGCTGTCAACTCCCAGGGGAAAGTGAGCATCCGGTACCCCGACCCGACGACCGACCGCCAGCGCTCGAACTACGAGGTGCTCGTCGACCCAGCCTATCGCCTCGATATCTGGCTGGCCGACGACGACGCCTACGGCCGCCTCCGTGACCGGCTCTCGACCGGTCGCTCCGAGTACGTCCCGTCGCTCGGGCTCTCGGAGTTCCTCGCCTCGGTTTCGTACCACGGCGAGTTTACTCCCGAACCCGTTGAAACGGACGGACACAGTAGTGTCGAAAGCGCGCTTCCCGAGCCCGACGGCCTCGTGCCCGACCCCGATCACCCGTACGGCGCCGAACGCTCGCCCGGCGACATGAGGCAGACGAACACGACCGGGGAGTTCACTGGCAGGAAGACGACCGAGTTTCTCCGGTGGGCCTACAGTAAATGCGGCCAGCCGCTGACGACGACGCGCGAGGATGTCGTGCGCGTCGACGGCCGCCGGGTGGTGTTCTCGTGAGCGGGGGGCACGTAGGACTGAACGCAGAGAAACCCTCGTTTCCTGACCTGCTCTCACATCCCGGGGACGACGGTCGAGAGCCGATGCGGCTGGAAGCGCATCTACTTGGCGTCGCCGACCGAGCGGCGGACGCTGCGCCGGGCCACGAGGACGCAACGTCCATCGCCCGCATTTGCGGGCTCTGTCACGATGTCGGGAAGGCGACCCCATGGTTCCAGGCGAAGATCGGGAACGGCGACGACGACGTCGGGCCGACCCATCACTCCCGCCTCGGCTCACTGCTCACTTACCATGTCCTTCGTGAACGGGAGTATCCGGTTCGGAAACGGTGTGCGGCTGCCGTCGCGGTCGCGAAACACCACGGCTCCGTCCCGGATATCGAGCGGTTCGTGATGGACCGACTCCACAACCAGTCTCCTTGGCGAACCAAGACAACCGACACCGATCTCCGCTTGGCGTCGACTGATGGGAGTGCGCGGAACGCACACGCCGCACAGCAGGCGATGGCCATCGATGAGCATGCCCCAGATTTCGCGCGTGCGTGCATGGTAGAACTCTTTCCGGACCGAACGCCGGACGCTGCGTGGACCTGGTTTCTCGACCAACTAACTGCCAGCGTAAACCCTGGCCGACCAGATGGAACAGACTCCCTGCTGGGTGCGCTCCACGAAGATCTGACACGCATGTCAGGACGGCGGCCGGCATTCGACTCGTCACTCCGTGGGGACGGCGCCCTCTACACGGACCTTCTGCAGCTGTACGGGACTCTCACCTTTGCGGACAAAACCCACGCCGCGGGTATCGACTGCGGCGGCCGTCTGGAGGCTGCCCCACTCAAATCGGAGGCGGTTCGGTCGCATCTCGAAGAACTCGCTGCGGAATCTGACGCGAGTGGACTGGCTGCTGACCTGAACGGGCTTCGAGCTGAGATCCAGGGCCACCTCGACGGGGTGACGGATGGCGAAGACCCCGTCAAGGCATTCCTTGAGTCGCCTGGTCGAATCGCCAGCCTCAGCCTCCCGACCGGCTACGGAAAGACGCTTGCTGGGCTCCTAACTGCAAGCCGAATCCGGGAGGCCACGGGCGGCGAACGAATCATCTACGCGCTGCCGTTCACATCGATTATCGACCAAGCCGCCGAAGTGATCGGGGACGTCGTCAGGCCGGATGCGGACCAGCCGTCATTGGGTCGTGAACTGACCGTACATCACCACCTTGCGGAGTCACTAACGCTTCCTGCTGCCGAGGAAGACGAGGACAATGAGGAGACTGATGAAGACGCAGGCCGGGCGACAATGCTGGCAGAAAGCTGGCGAGCGGGCGTGACACTTAGCACGTTCGTCCAACTGTTCGAGAGCACTGCCGGCCCATCGAACGCTCAGAGCATGAAACTGCCCGCACTAGAGGATAGTGTCGTCATCATTGACGAACCTCAAGCGCTCCCGCTCGGCTGGTGGCCGCTCGTTGAACGGCTGCTCGAGGCGCTCACCACCGAATACGACGCGACGGTGCTGTTGATGACGGCGACTCAGCCGCGGATCGTCAGCAACGACGCGACCGATGTGCTCGTTGATGCCGAGACGCTCTCTCGGCTTGAACGGCGCTGCTTCGATCGGATGCCCGAACGGGTCTCCTTTCGGTTCGACCAGACAGCCCTTACCGAGAGCAGCGACGAGTCTGCTCTCCTCGGCCATGCAGAGGCAGCCGAACGAGTCGTCGACGATGCGACCGCCGAAGGCCAGTCGGTGCTGGCAGTTTGCAACACGATCGACAGCGTCAACGAGCTCTACAATGAGGTCGTTTCCGCGTGTGATCGTTGTGGAGGGTATATCGACGTCCCAGCACGGTACGACGATGCGCTGGCCGAACCTGGTGGCGACACACTGAGCGCAACCGACCCGGAGGAGGCCGCAGTCACCGCGTTCGCCGAGTCCGTCGTCGCCGACGCCGACAGTGAGACGCCGGCGGTTCTGTCACTCTCGACGCGCATCCGGCCACGCGATCGGGGGACCCTTTTCGCTGTCGCGAGACAGCTCATCGAAGCGGACATTCCCTTCATCCTCACCTCGACCCAGCTCGTCGAAGCCGGCGTCGACGTGAGTTTCGGGCGTGTGTTTCGAGATTTCGCGCCGCTCGATAGTATCGTTCAGGTTGCCGGCCGCTGCAACCGATCCTACGAGTTCGCTCCCGAGCCCGGTCGAGTGACCGTCTGGCAACTCGGCCCACCAAGCGGGAAGTCGGCAGCGCCGAGTGAGGCGGTGTATGCTCGGCGCCGGAAGGAGGGCGACCTTGACCTGCTCCAGCCGACGCGTGCTGCCCTCGACGAAGCAGACGTTGCTCCGGGGATGTGGCTCCCGGAAGCGCAGGTGAGCGAGGCGTCAATCGAGCGCTACCAGCGCCGTGTCGGAGAGGCAGTGAGGACCGTCGCTAGCGACAACAGCCTGCGGACGGCGTATCAGGACGGCGACGGTGTGACCCTCAGACAAGCCTCGATCATTGATTCGCGCTTCTCTTTCGAGGTATACGTCCCGCGGACTGCAACGGAGGTGGAGCAAGTCGAAGCGCTCTCCGTGGCGATCGCGGGTCGTTCGTTCGACGAGGCGCGGCAACTCCGCGATGACCTTGCGGGTATCAGGGTCTCCGTCCCGGTCTACAGTCCCGAGTCCGACACCGCCCGCGAATTACTGAATCTCCCCGCACTCGTTGACGATGAACTGCTTCGAGACACGACCGAGCGGGTGTGGCGGCCGGGCAGTGGCCGCTTCGAGCGATACTTCGACCCTGCCACTGGGTTTGCTGTCCCCGAACAGAACGTGGAGGCGCGATTCCTGTGACCGACCCGGTCGAACGGTTGGTGGCAACCGCACGGGGCGAGCCGGTCGTCGAGCCGTTCCGCGTGACCGGCGTGATGATGCAGTACTACCACGTCTGTGAGCGGGAACTCTGGTTCGAAGCTAACGACATCGAGATTGACCGAGGGAATCACAATATCGCCCGTGGGACGCGCGTCGACGAGTCCGCCTACGGCGGCCGCGGTGAGGAGAACCTGCGACTCGGGATGATCTCGATTGACCTGTTGGAGGATGGGCGGGTCGTCGAGGTGAAACCCTCATCTGCGCTCCTCGAACCGGCACGGATGCAGTTGAGCTACTACCTCTGGTATCTCGACCGTGTCGCCGGTGTCGAACGTGATGGTGTGCTCGCACACCCGACCGAGCGCCAGCGGGAGTCCGTCGAACTCACAGCGAACCGCCGCGCGAAAGTCGAGGCAGCCATCCGCGGAATTCACGACGTCGTCTCCCGAGAATCGCCGCCCGAAGCGACGGAGAAGCCAGTGTGTGAGAGCTGTGCGTTCCACGATTTCTGTTGGTGTTGCTAATGGACCAGAACTTCCACGTGTTCTCCGACGGCACGCTCGAACGGTACGAGGATAGCCTTCGCGTACGAACTGCCGAAGGCGAATCGAAATACATCCAGGTCGAGAACGCTGAGGCGGTGTTCCTTCACGGCCAGATTGAGTACAACACACGGTTGCTGTCTTTTCTCAATGACCACGGGATCGCAGCCCACGTCTTCGGCTGGAACGACTACTACGCCGGCTCACTGATGCCGAGTCGGGGACAGACCTCCGGAAAGACGCTCGTCGAACAGGTCCGTGCGTACGACGAACCGTCCCACCGGCAACGACTCGCAGCGGCGTTCGTTCGCGGAAGCATCCATAATATGCGCACGAATGTCACCTACTACGACGGGCGAGGCCGGGAGCTGACCGAGGTGCTCGACACGCTTGATGGCGCGCGCTCCCGCGTCGATTCCTCACTCGCCGTCGACGAACTGATGGGCGTGGAGGCGACCGCACGGAAAGCGTATTACCGTGCGTTCCGGGCCATTCTGCCGGAGGCCTGGGAGTTCGGCTCTCGGGAATACAACCCCCCACCGAATGAGGTGAATAGCCTGATCTCGTACGGAAACTCGCTGGTCTACGCAAACTGCGTCTCGGCCATCCGAGCGACTGCGCTCGATCCGGCCGTGAGCTTTCTCCACGAACCCGGGGAGCGACGGTACTCGCTCTCGCTTGACATCGCCGACCTGTTCAAGCCGGTGTTAGCGGACCGGGTCCTGTTCCGCCTAATAAACCGGGGACAGCTCTCTTCGGACGATTTCCGCGAGGAGGTGGGCTCGGTCCTCCTGTCCGAGAGCGGCCGCAAAACCTACACGAAAGCGTTCGAAGAGACGCTCGAACGGACGGTTGACCACCCGAATCTGAACCGGAAGGTGAGCTACCAACACCTCCTCCGACTTGAGGCGTACAAGCTGAAGAAACACCTGCTGACGGGGGAAGTATACGAACCGTTCGAGAGGTGGTGGTAGTGTACGTTGTCCTGGTGTACGACATGGAGGCCGACCGCACGCACCTGATGCTGAAGCTCTGCAGGCGCTACCTGATTCATGTCCAGAACTCAGTACTTGAAGGCGAAATTACTGCAGGCAATCTCGAGACACTCCGGGGGGAGATCGACGATCTACTCCAACCGGGGGAGTCAGTAATTCTTTACGAGCTTTCTTCGGACACGCTACTAGACCGGACTGTGTATGGTGAAGACCCTACCGAGGACGCGCATTTCTTGTAGCTGATGTCGACCCCCGGGGGTACTGGGGTGATTGCGGGTCGACGGAAACTATTTGTGCAAGACGGCTATATTAGTGGCTGTGTGCCCACAATCGGGCACGGTTTCAGACGCACCCTTGTGGGGTTGAAGTTCGTGTGGTATCGGGCGGAAGGACGGGAGATCACGGGTTTCAGACGCACCCTTGTGGGGTTGAAGTCTCCTTGTGGGGATCGGGACGTTCGACTTGTTCGGGTTTCAGACGCACCCTTGTGGGGTTGAAGTTTTGAGACGACAGTCTCGCCAGTGTTACTTATAGGGTTTCAGACGCACCCTTGTGGGGTTGAAGTGAGGTCAGCCGAGGCGTCGTGGGACCACGTGCCGTCGTTTCAGACGCACCCTTGTGGGGTTGAAGTTCGGCTATCCATGACTAACCCGGCAGACCCTACAAGTTTCAGACGCACCCTTGTGGGGTTGAAGTTGCCTATCTGGCTACGGTTCAGTCGAATCTACTCAAGTTTCAGACGCACCCTTGTGGGGTTGAAGTTTGTCTGTGTTGACCGACGAGAGCACCAGCGTCTCGCGTTTCAGACGCACCCTTGTGGGGTTGAAGTGAGTTTACGGCCTACGGCTCGGTCGGTGCCGACCAGTTTCAGACGCACCCTTGTGGGGTTGAAGTGGGATGTGCCTACCGGACACCGACGTAGACGACGGGTTTCAGACGCACCCTTGTGGGGTTGAAGTCGAAGCGACCGACGTCGAAGCCGTCGAGGGCGACCTGTTTCAGACGCACCCTTGTGGGGTTGAAGTCAACCCGTCCTTGACGCCCATCTCCGCAACTGCGGTTTCAGACGCACCCTTGTGGGGTTGAAGTTTCGCTCCTCTCGCCTCCGTACACAGTCTCCGACGGTTTCAGACGCACCCTTGTGGGGTTGAAGTTTCGAAAACTGGCATCCAGAGGATGACACACCAGGTTTCAGACGCACCCTTGTGGGGTTGAAGTTGCGAACCCTCCCGACGCTCCACCTACCGATCACGGTTTCAGACGCACCCTTGTGGGGTTGAAGTACCCGACCGGCGGCTCTGCCGCCGCACCCGGCCATGTTTCAGACGCACCCTTGTGGGGTTGAAGTGTCATCCTCATTCTCTTTCAGGAGGTTCGTGACGTGTTTCAGACGCACCCTTGTGGGGTTGAAGTGACTGAACAGGAGGACGCGGACCGCGGACGAGATC
>Ga0136569_100366_pt1 | contig 10900 bp, 14 predicted proteins | sample AntDeeMetageno50_FD_101382 | JGI IMG/M metagenome (GOLD analysis project Ga0136569, IMG submission 101382) | Saline lake microbial communities from Deep lake, Antarctica - Metagenome #50 | ecosystem: Environmental > Aquatic > Non-marine Saline and Alkaline > Saline | place: Antarctica: Deep lake...
AGATGCAGGAGCAAATCGAGTCGGGGGAGCTGTCCGTCGACGACATCGAGAGGGCGGTCGCCGGCGAGGGCGTCGACCCCGACGAGGACCTGGAGGGCGACGACGCACCGGACGAAGGCGACGCCGTGGAGTCCGTACGCGACATTAACCCGCGAGACGCCGCAAATCGGGCGCACGACGAGCTGGTTGAAGACGGCATGGCCAGCCTCGACTCGTACAGCGGGGACAACGCGGTTGAGGACGCCATCCTTGACGCGTCCGGCCTGGACGACGTCACTGACCTCGGCGACGACATGGACTCCGAGGGGCGGCTCATCCTCGAGGACGTCAAGGACGCCGTACGCGACGAGGTTCGGCAAATATCGGACCAGGTCGACTCCGGCGTGGCAGAGAAGGCCGACCTCGAGGAGAAGCTCAACAAGACCATTGACGATGCGCTCGAGGGGATCCCGGACTCGCTCGACGATTGACCGCGCTTTCGCGGGAATCGCGGACTGATCTTATCATGACACAATACAACGACAACGACGTCGGCCGCAAGTCCACCGGCGCGAGCGCGATCGCCGAGAAGTCGGCTCGCGGCATGTTCGGGCCCATCAGCGGGCCCGGCGGCCGGACCCTCGATCCCGGGTCGGTTCGGTACAAGGAGGGCAAGCGCGAGAAGCAGCTCGTCGACATGGACGAGCTGCCGGTGGAGTACAAGGAGGCCGTCGAGGCCGACCACTTCATCATCTACGGCAAGGCGTCCGTTGAGCAGTACGACGAGGACGGGCAGCGCGTCGACATTGAGGCTCTGGACTCCTCGCTCGAGCAGCTCTTCCGGTCGGGCAACATCAGCCGGCGGCACAAGGACGTACGAGTCGGCGAGCCGCTGCCCGAGTGGGAGCTCGAGGAGGACAAGGACGTCTTCATCGACGGGGAGACGTTCGCGTTCGAGGCGGGCGACACGCTCGCCACCGGCGCGAACCCGGGTGTCGTGTCGGAGCGGCGCGACGGCGAACCCGACGACGACGAGTTCTGGATCGTCGCCGACCTCTGGGACGACACCGAGATCGGCAAGGACACCCGCCTGAGGTGCCTGAGCGGGGACCTCAACGGGTTCAGCGTGACGATCTACGCGAAGAAGACCGAGCGCACGCCCGAGGGCGAGGACGTGACGGACCTGGACTGGCACGCGGTCACGATCGGCTCGGACGAGGCGATCAAGAACAAGGACAGCCGGTTCGGGCTCGCCGACTACAAGGCGGTGTTTGGCATTACTGATGACAGCGCGACTGGCGATCGCGTGAAGCCCGCGGGGGCGAGGGCCGACAGCCCAGACGGAGGCAGAACAATGTTTGAAGGACTACTCAACAAGGCCGGCGACGAGGCCGGCTTCAACGGCGAACTACTCGCGGCCGCTAGCGCGGCCACCGAGAAGGCACAGACGAGCGGCGTCGACCTGAAGCAAGCGGCCGAGGAGACGGCCTCGGACGCGAGCTTCAAGGCGGACGACGTGATGAACACAATTAGCGTCCTGCAAGCGGACACCAAGGCCTCCGGCGACGACCTCGAGGAGATCCTCGTGGGCGTCGAGAACGGGGACCTGTCGGCCGACGAGGCCGTGCAGATGGTGCAGCAGGCGGACGCGGGGGACGACGCCGACGTCGACCCCGAGAAGCCGGTGGAGATGGCAGACACAATGACAAAAGGCGAAGACGAAGACGAAGACTACGACGAGGAAGAGGCACCGGAAGAAGAGAAAGAGGGCGACGACGAGGAGGAGCTCGAGGAGAAGCTCTCGCAGATGCTCGACGACAAGGGCGTCGTCACCGAGGACGAGCTCGACGAGAAGCTCGAGGCGCAGGGAGACCGGCTGGTCGACACCGTGGCGTCGAAGCTCGACGAGGCGGTCCCGACACCGGACGCCATCGCGGAGAAGATGGAGACCGGCTCGACCGGGTCCCCGCAGGCGGGCTCGGGGAGCAACGAGCGCGACTACAGGGCGGAGATGCGAGCGGCCTACGATGGAGGTGACGGCGAATGAGCGCACAGGGCGCCGTTCCGCCGCAGCTCCAGGGCCGCGTCGCCGGCGGCTTCGACTGGCTGTCCTCGATGGACGGCCTCTACGGCAAGTCCGACTCGCTCTGGGAGAAGGCCCAGTTCTCGAGCGGCGACGCGGGGCGCAACCAGCGCGTCTTCGGCGAAGTGATGTGGCAGCAGGCGAACACCAACACGCCGTTCTTCGGCATGATGCCGAAGATGCCCGCCGAGTCGGCGCCGAGCAACATCGCCGACCCGCGGCCGATGACCTACCGAGCGGTCTTCAACCCGCCGACCTTCTCCGCGGTGGACGAGGGCGGGGCGTGGGACACGCCGGTCGACTTCGACACCCGTGAGGTCGAGCTCGACCCTCGGCACTCCACCATGCGCTTCGAGGGCACGGTCCTGCAGCAGGTCCTCGCGGACATCCAGGACGGGGTCCCGTTCGACAACATCACGCAGATCGGCGAGGAGTACTTCCAGCGCTCGCTGGAGGCCGACGGGATTGCCCGGGCGGTCGAGTCGTCGACCGACGCCGGCACCCAGTACGCCGACAGTGACAAGATCACGAGCATCGACCGCGTCGTCGCCTCGGAGGACGAGGAGGCGAACGCGACCGACGTCAACGGCACCGCCTTCAACGACGGCGACCTCGACGTCTACAACATCGACCGGTCCGCGACCGGCGCAGACGCCTCGAACGAGGCCAACTGGGCCGACGCCGTCGTCAACCACAACAGCGGCACCGACCGCCAGCTGACGAAGGACGCCCTGAACGAGACGATCGAGTCCCTCGAGCAGAACGGGACCAACCGGGGCAACCTCACGATCTTCACCGGCTACGACACGGCCCGGGTCATCTCCGAGCTCACCGAGAGCCAGTTCCGCGCCGACGCGATGGACCAGCTCATGTCGCAGACGGTCAACCGCGGCACCGACTCGGGCACTGAGACCCGCCGCGGTCACTCCTGGGGCACCCAGCTCTCCACCTACGAGGGCATCCCGATCGTCCCCGGCCCGAACGTGCCGTCGGACGGTCTCTCGCGCGTCTACATGCTCGACATGACGACGCAGCAGGACCCGGTCACCGGGCAGAACATCCCGAAGCTCGGCGTCGAGACGTACATCCCAATGACAGTCGAGACCGCGGGCCTCGGCCAGTCGACCAACACTCTCGCCCTCGACAACCTCGTGGAGCAGCAGGGCCTCCTGACGACGCACCAGATCCGCTGCAACCGATTCAACCACCAGGGCAAGCTCCGGGACCTCAAGGAGTAGTCCGATGGTTGTTAAAGCATCACAGCGGCACTTCGAAGACGAGGAGGAGCACGACGAGGAGGTCGTGCTGGTCGCCGTCACCTACGTCGGCGACCACCAGCTGTACACGGACAACGCCGTCCGGACGCAGGGCTACTGGCCCTCGTACGGCGGCTTCACCCGCGGCGTGACGGAGGTCGCCTTCGTCCCCGACCGCGGGCTCGGCTACTACGAGAACCGGGCGGACTTCGACGTGGAGTACTCAAAGGAGGCGATCGCGGGGGCGCTCCTCGACCGGAACTACCTCGCGCCGGACATCTTCAAGTCCGGAGCGGGCGGCGGGGAGGTCAAGAGGCGCGTCCTCGACCGGCTCGGCATCGAGTCGCTCCAGACCACGACCGACGGCATCCGCGAGCAGCTCAAGGACGTCGCCGGGCTGGACGACAGCGACATCCAGGACGACGAGACCACGCTCGCCTCGAAGCTGGCGCACCCCGACGACGGGTACTCGAGGTCCCAGCTGAAGGCGGCGGCAGAGACCCTGCGCGAGGACGCCGACGACATCACCCTCAGCTCGAGCAAGAACGAGTTCGCCGAGTGGCTCGCCGGCCACGCGGAGATGAACCAGGCGGAACTCCGCGAGGTCATCACGGGGGGCGGTGACTGATGGGCGAGAAGAACCTCGGCGTGTACAACGTCGAGTTCATCACGATCGACATCGACTCCCTCTCCGGCACGGGCGCAGAGCCGTTCCCGGACGCCGAGACCGGCATCCAGAACAAGGAGGGCGCCGTCGTGGTCGGCCAGGAGGACGGCTCCTACAAGGTCGACTACGACCACCTCAACGACGAGCTGTCCGTCGTGGACGTCGCAGACGGCACGGACGCCGCGGCTGGCACCGACGTCGGCGAGGTCCGGATCCGCGTCGAGGGGCGGAGGTAGCTAGTTCATGGTGGACGCCGTGGACGTCGTCGAGTGCAAGAACGCAGCGAACACCACCGGGTCGGTGCCGCTCGACGGGATCCACCCGTCCATACAGGCGGCCATCGACGCATGGCTCACCGACGCCGGCACGCCCTCGAGCTTCGACCGGTCGTACCCGGTGACGCTCGGGCCCAACCGGAAGGCAGTGGTAATCGAGTACACGACGGCCTGAACCTGACACAATATGAGGCTATACTACGCGCACCCGGTCGACGTCCTGCGGAAGTTCAACCCGCAGATGAACAAGGCGACGCTGGACAGCCGCGACTTCATCGGGGAGTCGGACCTCGAGAAAGTCACGGCGCGCATCGAGGGCGTCGAGGCCGAGTTCGAGTCGTCGACCGGCCGGCCCCTCAGGCTGGCGCGCGTAGGCGAGGAGTCCAGGGTCGAGACATACGAGACGCTGTCGGCCGACCTGCGGCGGAACCAGCACGGCGTCAAGAGCTGGCTGTACAACCGCAATGTCGCCCCGCTCGACCCCGAGAAGGGCGACAGGCTCCTGGTCCGCAGGGGCCGCGACAACTGGCGCGACATCACCGGCGACACCGATCGGTACGAGCTCAACAGCAAGAAGGGCTACGTCAGGATATACACGCGCTACGGCACCTCGCACGTCCGCCCGTCGCTCCACGACGAATACGCGAAGATCACGTACAGGTACGGGGCGCTCGGCGGCGGGCGCCGGAACGACGCGGGCGAGACGACCCTGTCCGCCGCAGCGCCCCAGGGCGAGACCACCCTTTCGGTCGACGACGAGACCATGCTGCCGCGCCGCGGTGTCGTCAAGGTCGACGACGAGTACGTCAACGTGGTGTCCCGGGGCGACGGGACGATAGACGTCGCCAGGAGCACGAGGGGCACGACCGAGAAGGCACACGACGCGGGCGACGTCGTGCACTACTGCCCGGTCGACGTCCGCGAGGCGGTCGCGGCCAAGGCCGCCATCGAGCTGCAGTCTTACGCCGACTGGCTCAACGAGCTGGTGGACGGCGACGGCATGAGGATCAAGGACAAGCTCGAGGAGTGGAACAAGGACTGGGACAAGGTCCTGCAACAGTACGCGGAGGTGCGGTCTTTCTGATGCCCGGGTTCAATACCGCGGAGATCCGCGTGCGGGCCGAGGAGGTCGCGGGCGAGGAGGCGGAGATGATCGCGCGGGAGTGGTTCAGCGCGGCCAATAAGGCCCTCATTGACGGGGGCGACGAGTACGGGTACGAGACGTTCGGCGTGGCCCAGAGCGGCATGCCGCCCGAGAGGGACGGCGACGACTGGGTGTTCGGGTTCTCGCACCACGCGGCCCAGTTCCTCAACGACGGCACCGAGCCGCACGTGATCAGGGCCAAGGAGGCCGACTTCCTCGCCTTCGAGTGGCCGGACGCCCCGGCGGAGGTGCAGGAGATGTTCGAGGCCACGTTCCCCCTGGTCTTCTTCAAGGAGATAGACCACCCGGGCACCGAGGCGCTCCGATACATGGAGCGGTCGCGCGACGAGGTGGCCGGCGGATGAGCCGGCTCGCGAGGGCGGTCGCCAGCGTGGTCGAGGACGACTGGCCCGAGGGCTCGGACTTCGAGCGCCCCGAGGTCGTGCTCTCGAAGGAGTCCGTGATGGAGCTCCTCGGCACCTCGGACGTCGTCAAGATAGAGGAGTCGTCGGACCCGACCGCCGAGCCCATGGGCTTCCGGCACACCCACGAGTCAGTCGACGAGACCGCAGTGCTCCAGGTCTGGACCGTCTCCAGGCGGGTGGACGGCATCAAGCAGGACGGCGAGGAGAGGCTCTTCGGCTCCTTCGACACCGCGGCGGACGCGGAGCTCGGGGGCGTCTCCGGCGAGCTCAGGTCAGTCCTCCAGGACAGGCGACTCGGCTTCGGGCCGTACGACTCTGTCGAGGTGGGCTGGCCGCTCGACAATTCCGACATGGCCGGCAAGAACGAGTACCGAGCGGACATCAGGGTCAATGCGTACGAGCACGCGAGGGACCTATGACGGACCCCGTCGTGCCCGGCCCGCCCGACGACTACAGCGAGGAGGAGAGGCGCGCGTGGCTGGAGGGCGCGGCCGAGGTCGCCGAGATCCTCGGCACGCAGAACGCCATCATCGCGGAGACGTACAGCGACCAGATAGACGAGAGCGACAACGAGGGCGAGACGTGCGAGTGCGGGGCCGAGAAGATCGACGGCCTCGGCGGCGCGATCTGCCCGGAGTGTAACACATGAGAGCAATAGACGGGGGCGACGTCAAGTTCGGGGCCGCATACGTGGACCCGGACACCGGGTTCCGCGACGAGCCGACGGAGCCGTCCCCATTCATACCAGGATACGACGCACAGTTCCAGACCCTCCAGGCGAGCAACCAGGGGTCTCGAATCCACACGCCGTTCAGCAGGCGGGCGGTCGACATCGAGCCCGGCACGTTCGACGGATCGTGGGGGTGGCAGTTCACCCTCACCGGCACCGAGTGGCTCGACGCCGTCCTCGGCGAACCCGAGGACGGCGTCTGGGAGGGAGAGCCCAGGCCCATGTACTTCTACGTCGAATACCCCACGAGGACGTCAACCAACAAGGTCGTCATCGAGGGGTGCGTGGCGGACTCGGCCTCGGTGTCGCCGAGGGTGGGCGACCCGCAGACGGACGTCACCGTCGAGGGGTTCTACTGCGACAGGTACGAGTACACCGGCGAGGACGCTGGCTGGCCGCTGGGCGACCAGCCCGAGCCGACCGAGGCGGACATCCTCAGGTACCATGACGCGACCCTCAACGTCGATAGGACGGAACGATACATCGTGCAGGACGCCAGGCTCGACGTCAGGTGGCCCAACCTGCAGCCCATCGAGGGCTTCAACTCGCGGTCTGCAATCGGCTACGAGGTCAACGACCACGAGCCGTCCCTGTCGTACACGGCCGCCGAGGTCGCAGAGCCCGAGGAGGACCTGCTGTACGGCGGCGCCGACTCAATGGCTGCGACATCGAGCGACGACTTCCAGTACCCGATGGAGCTCAAGTTCGCCCGGGACGGCAGGTCTCTCACGTTCAACGGCGAGGGCGGGTTCCCGACCTCGTACTCCGAGGACTCGCTCGGCGAGAGCAGCAGCAGGGTGGATGAGTCGCTCGACTTCGACCTGACCACGGTGACGGTGGAGGCCACATGATGAGGGCGGACATGACCGACCTCGTCGAGCAGATGAACGACCAGATCGCCGACCTCCGCGCCGAGCTGGAGGAGGCGAAGGACCAGGCCCGCGAGGCGGAGACCGGCGACGAATACGACGAGGCGGAGGCCGACGCCCGCGACATCAACGCGGACATCAGGACGGTCGAGCGGGAGCGCGACCAGGTCCGCGAGAAGATCGACGAGTGGGGCGACTCGGTCTTCCGCATCAAGGAGCTGACCTGGGGCGACCGGCAGCGCGTGGACGACATCGTCCGCGTGAAGACGGTCGACGAGGGCATCGACGACACCACCGCCATGATGGGCGCGTACAAGCTGGCTCTCGTCAACCGGGGCGTCAAGGGCACGCCAGACGGCGCGCCGCACAAGGCGGGAGCCTACCCCGACGCGATCGGCGAATGGCTGTACGTGCGCGTGAGCGACCTGAACGGCGGGGCCGCCGACGAGGACCTCGCAGCTTTTTCGCTGGGGGACGAGATACCGCGGCCAGATGGACAGCCGAGTTCGTCTACAGGGGAGTGAACCCGGATGAGCTCTCGCTCTCGTCCGCCGTCGCGTACATCGAGAACCGCGAGGAGGTGCAGAAGATAGATGGTCCGTGAAGCAAAGATCAAGGGGCGCGTGTCCACCGAGGTCGACGAGGGAGGCCTCAGGCGGACGGCCGACCGGATCAAGTCGTCGCTCGAGACGGCCGGCGAGGTCGTCCCGGCGATGGACCCCGACGGCATGCAGAGGCGCCTCGAGCGGGTCGTCCCGGGCGGGCGGACCGCGGGCAGGTCCTATCGCGCCATAAAGCGCAGGACCTCCGGCGACGACGGGTCGTCCGGCGGGTCGGACGCAGGAGGCGCGTCGCAGGGCGACGGCGGCGCCAATGGCGACACGGGCGCAGCCGGGGCCGCAGCAACAGCGGACGCCCGCAGGCAGCGCAAGCAGATGGTCAAGGAGCTCAAGCGCATCCGGCGCACCGTCGCCAAGGGCGCAGTGACCAGCGACGGCTCGGGCGGGGGCCGGTCGCTGCTCGGCAGCGCCGCTGGAGGCGGCGCCCTTAAGGGGCTCGGAGCGGTCATAGGCGGATCCTCCATGGGCACCGCCGCGTTAGCGCTAAGCCCCCTCGCCCTTGCCGCGGCCTACCTCGGGTCAACAAGCAAGGAGAAGCGCAAGCAGGACCTCAAACAACAAGGCATAGGCGACGGCGAGCATTTGTTCCCGCAGTTCAGGAACGAGGACGGGGAATACAAGGAGATGCCCGAGCAGCAGGACTCGCCCGAGCTCCCCGACATGTCGGCGCTCGAGTGGCCGGAGCTACCGGACCTCGAGTGGCCGGAGATCCCGGACATCGCCTCCGAGGCGGAGTGGCCGGAGCTGCCGGACCTGCCGTCGCTGAGCAGCCTCGAGTGGCCGGAGCTACCGAACCTGACGAAACAGCTGCAGTGGCCTGAGCCGCCCGACTGGTTCGACGGCCTCACGGGCGGTCCGGACGACGGCGGCTCGCCCGACGGCGGCAACGACAGCGCCGGCGGCGACCTCGTCAACGAGTTCAGTATCAACATCGAACAGGCCGCGGAGAGCACGGGCGTCGACACCGAACGCCTCAAGGACGAGGTCATCGAGGCCGTCAGGCGCGAGGTAATCCCGTGACCGGGCCGCTCGACCGGGCCAGGCTGACCATCGAGGCGGACGCCGACAACGACGGCGTCGACGAGACCGGCGTCTTCGAGATGGCCGGGAACCTCATGGTGCGCCCGAAGATCCGGACGGGGTTCATCCTCAGCGGCACTGGCTCAACGGTCAACTCGGTCATCGCGGGTTTCCTCAACGACGAGGCCGACCGCTCGACGGAGCCATCGAATAGGCGCGGGTTCTACCTCGACCTCGGCGGCGGCCAGTGGACGGTGGACATCGAGTTCCGCGGCTGGGTGGGCTCTCGAGACGCAGACGGGGTGCCCCTGCAGTGGGGCGACGACGCCTCGCCGTCGCGGACCCAGACGTCCGCGACGGGCCAGGGACCGCAGACGCAGATCGACGTGCTCATGCGATACATCAACGTGGGCCAGATAGACTCGAGCAACCTGGCGACGCTGGAGTACGGCGAGCACACGTCCGACCCCGACACCCTCTACGAACCGGTCGACGTCGTGCTCGAGGGGCCGCAGGCGAGCACGAAGGCACAGAAGAGCGACGGGTACGACGGGCGCATGACCTGCATCGCGGCCGCCTCCTTCGACGAGCCGTGGGACGCCAGCTTCAATGACCAGAGGTGACATGACATGCCAAACGAATACAGGCTGTACAGGGCGCCGATGCCCAGGGACTCGATACGGAACACCGACGAGAAGTCGGAGAGCAAGCTGTCGAAGCAGGGCTTCCTGGCCGGCGGGTCGAACGTCGAGCCCGTGTCCGGCGGCCCGTCCGACCTCGAGCTGTCGGTGCAGTACAGAGGGCTGTACGCGGACCGCCTCGCCCTCAGCCTCAGGGAGCTCCTCTCGTCGCAGAACCATCAGGCGCTCACACTGTCGGGCGTCGGGGGCGAGACGGAGACCGACGGATACTATGCCGTGTCGAGCGAGAGCTCGGGGAGGCTCAATCCGCAGTCCGACAGGCTCGTCGGGGTCTCCGCGAGCCTGGCTCGCAGGGGCACGAGGTGGTCCCACCGGAGGGCCGTCTCGATCAACCTATCGCAGCCCTCGCCCGGCAACGTGTTCGGCAACGGCCTCACGGCCCCGGTCGGGGTCCCGTCATCCGCGACGAGGGTTAAGTGGTACAATGACACGATGACGGAGTCCGCCGGGGCGACCCCGATCGACACGGTCGACGCCAGGTTCGGGGGCGTTGACCTATACGACGCGGCCGACGCGCCCGACGGCCTCGGGGACGACCCCGTAATCGCGTATAAGTCCGCGGGATACAACGAGGAGGGCGACGTCGACGTGGGCGTCTGGGACACGTACGGCGCAGCCGAGCCCACCGACGTGAACGGCATCGTCCAGTGGGGCCGCGTCTTCAACCCGGGGCGCCAGCCGAGGGGCGACGACGAGCTGGTCGTCGAGAACGGCCTCGTGCGACTGTGGCTCCAGGACGGGCCGGACGACGACGTCCGCGCCGACGAATGGGACCAGGGCGCGGGCGCGTGGTCGCCTATCTCGCTGCCCGCATCCGACTGGCAACTCATCGAGGCCGACATGGTCGACATCGGGGCGGCCTCCGTCGAGGCTCAATGCGTCTTCAAGGACGCCGTGTCCGGGGACGAGTACGCCCTGGACATGCGCCTCGAACGCGGCCGGGGCGCGCCGCAGTGGCTCATCCCGAACAGCGTGACCGACCCGCCGCCGACGGCCCTCGAGGACCTGCTCGACCCGATCGCCGACGGGTCTATCTATCACACGGGCGCGAGCCTCGACCTGGTCGACAGGCAAAAACTACGGAAGTGATCCAACATGACATACGATCCAGCACAAGGCGACGGCGCACAG
>Ga0136569_100392_pt1 | contig 10603 bp, 10 predicted proteins | sample AntDeeMetageno50_FD_101382 | JGI IMG/M metagenome (GOLD analysis project Ga0136569, IMG submission 101382) | Saline lake microbial communities from Deep lake, Antarctica - Metagenome #50 | ecosystem: Environmental > Aquatic > Non-marine Saline and Alkaline > Saline | place: Antarctica: Deep lake...
CAGCTGGGACCCCACACTGGAGGTCGACGACTACACGCCCGGCGTCGGTGACCTCCTTGGCCGTGGAGTGCAGTCGCTCCGCGAGGATGGGCTGCTGAGGACAGTGGGACACGGGATCACACATCTCCGCTGGCATGGGCCACTGCCACGGAGCGGATCAGACTACAGAGGACAGCCGACAACGATTCCCGGGAAGGCAGTGCGGTCGCTCCGGCAGGACGGGGTTCGGACGACCCTTGGTCGCGGGGTTCGGCTCATCAAACTGCAGGAACCGACCGGCCTGCTCGACCGCTACAGCGGATTTCGGCGGAAAACGAAGCTCGGCACGCTTATCGATCGGGAGCTCGAACTGCAGTATCCGACGGCAAAGCTCCTCGCAAAACAATACGACGGCGAAACGTTCACGCGAATGGATCTCGTCGTCCGACTGCTCGCTGTCGACGCACTGCGTGACGGTGCTGACGTTCCGGCAGTCGTCTCGGAGTTCGAGGACAGAACCGGGACCACACTGCGAGATGATATCGACCGCTGTCTGTCGACTCGGAGCGACGAGCCGGTCGCGGTCGGCTACGATTCGTCGATCCTAGATGCCGACGCACTCGCCTGTACACTCGATCTGACGCCGGAGTCAGTGCCGGTGACGATTCAGTCGGGGACCACGCGGGGGACCTGTTCCCGTGAGTGGTTCGAGTCGGCTGGCTTTTCAGTCGACCACCGCCAGCAGATCGACACACGGTTTAGCGAACTGCTGTATCAGTCCAACGCGCTGTTTCCATTCATGCTGTGGCCGCCAGCCCAGCAGTACCGCGAGGAGATCCTCTCGCAGCTCCGGGCCGAGAAGCGTGTCCATTTCACGACGACAGTTCAGTTGAGCGAGGACGCCTTCGAGTCGTTCATCTGGGCGCTGTACGAATCACAGGCGGATCTCGATCCGAAACACATCGAGACGAAGCTCGACAGTATGGCAGCCTACGAGAAGGTCGTCACAGTCGGTGGGGTCGAAGTGCCGAACCCGCGGATCAGAGAAGGGTTCTCGAATGAGATGATACAGATGAAAGAGCGCGTGCGCGAAGCGTTTACACCACGGCTAGATCCTGACACGCCGGAAGCGAACCTGTTGATCCACGCCGCCGACAACTACGATCACAACGAGGAGACGTGGGAGATCGTTCGGCAGTACACCGAAACAGACCTTATTGACATGATACGGCAATCGAACTGATCGGCATCGGTCTATCGAGCTGATCGGCATCGGTCCGTGAGTGCTGCTACTCACTGATTTCGGCAACAGCGATGCCGGATTCGCCGCCGACAGCGTAGAACAGATATTTCGTCTCATCGTCGACGAACACATGGGGATCCCGAAGCTCCTGTCGCCGCTCCCATGGGTTCCGCTCGGACGAGAGTTCGGGGGTGACGTCGACGCCTTCGTACTCCTGTTCCGGACAGATGACCGTTGTCGTCTCACCGATCTCCCAGTCGTCGACACGCCGAGCCAGCTCGATACGCGTCCGGAGAATACACTCCGGGCTGTCAGCAGTGCGGGAGTAGTAGACCTCCAACACGTCGCCGGAGACGTGGACGCCGAAATGGCGGTGTCCACTGAACAGGTGGCGACGCCGACTGAACGGCGTATCGGGCGAGGAAGATTCGTACACATACCCATCTCGGCCCATTGCAAAGTAGCGACCGTCGTAGCTGAACACCGCGAACCACGAGGGGCCGAGAATCGGCGAGGCGGCGGTAAACGACCGGCCGTCGGTCGAGACAGCCTGTCTGGTCTCCTGGACAGCAGGCGGAATAAGCCGACTCCCACGTAGGAGCCGTTTGTACGGTGCGTTCTCGACCAGCGACGACAGCACCGAGGTGTCGGTCTGCGTTGACTGGTCGCTGGCTCTGTCTGTCGGCTGGCTGCTGGCTGTATCGACTCCCTGCCGCTGTTTGGATCGCTTGGCCGCGCGTCTGGTTTCCAGGGTGTTGACGAGATACCGACTGGTCTCGAACAGAACGCGGTGGGGAAGCGAGCGTGGCCGGTATTTGTAATGATCCCGCCGGTAGTCGGTGTTGTGTCCAGCAGTCGCAACGAGATCCCGAATCCGTGTTTCGCCGTGGTAGTAGAGCCGAATCAGCTCGTTGTCGTCGTCGACGTGAACGTTTGGCGAGGCAATGTGGCCGACGAACGGCGTCGCTTCGAGTCGGAGCGTTCCTGGTGCGTAGAGCTCCCACGGTCCGGTAACCGAATCGGCGTAGGCAAGCCGAATGTATTTGCCGTTTTTGTGTGAAAAGTAGAGATAGTAGTTGCCGAGTGGATCATCTATCCAGGATGGGACCTCGATCACGGAGGGATAGTTGACGATGTCGCCGATAGCCGCAGAGGGTTCGATGATCGGATTGCCGTCGAAGCGTGTGACCTGCATAGGTTCTCTCCAGGAGGTCACCGCTTGCGTCGCAGTCGAATCGGGATGCGGTTGTTTGGCGTGATGTCGACCATCTCTTTGACCGATTGGGGTGCGTACCGTCCCAGTTGTCGGATGAGTGCAGCGGATCGCCGTCGCTTCGTGGTTGGTGTCGAGAGTTTCGACCGCCGAACGGCGTCCATATTCACAGCCGCAGCCTCGGCGTCTGCGCCGAGATAGTCGTAGGCTTTGACGAACTCGTGTGGGAGATGGTACTCCCAGCCATCGACGTAGCCGAGATACTGGTTGTCGACACAGACGTATTTCTCGGCGTCGGGGTAGATCGCCTGCAGCAGACGGAGAATCTGGTGTTTGTGGAGATCGCCTCGCTTCAGGTATTCGGCTGCGGCCGTGATGACGTCCGGATCCGGTGGCTGGCTGTCGCGTTGTGTCTCCAGGACGGTTTCCATATGTTTGTACTGCCTGTCGTTGACGTGGTCGACCGGGCTGCCCCAGCGCTCGGTGTAGGCGGCGACGAGCTCTCGTTTGCCCGGAATCACTGCCTCCTCTTTCAGTTGCTGGTTGCCGTGGGCCCAGACAACGTTGTCGGTATCGTGGGCGAGATACTGGATCCACTTGAGCGGCACCACTGTCTGGGATGGCTCGATTGGATTCACATCTACGGTACTGTCTCGATCAAAGCTAAAGACGATCATCAAACATCTACATGCGGATGGACACTGGCACATTATAATTGTCTGGATACCGTTGTAGGGGTTAATAGAGGCTCTGTAATTTCGATAGATATAATGATGAAATTTTTGTTATTACTATAGAGAACGAAGAGATAGAGTAGATTGATATCCGAAATCCATCTTTTTAGCCGGAATACATTCATAAAATAAACAAGTTATCGCGAATTCAAACGACTCCACCGGCCCCTAAGGAAGTCATGGGCGCTGAATGGGTAGACTCGTGCTATATGCCATCCATGTAGTCTTATCGGAATTCCTCACTGCACCGTTCCCGACACGATTTGGTCGAATTTCGATGAAGACGTGGGCCGCGTTTCTCGGCGAATCCGTTAAGAAACGCACTGGTTATGCTCCTATCGACACAATCTATGAATCTGCACCGATAAGATTGTTTTCAGGAGTATTCTCTGCAACAGTGAGCGAGCTATGAAGCGAGTGGTCACACTGTCTTACCATATTCAACACACCCCAACAGATTTATATACGTGCTGTTATCAGATTTTTATGATGCGTAATCTCTCCATTTCAAATTTAAAAAGAGCTATTAAAAACCCCACGTTAATAAAGAGAGAATTTCATCGTTTGTTAAGTGTTCCCTTCCATTACATATATGATTGGTATCTTAACAATTCACTTTCGCAATCCATAGACGTGATGGAGAATGATTGGGACAATCTAATTATATTGGACGCATGTAGACCTGATTTTTTCCAACAACAGTGTGATATCCAGGGAACATTCGAACAGAAAATATCTCCAGGTAAAAGGAGTTGGGAATTTATGACTGAATCGTTTGTTGGTCGTGAGTTCCATGACACGATATATATTACTGCCAACCCTCATTCACAAAAATTGCCAGAAAATACATTTTTCAAAACGAACTATCTTATTGATGACTGGAATGATGAGATTGGAACGGTTTTACCCAAAGACGTAGTTTCTGCTGCAAAAGAAGCTCACCGAGAACATCCAGATAAACGTCTCATCATTCATTTCATGCAACCACATCGCCCGTATTTAGGTTCTACAGCAAATAAGCTCCGAGAAGAAGTAGATCTTATTGGATATCGAAATCAAGGTGATGGGCTGCAGATCTGGGGGGCTGTCAAAGAACGTAAGGTTACACAAAAAGATACCAAAATGGCGTATTCTGAGACGCTAGATATTGTTCTTGAATCTGTTGAAGAGTTGCTCGATGATATAGATGGAAAAACAGTGATTACATCAGATCACGGTGAAATGCTTGGAGAACGTGTTACTCCGTTCACATCCCGTGTGTGGGGTCATTCAGAAGGATTCAACACAAAGATATTACGGACTATACCCTGGCTTGTTATTAATTCTGACCAAAGAAGAGGTATTGTTGAAGACGCTCCAGTAAATGGCGATCAAAAGTTAGATCAAGAAGAAGTGATAGATAGGCTGGAAGCACTAGGATACACCGAGGAATAAGATTGGCTTGCTATTCGTGTGACACAACTCCACACAGATAATAAATAGATCAAGAACATTATTACCATCAAAATTTAAATAGATCCTAAATGCTAAAATTATTAAAAAAGTCAGAGTGTCAGCAATACAAAGTGTATGAATACAATATTGAATTTGACAGAGGTGAGACATAATGGGGGCCTGGAAGCAGTCTACCCGAAAAATTCGTCGTAGTGGATTAAATGGATTTCTGAGGGCTGTATTTGAAGAAATCTACCGAGAAAAATTTCTTCGACCACTCGTTAATCAAACAGTAGATCTCAATTCACGTGCCGTGTCAATACAAGATCTCACATCTAGTGATACAGTTGAGTTTGTCGACTCTTTTTCGCCTGCAGTAACTGCATATCCCAGAAAATCAACCTTTGAGTCTGTAGAATCTCTCGACGAAATTCAACGTATTAGTCCCAGTGATGAATATCTGTATTGTCTTCAAAATGGTGTTATCCACACTCCAGTTGGCGTTATCGAAAGTATATCTGGAGAGTATATGAGTGAATCAGTGTACCCCATAGAAAGTTTTCGTCGAGCTGATAAAGCCGGAAATTATGGGCGACTGAGCATCGCACTTTCAAAGACCGCATATAATCATGGGTTAACTCACTTCCTTCGAACTAATCAGGGTAATTCAGGTCCGAAATCACTAGAACACTATGAGAATGCGATTGCTCTTATGCCACTCTGGACAAACTATTTCCACTGGACGATCGAGTGTCTTCCTCGACTCTTTTGGCTAGAGCGGTACGCCGAACAGACAGGTATTTATCCAACAATACTTCTCCCGACAGACACGTCCGCGTGGATGCTTGAATCGCTTTCTATGCTTGGATTCTGCAAGGATGATTATGAAATGGTTGACGCACCTGTCATATCTGTCGACAATCTCTTAGTGACATCATACCCAAGGGCCTTCCCCGAATATAAATCGTGGCTTAGGAAACATGCTCTTGAATCAATCTCGACAAACGAAACCAACTCACGTATATATATCTCTCGTAAAAACGCCACGAAGCGACAGATAAGTAATGAAAAACAACTCATCGACGCACTGAAGTCAAGAGGTGTTAGGTCATACCAACTCGAAGAGCTATCGGTCCATGAGCAAGTTCAGTTGTTCGCGGAAGCAGAACTCATTATAGGGCCCCACGGTGCTGGCTTCGCAAACGCCATATATTCACAAAATCCAAATATAATAGAGCTATTCGGGTCAAAGCGGTTGAATACGTACCACCAACTGTCTGGATTGCTTGATTATGAGTATTCCGCCATACAGTGTGTAGCCAACGGAAGTGATCTTATTGTTGACATAGACGAAATTCTGACTGTCGTCGATAGTGTGATTGATACCTATGAGTAGGTAATGATGAAAGGACTTCTGTATTTTGATTGAATATTTAATTGTTTTATCGCCATTCAGGATTATCGGGTGTATTCGCAACTAGTTCATTTATCTATTTATTAGACAGTTGTCAGAAACATGATTCGATTCCAAATAGTTGGCTATAATGGATCGCCATACAGCACCAGTTCTCTCCTATTACGTGACCAAGTAATACGGATCAGCCTCAAGTTTCGGTTCAAGCGCTTCTCGAATCTCTTGGGCTCGGAACGAATAGAGAGTGAGCCCGTTTCTCGAATGATCGTCCAACGCATCCACATTCTGGAGGAAGCGTCTAATCTTCGGCCAGTTCGGATACGTGTCAAGCCAGAAGTCGTACTCGTAGCCGTAGTTCAGCTGTGAGACGGTGTCGTACATCCGTTCGTCGTAATAGATAATCCCATCGTGCTGTGGTTTGGTCGTGTAGGGCAGCTCTAGGGCTAGTTCGAGATAGTGGAGCTGTGTGGTCAGCAAGTCGTCCGTTCCGATATCAAGATACAGCACATTGTCGTCTTCAAGTTGGCTCCAACAGCCATCCGAGCCAAAGCTATCGTGATGATCGCAGCCATCAAACCGATACTTACCGTCAACAAGAATCGAATGAATAGCATCATCGGTTCGGTAGTCGGCATCCTCGTGAAATAGTTTGGCGAACATGCCGTACTCCGGGGTGGAAAACTGTTTGTGGTAGACGCCGCAGGTGCGGAACGAGGGTGTGAATCCGGGGACCAAGACGTTCTCGAAGTGGTGTGTGAGTTTATCGTAGAGAAAGGTATAGGGATTGCCATCGAACGCCGCATTCACGTCGCTCAATCCGGCGTGGACGAACACCGTCGACGCGTCGAACGATTTGAGAACCTCTTCAAACATCAACGCTTCGGTAGAATCAACCGACGAGAGATTCAGCGGAAGCTCGTCCCATACATTCCGTGCGAAGCTGCGTGCACGCCATCGGAAGATTCGTGCCTTAGTACGACGGTTGATATAGGCTAAAATACATAGCTCAATATATAATTTGCGTTCAGAAATTCATGCCGTAAAATCAAATATTAATAAAATAGGAATAAGTGTCAAAATTATGTATTTTATGATGACATGGTCAATAGCAAAAACCTTTGTCAAAAGCTATGTTACTGAGTCATAACGATGGATGACTATGAAATACAATATGATGGACAGTACCAGTCAATATTGGACCAATTCCTGAAATTTGAAATTAATAACGATTTGTTTTCACTACGTATCAACGATATTCTAATATGGGAACGCATTAGACAAGGAGTATTCAAACAAATACTTGTGGAAAAGGGATTAGAACAAAAAAACAGCGTAGCCTCAACAGAGGGCGTAGCAACATATTTTAAAACCTTCTGTCAATGGTCTAAAAGCTTTTATTCGAAAAATCCATTCTATCTAAACAGCTCTGATTTCTTATTTATAGGAACCTCAAGAAGAAAATTACGTGAAGATGGTAAGTGGTGGGATATCATCTGTGATCCAATCCTTGACACGATTAATCTTGAATATATCTATGCTGAACCGCCATTTCGGCACTCGCATCAAAAGCCACCCAAAACAGATAATATCCAATACTTAGATTTCATCACATATACTAGTGCTGTACAGAGAAAGCTAGGGATTGTGAAATATGAAATTCCAGAGCGTGAAAAACAATTAATACATGAAATTGAGAGTAATCTTAACACGGATTTTGATGTGGAAATCGATTTCGGTAAAAAAATATCCGAAGAAATACAAAAGCGATCGTCAGAGAAGTGGTTATATGAACGTCTACTTAAAAAAATAGATCCGAACATTGTTGTAATAGTCGCTAACATATCGAAACAAACATTTATTGAAAGTTGTAAGGAACTAGATGTACCGGTTGTTGAACTTCAACACGGTGGATTTGGTCCAGATCACTTAGGATATTCATTTCCAGGAGATCGATATAGTTCAACATTTCCGGACTATCTTTTCGTTTTCGGTCAATTTTGGAAGGAGTCAGTTGATTTTCCGATAGCTGATAACCACGTATATCCAGTAGGATATCCATATTTGGAAGAAGAACGGACAAAATTTGAGACAAAAAAGGATGGTGAAGACATTCTGTTTATTTCACAACCTACAACTGGAGAGTATATATCAAAACTTGCGTCAAGATTTGCTGAACGAAACGGGAATTTCACAATAAAATATAAATTGCACCCAAAAGAATATCATTGTTGGGAAGAATACTATCCTTGGTTGAAAAATTCGGATATTATCGTGATAGACGATGACTCAACTCCACTATACAAACTTCTTTCTCAGGCGCAAGCGCAAGTTGGTGTGAATTCTACAGTACTATCTGAAGGATTAATATTTAATCTTTCGACGTATATTATTAATGCCCCAGGTCATGAACGACTATCACACCTAATTGATCAAGAAGTAGTGTCAGTTATTTCTTCAGTGTCAGATCTTGAAAATGAGTTAGATAAATCTAAAAAGAATACTGAATTAGATATAGATTACTTATTTGAACCAAATCCAATCGAAAATATAGAAGAAGCATTTGAAGACATTATTAAGAAGCACAACTGAAACACTTAGAGCCACTTTATTTGGAAAGACATATTTGATCACCCAATTTACCAACAATGAATGATAGCATTGGACAAAAGCTCTTTAGGCAATGGTTCTCAAAATTTCGGTGTAAATCAACTGGAGAGATGATGTCAAAATCAGCAAAGATAAACTAAATATGAAAAAATGTTTATAAATTTTCGTGTTTTCACAGATTTGTTATCATGAACATTACCGTACAAATTCAAGCTCGACTTGGATCAACTAGACTCCCCGGAAAAGTATTGTATACACTAGGTGAACGACGAGTACTTGGGAATGTGGTCAATCAAGCCCAAACAGCTAACGAACCTGATAGAATTATAGTGACGACCGGAGATCAACCGGAAAACGATGCGATTATTGAATGGTGTAAGCGCAACGAGATTTCTTACAGTACAGGCCCAGAAAATGATCTCTTGAATCGGCATCTTATAGCGGCAGAGATGGCTGATAGCAATCCAGTGATCCGCGTTACGGGTGATTGTCCGTTCGTTCCGCCTTCGGAAATCGACCGCGTAGTCAGGGAACACGAGCAAAACGACGCCCGATATACGACGAATCTCACAGCGGATATGCCCATCGGCACTGCCGTTGACGTCATCGACAGGGAGGTTCTCGAAGAGCTCCACGAGCTGGGAGACAGCCATCCAGTGGCCCGGCTACGAGAGAACCCTGAAAAGTGGGCTGTCGCAGTGACGCCGAACAAACAGTGGACGGCATTAGGCGAGGCTCACACAGCCGTTGACACCCCGGCCGACTACTGGCGGCTGTCGGATGCCATCGAGGCAGTCGGCGAAGAGCCACATGCGGTGACCGAGTGGGTTGCAGAACGGTAAGCTATAACAAGCGACCAGCGGATACTCTCGGTATGACCAAACTTTCGCCCGACGAAATCGGGAAATTCGTCGCGCTTGGTGGGGGGTTCCAGTCGCACCTCGACGAGAAAGACCGAACCTACAGATGGCCGGATCTGTGGGTCGTGCCAGCCGAAGCAGTGATCAGCGAGGGCGAGACTATCGAGATACCGGATCGGGTCGAAAAGGTAAAGCCGGGCTCGGAGCTCACTGCAGTTATCGGAGAGGACATCTACGAGGCCGACGAGGAGGAGGCCTGGGATGCGATCAAAGGATTCACCATCTCCAACGACGTGACGGCCTCCGGCGACTGGCCGGGCTGGTCGGACCCCGACCATGGGATGATCACCGGCGTCGGCTACAAGCTGCTACCGACGTTCTCACCGATCCGCACCGAATACGTCGAGAAAAGTGAGGAGGCCGACTACGATAATCTCGACGTCGAGGTGCGCGTTGATGGCGAAACCATCGTCTCGGGGTCGACCACCCAGATGAGTTTCACTATCCCCGAAATGATCTCGTTTGCGAGCAACATCTGCAAACTTCAGGAGAACGACGTGGTTGCGCTGGGCGACCCTGGTAGCCCAACCGATTTCCTCGATAATGCTGACTCGGTCACCTGTGAGATCGAGAGCATTGGCGAGCTGACGAACCCTGTCGAACGCGTCTAACGCGGCGATGGACATCGCACTTCGCGTCGACGGTGGCTCCCAGATCGGCTACGGCCATCTCTTTCGTTCGGGGGCACTCGCCGACGAACTACACAGCCGGGGCCACGAGATTACGGTCGCAACGACAACCCCTGAGCCGGCCACTGCTGTCTTCCCCGAGAGTATCACCACAGTCGAGCTCCCGTCGAGAGGTAATTCCGAGCCGTTCGTCGAGTGGCTCGACACATCGACCCCAGATGTCGTCTTTGCCGACGCGTATCCAGTCGACACCACCTATCAGCAGGCGGTTCGACAGCGAGTTCCGCTTGCAGTACTCCAGGACGACGCCCGACACGCCGTCTGTGCGGACCTGTTCACAAACGGGAACCTGTACGCACCCGATCTGAACTACGAATGCATCGGTGACCCACCCCAGACGTGTCTCGGCACCGACTACGTGCTGCTGCGG
>Ga0136569_100438_pt1 | contig 9932 bp, 8 predicted proteins | sample AntDeeMetageno50_FD_101382 | JGI IMG/M metagenome (GOLD analysis project Ga0136569, IMG submission 101382) | Saline lake microbial communities from Deep lake, Antarctica - Metagenome #50 | ecosystem: Environmental > Aquatic > Non-marine Saline and Alkaline > Saline | place: Antarctica: Deep lake...
AAGAGGACTTCGTCACGAGCCTCGAGTCAACGCTGGCCGACGTTCCTGACGACATCGTCGAATTCGACTCGACCCCGGAGGACCGCTCGACGTTCTCGCATCCTCACTTCTCTCTGACGGCCCAGCAGATAACCACGTCCGATCCCATGATGCTCCTCGCGAGGGCATACTACGGGGAGACGGACCGAGACGAACGGCGAGAGCTGGAGTACCAGTTCAGGCAGGGGCGGTTCCCTCACTTCCTGTCTTCGGGACCGGCGATGGAACTCGGCGTCGACATCGGCGACCTCAACACGTTGCTCCTCTACGGGACGCCCCCGAATGCGAACTCCTACCTTCAGCGCATCGGACGTGCCGGTCGGGAGTCTGGAAGTTCACTCGTGCACTCGGTCAGCCAGCGGAATCCGATCGATTACTACTACCACGAGCATCCCGAGGAACTCATCGCATCCGACCCAAAGCAAGTCCCGCTCAACGAAGTGAACCGTGAGGTCCTCCACCAGTCACTCACGTGGGGAATCCTCGACTGGGTAGCGACGACTCGATGGGTTCCATGGCGACGAGACCAGAGTGGACTCGACGAATTCGTCGTCTGCGATGACGATCCATCTCCACGGTCCGAACCCAAGCCCAACGACCTGCTGCGGTTCACCGGCGTTCTGTCGTCGTCGAACTTCCAGGTTCAGAACCAGAGTGACGACGCTCCCTTGGAAGTGCTGCGTTCGGTCATCAACGAGAACGAAGACGAGATCCAACGGTGGCTCGAGGATCTGGTTTCCTTCGGTGTCTGCTCGAGCTGTGGTCGTAAACACGAAGCCGGCTACAATGGTGACTGTCAGCGGGACAGTTGTAGCGGTTCAGTCCAATCGGTCTTAGACGAGTACGACGACGTTGTCGAAGGAGCACTACGGGGAACCGACGAGCATCGAGGTCTCGAAGCGTCGATCATCGATCTCTACAACGATCAATGGGACGCGATTGACGCTGACCTGGAGGAACTTGACGAAGAGATCGCTGACGTCCGAAGCAAAGAACGACGCACACGAGACCGTGAAGAAAAACGTGCTCTACGCGAACAGAAGCAGCAAATCCGCCGCCGGGCCGACCAGTTAGACGACTACCTGCGGCGGCTCGAGGACATGGACTTCGGCCAGTACCTCAACCGCGAGAGCCCGGCGGCGTTCGGTCTGCGGTCCGTGGGTGATTCGGTCGATTACCAACTCGTCGGCGAGGAGTTCGATAACGTCAGTGACGGTTCCCGAGACCGTCGTATCGCACTTTCCGAACTCCATCCGGGAGCAGCCTACCTCCACAACGGCGAGACTTACGTTGTGACTCGGACTGAGTGGGAGCCACTGGAGACTGCGCGTATCAGCGAACAGTTCGAGGACGCGGCTATCTGTCCCACGTGCGCCGCGGAGTACGACACCGATACGTCTCACTGCGAGTCCTGCGGTACCCGGTTGAAACGCCTGGTCACCAAAGTACCTGAGCGCGTGACTGCGTTCCAGCACGACCTACCGCTGGGAACGACGCCCAATGCTCGTGAACTCGAACCGTCGAGTGTGTACCAAGCTGATGAGGCAGTACAGAGTACGTACGCGCCGGTAGAAACCGACGCAGGGGACTCGTTCGAACCTGCAATATCGTACGACATCGCCGACGAAAGCGGAAACGTACACGGCCAGTTCGAGTACGGCGACGTGACGATCGCCGCCTCGACGAACAAATACTGGACGACGTACAAGAACGGCGGATCAGATCCGCTACCTAACGTATTCGAGGTCTGTGGCGTCGAAGGATGTAACGGTATGATCGCCAGCGTGGGGGAGTCCGAAGTCTGTACGAACAACGTGGAACATCCCGTGGACGAAAGTATCGCAGTGCGTCCTGCCACCAAGTTCGACACCAAGGCCGCGCGCGTTCGGTTCGACAGCGAGGAACTCGAGCACGGATTCGCCCACGGACTCCGGGTGGCACTCCAATATATCGGCGGTGTGAGCGTTCGCCAAGTTCCTGAGTCGATCGAGGACGAAGGAACGCTAGTGTACGACTCCGACGAGGGAGGAAGCGGAATTACCGTTCTCCTTACACAGGATGACGGTGAGAAGTTCGAGAGAGCGGTCGAGATAATGCACGACGCGTTCTCTCCCGAGGAGTCGGAGTGTAACTGTGAGGGCGGTTGTCCGTTCTGTCTCTATCAGTACGGCTGTTCCGAACAGAATGACCCCGACTCGTTCGACAAGGACGAGCTACTGGAACTGCTGTCTCACGACCTCCACCTAGAAGCGAGGAACGATGACTGAAAATGACGTAATCGACACGGCGCGAGCTCTTCGGACTCGCTCTCCGGAGCGGCTCTGGGGAGTATCACCTGAGAGTATCTACGCGGCTCTATCGGCGAGAGTAACCGAGGGCTGCCTCGAAGAGCGACTTTCCCCGCATGTTCGCGCGGAAACGCTGCGGACGAATGATGAACGGGAATCAAAGCAGGTCACGGAGATACACAACTGGATACTCGACGAGTTGAACCTTATTGAGGGAGACCAGCTAACCCTGGCTGGTGCCTTAGTCCTTTCAGTAGGCGAACCTCGCCCGCTCGTTCGGGCAATTATCGTTGCGAGCTCTCGGACAGCAGAACGGGTTCTCCGGTCCAGTCTCGGGATCGACGACGAAATTCTACCCCGCCGAGAGTTCGACAGCCTGCTTGCGGGCGACTGGGAGGAAACAATCCTCGGGCCGCTTCTCGGGTCTGTCGGCCTCGTGACGATCTACCCAGACAGTGTAGAACCCCACTTCGAGCACATCGAATCAGTGCTCGAAGCACAGAGGGAAGTGTCGACCGAGTCTGCCACCCCCGAGGGTTATCTGCACGTTCTCCCGCAGCTTGCAGGTATCGAAGACAGTGATTGTCTCGAAGCTGTCGCGGAACGATTGGTTGGGGAGCTATCGAACGATACATTTTCGCTGGAGTCGGTCGCTGCTTCACTCGCCGACAACGCTGTACTCCTTCCCGACACCAGTGAGCTTGAAGACGCAATCGAGGAGCAACACGACGAGTACGAACGTCAATTTGAGACAGTGCGTTCCCTACTGGCTGCACCGGTAGAAACCGAACTGTCACAGGTCGACGTTGGTAGGCGGGTGAGCGAATCTGACATTCGAGGTGGCACCGAAATCAGCGAAGCGGGGCGAGAAGACCTCCTCAACGTCATCGCGACTGTCTCCTCAGACTCAAGGTTCGCGAACTTCGATTTGAGCTTCCTGACCGATCGACTCGAATCGACGCCCTACGAACTCTATCAGCTCCTGTCTCAAGTTCCCGGCGTCGATTGCGAAATCAGTGACAACGGGGTCATCGAATTTGCGACTGTGCCGGCACAGGTTGCCGGCAGCAGTCTCCAAGAGGAGTATACCACACACCTTGTCGATCGCTGTGCAGCAGTAAAGCGGCGAATGAATGTACTGTCCCAAGCGTCAGTGACGGCACTGTCACCTGTTGCTACTGACGCTATCGTTGCTCAAGATTACGACTCTCTATCCGACGGTGACGTTGCGCCAGCGTACTTCACGTATACCCTCGTTGACCCAGACGCTCTTGGCGAGAAAAAGATGGACGACTACGTGGGGAATTCTCGCGGTCTTGGACGTGAACGAGCGAGGTTACGGCGCTGGCACGAAAATCGGCCTGCTGGGATGCGGTCGTATACGGCGATGACCGACCGCCTGTTCAGTCTCGGTCTTGAACGCGATCTCGACGACCAAGTCCTGCGGATCATGACGCCGTTCGACGACGACACGTTCAACGAATACGTCTCCCAGATACGGCGCCTCTTGAACCGGGGGTTCGAATTGCGACTGCTGACGCGGCACACGAAGGAACCCTGGGAGTGGCGACGACTACAGCAGAACCTGCTCAGCGAAATCAAGCAACACCGTGATCAGATCACGATACGTAGCTATTCGCGCTTCAAACAGCACCAGCGGGTAACTCCAGATATGGATTTCCGTGACCTCGGTGAATTCGGCATTCACGGGAAGGTTCAGACCATCGGGAGGCCGGAGGAAGGTGCAGCCTTACTCGGCTCGGCGAACTTCATGGAGAATAGCTACGACTGGAACCCCGAATGCGGGGTGTACACGGAGCGAACGCAGTTCGTTGACGCTGCGATCAATTTCTTCGACATCGTGTGGGATCTCGCTGAATCCGACGAATTGTCCACTGAACGCCTTCAAGAAGTCCCGAACCACCAACTCGTACCGACTTACTACAGTTGAAGGCCCGACCGTCTACTCACACCAACAGTGAACTGGTCCGGTGTTCTGCTCCTCGCCCTGTGATTCGATTTCACAAACGAAGAACTCCCCTTCTGGATACAGAATGAACCGATCTTCGTCGATATTCTCGACGGAAGCCACATCTTCGATTTCCCAATCAGCGTCTTCATTCCCGTCCCACGTGTAGTAGCCGTCCTCCCCATCTACTGCGAAGTCGAGCACCCCCGTTCCGCTACCGACGATGTGCTGAACCCGGCTTAGTCGGGTCGATTGCGTGATTCTGGCCATGGGTCTCCTTCATTCGGCTACGGTAATCAATGTCCGCCCCTTCAGAAAAGGGAGTAGTGCCACCGATGGAACTGGCAACTCCCAAGCATTCCAGGTGGGACGACGGGCACTTCCACCGCCGCGCATCCCACTACGCGGCGCTTCGTCGTCCAACTAGACGAATGGGGGAAACCACTATAGATATTTACTAACTAGAACAGTTGTATAATCGACAAATAGCTTTCTGTATCAGGTATCTTGGAATCGGTGTCTCCAGCACCGGTCCTACTCTTCGTGAGCCACCCTCCGTCGAGAAGAATTAGAGCCAGATCCGTCTTAATCGTGGGTAAATCGGTTCAGCGGTGTCTATGATTCGGTATAATCGTGGCGCTCGGCGTATTCGATTGGATCGCGCTCGCCGAGATTTTGGAACGCCTGGAGGCGGAACGCACACGCGTCACACGTGCCACACGCTGGTGCTTCTTCCCGGTAGCAGCTCCAGGTGTGTTCATAGGGGACGTCGAGTTCGAGACCGCGTTCGGCGATGTCTGTTTTCGACAACTCGACGAACGGTGCTTCGACGCTGATGTCCGTCTCCGGTTTCGTGCCGACGTCGACGACCTGCTGGAACGCCTCGAAGAACTCCGGTCGGCAGTCCGGATACCCCGAGAAGTCCTCGCTGTGCGCACCGATAAACACGGCCTCACAATCGTTGGCTTCTGCATACGACGTCGCCATCGACAGCAGGTTCGCGTTCCGGAACGGTACGTAGGAGCTCGGAATCTCGTCACTCTCCAAGTCTGCCTCCTCAACGTCCATCTCGTCGTCAGTGAGACTCGACGCACCGATCTTCGAGAGGTGGTCCGTCGTCAGGTGGAGGAAGTCTGCGGCGTCGAAGGCCTCGGCCTGGGCCTGCGCACATTCGTACTCCTTACTCTCGGTCTGCTGGCCGTAGGACGTGTGCAGCATGTACAACTCGTAGCCAGCATCCTGCGCGACAGCCGCCGCGGTCGCACTATCCATTCCCCCAGACGCCAGGATTACCGCTCGTTGCTCGATCATCCCTGACCCTCCGTACGGTTGACCGCTACTTGGAACCGCTCACGTTCTGCCTCAGTCGGTTCTCCGGCAGTTGCCCTGGTGGTGGTCGTGCTTCTCGTCTCGACGCCGCGCATCGCCTCACAGAGGTGCGTTGCGTTCATTTCGACAAAGACGGTAGCTGCGTCTAGTTCCTTTTTGAGTCCGGACGCGATGTCGTTCGTCAGCTGTTCCTGCATCGTGAGCTTTCGTGACTGCCAGCGGACGTACCGAGTCAGCTTCGAGAGCCCTACCACCTCGTCTGTCGGCCGATACGCCAAATGAACTGTTCCAAAGAACGGCAACAAGTGGTGCTCACACAGCGAATACACGGGAATTGCGGTTTTGACAACGAGATCTGTCGTCTCGGCGTCGAAGGTCCGCATCGTCGGCTTCGCGGCCTCCCGTTGGCCTTCGGTGAGTGTCGCGAAGGCGTCCGGTACGCGGCGCTGCCAGGTCTCAGTCAGCGCGTTACTGTCCGGGTCCTCGCCGACGGCCTCTAACAGGAGGCGAACGCCCCGCTGTGCCTTCTCGTAGTCGATGTTTGATTCTACCTCGCCAGTCGCGAATTGAGAGTGCGTCCTCGTCATGTTACGTTTCGGGGGCGTCGTTCCAGAGGTCTACGTGCAAGCGGGGCGTGTACCGGTAGCCGTACTCCATCGCGAGTTCAGATACCTCATTCCGGCGGGCATCGAGTTCGTCTCGAGTCGTCCCCTCGGGCATCAGCAGCACGTCGGAATCCGGGATGCGACTCGCTGCCGTCGATCGGACGTCAGCGAGGAGGGATTCGATCTCGGGCAGGTCATCGGGGCCAGTGACGACAAACTTGAGTTGTGCGTTATAGTCGTCGACGAGTGCGCCGAGTGCATCGAGGGCGATGCGCCGTTCTTCATGACGGTCTGCCCACTCGCCATTGCCCTTGGGGTCTTTTTCGGGGGTGGGTGTGCTGGAGGCGAGTTTCGGGCTGATGCTTGCCAGATCGATGGGGGCGTCACGGTGGATGGTACCGTTGGTTTCAACGGTAGTGTGGTAGCCGAGATCGTCGAGCTGCTCGAGGAGCGTGACCGCGTCATCGTGGATAAGCGGTTAACCACCAGTTAGGACGACGTGGTCGGCATCCTCGTGTGACTGGACTTCCTCGACGATGTCGTCGACGCTCATTGTGGCGTGGGTGGGCTCCCAGGAGGTGTGGTAGGAGTCACAGAACCAACATCGGAGATTACATCCGCTGGTGCGGACGAACACCGATGGCGTCCCGGTGAGCTTCCCTTCGCCCTGGAGCGAGTAGAAGAGCTCGTTGACCGGCAGTGCTGCGCCATCGACATCGTCCGCTGGCTGCTCATCAGCTGTCGAACTGACTGGCATCAGTGTGTCGCCCCCGCACAGAGCTCCGATGTCTCCCGCACCGTCACTGAAATGTCTGAGACTGACTCTGGAAGTGTCTCGAGGAGTTTACGTTCCAAGACGAGCCCCATCACTTCCGCGGTCGGTGGGTGTTCGAGAACGACGAGTGAATCACCGTCGCCGCTCTGCTCGAAGGCGTCGATGAGGGGGTCGTCCTTCTCGAGGAGGAAGCGGTGGTCCCAGTCATCTATTACTGAGGTAATATCTCCTTTGTCTACGACCCAGCCATCTTGGGTGAGAGAACCAGTGACCTCCACCGAGATTTCGTAGTTGTGTCCATGTGGACGACTACATTTCCCATCGTGGTGGAGGAGGCGGTGCCCGGTGCTGATTCGGATCGGGTTGTCCCTTCCTATGAATAGTGTCCTCTCACCAGACTCGGAAAGGTCGGAGACCGTTTCTTGTTCAAGATGCACACCAAGGGGCTCTCCCAGTATTCACTAAGTATTATCGGTAGCATACTCACTATGTCGCTAATCACGTGAGGAAATTATATTGCGGTTGGCAAATTAGAGCCAATAGTTGTGGCAACGTCGTCAGTCAGGCACCTAGAGACGGTTCAGCCGGATTGGGACGACCTTCCGCTAGCTTGCGAGTTGCTTGAGTTGCGACGGCGTGAGCCGAATGCCGATCTGCGGACATTAGCTTTCAACAGAGGTGTCGTGGGGTCAAGAAAAGTTCAGCACGTGACCCGACTCTTGGAACTGCTTGACCTTCTGGATGAGGGCGAACTAACTGAAAGAGGGCGATCGCTTACCGAAGCGTATGAACCTGCACTGCAACAGAGTCATTCTGGAGCAAAGTTAGGCATCGGTGTGAAAGATTCGCTATCGTGTACCGAACAGGCCCTTCTCTGGATGGTTATTTTTTATGAGCACCGTTTGCCAATGCTGGCAGTTCTCCATCAGCTCACAGTGGAAACCGTTCCGACAACTCAAGACACACCAGCGGCACAGAGGTTCGGTGAGCGAATCGACCATCTCTACCCCGATGTCGATAGTGACAGTTCGTGGGTACCACGTGCTAAAGTACACTACAAGTGGTTAGTCCACCTGGAACTCGCGAAGATTCGGTCAAGTAGTTACGTTCTGACCGAGATCGGCGACGGTGTTTTTGAACAAGTTGAGGCAGAGTACCCTGACCAATGGGATTCGATACAGATCCATACTGGCCCTACACTATCTGACTTCGGTTAGTTAGTGCCAGTTACAGAGTGAGGGACTTCAAACGGATTTATAGGATGCCCTCCCATCGCTACTACTGGTGACTATCTAACGTGCGGTTTTACGTACCTGAGTGGGACGACGCAGTCGACTCCCACTACGATTTCGAACACGACGAACTCTCTACTTTGAACCGTCAAGAGCGCGATCTGGACTATATCTGGGACATTTTCGAGCCCGAAACCACACCAGTAGACGGGGTTCTCATATCTCGCGAACAGGTCGAAGAGACAAACCGCAAAGCCGAGCGACTAGCCCAGTACGGTGTCTACGATGACCCCGTACTTTCTATCCCGAATTGGTTACCGACGATTAGTGACTGCGGGGCTTGGGGGTACAAGTCGCTCCCTTTCCCACCGTACGGGAACGAGGATATGCTCGACTTCTACGAGACGCTGGACGTTACTGTCGGCGTCACTATCGACCACCTCGTTCTAGGGTCGGGAAAGGACAAGGGACGGCTTTATTTTGACGAACGCGCGTTCGACGTAGAACTCAACAAAGGCGACATCCCCGATCCCATCACCGACGTCGTTGACGTTATGATCGAGGAATGGCCAGAGGAATGGCCCTCATATGTCGACGAGTACGAGCCGACGATTCGTACTGATCCTGATATAGAAGTTGAGCCGTTCATCGCTGAGGACTTACGGGGAGACATTGATACCGTTCTGTCCCGTCTCGCACAGGATTCACGCGCGGTCTATCGCGAACACGACGCCGAGTTCCGCTACGACCTGACGCTGCGGAACGCCCGAGAGATGTATGACCTCTACCAGCGTCGTGACTATCCGTTCCGACTGATGGTCGCTATCCAGGGATGGGACCCTGATTCATACAGTAAGGCCACCGAGGAAGTGCTTGGTATGGGTTATGACTACCTCGGAATCGGGGGAGTCGCAGGTAGCCCAGTTCACGACGTTCGTGGAATCGTCAAGAGCGTCGGGAAGACGATCAAGCAGTTCGAACGAGAACACAACACCCGCATCGACTCTCACGTCTTCGGTTTCGCGAAGACTGAGGCGTTCGAGACGATTGGTCGGTCGGGGATGACTAGTTTCGACAGCGCGAGTATGCTTCGTTCGGCGTGGACCGGTGGACAGAATTATCGTCTTGATAACGACGAGCGCTACGATGCCATTCGAGTTCGCTATCCATCGAGCCGGGACGATCTCGACGAAGCTGTTGAAACGTCCCTACGCGGTCGTGAAACATTGGTGGCACTCCGAGCATACGATACAGGAGATTCGATTCGTAATGCTCTCGAGAGTTGGTACGAACAGGCTGAGAAGGTGCTTCCAGCGACGAGAGAATATCTCCTGGAACACCGCCACGATGATCAGTATGATGAGTCGCTCCTACAGGACATAGAAAGGGCGTTCCGAGAGGATTTCGAGTATGGCCGCGAGCTTCAGGCGAGCTTCAGTGATAATCTCCGTAGTAAGTTAGTCAAACTCCTGCGGGAAGATACCCCGACTGCTCCAGTTCCGTTCGAGGAGTACGACGAACTACTGAGCACAGCGGTAGACGTATTTGAGGGGTTCCCACACGCGAAGACCGTTTTGAACGAGCCGTACGTTGTCAGTGACTATGATCGAGTCTGGGCGATTGTCCGGGATTACGCTACTTGGATCGGTGACGACGACCTGCTCCAAGAGTATCAAGACACCCTTCGAAGTCGTC
>Ga0136569_100513_pt1 | contig 9123 bp, 4 predicted proteins | sample AntDeeMetageno50_FD_101382 | JGI IMG/M metagenome (GOLD analysis project Ga0136569, IMG submission 101382) | Saline lake microbial communities from Deep lake, Antarctica - Metagenome #50 | ecosystem: Environmental > Aquatic > Non-marine Saline and Alkaline > Saline | place: Antarctica: Deep lake...
GGAGTTCCATATCGAGTGGGAGTTTCCTTCCTCGACCATATTCATGGAGGCCGTAGAGTTGGTGGTTGACCGTTTCAGAATTTACTTCCTCCCGTGATGGTGTGATCTGGATGTACTCTTGACCACTCTTGATCTCCTCTATGAATTCGGGGATGTCGTCTTCGTCTTCAGGGAGGTCAGAGCTGATGTCACCTATTGGTGTTGTAGCTTCATCAGAGCCGGTCTGGGGGTTTTCAGAACCATTGGGTTCTATGTTCTCTCCAGATTCATTTGTGGGCTCCTGAGCCGGTCTGGGGCTTTCTGTTGTTTGTGGCGAGGGCTTGTCTACAACATCTGGTTGCTCTTGGGTTTGTGTATCAGCACTGGTGGCGGATTGGTCAGACGTGAATATTGGTTCACGTTCTTCTATGTCGCCTGTGCCTTCACCTCCCGGTTTAGAGTCGACTCTACGATTACTGCTATCTGTCTGTCTGTCAGACATATGGAACAGAACGGACTATACAAGTATATTTCTTTTGTTGGTGTTTTCTCAACAGAGAAATGGTTTTGACTCTGTTTATCGGATGAACAGAGCTTGGAGAAATGATGATTTGGTCTCTTTGCTATTTGTAATAGTTAGTGCGAGACTTCTGATCGCGGGTGGCGGATGGCGGTTGTTATGTGGGTTTTTCTTCTCTGTACTTAGTCCACCAAACCATGAAGAGACCGAGAAGCATCCACTCAGCGAATAGGAGGAGGTTGCTGATTGCTGCTGTAACGTATCCTAGTACGGTTCCTGCTGTGTACGAGTACGCTGTTTGTGGTGAATACCTGTTTGCTTCTGCTTGTTCGTAGTATGTTCCAAGATTGTCTCTGAAGTCATCACCTTCAAACTTTGCACTCACACTCGTAGTCATGTTATCGTATTCGTATGAGAATTCGCCATTGTTGTCTGTTGTTACTGTTACTACGTCATTCGCGTTGATTGTGATGTTTTTGCCTTGTATTGGATTTTCAGATTCTTTCTCAGTTAGTGTTCCATTCACTATTTGATTTTGTTTGTCTACAGTGATGGCGAGATCTGTTGCGGTATATGTTCTGGTGACGTATTCTTTATTGACTTCGTTTCCATGTACATCAAGAGCGGTTATAGAGTCCTCGCTGATGTCATTTAGATCCTCTCCATTTTCGTGGCTATTGATGTCTCCTCCGATGAGACGGTACAGTGTTGTAGTATTTTGATTGTCAGATACTTGTTCTCCGAGATCTTGTCCTTTGTAGATTTCAGAAACTTCTCTCCCCCGTATATTTGTGATTATTGTGTTTCCTGTACTGATTCTATATGTCCCCGAATCTAAGTAATCACGTGTGAAGAACCCCATTTTGTCGACTGTTGGGTCTACTGTCGAGTTGCGAAGTTGGGTTGGTTGATCCCAATATCTTAATTCGTATCCATTATACAGAGATTGTGTGTAGAATGACCAAGGAGTGAAGAATGTGTAACTATCTTGGTATTCTCTGTCAGTACATATTATATTCGTGCATTCTTGATTTGCTTCTACTGTTATCTTCCCTAGTGGGTTTTCTAAGGGACTTTGATCGCCTACAATATCGAAATAGAGTTCGTGACCATCTGACTTTTCGATTTTGTACACTGTTATATCTAGATCGTCGGCAGTAGCTGGTTTTACTGCTTTACCTAAGCCAGTGTTTCGAACACTTTGAGCTTTTTTAGTAACACTATCTGATGTGTCAGTATCACAAGACCCTGAATTTTTAATGCCATAATTGACAGTCCATTTTGCTGTGACTCTGCTTAAACCGATGAAACTGCTCCTTTGAGTAGATTTTTCGAAGGATGCGATTCCTGCATCACCATCGAAAATAACTTTCTGTCTAGGAATTCCGTATTGAAGATGGTGCTTTGTGTCTTTGAATTCTAGTGTCCATTTTTCGTAGTGAGTTTCACTCCCCGTTTGTCTATCACCATCATCATCATAGTACGTACACTCATCTACTCTAGTGTAATCAGGTGGTGTTTTGAATTTGTAGTTCCTTGCGTGTGAAGCATTGAATCCGTTTGTGTCTGCTAAAACGAAATTATCTCCTGCATAGGCAGCTCCGAAAAGATTGGTTACTTGTGCCCAGTGATCGTCAATGACAACGTGAGACCCAGACTTTGGCCCTGATACACTGATAGATTCTGTTTCCCATCTTTCTTCGTTTTCAGTTCTCGGTGTACTGTCATTCTTTATGACGGGAACGATTGCTGTATCATTCCGTATTGGTTCGAAATCTTCCTTAGTTGTGTCTCGGTTGATTTCTTTATGGCTTTTGTAGGTATCTTCGTATATTTTGGCTTCTCCAGGGTTAGATACATAATATCCGTCATTGTTATTACTTTCTCGGTTTTCGTCATAGAGAACTTCGACATTTTTTGTTCTGTAGAGTCCAGTTTGCCCTTCTCTTTTGACATACACACTAGTTAACTCGTCATCCGTAATGATAGGGTCTGTAGAATTTTGGCCAAAGGCACCCCTTATCTCAACTCTTTCTATATTCACAGAATTCCAGTCTACCCAACTCTGTTCCTGTGGGACATATATTTTATTGTCGAGCATCTCCCGGTATCCATCAGATAATTGCCCTATCCTAGTTGCTTCTTTTAACGTGTATCTGGCTTTGTCAACTCTATAGGATGCTGGGTTGTTGTCGTTATATCTCCATCTTGTTCCTGCACCCGTCACTTCGAAGAGTGTGAGGTTTCCTTCTTTAGTTTTGTTTATCTCAGGGTCGTTGGAAATGATCAACTGGTTTGCACCGGTCTTTTCGACTACTGGGTTTGTGTCGACTATTTTTTTTGGGTTCCAATCTGCATCATCATCTTGCCCCACAGCCATTGTAAGACCTCCAAAGATGAGTAACGATGCTGCTGCGACCGTGATCAGGAATCGTTTATTGGTTAAGAGCATACATTATTAGGTTCCACACTAGTCCGAAATTGAATCCAACTATTACAAATACCACTCCGATTCCTAATAGGCGTTTCCCCCACTGTCTTCGATAGCTGTTTACTTGGCTGATGTTCCAAGCCATAAATCCGATGATCATCAAAATAAAGCCAACTGGCTTTGAAATCCAAAAAACAGGAGCTAAATGTTCCATAGCGGTCGCCATTTTTTCTTGAGGGCTCTGCAATATTACCGTATCAAAAACAGCTTGCATTAGTGTGATCATCGCGATCTCATATGATCCACTAATCATCATGAAGAGGTTGTTTATTGGACTGGTCATATATGTTTCTATGTAGTTCGTTACTAAATAAGAATTTGATGGTTCAGTGGTTGACTGCGTGAACAGTTAGGCTTCGCCTTCTGCGATCCACTTCAGCAGTGCGACGAAGGCACTGAAGCCGAAGTAGAACAGAATCATCGCGAGGCCACCGATGAGGAGCCAGACACCAGTCTGTGCGCGGTCACTGGAACGGCGGGCAGTGAACCAGAGGGTCGCTCCAGCGAAGACCGTAATGAATCCGGCGTACTGAAGCGTGGTGTGAGCAATGCTGAAGAGGTTATCCAGCATGGATGTGTAGCCATCTTCAGTTGCTTCACAGTTGCCTTCTTCGATGTTGGATGGTCCTTCGCAGTTATCGTTGTTCGATGAGTTCCCGTCGTCTTGTGCTGCCACAGACGCAATACCCACTCCTGCTGCGGGGACAATTGCTGATACAACTAGCATCGCTAGTACGACTCGCTTGATTCGACTCATACGTACATTCCCTAAGAATAGGCCCCTATTAATTAATGTAACGGTTGGAATTCCAACAAAGTTTCAAAATCAACAGACGATGGCGTTGTCAAATCAAACTCTTGAAACAACCTAAGGGTGTATTAGATGAGTCTCTTTATAAGTTGATGTCGGTGTTATGAATGGGAATTTAATGGGGTATCTGTTACAGCCTAAAGGTGTGTCACGGATTTCCGTAATAGAGGGCGGTTTTGGTGTACCGCTAATTAGAATAGTCGCGATAACGTGGAGCTGCTGGAATCGTCTTCAGTGCTACTTTCTGTTTCGGTAGCACGGGTTTCGTTGTTTGTTTCTTCGCGTTCTATAGAACCTTTTGCGGCAAGCTCTATATCGTGGGCACTGATCTGCTCCATAGATTCTTCACCAAATATATTCTGCATTGGGATTTCTTCTTCCTGGCTCAGAACTTCTGCGATTTCTTTGAAGATCGGATTAGGATGTGATCGGCATAATAGTATCAATGTTTGTTGGATCGTTTCGAACTGTTCGTTTCGCTTTTTGACGATCTTCTCGAATTCTAGCAACTCCCGGTAGATCTGTTCTAGCTTGTCATCCTCCAGCTTGATATCGTTCAGTAGCTCATCTTTGTTCGTCTCAGCTGTGTTCTCAAGTTCATTGATTTTCGCAAGGATGGCTTGGATTTTCTGATTGACGTGTTCAGGGATTTCGTTTTCGTTGTCTCCTTTTACTTTCTGTTCGAGTTCACTTGTTGTGAGAGTGTCACTCTCTGAGTCATCTGTAGTGTTGTTATCGTTAGTAGTGTCAAAGGGGTCGGTATCTAGTGTTTCGTCCGACTCTGTATTGGTCGAATTACTACCTGAAGATTTGGTTTGTTGGTTTTCGGATGTTGAGGATTGGGGTGATTCGTTATCATCTTCGTTATCGTCTTCTAGATCGTCGATGATACCCTTACCTTCCTCTTTTGAGATGTCTATTTCAGGCTCTGAATCAGTCTCTTCGTCTTGATCGTCGGTGTCGGCGTCATCATATGTATCGTCTGTTTCGGTATCGTTGTCAAATAGACCCCCTTCAGATTTTTCTGCCGATTCAACATCTTGTTCTGGTTCTGGCTCTTCAAATTTCTCGTTTAGTTCAGTGTAGTATTCTTCATCCGAGCTGTCGTCTGCACTCGGTTCGGGGATTTCACCAACTGAATCTGAATTAGAAGTGTCGCCTCCATTTTCAGTTTCAGTATCTTCAGATTTGTTTTCTGTATACTCCGTATGGATGGACTCAAAATTATCCATACTAATATCTCTGTCATCGTTCCTGCTGGAGGTTTGACTGTCGCCATCTCCATTTTTGGAGTTGTCTTGTTCGGTGTCTTCTACAGACGTGAATTCTGTATCTCCATTTTCACTGGAAGTGGTGGACTCAGTATCTGCTCCCGTTACGAATTCGTCAATGCCATCTCGTTCGCTTGATCTGTTTTGGTTTTCAGTGTCTACTTCGTCATCTGGATCGTTTTCTTCTTCATCAGAGTTGTCTGTACTTGTTCCACTACCGCCGTCGTCTTCGTCATCGTCGGTGTCGTTATTCTCGAACTCATCTACATCCCCCTTAACCTCGTTTTGGTAGTATTCTTCGTCGTAGTAGTTTTCTACTTCATCGAGAGCCCTCTGGATTGTGTGTTCTCCATAGGTAGATCCGTCTGAGAAGTGTTGTTTCTTCCATTTGCGGCGCATCAGCCCAGAGGCGCGGAAGATTTTATCCATTCGTTCGGCGTCACCAGAACACCAAAATGCTAGCATCCCGCAGAATGCCATATCAGCTTCAGATTGGCTGTATGTGTTGTTACTACCACTATTCGGGTTGATCTCGTCTGGTGGATAGACCTGTTCCCAATTCCCTCGCCACAACTGGGTGAATTTGTGGCCGTTCCTTGATTTTTTGGCACTGAGAACGATCTCCTGAAGTTCATCAGAGAGGTCGTCGAGATTTGCACCTGTTGAAGAGCTGAATTTCGTAGATTCGTTTTGGTGATCGTCTAGATCAAGAGCTGGTGTAGATCGAGATTTTGTACTGTTATTACTGTCTTCAGAGTCGTCGTCTTCATCCTCTAGGTATTCGGTGTAAACTTCTTTTAGTCCGTTTTCGGCATCTTGGATAGTTGGTACCACGTTATCGTCATCAAGACGTTCGCCATTTGTGTCGACAACGTCACCAGTGACAGTGAAGTATCGACCATCTTCGTACATCTCGACATCCCCCTTTCTGTTCCGATTGCCGGGGATTTCGCCTTTTAGGATGACGTGTCCTCCAGTTCCTGAAGGGCTGATTTCGATGAAGCCACCCAATTGTTCGATGATGTTAAGAGCCCATTCTTTCCATTCGCCGGTTTCATCGTCTCTGCAATCATCTAAGTCAACGCCAAGGAATTCGTCGTCTTCTGTAAAGACGAATCCAATTCCATCGTAGTTTTTCTCCTCGTAGGCCTCTTTTGCTTCAGTGAATGAACCCCATGTTTCTGGACTATCGGTTCCCGCATTTCGGCTAGAATTGGGGCTTTTAGGGATCTTCGTTGGCTTTCCGTCTCGCATTTCCGTTACCCAGCAGATCCATTGGTCAAGGAAGATCATATCGCCGGGGATGTTGTTCGGTTTCAATGTCATTGTCGTTGTAGCTGGTATGTCTTATCTTGTGTTCGCTGCATAAATATCTATAACTCTTTACCTACTCCTTAATGAATACTCCACATCTACAATACACTCTCATCAACACCGAGTGTTAAAAATCCATATTCACCACTCCTGTTCCACAATTCTTACCAGCATTATTAGACTGCTTGTTGGAATGGGCTGGTAAGAAATTGCTGTTAGGTTTGGTGGTTCAAGGATTAGTGTCCTAACTACAACCAACAGCAGTTCTGTTATCTTCGACGTTGGTTATCCCAGAACGATTGTAGTTCGTATGGTAGCTCGTCTGGAGGGATAGATATGAATTCATCCGCTGATTCAGTGGGGAAATGTTTCATCGCACTCGTGTATCCGTCCTTGTTTGCGTATCTACTATCGATGAGTACTCTTACTCCCACATCTTTTTCGCCTCTGATCACTCGACCGATTGCCTGTCTTGTCTTTCTTACAGCAGGGACGGCAAATGCATAGTCAAATCCTTGACCATCAAATCTGCTGTCGTATGAATCTTTGATGGCTTGGGATGACTCTGTAGAGGTGTTTGTGATTGGAACACCGCAGATGGCTACTCCCTTCAATTTGGAACCATCAAAGTCTACACCTTCTGTTAGCGTTCCTCGAAGGCTTGTAGTGAGAACCTTCGGAGGACCACTGAAGAAATCCTGTTTGAGTTTTTCTGTTGTTGCTCCTGAACTGCTTTGATCGGTGAGGATCTTCTTATCTACGTTAGGATTAGCGTTTAGGATATCACTTGCCCATTGACCCTCTTGGTATGAGGGCATACAGATTAACACATTTCCTGGTGTTGTTCGAACTACTGTCGAGATCGCCTTTTCGTAAATATTTCTCAGTCTGGGGTTATCTCTTGGTGGTGATCTATTACTCCATGTGAACTTTGGTGCGTCGACTGCAATGGACGTTCTATTTTCGTCAGGGAAGCCCAGCTCGAAGACAGATCTGCTAACTTCTCTCTTTTTGTTTTCTCTGTGTTCATCCGATTTAGATGTTCTACCGATCTCGTCGAGGTCGGGTACGTCGTCTTTGCCTACTCCCTCTTCATATTCTTCGTCAGGGTCGTCAGAGTCCGAAATTGCTCTTGTGACTAGGCTTGAGTCTGGCTGTGTTCCCTTCTTTAGTTTAGCTACTCCAGTCACCTCTTCGTAGATGTCGATAGGAGATAGAGTAGCAGACATAAGCATTGTACCCCCGAAAGCATCTAGTGTAGCCGCGATTTGGTTTTGTGGGATATTATTTTGAACTCTGATTTCTTCATCGAACCCGATCTTCCATTCTTGATCCTTTGGGGGGTCCCTGTTAATTTCGTCTCGTGGTGTGAGGTGGATGTTTCGGAAGTACTCTGTATTGTCACCTACCCACCACCGTTCAAAAAGATTGTAGACGTTTCCAATTGCGAATGAACCATCAGGGCTCTTGTTCTCGACTTTTCTCGCTACTAGATCCTTGATTACACTGGTTAGTTTTGCAATTTTGAGTAACTTTTCCCATGCACCTTCGTATCCTTTTTCGGCAACCCACTTCGATAGTGGATCTGGGTTTGCCTCCCCGGAATTCTGTAGTGGGATCGTTAGTTCACGTCGGTTTTCTCTAAGACAGGCTTGTTTCCAATCTTTTCCAAATTCATCTTTCATCCCTGTCTTAATCTGGTTGATGATGATTTTCTTAGCCTGCTTCAATAGATTTGCAGCTATGGTGAAATCATGGCTTTGGACTGATGTGTATTGAAGGATCTTTTCGGCCATCCCTACTTTTGACTTACTCGCCTTCCCACCAGCCCACAACTTCACTTGTTCTATATTACGTATGCCGAGTTCTAGGGTTTTGAGTGAGATCCCATATGAGAGCTGATCACGGACTTCTGAAACAAGGCCATGAGCTTCGTCACAAACGAGAAGAGTGCGATCATCAATAATGCCACCAGTTAGTCCTGCTACTGTTGGTGGGTCGAAAGCGTGTTTGTAATTGCCGAATAGGATAGTCGCTTCTGAATGGATTCGTTTCATAGATTTATGTGGGCACGTGCCACATCGTGATCCATCTTGCAAGGTTTCTTCGCTTGTAGTTACACTGTTTATGGAAATTGGGTGTTCGTCTTCAACTGAATTGGTGATGGTTTTTGCGTAGAAAGGGCAATATTCTTTATTTGCTGCTGTCGGTATATCTGTTTGATATGGGGTGTGAACCTCATCACTGAGTGTTAAATTGTTCTCACCGTCTGTAGGGGCTTCTGCTCGCGCTGTGAGACCAAAGGCAACGTTGACTTCCCGTTCAGTCTTTTGTTCCCTGACCGCTTTCGTCATGATCTGTCGAGTGTTGTCTCGAAGTTCAATACATCGATGGTAAATATCACTACTTCCGATTTCTCCAGCTTGCACATATGGACAGAGATCTGATTTTCCCACTAGAGTGAGTCCGTTAAAATATTCGGACGTTTCGTTATTGATGGTCTTAAGATCGTCTTCAAAAGCCGCAAGTTGTTGCTTCTTGGACGTTGTGACCAGAATCCTCTCAAATTTTGTGCTTGGATCGCGTACTAAAGAGAGACAAGCTGTAAGGGAAATCAACGTCTTACCAGTGCCACAAGGCCCTTCCAATAGATGGATTCCGCCCGAATTCAGTGTGTTAATCGATTCGTTGATCCCTTGCTGTTGGTTGGGGTAAGGCTCAAAAGGAAATATATCAC
>Ga0136569_100529_pt1 | contig 8983 bp, 8 predicted proteins | sample AntDeeMetageno50_FD_101382 | JGI IMG/M metagenome (GOLD analysis project Ga0136569, IMG submission 101382) | Saline lake microbial communities from Deep lake, Antarctica - Metagenome #50 | ecosystem: Environmental > Aquatic > Non-marine Saline and Alkaline > Saline | place: Antarctica: Deep lake...
AGAGTATAGTGACATAATGGACCACAGTATTCTCGACACCATCGGCTCGCCACTGGTCGAAGTCGACGCCCCCGACGGCGCGACGATTGCGGCCAAACTCGAATCGCGGAACCCCGGCGGCTCGGCCAAGGACCGACCCGCACTCTGGATGGTCGAAGACGCAGAGGAGACAGGTCGACTCTCGCCCGGCGATACTATTGTCGAACCGACAAGCGGTAACACCGGAATCGGGATGGCGATGGTCGGTGCCGCCAAAGGCTACGACGTCCAGATCGTGATGCCAGCCTCGAAATCCCCCGAGCGCCGCTCGATTATGAAGGCCTACGGCGCAGAACTCGAACTCGTCGACGGCGACATCTCGACGGCCAAAGATCGGGCTGACGAACTCGAAGCCGAAAAAGGGTATATCCAACTCCGCCAGTTCGACAATCCCGCCAACCCCGAGGCTCACTACGAGACGACGGGGCTAGAAATCCTCGACCAGATCGGCGACCGGACGGTCGACGCACTCGTCGCAGGTGTCGGCACCGGTGGCACGATTACCGGAATCGGTCGACGATTAGTAGAGGAGTTCCCCGGAATCGAGATCATCGCCGTCGAACCCGACGATTCGGCCGTTATTTCGGGCGAAGAACCCACCGGCGACAGTTTTCAGGGAATGGGTCCCGGCTTTATTAGCCCGAATCTGGAGACCGATCTACTGGATGGTGTCGAGATCGTCTCGGCTCCGGCGGCCGAAGCCGAGTGTCGACGGCTCGCCAGCGAGGAAGGCATTTTCGTCGGCCAGTCCAGCGGGGCCTCGAACCTCGCGGCCAAACGTGTTGCCGAGCGACTCGCTGAGTCGGAGACCGACGACCCACTCGTGATCACGGTCTACTGGGACAGCGGCGAACGCTACATGTCGACCGGGATGTTCGACGCCCAGTAGGTCGACAAAAAACAACAGCCTGCGTGCAATTTATCGTGAGCGTTACCGTTGGCGGAGCCGCTGTCGGCCAGCGTAGCCGACCGCGGTCAGGAGCCCCAGCGCGAGTAGTGTCGCCAAGGGTGTCGGCAGCGATTCATCCGTGCTGGCCGATCCATCGGCCGTAAACGTGGTGCTGAATCCCGAGAGGGTTGCTCCACTACTCCACTGTGCAGAGCCGTCGGTCCCTTCGGCTGGCGCGTGGCTTGTTTCGGTGAGTTCGTAGCCCTCCGGTGAGTTGACCACGAACAGCCGGTCCGGTTGGAACTCGCTGGCGAACGGCTCGCTGAGTGTCAGCTGGTCGCCCGAGACGTCTGCGAGCTGCTGCCACTGTGCGGAGACTCTGATAACACCCCGTTCGTCGACGGTTTCGAACCCAGCCTCGACACCACTGACTGACATCTCACGGCCGGTCTCGGTGGCGGTCCGGGCTGCGATCTGTGAGAGTCGCTGCTCGAACTCGCTGGTGATCTCGGATGGATCGTCCCGGAGCGCATTGAAGGCCTGCTGGTCGCTGTCGTCGGCCAGATCGTAGACTACAACCAGCGTTACCGTCGCGTCGCCATCCGGTTGGAGGTCGACGACGAACGCTGGTTCGGTCGGGTTCTCGGCCGTCGTTGCTGCCGAACTGGCTGCGGCGACAGCCGAGCCGCCGGTCGCCACGAGAACGACCATTGTGACTGCGAGTGCCACCGTACGGAGTCGACGCTCAGCCATTAGTTGTCATCCTCGTCATCTTCATCCTCAACGTCTTCGTCGTCATCTTCATCCTCAACGTCTTCGTCGTCATCGTCGTCCTCATCCTCGTCTTCATCCTCATCGTCCGCTTCGTCAGCATCGTCTTCTCGATCCTGCTCATCGGTTTCGAACTCGAAATCGAGTTCGCCCTCGCTGTCACCGGACTCGACTTCGATGTCGACCTCCTCATCGTCGGGCAGCGTAATCGTGAGCTGGCCGTTCTCATCGGTCACTCCGAGAGGCTCGTCGTTCACCGTCACCGAGGCGTCCGCAACCGGCTTGTCGTTCTGTGTGACTTCGATAGTGACCGTCGCGTTCGGTGCTGGATCTCCAGAGACGACACTCACCGAGAGCTCGTCGCTTTCGTCTCCGTCATTTTCGTCGTCATCGTCGTCAGCTTCCTCGCGGTCGGCTCCGAGCGAGAGTTCCAGTTCGCCCTCTCGGTCGCCGTCTTCGACCTCGATGTCGACCTCGTCATCGTCCGGCAGTGTCACGGTCAGTTGGCCGTTGTCGTCGGTCGTCCCGACGATCTGATCGTCGATTTCGACCTCGGCACCGGCGACCGGCTCGCCCGCCGCGGTCACCTGTAGTGTCACCGTTGCGCCGGGGGCTGGCTCACCCGAGACAACCGTGATCGAGAGCGATGTTTCGTCTTCTGCGTCGTCGTCATCGTCCAGATCACGCGGTTCGAGCTCCTCTTCGAACTCGAAGATCTCGCCGGTCTGGCCGTCGACACTCACTTCGGCTTCGCCCGTGTGGGTCGGGCCGGAGAAGCCGAATTCGAGTTCGAAGTAGCCATCACTGTCGCGTTCGGCCGACTGGAGCGTCCACTCGCCGTCACGGTCGGTCGACAACGCGTCTTGGGCGGTTGTGACTGCCTCGCGTTGGCTGATGACGAAGCTGCCGTCGCCGGGCTGGTCACGCTCGAACTCGCGGCTCTGTTCGCCGTCGTCGCTTTCGACCTCGATGGAGACGCCGTCGGCGCGGTCGACGCTGAACTCGCCGCTGGTGAGGCCCGTATACTGACTGAGTAGGGCTCGCGCACTGGAGCCGGTCAGCGACTGCAGCCGGCTTTGTGCCTCGGCGTTCGCCTCAGCATCGTAGCCCGCAGCCTCCAGTTCGGCTGCTGGAACGCTTGCAGCTCGCTGGTCGAGCCGATCAAAAGCGACACTGACCGTCGAGGCTTGGCCGCTCAGTACGGCGATCCGCTGGGCGTACTCGCTGGCCGAGAGGGTTCCGTTCTCGTAGGCAGCGGTCGCCGCACGTCGGTCGTCGACGAGTTCGGCGGTGCGATCACGGAGTGTCGACGCCCGCGAGGCCAGAAGGCTGGCTCGCTCGGTCTCGGCCGCCGACGCAAAGGCGGCTTCAGCCGAGGACTCCTCAATAGCGTTAGTTACCTCGTCATCGGTGACTTCGAGCACGGTCGAAAGCTGTTGGCCCGTGCTTGCACGCAGCCGATCCGACTGGTTGGTGGTGTTCGTCTCGTCGGACTGATCAGTGTTGTTCGTGCTGTTCGACTGGCTGGTGCTGTTCGTCTCGTCCTGAACTTGGTTCAGTTGGGGTGTGCTGACCGAGGCTGTGCTCGCCATTGCGGCGGCGGGGACCGAGCCGACCACGAGGCTCAACGCCACCAGCACGGCAAGCAGTTGTGTTACTCTCATCAGTTTACCCCAGTTTCCCGACCAGTATATATACCGACGGCCGTACTGCCGGATTCCGGCCGTTTCTACCCGATTCGGGACTGTTCTGGACGATTCTATACTGTTCTGGACGGTTCTATCCGGCCAGTGTCGACCGGTAACTAAAATAAAAACAGCACGTAACTGGCAGCGAGCGCTAGACAATACGATTGTTTAATGTCTACCAGACAGTACGGCCGACAATGCGACGCCGTCTCGTTTGGATCGGCCTCTTGATTGTCGTCTGTGTCGGCCTGATCGCCGCGGGGGCGGCCGCGACCGACCACACCGGCCCCTACCAGCTGCAGGCCGACCAGCCCGAGCCCGACAACACCGTCACCCGGATCGCCCTCCAGTCCACCGGCGACGCGGTCTGGACGATCAGGTTCCGCACGCGGCTCGCGACCACTGAAGACGTCGACGAGTACGAGTCGTTTCAGGCCGAGTTCGCCGATAACTCCAGTCGGTATCTCGACCCCTTCGAAGAGCGGATGACCGCGGTCGTCGACGGAGCGGCCGACCAGTACGACCGTGAGATGCGGGCGGTCGACTTCGAGGCCTCGACGACTATCCAGGAGGTCCCCCGCCGCTGGGGGGTTGTCAGCTTCCAGTTCCGCTGGGAGGGGTTTGCTGCTGAAACCGATGGGAAGCTGGCCGTCGGCGACGTGTTCGCCGGTGGTTTTTATATTGGCGAGGGTGACGTACTCGAACTCGCCGCGCCCGATGGCTATCGGATCGCCGAGGTCGACCCGACTCCTGATGAGGCCGAAGGCGGTGTCGTCCAGTGGAACGGACGCGAGGACTTCGCAGACGGTCGTCCGCAACTCCTCGCGGCACCCGAAGCCGGGGCGACTGGCGGCGAAGGTGGCACGCTGCCGGGCGGGACCACCGGCGTGGTCGCTGGCGTGATCGGTCTCGCTATGCTCGTCTCGCTCGGCGTGCTGGCAGTCCGGCGCACGCGGTCGACCGATGAGCCACCGACCGATAGTACTGACCGACAGTCCGACGAAGCGACAGCCACGCAGACCGATGCTAGCGCTGATTCGACCCCGCGTGGCCACGACCTCGTAACCAACGAGACACAGGTGGTCGACCTTCTGGACCAACATGACGGCCAGCTGAAACAGGCCGATATCGTCGACTCTCTCGACTGGTCGAAATCCAAAACCTCCCGTGTGCTCTCGGAGCTGGCCGACGACGGAACGGTCGAAAAGCTCCGCATTGGCAGAGAAAACGTGATTCGGCTCCAGACTGATGAGTAGCCACGCAATTCTTTTCACCCGGTAGTCTCTCTGTCTGCCAATGCCTACACGACGGATGGCGCTTGTCGACGCCTTCACGACCGACCCGCTGTCGGGCAACGCCGCAGGCGTGATCCCCGACGCCGAGGGGCTTTCGGACCACCAGCAGCAGGCAATCGCCCGCGAACTCTCGGTCAGCGAAACCGCCTTTCTATCCTCCTCAGCGGAGGCCGATAGACAACTCCGGTATTTCACGCCCACACAGGAGATCTCGCTGTGTGGCCATGCCACGATTGCCGCCCACGCACTGCTCCACGAGGAGGGTGTCATCGAGGCCGGTAGTCACAGCCTCCAGACCGACAGCGGCGTCTTGGAGGTCGAGATCGACGATGACGGCACCGTCTGGATGCAACAGGAGTCGTCGACGGTCACCGAATGCGATATCGACTACGACCGATTGGCCGACGCCCTCGGTACCGACCCAGCAACCTTGCAGGATGTCGGTGCGGATATCCCGGTCGCCCGCGCCTCGACCGGGCTACCCGTGTTGATCGTTCCGATCAACTTCTTGGAGTCGTTGGGCGGTCTCCAACCGGATCTCGCGGCCATCGAACGGCTCTCGGAGGCTCACGACGTGGCCGGGATCTACGTCTTCACGTTCGATACCCTGTCGACCGACGCAACTGCTCACGGTCGGTTTTTTGCCCCCGCGGTCGGGGTCGACGAAGATCCAGTTACGGGCACTGCAAGCGGAGCCTGTGCGGCGTATCTGGATTCGGTCGGCTCGGCGGCGTTCGACGAACTCGACGACGAACTCCGCTTCGAGCAGGGTCAGTTCCTCGACCGGGGTGGACTGGTTCGGGTACGACTGGAGCGTGCGGGCAGCGATGGGTTCGTTTGGGTGGGTGGACGGGCAGTAACGACAGTCGACGGCACGCTCACGGTCCCCGAAGACGACGTCGACGAGATCATCGAAGCATAGAGTAGCGTTAGCGCGTCTCGGTTTCGACTTCCCGGCTTCGGGCTGGCTCGTCGTCCGTCTCTGCGGCTCGGTCGATCTTGTCTTCGGTTTCGACAATCGTCTCCAGTCGGTGTTCGAACTCTTCGTCACTGAGTTCGCCACGGACGTACCGTCCTTCGAGTTCGGTAACCGGGTCGACCGCCTCGGTGTCTGCTGGCTGAGTGGTTTCTCCGTCGAGATCGTCCTGCACGTACTGGAATCCCAAATAGCAGAGCATCAGTAGCATAAACAGCGCACTAAACCCGAGCCCGGCATTGATTCCCGACAGCGTGATCACCAGTCCAACCACGAGTGCGAGCGTGGCGATGGCGACAAAGCCGCCGAAGATGAGTACGATTACCGCCATGGCTTGGTTTGATTTGAGCCACGAGGACCAGTCGCTCATAGTAGCCCGTCCACGCGAAAAATGAAAGACGTTATGCCCGGTCAAGCGAACGTCCGGTGGCGCTGACTAGGCCAGTTCCTGCTCGCGTTCGAGTTCGCGGAGTTTCTCGATCCGTTTTTCAGTGGGTGGATGCGTGCTTGCGATCTTGCCGATAAAACCCGACCGAATCGGGATGATAAAGAAGGCGTTCATCTCAGCCTGCTCTCGGAGGTCATCCTGCGGAACCTTGTCCATTCGCCCACTGATCGACATCAGTGCGGAGGCGAGCGCGGCAGGGTTGCCGGTGATCGAGGCCGCACCGCGGTCGGCGGAGTATTCGCGGTAGCGGCTGAGCGCCCGGATCAGGAAAAACGAAATCACCCAGACGACAAGCGAAGCGAGGATGGCCACGTAGACGGGGGCCTGATTCCGGCCATTGCCGCCGAACAGCCAGCCCCACCGGACGACAATGAACGCGATTGTCGACAAAAACGAGGCAATCGTCATTACCATCACGTCGCGGTTTTTGATGTGGGCGAGTTCGTGGGCCATGACACCCTCCAACTCTTCCTGATTGAGCGTTCGCATCAGCCCGGTCGTGACGGCGACCGTCGCGTTCTTTTGGTTCCGGCCGGTTGCAAACGCGTTTGGAACTTGCGAGTCAGCAACTGCGACCTGTGGCTTCGGCAGATCTGCCTGCTGGCAGAGCCGCTCGACCATCCGATGGAGTTCGGGTTCCTCGTTTTCGTCGACGACCCGCGCACCCATGCTGTACAGTGCCATCTTGTCGCTGAAGAAGTACTGGACGAACGAGAACGCCCCCATCATGACAACAATTGTCAACATTCCAGCGTTGGTAACTGTGACGAGAATTCCTATAAATACGATATACAGGGCGAACAGAAGGAACATTGTCAGTCCCATTCGGCCACGCAGTCCCCAATCGGTCGACCATTTCATACCTACAACTAACCCTTCAATCCGTTAAACCCTACCGGAGGCGGCTGTCGTTGTGTCCACCAACCACATGGTCCTGAGCTATTTGCACCCACGGATCCAATTTCTAGATCATGGCATTCACCAACCGAACAACAGGTGGCCAACAGCTCGCCGCCCGGCTGGTCGAAATGGGCGTCGACGCCGACCTCGTCTGTGCGATCCCCGCGGCGGACTCCCCGTCGGCCGCGCGGTCGCCGACCGCCTCGACGTTCCCCTCGACGTGGTCGTCGCATCCAAACTCGGTGCGCCATCGAACCCCGAACTCGCTATCGGTGCGGTGGCTGGCGACGGGAGCTACTGGCTCAACGACGACCTCGTCGACCAACTCGGGGTGAGCGACGACTACATCCAACAGGAACGCGACACGGAGGCCGAAGTCGCCCGACAGAAGATCGCTGACTACCGTGGCGGCGAGCCACTCCCCGATGTGAGTGGCAAACGCGTGGTCTTGGTCGACGACGGCATCGCAACCGGGGCGACCGCGATGGCCTGCCTCCGCCAACTGCAGGCGACCGACGCCACGGAAGTGATCCTCGCGGTGCCGGTTGCCCCACCCTCCGCACGCGCCGAACTCAGTGACGAGGCCGACCGCGTGGTGATCGTCGACGAACCGCGTCCGTTCCAGGCAGTCGGCCGCCACTACCGGGAGTTCGGCCAAGTCACAGACAGGGAGGCTATCGACCTCCTCGAACAGTGAGTGTGGTACTCGATCACAGATCGGACGGAGTGTCGCGTTGTTTAACCGGTCGACAGCCATAGAGGGCCCATGAGCGAGTCACGCGATTTCTGTCCGCAGTGTGGCGATCCGGTCGCCGAGCGGGCCGAGCCACGCCCCGGCGAGCCACGCGAGGCGGATGCAGTGCTCTGCGATGGTTGTTATTTCGAGGATTTCGACCTGATCGACGCCCCGGACCGCGTTCAGGTGACACTCTGTGGTCGGTGTGGCGCGGTCCACCGCGGCAACCGGTGGGTCGATCTGGGTGCTGTCGACTACACTGATGTCGCCATCGACGCCGTCAGCGAGGCACTCTCGATCCACATCAACGCCGAAGACATCGAATGGGGTGTCGAACCCGAACAGGTCGACGAGACGACGATCCGAATGCACTGTACGTTCTCGGGTGTCGTCCGTGGCACCCCGATCAGTGAACAACTGGTCGTCCCGGTCCGCATTGCCAAGGAAGTTTGTGACCGGTGTGGCCGGATAGCCGGCGGCTACTTCGCCAGTATCCTCCAAATACGCGCCGAGGACCGTCCGGTTCGACCTGAGGAGGCCAGCGAAGCCATCGAGATCGCCGAATCCTACGTCGCTAAAAAGGAGCAAGATGGAGATAGGGAGGCGTTCATTACCACGGTCGACCGGAGCAACGAGGCCGGACCCAACGTCAAACTGTCGACGAACAAACTCGGTCAGGCGACCGCCAACCGGATCACCGATCGGTTCGGCGGCACCGTCCACGACTACCCGACGCTCGTCACCGAAGACGGCGACGGCAACGAAGTGTATCGGGTCACCTTCGTCGCCCGACTCCCGAAATACACCCCCGGCGACGTGATCGTCCCCGAGGACGACGAGGGGCCAGTGCTCGTCACGAGCGCCCACGACCGCCTCAAAGGCAAACGTCTCCTCTCGGGCGAGCGCTACGAGGCCAGCCACGAAGACGGTACCACCCCGGATGTCGAAAAGATCGGTCGCCTCGACGACGCCGTCGACACCACTGTCGTCACTGTCGAGGACGAACACGCTGTCCAGATTCTCGATCCCGAAACGTACGAAGCCAAAACGGTCAGTCGACCCGACTACTTCGAACCGGACGACACTGTCCCCGTCCTCAAACATGGGACTAACGTGTACATTCTGCCAGAAGAAACCGTATAAGCGACCTTTTCGGTTGTATATGGAAACCCATACTATCAATTTCACGGACTAATCAGTATCCTCAGATAAGTATCACGTGTGTACTTTTTACATAGGTG
>Ga0136569_100538_pt1 | contig 8913 bp, 5 predicted proteins | sample AntDeeMetageno50_FD_101382 | JGI IMG/M metagenome (GOLD analysis project Ga0136569, IMG submission 101382) | Saline lake microbial communities from Deep lake, Antarctica - Metagenome #50 | ecosystem: Environmental > Aquatic > Non-marine Saline and Alkaline > Saline | place: Antarctica: Deep lake...
GGCACAGCCAGTAGTTGCCCATGCCGGGCAACTACAAACCTTAAACATCCCAACTCAGCGGTGCGGGGCCGTGGGAATCCTCGCGCTTCAGCGCGGGGAGGATGTCAAAGAGCGCGTTGTAGCTGTTCTGCCTCTCGTTTAACCCCGTTTAACCCCGTTTAACCCCGTTTAACCCGGGTTAATCCCCTCCGTCTTCTTTATCAGAGAGTGCATGAACCGAACACTGATCTTACTCTGACGTAGATGATGAAGGCGCAGATAACGAGGGTGCCGATGAAGAATCCAGTGACACAGAAACTGAGGAACGTAGTGATGGTGATGCTGATCCCCCGGCTTCCTCAGTGGATTTGCACAAGGTGTCTTCAATAACGATCGTAATGGGAATCTCCCTTCGTTCGGTGTCCTATCTGCGATTCAAGATGGTGCAGCTGGCCAAGAAATAGCGCAAGTTGCACAGAATATCGGTGGTCAGCCCCCTGATGATACTGGTGATCGTGGGGGTGTTGATGGTGAGGCTGGTCAGGACCGCGCACCAGATGAGTCTGACCGTGGTGCGCCTGCGGACCGTAGTGGACAAACTGACTCGGGAGACGGTCGGGATCGCGCACCGAATGAAACGGATCGAGGAGGGGATGGCAGTGAAACCCCAGATGATAGGGATGCTCGCGGGAACGGTGCTTCTCAATGATAATCAAGTCTGACATCCACGCCGTCTAAGACTCGCAGTATTCTACCTCAGAATACCGAACAGCGAAAGTCAGAAAATGATTAGCTATTGCAAAAGTCAACATCACCGTCTGCCGACTCGTACAGTTCCTGCGCTTCTTCAGCTGTTGTGAACTCCGCACCGTATTCCTCTAACAGTTCCTGGTACCGATTCCGAATCGTCACGACACTGATGTCCGTGACTTTGTACACGTCCTTCTGTGTGTACCCAGCATTACAGAGTAGAGATGCCGCATACAACGACGCAGCTGCTAATCCAATCGGGTTCTTCCCAACGCGAACATCTGCCGTTGACGTCTCATCCAGAATTTCACGGGCCTTCCGTTCAACCTCGTCCGGGACTTCCAGTTTCGACGCGAATTGCGGAAGGTATTCCTTCGGATCGGACGGCTTGATTTCCAACCCAAGTTCCCGCATGATGTACCGGTATGTTCGCTTAATCTCCAGCGTGTCTACGCGACTCACCTCGCCGAATTTCTCGTAACTCCGTGGGACATTGCATTTCCGGGCAGAAGCGTACAGGCACGCTGTTGAAACGCCCTCAATACTCCGCCCGCGAAGCAGATCATCTTCGATGCATCGCCGATACATCGCCCCCGTCATCTCTCGGACAGATTCTGGAAGTCCAAGCGCGGACGACATCCGTTCAACCTCAGTGAGTGCCTGCCGGAGATTTCGTTCTTTGGAATCGCGAGTGGATGCGCGCTGATTCCATGTGCGGAGCCGACGCATCTTCCGAATCTTCTTCGTGGACAACGACCGCCCGTAGGCGTCCTTATTCTGCCAACCGATTTGTGTGGACAAGCCTTTGTCGTGCATCAGTTCTGTGATTGGGGAACCAACACGGCTCTTGTCTTGGCGTTCATCTTCGCTGAAACTCCGCCAATCAGGGCCGTGGTCGATTGACTGGTCATCGATGATGAGGCCACAGTCTTCACAGATCAGGTTCTCTCGGTCACTTTCGATAACGACGTCGCCGCTGCATTCGGGACAGCCCTCTTGTTCGGTTGTTGTAGTGCGAGGATTTTGCTCGCCGTCGTATTCTTGTCCAATCTCTTGTTCGTCTTCGGTTTCTTTAGGGGGTGTGCGTTGACGTTCTTTAGTCATGAATGGGGAGGCTGGAAAACATCGCGTTACACCGGCGATTTTATCGTACCTTTAAAAAGCGTTCGGGGGATTGATTGTTTTTCGCCGCCACACTCCCTGAAACCCTATATTCAGAAGTATTCTATTCCCAGAAGTAACCTACATCTGGGGGTCCGTGAATTCCATCCGGGGATACTTATGCGACCATGCACTACTCACTAACAAGCCAATATGTCTGTGCAACAGCCCACTCCCACCCCTCCAGAACCCAGTGACTCTGCCACTGAAACCGCAAACACAATCTCAACCCATTCCCTTCCCGGACACCCTGACGCCGACTCTTACGCCACACTCAATATCACCTCCATCGACTTCACAAATCGGAAACGCCCCGACGGATCTCGCGAACCAGTTGTTGAAATCTTCGGTCGCGCCCCCGGACAAGAATTGGAACACGTTCGTGTGTTCGGATTCGAACCGTACTTCTACGTCGCCACTGACGAAGTCGGCTCACTGCGAGACGACAACCGCGTTAAACGCATTTCCGATGAACCACTCAAAACGATTCGCGGTGTAGAAGTTCACCGCGTCACCACATACGTCCCGGGCGAAATCCGGGGCGTTCGACAGGATGTCGAGAACGATTTCGAATCGGACATTAATTTCTCCGACCGGTTCATGATCGACAAGGGCATTGAAAACGGAATCAAAGTCCCTGCCCGCCGCAAGAATTCTGGTGAAATCTCGGTCCCTGTTGATGAGGTACAGGCAGTCACTGACAAAATCGAAGACAGTGACTACCGTGTGTTGATGCTCGACATCGAAGTGGAAGACCGCCACGGCTTCCCTGAAAACGGAGAAGAACCCCTCATCTCAATCACCACGCACGACAGCTACACGGACAAATACGTCGTGTGGTACTACGATGCTGAAAACGGTGAAACTGGTCCGGAAGAATTAGCGGATTACGAACCTCTCCGGGATGATGTTGACTTCGAAGTTGCGAAGCTCGACACTGAAAAACAGATGCTGAAGGCGTTTCTCGGGTATCTGGACGGTGTTGACGCAGACGTTGCGACGGGGTGGAATTTCACAGATTTCGACGCGCCGTACCTCATTGACCGAATGGAACGCATCGGCATTGACCCCGGGCGTCTCTCCCGCCTCGGGTATGCAGACAATGGCTGGAATGTCGATGTTGGCGGGCGCGTCATGTTCGATCTGCTGGAAGGGTACAAGCGAACGCAATTCACCGAATTGGAATCGTATCGGCTGGATGCGGTCGGTGAAATGGAACTTGATGTCGGGAAGGAACCGTACACGGGGAAGCTCGGTGATCTGTGGGAGGAAGACCCGGAAACGCTGTTAGAATACAATCTCCGAGACGTTGAACTGTGTGTGGAGATTGACCGGAAACAGGAGATAATCGGGTTTTGGCAAGAAGTCCAGAATTTCATTGGGTGTGATTTGAATGATGCGCCGATTCCCGGGCAGGCGTGTGACATGTACGTCTTGCATAAGATGTACGGCGATCCGGAGACGGTTGGACCTCGGTATGTTCTCCCGACTGCGGAGAAGTCTGAAAGCCCGGATTTCGAGGGCGGGGCTGTATTCGAGCCGTTTAGTGGTGTTCGGGAAGATGTGGTTGTGCAGGACTTGAAGTCGCTGTACCCCATGTCGATGATCTCAATCAATGCGTCTCCGGAAACGAAGGTGGAGAATCCGGAGGACTTCGATGGGGAGACGTTAGTTGCGCCGAATGGGATCCATTTCGAGAAGAACACGGAGAGCGTTATGCAGGAGATGATTGACAATCTTCTGGATGAGCGTGATCAGAAGAAGGAACTTCGTGCGGAGCATGAGCCGGGGACGGATTTGTATGAGACGTTTGATCGGCAGCAGGGCGCGGTGAAGGTTATTATGAACAGCCTTTACGGTGTTTTGTCGTGGGAGAAGTTCCGGTTGTATGATAGTGAGATTGGGGCGGCGCTGCCGGCGACTGGCCGTGAGGTGATTCGGTTTACGGCTGATGTCGTGGAGAATGAACTTGATAGTGAGATCACATATGGGGATACGGACTCAGTTATGTATCAGATTCCCGATGCATCTGATAAGGAAGCCCTCATCGAAATCGCCCACGAACACGAAGCCCACATCAACAACCGCTACGACGACTTCGCCACCGACAACCTCAACGCCGACACCCACCGCTTCCAAATCGAATTCGAGAAACTCTATCGCGTCTTCTACCAAGGCGGCAAAAAGAAACGCTACGCCGGACACATCGTCCACAAAGAAGGCAACGACGTAGACAAAGTCGATGTGACCGGATTTGAGTATCAGAGAAGTGACCAAAGCGCGATCACCAAACGCACCCAAAAGAAGGTCATCACCCAAATCGTCATGGACGAAGACCACGACGAAATCATCGACTACCTCACCGAAGTCATCACCGACTTCCGCAACGGCGAAGTCAACCTCGAAGACATCGGAATGCCTGGCGGAATCGGGAAAGCCCTCGACAACTACGACACCCCCACCGCCCAAGTCCGAGGCGCAATCTACGCCAACCAGTTCCTCGGCACCAACTTCGGGCAAGGAAGTAAGCCCAAGCGCGTCTACCTCACCAGCGTTGACACAGTCTTCTTCAAAGACCACGAAACCCCGGACTTCGAACACGAGTACCAGCAGAAGCACTACGCAGACTTCAAACGCGATCCCGACGTGATCTGCTACGAGTACGAACAACAAGTCCCCGATGAATTCAACATCGACTGGGATAAGATGCTGGAGAAAACCTTAGAGAAGCCGATTAGCCGCGTTATCGAACCCATCGGCATCGACTGGGATGTCGTCTCCGTCGACAAATCCCAAACCGGCATCGACCAATTCCTATAACTCGTCGCGCATGGTCGCTCACTGATCGTTGAATCTACCCCGCGTTTATCCCCATCCATTTCTTGCATTGAGACATGGCTTCAGAAGACACTGCTGTACTCACGGGAAGTGACCGGTACCACACGAAACGCCTCCCCGGAAATATTGTCCGTGTCGTTGACCTCCGTGAAGATTGCGTCGACGGCGTCTGGGACATGGACGAACACGAATGGGTTCAGTTCAACATCGATTTCACAGACCTGAATTCGGAACTGTCCATTGACGAGAAACACACTGAATTAGGCGATCGGTGGGGGTCCGTGTATATCTCCTATCGGCCAGATTCAACACCATATCCGCACACCGTTCGTAACCACACGGATGAAGGCTTAGGATTGCAAGGACAAGATCGCAAAACTGCGTATGGTGAATCTCTGGACGATGCATTGACAGCGGCACTGGCTCGCCGCTTCGGGTTTCCTGAATAAGTGCCAGTCTCACTGGTCAACGTATCGTCTGCCCCCGAGTATTTACCACAGTATCCAGTATATCTATATGCATGATTGAGTGCCAGAACTGTGGTTCGAAGGTTACTGAGCGGTATGCGAAGGTATTCACGCCCGGCGATGTCGATCAACCGCGCGTTTGCCCGCACTGTCCTGATAAAATCCGAGATGGTGCCGAAGTCCGTATGGCGCGGTCGCCCCGACGCACAGACAGTTAACCACAGTTCACGGCACTGAAACCCTATCTCATCTACCTAATCACAGGAACTGTCTGGTGCCCCGGTGTGATTACTCCGAGGGTATTTCAGTTCGCATGAGAAACCGATAGTACACGAGATAACCGGGTGGCTCTGCCACCAACCCACAACACAACACATATGTCAATTAACGACACTGATGTCCCCAGCGACGAGGAACAAACCGACGAAGAAAATGAAGAGGATGATGAGAAATTCGTAGATGATAAACAAGACCTAATCAAGAAAATTAGGGCGATTCTGAATCACCCTCAGATGAACGTTGAAGTTGAGGATCTTGAAAAGAGGTATCCGGACACCCAGTCATCTCTCTGGATTTCAGGAGAACTCATTCGGGAAGAAGATTCGAGTGTGTATTCCTCGCTCATCCAGAACCCGTCGTATGTCATCGAATGTTTCGAGGAAGCACTTCAGTTAGAATCTACTGATGATGTTGATCTCAGCGGTGCGAATGTCCGCATCAGTGACTTAGATCCGGAAGACGCGGAGTATTCTGTCAGCGAAATCCGTACAGACAACATCGGGGATATTGTCGAAATCACGGGCATGGTTCGGCAAGCCACGAAGGTCTTACCGAAAACCAAGTCCGCTGCATTTCGGTGTCAGCGATGTGGGACAGTTAACTACGTTCAGCAGGAAGGCGATGAGTACGAAACGCCTGTTGAGTGTACTGGCTGTGAGCGTGAGGGGCCGTACTCGTTCGAACCGGGGAACACCACCTACATCGATGATCAGCGCCTGAAGCTCCAAGAGCGCCCGTCTCAGACCACTGGCAATTCCACACCGGAATCCATTCCGGTGATTGTTGAAGATGACCTTGCAGGGATTATCGGATCCGGTGACGAAGTCACAGTAACGGGTGTTATCAGTCTCAAGGATCCGTTAGAGGGAAGTGATGATTCGCTCCGGAACCGGATTTACCTTGATGGAATTGACATTGAGGAAGAGGATCAGAAGTACGGCGATCTCGAAATCAAAGGGTCCGACATCGACAAGATCAAAGACATCATCGAACCGGACGAATCGTCCAATATAAGCATCTATCAGCATCTCTTCGGGAAGCTTCCTAATCAAGTAAATGAAGATGATGAAGATGATGAAGATGATGAAGATGATGAAGATGATGAAGATGATGAAGATGATGACGACCATGAAGATGCGTATGACGGGGTTTTAACGCAGTCTGTCGCCCCGTCGATTTTCGGGTATAATCACGTCAAACTCCCGATTGCCCTCCAGCAATTCAGTGGCGTCACGAAACACTTAGCAGATGGTTCTCGGATTCGCGGGGACATGCACATTCTTCTCATGGGTGACCCCGGAACTGGCAAGTCGATGCTAATTAAGTACGTCGAGAATCTTTCCCCCCGTTCTGTTGTTACAAGCGGGAAGGGGTCATCGGCAGCCGGGTTAACGGCGGCAGCTGTCGAATCGAGTCTTGGCGGAGATAAACAGTGGACGCTTGAAGGCGGGGCAATGGTGATGGCGGACCAAGGGACAGTGGGAGTTGACGAACTGGACAAAATGTCCGATTCGGACCGGAGTGCCCTCCACGAAGGCTTAGAACAACAGGAAGTAAGCGTGAATAAGGCCGGGATCAACGCCACACTCCGCACTCGGTGCGCGATGCTTGCAGCTGCGAACCCCAAGTACGGGCGGTTCGATGACTACGAACCGATGGGTGAACAGATTGATCTTCAGCCTGCGCTGATTAGCCGGTTCGACTTGTTGTTCATTATTCAGGACCAACCGAATAAAAAAGAAGACACTCGGCTATCAGGCCACATTCTGGATTCGAATCGCGCGGGGCAGTTGAATGCTCACAAAAACCAAGTAGAAAATCCTGAATTTGGTGGTGATGAAGAAGACCTTGAAGACTTAGATGAAGACGAAGTAGAACCTCCCCTTCCTCCGGAATTGTTCCAGAAGTACGTGGCACATGCAAAAGAAACCTTCTCGCCTGTAATGACGGACGCTGCAAAGGAAAAGATTCAGGGATTCTATGTTGATCTGCGATTGAAAGGGGAGGATGAGGATGCGCCTGTACCAGTGACCGCTCGGAAGCTCGAAGCGTTAGTTCGGTTTTCAGAAGCCGTTGCCCGCTCCCGACTTAGTCATAAAATCACTGTGGAAGATGCAGAGTATGTGATTTCGATTATCCAGCAGTCACTGTCTGACGTTGGAATTGACAGTGAAAGCGGGCAATTCGATGCTGACATTGTTGAAACCGGGCAATCGAAAAGCCATCGTGAGCGGAAAAAGAGCCTTCGTGCTTCAATCAAACAAGCGAATAGCGATAGTGAAGGCGACGGCGCTACTCTTGAAGAAATCATGGATGAAGCTGTTGACCGGGGGATGGCTTCCGGGAAAGTCGAAAAGGAATTCAAAAAGATGAAGACTGATGGAATCGTGTTTGAAGTAAACTCAGAGAATTATAAGCTCAGTTAATTATTTTAATGGGTTTGTCTTCCTGTTATAGAGAACAAGAAGAATACCCGCGCCTTTAGGCGCGGGATGAATCCGACAACCCATCCACAGTCCACCATCGATAGTAGGCTTGGATATTCCACCGTTCCCAACCCGAACTTTTACTTACGAAGCAACTATAACCAGTTATAGAGCGTTCCAAATGCTGGAAGTCCACCGAAGCCACCAAGCGAAAATCCTCAACCACGGTCAGGTAGCGGAGTCGCTTGACCGGCACGGGTGGAGTGCCAGCAAGCTCTGGAACGTCGCCAACTACCACTCCCGCGAAGTGTGGGACGAAACCGGTGAAATTCCCAACCACGGGGACCTCAAAGACGAGTTGAAGACCCACAACAAGTACAAGGGACTGCACAGCCAGTCCAGTCAGCGCGTTCTGGAGGAACTCGCTGAAGCCTTCAACTCGTGGTACGGCTCCGATGACGACAGGGACAACCCACCCGGCTACCGCAAAGAAAACTACTACGACCAACAGGGTCGTCGCGTCCACGAAGAACACCCTCGTAGCACGGTAACGTGGAAGCAGAAAGGCATCCGACACGACACGGAAAACAATCGGGTTCGCCTCTCAAAAGGCCGTAATCACAAAGAGTACCCCCGAGCAAGAGAGTACATCCTCGTCGAGTACGAAACCGTGCCCGGCGTCACGGTCGAGAACCTGCAACAGGTTCGCGCCGTCTACGACCGAGCGAAGGAACGATGGGAACTGCATCTCGTCTGTAAAGACAAAATCGAGACGCCCACCGCCCCCGGTACTGAAACGGCTGGAATCGACCTCGGCATCTGCAACTTCGCCACCGTTGCGTACAGCACCGAGGACGCCGACCTGTACCCCGGCAATCGGTTGAAACAAGACGGGTACTACTTCCCGAAGGAAATCGCCAACTGCGACGATTCAAATGATTCTGAGGCCACTCGGTTACATCATAAGTGGTCGGAACGACGAACACACTTCTTCCACAGTCTCGCCAAACGCA
>Ga0136569_100649_pt1 | contig 7836 bp, 6 predicted proteins | sample AntDeeMetageno50_FD_101382 | JGI IMG/M metagenome (GOLD analysis project Ga0136569, IMG submission 101382) | Saline lake microbial communities from Deep lake, Antarctica - Metagenome #50 | ecosystem: Environmental > Aquatic > Non-marine Saline and Alkaline > Saline | place: Antarctica: Deep lake...
CCGAGTACTACCAAGCGTTCCTCGACGAACTGCTCCAACGTTCGACCAAAACAGCAATCAACTGTGACCTCTCAATTGAGAGTACCAGCGGCAAAGTCTAGACCGCTTTGCAACACGACCATATGTTTTGACGAGCCTGTGTAAAGACCGGTCGTTGATTCTCTCAATTTTTGTATTCCCAGTTACATACACAATATCATGATATTGATTCCCCTCAAAATTCCGTTCAAAGAATTCGCCACTTGATGCCCCTAAACTAGTTTTACACGAATATTCTCCATCAAAGGGGTTATATTCCTCAAAAAATCTGGGTCGACAGGCATCCAAAATAATAAGATTGTCCCAATCATTTTCCATAAATTTTTCACCACCATACCTAATATTAATTAATGATTTCCGAAAAAGACGGGTGATCTCCTTTTTAAATAATTGAGGATTGCGGAACGCTTTTTTAAAATTTCTGATACTATATCTATTTTCCATTACTAACTAAAACATCCAACTTCAAGTATTTATATATTTATACTATTTCTACTTGTACCGGTTTTAGTGATTTGTTACGGACAATTGTCTCTTTCATTTTGCTGTCGTATTAATGATAGGGCACTGGAGTAATCACTTACCCTGCGTCGCCAGATTTCCGTTTCAAGCTAACAGGTCCCCGAGTGAGATTGCATGGATACTGGCTCGATACCGGCCCCTTATTCTGATTAGTTACTTGACTGAATCCCGTACAGTTCTGCGTACTTTCCACCGCTATCTACCAGTTCATGATGAGTACCCGTTTCAGTAATCCACCCGTCTTCAACCGTATAGATCCGATCCGCATTCTTGACCGTCGACAAGCGATGGGCAATTGTGATAATCGCGTACTCTCTGTCCATCTTCTCAATAGCCTGCTGGACCTGCTTTTCCAGATTCGAGTCTAGGTCGCTCGTTGCTTCGTCAAGAATCAACAGATCTGCATCTTCAATCAACGCTCGTGCTAGCGCGACACGCTGCTTTTGTCCACCGGAGAGTCGAACTCCCTCGTCCCCGAGCATCGTACCGTACCCCTCCGGCAAGTCGCCCATGAATTCATCGACCTTTGCGATCTCACAGACCCGATCTAACTCCGTCTCACTAACATCACGACTACCGATCGTCAGATTGTACCGTAATGTATCGTTGAAAATAAATGGACTCTGGCGAACCACAGACAGACGATTACGCCACTCGCCGAGATCCATATTGTCGATAGGAACACCGTTGGCCCGAATCTCGCCGTGATCCACATCATACATCCGAGCGAGCAACGAGACGACAGTTGATTTTCCCGCCCCAGATTGCCCGACAAAGCCCACGAACTCGCCTTTGTCGACCTCGAAATCGATCCCGGAAAGCACCTGCTCGTCTTCGGAGTAAGAAAACCATACGTCGTCGAACTCAACATGATCGATTTCGTCGGGCACCTCCCGTGTTGGGTTGTTTGGCTCTTTGTGTGATTCAAGTTCCGCCACAAACGAGAGTGTCCTGACAAGATGAGGCAGGTCGTTTTCGGCTTTGTAGAATATACTGTTAATACTACTCACACGGGGGCCGAGTCGGAACATCGCAAACAAAAAGACACTGAGTGCGCCCAACGACAGGTTTGCAAAGGTTAGTGCAAAATAAATCAGGACAAAGACCGATACCGCGACGACGAGCTTATAGAATCGATCGATTGCCGTGCTGTTCCGTCGTTGGAGAATCCGAGCTCGGGTGAAGTTATCGATTGCATCTTGGAAATCAGCATATAGTTCGTCCGCCAATCCAAAGATACGAATATCACGAATACCCTGGGTTCCAGCCTGTGCCGCCTCTTGTCGTTGTTCGTTTGCCTCTGCAACACGGTCACCAATATCGTATCCAGATTCCAGCACACGTCGGAAAAACACAGTGAATCCGCCAAGAATAATAGCCGTTGCAACTGTTAACGATGGGGAAATAACCAGTGCAATTGTAAAATAGACCGCAGCGATAAACGTCTGTTCGAGCAACTGTACTGCACGTTGGATTGTCCGGCCAGCGTAGTTCGTTTGTGTCACAATCGCGTTCAGAATATTATCAGACCCTTCAGCATCGTAGTAGGCGACACGTGCATCAAGCGCGTGTCGGAAGGCCCGATCTTGTAGATCCCGCATATAGTAGGTTCGAAGGACTTCTCGTAGCCATGCAACAACGAAACTGCTGGTGTGTCGGACAACCATCACCAGCGAGACACCAACGACGGCTGTCCCCAGCGTAAGTGGGATTCCAACCGTTTGATAGGCTGTAACAAATATTCCCATCAACCCATCGGCCTCTGCGGCTGGGTTGTCCGTTTGGACGATTTCGACAATCGGGAGTATAAAACTCAGTCCGATACCTTCGAGAATCGCAGCGACGATCCCAAGTCCAACGATTCCGATCGTGAATCGTGGTTTGTACCGGGCAACATCTCGAAGAGCGGCAATTTTCTCTCCTCTAGAAACTGAGTCAGAATTATTCGTGCTCATTGGCTGATATAGTGCAACAGTACTAAAGTAACAAAACTGAGTTATAAAGGCGTTCGTTTTTGATTTCTGTTCTGGATATTTGTATTGATTATCGAAGCTACAACCCCGCCCGCAATCATTTATGATAATTTTGAATACAGGTACATTCTTCTTGAAACCGGCACATTTGTTTATAATCAGACTGACTGATGATTTAATGCGTATTCTACGAGTTTCTCCATGGGTTTATCCAGATACGATGGGGGGCGGTGCGTATCACGTCCACGCGATGAGCCGGGATCAAGCGGCACTGGGTCACGACGTGACTGTGTTAACGACACGTAACGACAGTTCGTTGCCACAGGTCGAGGAGACAGATGGGTATACAATTGTCCGTGTCTCTCCCGGTGTCACGCTGCTTGGAAACGACATATCACCCGCCGTCGCGCGGTATTTGTGGGGGACAACCGAATCGTTTGACGTGGTTCATGCGCATTCGCACTACTACTTTTCGACGAACCTTGCGGCCATCAAACGTCGACTAGATGGGGTTCCGTTGGCGATCACCAATCACGGACTCTACACCCAAAATGCGCCAGAACAGGTTTTTGCGCTGTACTTACAGACGATTGGGCGATGGACGTTCAATCAGGCTGATCGGATTTTCTGTTACACCGAAGAAGACAAACGCCGTGTTCGTGAGCTGGGCGTATCGAGTTCGATTGAGGTTATCTCGAACGGAATCGACACCGAGCGATTTACACCTGAGGGACCAGTGAGCAAACAGATTGACGCTACGGGACCGGTAGTATTGTTTGTGGGGCGATTAGTTGAGGGCAAGCGACCCGAAGTGGCAATTAAGTCGTTCGCTGAGGTTCGGGCGTCGCTGCCCGAAGCTGAGTTGTATCTGTGTGGCGAGGGGCCACTACAGTCGGAGCTTATAGAGTTAGCAGCAGAACACAACATTCGGGAGGCAGTAACGTTTCTCGGGCAGGTTCCGTACGGGGAGATGCCCGCAGTGTATCGTGGGGCAGACGTGTTGGTGTTGCCGAGTCGCGCCGAGGGCGTCCCACGGACGATCATGGAGGCACTTGCCTCGGGGGTGTTTGTTGTGAGTTCGGATCTACCACAGGTCCGATCGGCATTTGGTGATGACGTGGAGTATGTCGACGGTGTAGATGCGACAGTGTTTGGAGAGGCGATTTGTGAGGGAATAGATGTCTCGGGGTCGACATTGGAGTCGACGTTCCGGTGGGACCGGACAGTGCGTGAGACGACAGAGCAACTGTCAGCGATCATTGATGGATAGATGCTGGAGCTGTCGTTGTATGGACTACTGCTGGGCGCAGTCAGTGATCATCTGTATGTGTCTGTCCCACTCATGACTACTCATCGATAGACGGTATTGCGTCATCGTCACTTGATGAGATCTGTGTTGTCTTTAGATCTGGAATCAACTCTGTGGAATGTGTAACGTGATCTTTTCGACAACAAATAATATGTTGTCCAAATATCTCTAAGAGGTATCTCCAATACTCTCGATTAGCTTCCAAAGTCTGTTAGTCGGTGGTTCGTTGTCGTGGTAATTGACCTGCAATTCGTTCCTGTGGCTGTGATGGATTCAGTGGCACCGTTGTCGTGTCTGTATTGATTGGGTGATCATCAATGCCGAGAGTACAGTTCATTCAATATGCCTGTTGTGGTATAATCTGGATTGTGAGATATCTGTTGAGTGTTTGTAGGTGGGTCACTTAGTACTGTATCAAGTGTGTAGAGATGGGACGTTCAGTACTGCATCAAATATGTAGAGATGGAACGCTCGGATATCCGTTCAATGTCCAGAGGCGAGCACTCGGAGTTTTATTGAGTCTCTGTAGATGGGTTTCTTGAAGCTCAATCAAACATCTCTAGGAGGTCAATTGGTTGTTCATCACTAGTCCCTACAATGTATCAGTAGTTTCTGTCGACTGTTTGTAGTAGGTTCATCGGAGACCAATCAACATACAGTTGCTATGCTTTCTTAGAAATTTCTATGAATATCGGATCTCATTATCTCCCCACTTTTTCATACTAGTCTAGACAGTCGCTGTTTCGTTTGTGTTCTCAGTCTGTGAGGTATTTTGTTTGGTATCACTGCTACTTTGTGAGGGCTTTCAGAATGTCTATCGAAACGTTGAATTCGGTGTGACTGAAGTGTGTGAGTTGTTCAATCTTATCAGATAATTATAATTATGGAGTCTGCATCACCGACAGATCCCAAATGAGAGGATGAATTAACGGCCCTCATATAGCTGGTATAGAAATGAGTAGCTCTGTCTGCAAAACCACAAGACAGCTGTCGATTAGGGGTCCAAAACAACGACTGATAATAAGAAGAATAAGAGGTACTAATAATGGGGTAGATGAGAGAAGATACCAAGGTTAGTCAATAGCCAGTCACCGGGGGCGTCGACAAAACTGACGGGTGCTGAAAGGAAGTTTGGAGAGCCCAAGCCAGCATGGACAACCAGTCGTCGTTTGGATGTACTCAGATATCAATGGACGTATTTTAATAGTCATACAAAATGCACTACTATTGAAGTATTTCTCCAGGACGATCTCGTACTTCGACACCGATGTGGTCCATCCGAATATCCTAACGATAGTCGTGTTGATCACCCGTCTATTCTGGAGGGAAGGTCAACTTATCTCGCCACGATGATCAGTTTCTCGTTATACTAATGACTATCCCCAATACGAGTTGGTGACCGACCAATCACTACATGAGAAACTCGATGATAATGGCCCATCGAACAGAGGATATCCTACCGAACAGTAGTGACCGCACTTTTGATTACTGAATCTCCTCAGTGTCGGTCGTCGATCTCTCTTTGGATTGGATCGTTCATCATAGCTTGCCGCTTGCGGTGGTACATCTCTGATCGTGGGCCACTCTCATTGGTCTGATTTCAAAATGAAATGGAGATCCATTCTGTATGTGTTGGCGTCGACTCCACAGCTCAAAGGAGTGTGGTGGTCCATCAATCTACGACGTTTCTGTTCACCGACTGGTGGTATCGGTTATGGATGTCGTCGTTCTCGCCTCCGCGCTGGTTGCTCTTCTATATGTTGTATTCACACAGTCCAATGAGGGGCTCTTATTCTTCTTATTATCAGTCGTTGTTTTGGACCTCTAATCCATCGCTGTCTTGCGGTTTTGTCCCAGTATCCACTAATGATCTCTGACCCGCAAATGGAACCCTGTCATTGGACCTCTAATTAGCGTCCCAAACAGAGTACACACACGTGAGGTAGGTCTAGCACGATAGCCCAGCGACTGCAGAAATGGTCACAACTGCATTCGATGTGAGTTTGTGCGCAGGGCACCTCCCTGTGAGCTATCGCCCGGAGTCTCTGTTGTGAATTAGCGCGCGGTGCTCCCACGGTCAACTCCCTCTCTTGAGGCTTGCTTACGTTCCTGCCTGAAGACGGGGCTTGTCCGTAGTCCCCCGATCTACCGACCCCGATGGATCGTCGAGTGTATAGTTCCGGTTCACCGTCTCAAACATCGGGGCGAGCTGACCATCGCCCAACCCCGAGAAACGTTTGCCCTCGGGTACCGTTAGCAACCATTTGCCGATGTTTTTTGCTGCCCGCCGGATGTACTCCGACGACCACGTTGTAGTCGCCGTCGAGTTCGCACCAACACTCGTTGCACGAAAACCAGCCGTCCGAATCACGATTCATACACGACTGATGTCCACACTTCGAGCAGGTCTGCAACGAGAATGCCAGGTTCACCTCTTCGACACGGATACCGTACTCGATGGCCTTGTATCCGAACATCTCTTGCAGTTCGCGAAACGCCCTGTTGTGCAGCTGTCGCTTGGTGCGGTCGTTTTCGCTGTCCATTCGGTCGCGGATGTGGGTCAGCCGTCCAACAGCAATGTACGAACAGTCGTGGGACCGCACTTCTTCGCCAATCCAGTTAGGTGGGGTTTGATCACTCAGTGAACACGACTCGACCGGCTCACGAGAAGCCATCAGAGTTGGATGTTCTCCCACATTTGATGTGGTAGGCCTACACATTCGTTCTTACCAAGTCATTGGAATACACAGTTACAACAACTTGGTAAGAATTCAATCGGCCAACATTCAGTCGGAGGTCTATTGTCTCGATAAGATCCCATGTCAATTGGGATGCCTGTGTTGTGAGTCGGCGAGTCATACAGAGGGAGAATTCGACGCACAGGAACGCCTAAGACATTCTTTAGATTGAGTAAATACTTTGAAGGCCAAATTACGAATCCCGAAGTGATTGCCGTGCAATTGATCGAGCATTCGACAGCGAAACCTCCGCAAACGTATCGTCTTCTTCGAGTGTTTCAATAACGGCATCAACTGGTTCAGTGAACGTGAACATCAGATGGACCCCCGTCTTGAATCCACCACTCGTTCGGTTGCTTTCGAGGACACCATACGTACCCGCCTTGTTGATGTGACTGTTGACCGTCTCTTGTGTATAGACGTCGCGATTAGTACGTTGGCAAATCTCTCGGTACAATGTATAGACGGCTGGACTCGATGCTGCGCCATCATTCACATCTGCAACAACGGCTGCAGCATACAGCGCGAGTTTCTTTTGGAGTGACATGCCCCCAACAATCTCCAAGACGCGGTTCTTGACCACTGAGTCATTGGCCGCCTGGACGTGTTGTTCTGTCACAACTGTTTCTCCGTTTTTGTTTGCGATCTCTCCGGCATCCCGAAGGAGGTCGATCGCTCGCCGTGCATCGCCCTCGTTTTTTGCTCCGTATGCAGCAACCAGATCGATGACGCCACTTTCCAATGCCCCATCTTTGAAGGCATCACGCCGACGATTGAGAATTTCAACGAGTTCAGTAGCATCGTAGTCTGAAAAATGAATCCCAGTTGGATTGTATGAACTGTCGGTTCGGCTGTCGAGGTTCTCACGGAATTTTGGATGGTTCGTGATGACAACAGTTGATACAAGCGTCTCAACATGCTGTTCGGCCATCACCCGGCTTAGACTATACAGTAACCTCGAATAAGCAGGTTCGTCTTCACCAGCACGACCAGTGAGGGTATCAATTTCATCAAGCAGAAACACAAGGGCGTCGAAATGGCGGTCGACGATCTCGTAGAGACGAACATATTTCGCATCGGTCGAGACGCCTTTTTGTGGGATGTCCCATGCCACACCTGCTTTTGCAGCGGTTTGATGGCCGAGCTTCCAGACAGCACGATCCAGTGAGTGTGACTCCATCGTCTTGAAGTTCACAGCAACGAAATCAAAGCGAATCTCGTTTTGTGTAGCTCGTTCTTTGACCTTCTCAGCGAC
>Ga0136569_100660_pt1 | contig 7737 bp, 10 predicted proteins | sample AntDeeMetageno50_FD_101382 | JGI IMG/M metagenome (GOLD analysis project Ga0136569, IMG submission 101382) | Saline lake microbial communities from Deep lake, Antarctica - Metagenome #50 | ecosystem: Environmental > Aquatic > Non-marine Saline and Alkaline > Saline | place: Antarctica: Deep lake...
CCCCATGGCGTTGGCCCAGACGGTGGCCAGTGCCGAGCACCCCACCGACAGCGGCGTCGCTCCCTCGCCAGGCGGCTCGGTGGAGACTCCTGCATTGGGACCGGGCGAATCCGTCGAGTTCGGCTTCAGCGCCGCACCAGGCGATCACTTCACGATGGAGACGATGTTCGTCCAGTCGAACGACTGGTTCTACGGGTTCGAAGGCCTCGCGCTGTTCGAGGGCGACGAGCCGGTTTCGGGCGACGTCACCGATGCGATCGCGGTCTACGACGCCGGAACCGAGGCCGACACCGCACCGGGAACCGGCCCCGACCAGAAACCCGTCCAGGACCCAGAGGCGATGGATGTCGGCCCCAAGGAGGACGAACCGATCCAGTTGGCCGGCGAGCGCCACCCCGACTTCGACATCCCCGACGCCAGCGAGGTCATCGAGGTGACCATCACGCCGCAGTGACCACGACACCGGCGCTGCCGCCAGGGTGCTCTTCGTTTTTCGTGGGCGACGCCCCACGCTTCGGCCAGGGACCCAAGGTATATCCCCAGGCCCCGAGAGGGATTTTGAGAGCGAAGATGGAGAAGGTACTGTGGTATCTCTTTACGGCGACGCGCGGCGGTGCGAACCGCGTCCGCGTCGTTCGGTCGCTCGGCGAGCGCCCGAAGAACGCAAATCGCCTCGCCGAGGAGTTGGACATCGCCTACACCACCGCTCGCCACCACCTCGACATGCTCTGTGATCACGACGTCGTCGAACAAAGCGATGAGAAGTACGCCGCACTGTTCTTCCTCACCGACCAGTTCGAACGAAACCGTGATGAGTTCGAGAACATAGCACAACACGTGGAGACCGACGAATGACGACCCTTCAAGCCACCATCCTGATGAGCAACACGATGACGATCGCCAGCGGCCTCTCCGGCGTGAGCATCGTGCTGTTGCTCGCGCTCACGGCGGTGTGGCTCAACAACTACCGGACGTTCCGGACGCCGCTACTCCTTGGCCTCGTCGCCTTCGGCGCGGTGTTGCTCGTCGAGAACGGCGTCTCGCTCTATTATTTCTTCACGATGCGGAGCCTCTACTCGATGGACCCCGCCGCACAGCAAGTGATCGCGGCGATGCGGGCGTTCCAGGCAGTCGCGCTCGTCTTCCTGACCTACGTCACGATGAAGTGACCGTGGCGTCGCTGTCCTCGCGATAAAAAACGGACGGTCGCTTCGGGCGACTCAGCGGAGGAACGAGTAGACGACGCCGAGGAGCACGCCGTAGACGGCGTGGGCCGGCAGGCTTCCGGGCAGTGCGAAGTTCGGGAACGGTGGCGCGCCCGCAAAGCCCACAGTCTGCAACCAGATCGGCATCACGAGCGCTGCGAGCAGCGCCCAGAGCACGACGCCGTAGATGAGGCCGACGATCGCCGATCGGCCGACACCACGTCCGACGCCGGTGCCGGTCGCGACCGCAGCGAACACCACGCCGAGGACCGCACTGTGGGCCATGTGGACGACCCAGCCCGCAAGCCCGTTCGGCGGGGGTGCGAGGCCGTAGAGCGCCGGGATCGCTACCTCGATCACCGGCGTCATCATCATCGTGATCATCGCGCCCATCGCCGCACCGCCGACCAGGCCGCCGACAATGCCCGCCTGCCAGTCGGCGAGGCCGGTGCCGGTCGCTGTCGCCGTGTCGGATCGGGTTTCTTGGCTCATACACGGAACGGTACACCACGGACCGACATAACCGCGCGGCGCGTTGACAGCAGCCACGCAATGGCGCGGACCACGCACGATCGAGAGGCCGACGTTTATGCTCCGGGCGGTCGAACCCCGGGTATGACTCAGGCCGACCCGAGCCCCCAGCGGTTCCGTGATCTCATGCTCGACGCCGAGCCGGGTTTCGAGCAGGTGATGGTCTGTGTGTTCGACATCCAGCGCCACGAGACCCGAACCTACCGAACGCTACTCGATCAGCCGGACAGCACCGTCGAGGAGTTGGCCGCGGAGTTGGAGCGCGATCGCTCGAACGTCAACAGATCACTGTCGACGCTTCGCGAGAAGGGCCTTGCCGAGCGCGGTCGCCGACTCCTCGACGGCGGCGGCCACGTCTATCAGTACACTGCGACGCCGCTGCCGGAGGCAACGGAGCTGATGCATGACACTCTCGACGAGTGGACGGCGTACGTCCACGCGCGGATCGACGAGTTCGGCGACGAGGCGTAGTTCTCACAAGGGGCACTCACTGCGTGGTCGTCGGTCGTGCGACCGCGCCAGGCTGTTCGGGCCGCGTGCCGAGCGTGAGCGAGAGGGTGCGCCGATCGCCGTTGCGGAGCACGGTGACATCGACGCTCTCGCCGGGCGACGCCTGGAGCGCGAGATACGACGAGAGGCCCTGGAGGCGGTCGATCCGCTCGCCGCCGAGGCCCACGATGACATCGCCGGACCGGAGCACGCCGGCCGACGGTCCGTCGGCGGGGACGCGGTCGACGACCACGCCACGGGGACGATCGAGACCCGCTTGCTCGGCGATCTGAGGCGTGACGGGTCGCAGCCGGATGCCCATGTAGGCGTGCTCGTACTCGCCGTTTCGAATGAGCGACGACACGACGCGCGTGACGAGCGGGGCCGAGATGGCAAACGCGAGGTTCTCGCCGCCGCCGGAGCTGACGACACCCACGATCTCGCCCTGGAGGTTCAAGAGCGGCCCACCCGAATTCCCCGGGTTGACCGGTGCGTCGGTCTGGATGCCGTCGGGGATTCGACGCCCGTTCGGAGCCGGAATCGAGCGGTTCACCGCGCTGATGATGCCCGACGTGATCGATCCCTCCAGACTGTAGGGGCTGCCGATGGCGGCCACTTTGGTGCCGATCGCGGGCTGGTTTTCGACCAACGGGAGGGGTTCTGCGTACTGTGGCGGGTCCTGTACCTCGAGGACGGCGAGATCGCTCGATGGGTCCGTGCCGACGACCGTCGCCGAGCGCCACTGGCCGCGCGCGAAACGGACCCGAACGCTCTGGGCGTTGCTGACGACGTGGGCGTTTGTGACGATGTTGTTGTCGCGAAAAACGAACCCCGATCCCTGACCCCTCCCGCGAACGGTCGTCACCTGAATGAGGACGACCGAATCGATCGTCCCCCGGTAGACCTGCGTGTACGGGCTCGATGCGTCGCCAGCGGTCGCGTTGCCGTCGGTGACGTTGTCGTCGATGGCGGTCGCGGGTTCGGCGGACGCGTTCGCGGTGGTGGCGGTCGCGTTCGCCGGGCCGTCGGCCGTGGTTTCGGCGGGCGTCGAGCCGTCGGTCGTCGGGGAAGCAGTCGTCGAGTTGGTCGCAGTTTGATCGCCAAGTGCGCCCCCACAGCCGGCGATCCCGGTGGCAAGTGCCGTCCCGAGCGCACCGAGATACGCCCGTCGCGTCGTCCGCGTGTCATCCATACCCAAAATAGGGGTTTCGAACGGGTAAGTGGCATGTTTGTGAGTGTCTCGTCACCAAAGAGCGTCCATCCGGACAGTACGGAGTCCACGGATCGGCCCACTTTTGCCCGCCCGGACAGTCCCGTCGCGTAATGGCCGACCTCACGCTTGCGCCCGACGAGCCAGCGCCCGACGCCGCGACCGACGGCACGTGGCTCGCGTGCATCGAGTGTGGCGACGTACACGCGCCGTTCGACGCCCCGATCTATCGGTGCCCCGACTGTGGCGGGCTCCTCGAAGCGCGCTACGACGAGTATCCCACGTTCGAGACGTTCGCCGGAGCGGGTCGCGGTGTCTGGCGCTACGCCGCGGCGCTGCCGTTCGACAAGGGCGTCTCGCTCCCGGAGGGCAACACGCCGCTCCACGCTGTGCCCCGGCTCGAAGACGAGATCGGCACCCGAACGCTGCGGATCAAACACGAGGGAATGAACCCGACGGGGAGTTTCAAGGATCGGGGGATGACCGTCGGGGTTCGGGTCGCCGCCGAACTGGGTGTCGGCCGCCTCGCATGTGCCTCGACCGGCAACACCAGCGCGGCGCTCGCGGCCTACGGCGGGCGCGGCGGGATGCAGACGCTCGTGCTCCTCCCCGCCGGGAAGGTCGCTGCGGGGAAGGTCGCCCAGGCGAGCCTCCACGGCGCACGAATTTTGGAGGTCGACGGCAACTTCGACGCGTGTCTCGACATCGTCGCCGAACTCGCCGACCGCGGCGAGGCGTATCTCCTCAACTCGCTCAACCCCTTCCGATTGGAGGGCCAGAAGACCATCGGGTTCGAAATCCTCGAACGGTACCACGCCGACTACAGCCGGTATCCCGACCGGATCGTTCTGCCTGTGGGGAACGCTGGCAACACTGCGGCACTCTACAAAGCCTTCCGTGAACTCGTCGCGAGTGGAGCACTCGATTCCGAGGAAATGCCGAAGCTCACCGGCGTCCAGGCTGCGGGGGCCGCGCCGATGGTCGAGGCCATCGAGGAGGGCAACGCGGATATCGAGCGCTGGGAGTCGGTCGAGACTCGCGCGACGGCCATCCGGATCGGCAACCCTGTGAACGCACGGAAGGCGCTACCAGGAATCAGGAAAACCGGCGGAACGGCGGTCGCCGTCGCGGACGAGGCGATCACCGACGCCCAGGGCGCGCTCGCAAGCGAGGGCGTCGGCGTCGAACCCGCCTCCGCGGCGAGCGTCGCCGGCCTCCGGAAGCTCCGCGCAGCGGGCGTCGTCGACAGCGACGAGGACGTGGTCTGCCTGACGACCGGCCACCTCCTGAAGGACCCCGACGCCGCGGCCGCGGCTGGCACGGAGCCCGAGCCCGTGCCCGCCGACACCGAGGGCGTGCTCGATCACCTGCGCGAATAGACACTGGAGCTCGGGAATGGACGACGAAATCACCTATCCGACGGCCGGCGACATACTCGCGATCCACGAGGCCGTCGTCGCGAGCGACCGCGAGACCGAGGCAGGTGTGCGATCGGCAGCGGTCGTGGAGTCGGCGCTCGTCTACGTTTCGGAGGGGTACTTCGACGAAGTTCCCGAAACGATTCACGAGAAGGCAACGCACCTCATGCGTCTGCTCGCAGCCGAGCATCCGTTCGTGGATGGGAACAAGCGCACGGCGTTGAACACCGCTGAGACGTTCTACGACATGAACGGCTACGAGTTGGACTACGGTGACGACGTTCGAAGAATTCTCAAGCGATTCGCGACCGACCAGGCGAGTGTCGAATTGGAGGCAGTCGTCGATTACTGCCACGAGCACTCCCATAGGGCCGAAGAATAAAGACCAGCGGTGACGTACTACAACTGAAGGAGAATGGCACAGTCCACCGAAACGGCTTACAGTGACGAGCGAGCACGGCTCCGCGAGCAGGTCAAAAACGCCGACTCGGAATCCGAACGGCGCGAAGCGATCCTTCGGCTCGCGGAGATCAACCGCGAGATTCACGCCGAGACCTACGAGAAACTCGCTCGGGAGTGACGCAAGCGCTCTGACACCGCCGTGTCTCTTTACTCCGTCCCGGTTCCGTTCAGCGCGATGTAGCGCGTCTCGATCACGCGATCGTCGTCCTCCAGTCGATTCTGGAGTTCCTCGGAAACCGGCTCGTCCAGATTGTACACCGTCATCGCCTCGCCGCCGATGACTCCACGGGCGTTGAACATCCCCGCGATGTTGATGTCGGCGTCGCCGAGCACAGTCCCAATAAAGCCGATCAGGCCCGGTGCGTCCTCGTTGCGTGCGACCAGCATGTGGCCGGCGGGGATCGCGTCGACACGGAACCCGTCGATCCGGACAATGCGTGGGTCCCCACCAGCAAAGAGGGTTCCACAGACCCCGATTTCCGTGTCGCCATTCGAAACGGTGACGGTGACGAGGCTCTGGAAGTCTTCGGCCGTTCGGGTCTTCGATTCGATGACCTCGATCTCGCGCTCCTCGGCGATTCGCGGGGCGTTGACCGCGTTGACCTGCCATTCGAGCGGTTCGAACACCCCCTCTAAGGCGCTCGCGGTGACGAGGTCGACCTCCTCGCTTGCGATGTCGCCCTCGTAGGTCACCTCGATCGTCTCGATCCGGCCATCGAGGAGCTGGGTCGCGATCTTGCCGGCCGTCGAGGCGATGTCAAGGTAGGGCCGAACGCGGGGGAACGCGCTCGCATCCATCGAGGGGGCGTTGAGCGCGTTCATCACGGGTTTCGAATCGAAGGCGGCGAGCACCTGGTCCGCGATCGAGGTCGCGACGTTTGCCTGGGCGGCGTGGGTGCTCGCACCGAGATGGGGGGTGACGATCACGTCCTCGACATCCAAGAGGGGGCTGTCGGGCGAAAGGGGCTCCTCGGCGTAGACGTCGATCGCTGCGACCGCGAGCGGCCCCTCGGCGAGTGCGGCGGCGAGCGCGGCCTCGTCGACGACGCCGCCGCGCGCGCAGTTGATGAGATAGCCGCCCTCTAGCCTGCTGAGTTCGTCCTCGCCGATCAGGTTCTCGGTCTCCGGCGTGAGAGGCGTGTGGAGGGTAAGCACGTCCGCGCTCGCGAGACACTCATCGAGTTCGGCGAGCTCGGCACCCAGATTCGCAGCGCGCTCCTCGGAGATGTAGGGATCGTACGCCACAAGATTCATCCCGAGGCCATCGAGCTTCTTCGCGACCTCTTGGCCGACCCGGCCGAACCCCACGATGCCGAGCGTCGCGCCGTTGAGTTCGGTCCCCAGATAGTCGCTTTTGGCCCACTCCCCGGCTTTGAGTCGAGTGTGGGCCTGGGGGATCGATCGCGCGGCGGCGAACGTCATCGCAACGGTGTGCTCGGCGGCCGCCCGGACGTTGCCCTCGGGGGCGTTGGCGACGATCACGCCGGCCTCGGTGGCGGCGTCGATGTCGATGTTGTCGACCCCGATCCCCGCTCGGCCGACAATCACTAACTCTTCGGCGGCCGCGAACAGTTCCTCGGTGACCGCCGTGCCAGAGCGGACGACGAGGGCGTTCGCGTCGGCGACCGCCGCGTGGAGCGCGTCGCCTTCGACGTCGTAGGCTGTTTCGACGGTGTGGCCGGCCTCGCGCAGCCGGTCGAGACCCGGCTCCGCGATGGGGTCGGTGACGAGTACCTTCATATCGAGGCGAACGACGCGGCGGGCATAACCTTTGCTTCACGGGCACAACTCGCCGGCCAGCGTCGACGCGAGCTGGCTCAGTGACGATACAACGAGAACGCGATCCCGAGCGCTATCGTCGCGCCGCCGGCGAGCCCGTCGCTCAGAGCGTCGCCCACGCCGAGGCGGGCCAGGAGCACGAAGACGAGCGCGTAGAAACCGTACGCGACGGCGCTGGCGACGACGGCCCACGCGAACGCCGTTCCCGTCGGAAGCTGTGTGTCCCACTCGCGATAGAGCGTCGGGACGCCGACACCGACGCCCATCAATGCGCCGAACGCGAGGCTCGAACCGCCGGTCCACGCCTGGGTGAGGTAGGCCGCAGCGACTCCGAGCACCGACCCGGTAAGCGTCACGACTGTCGACGACGACACCGAATCGAGGGCGGGCCACGACGACGAATCGGTATCCGACATGGCGGAACGGCGATCGGTCGTGTCGTAAACCTTCTGGACGATGTGGCGGACCAACGGCGAGCACGAGTCGTTCGGCGATCGATCGTCGGTTCTCGACGCCCACCGACCCTGGGAGCGTCCGCCGTGGCGACCCCAGTACCCGAGCGCTTATTCGACTCGTCGCCCACCGTCCATCGATGAGACGGCAGGTTCCTCGACGCGCCGCGGCGGCCGGAATGGTCGGACTC
>Ga0136569_100664_pt1 | contig 7700 bp, 10 predicted proteins | sample AntDeeMetageno50_FD_101382 | JGI IMG/M metagenome (GOLD analysis project Ga0136569, IMG submission 101382) | Saline lake microbial communities from Deep lake, Antarctica - Metagenome #50 | ecosystem: Environmental > Aquatic > Non-marine Saline and Alkaline > Saline | place: Antarctica: Deep lake...
CACGCAATACCAAAGGGAGCAATCAGGAGGTAGACCGCCATCGAGATGCGGAACTCCTGCCGCCAGCCAGCAATTGCGACCAGCGGGTAGATGCCGAACAGCGTCACCCAGAAGTTGAGCAGGTTATCAGCAAGGTGTCGACCACCAGCGTGGACGTAGTTGGCCGTAAAGGCGGTCGACAGCGTCCGTGAGCTCTCAAATACCGAATCAGCCGCCAAACTAAACGCGAGCCCATCGGTTGGCGAGAGGAGCCACAGTATCCCCAGTACGGCTGGCAGCCCAGCTAAGACGAGCCAGTGTTCGGCCGGACTGGTGGCTGTCGTTCGTCGCCACCAGCCGACCGCGGTCGCGGGAAGGTCACAGAGTTCCTGAAGCCACCGGGATGACACGTTAGCAGACCGAACGGTACACAGTAACTTACGTGTGACGAGAGTCGTTCATTCTTGATCTCAGTTCAGTCCCAGCTTTCGAGGAGTTCAGTGATTGTGGCGACGAGTGAGTCGAAATCTTTCAGCTTCAGCCCGTCAGTCGTCACGAAGACGCCGCTGTCGCCGACACCGACCCGGACCAGAAACCCGTTTTCGAAGTTTCGGATCGTGTACTCGTAGTTGCCAAGCTCCGAGCCAGCGTAGGCATCGGTCGTCGTCTTGTAGTCGTGCCATTCGTGGCCGATAAACGACATCAGATCCGCATCCTGTTCGAGATCGCCGCGGAGATACACTTGCATATAGTTGGTCGCATCGAAGTAGGTAACTGACCGACAGTTGTCGCCGACCGCACTCCGGCAGGCGGTTTTAAGCTGGTCGGCGCGTTTTTCGGTCAGTGGCTTCTCGCTCATTGGTTCTTCATCGCTCATATAAACCCGTACGGATGCGGGCGATTTGAAACCACGGGTCGTGGGGCTGACCTGCCGGCTTACCGACTCGCGGCAATCGACTGGAGTGCGGTCTCGAACTGATCGTCCGTAATCACCAGCTCGTCGACGTGGTCGTTTGCGGTCTCACCCTCGTACCGACCCGCGACATCGGTAATTGCCAACAGTGCGGCTTCCCGGCAGATCGAGGTGAGTTCGGCCCCCGAGTAGCCCTCGGTGTCGTCGGCAACCGAATCGAGGTCGACGTCTTCGGCCAGTGGTTTGTCTCGGGTGTGAACCGCCAAAATTGCCCGCCGGGCCTCGCGGTCGGGTTCGGGCACGTTGATATGGCGTTCGAGTCGACCGGCCCGGAGCAGGGCTGGATCGAGACTGCCGCGGCGGTTTGTCGCCGCCAGAACGACCAAATTCGGGTTGTCGCTAAGGCGGTCGAGTTCAGTCAGGAGTTGAGAGACGACGCGATCACCGACCCCGGAGTCGCTACCGAGGCTGTCTCGGTCGCCGGCGATGGCGTCGATCTCGTCGAAAAAGACGATGGCGGGGGCGACCTGTCGGGCGCGCTCGAAGACCTCCCGAACCGCTCGCTCGGATTCGCCAACATAGCGGTCCAGCAGTTCAGGCCCCTGCACTTGAATGAAGTTAACCTCGCTTTCGCCCGCAATCGCGCGTGCGAGAAGTGTCTTTCCGGTTCCGGGTGGCCCGTGGAGGAGGACGCCGGCCGACGGGGCGGTGTCGGCGGCATCGAACAGCGGCCCGTACATCAGCGGCCACGTCACTGCCTGTTCGAGTTGTGATTTCGCCTCGTCGAGCCCGCCCACGTCGTCGAAATCAGTCGACGGCGTTTCGGCGACGTACTCCCGCATCGCGCTGGGTTCGACGGCGGCCATCGCGCTCTCGAAGTCGGCCCGCGAGATGGTGATGTTCCCCAGCGGCTCGCCAGCGCGTCTGGTCCGGCGAAGCGCGGTCATCGCGGCCTCCTTGGTCAGCGATTCGAGATCAGCCCCCACGAAGCCGTGGGTCCGTGAGGCGAGTTTGTCGACATCTACGTCATCGGCAAGCGGCATTCGCCGTGTGTGGACGTCGAGGACCTCGCGGCGACCTGCCTCGCCGGGAACGCCGATCTCGATCTCGCGGTCGAACCGCCCACCGCGCCGCAGGGCGGGGTCGAGCGAGTCGACGCGGTTCGTTGCCCCGATCACGATTACATCACCGCGGGCGTTGAGACCATCCATCAGGCTCAGCAGTTGGCCGACAACCCGGCTTTCGACATCGCCGCCGTCCTCGCGTTTGCCCGCGATGGAGTCGATCTCGTCGAAAAAGACGATGGCGGGGGCGTTGTCGGCGGCCTCTTGGAACTTCTCGCGGAGTTTCTCCTCGGATTCGCCCTTGTACTTCGACATGATCTCCGGCCCCGAGACGGTGAGGAAGGTGGCGTCGACCTCGTTGGCGACCGCCTTCGCAATGAGCGTCTTCCCCGTGCCGGGAGGGCCATGCAGCAAGACGCCCTTCGGTGGGTCGACGCCGAGTCGGGTGAACACCTCCGGCTCGGACAACGGGAGTTCGATCATCTCCCGAACGAGTTCCAGTTCGTCGTCGAGGCCACCGATATCCTCGTAGGTGACACCGGTCGGGGATTGGGGGTCACTGTCGACCTTGTTGGCCCTCCCGTCGATCGCTTTGTCGATCGGCTCCGTCGGGTTGCTCGTCTGATTCGACGACCGTGATTGCGCGACGGGGTCGACAGTGACACGCGTTGAGTCGGTGACGCGCACCGTCCCCTCGGGGTCGGTTGACGCCACGGTGAACCGCGTTCCGGCGAGGCGTTCGATGCGAACGCCCTCACCCTCGCGGATTGGTCGGTCCCGAATATCGCGTTCGACCGCGGTTTCGATGGTCTCGTGTGAGATGTCGGCTGCGGCCAACTCCTTTGGCGGGATGAGTCGGACGCGGCGGGCATCCGATACCGGCTCTTTTTTCACTCGGACGGTCTCGCCGACTTTGACACTCGCGTTGGTGCGTGTGTCGGCGTCGATGAGGACGGAGCCAGCGGCCACGCTATGGCCACCGGGCCACACTTTGGCGACCGTCGAGGCTGCGCCCTCGATAACGACTGTATCCCCACTGAGAACGCCGAGTTCCCGCATCGCTCGGTCGGGAAGCCGGGCGATTCCGCGTCCGGCATCCCGCTTTTCGGCACTGCGAACGGTGAGTTCAACACCGGGATCGTCACTCATGAGAGGGGGTTAGGCCGCTACCGGTTTATTATGCACGGACAACAGGAATTGGGCTACCGATGCTCTTCGAGCAGCCGCTCGGCGTGGGCTTTCGATGTGGCGGTCTCCCAGCGAACCTGTGTTGGCTTGCCAGTCGACTCGCCGTTTGCCCCACCCGCTTCGGTCGACTCGCCGGTTGTCCCACCCGCTTCGGTCGACTCGAAGCCCGACGGTCTCCCGTAGGATAGCGCCTCCTTGAGTTCGTCCCGAAGCACGCCGATGCCGACGCCGAGACTGGTGCCCTCTTGGTCGCCCAACTCGTAGAGACCGTAGCGCTCGGGGGCGCTGGCAACGGTCGACCGATCCAAGGCTTGCCACTGTTTTCTGAGACTCATGTATCAGTTAGGGAGCGACTAATCGAGTCGAGACTCGTCGACGAACTCGTAGCTGGCTTCGCCCCAGTCGTCCTCGACGAAGACAAAGACGCGGCCCCGAGCCTCCTCGGGGTCGGCCTCGACAGTCGTTCGATGACCGCCAGTTCGGGAGACTGTCACGCCGGGGAACACGTCCTCACGGTCGTTTTCCGAGAGGAGGATTCGGCCGACACCGGTGTCTTCGAGGATTTCGTCGGCGGTTTTGAGGTCGTTGACGTACAGCAGGACGCCCTCGGTTTCGGTCGGATCTGTGACGAGAACGTGTGTCTCCTTGCCGGGAGCGGTTTTGAGTGAGCCACTGACCTTTTTGGGAACGCCGCGGTAGATGGTCGTCCGTCCGTCGGCGTAGGTGACGACGACACCCTCCTCACGGAGTTCGACGCCGAGTGTTCGCGGGGGAACGTCGTTATGAACTGCCATACTGTCGCTATGGGAGTGGCCCGAAAAAGTCCGCCGTTTGTCCGGCCACACCCCCACCGAGCGTTGGGTTTATTATCCACTAACGACCAATCAGGATTATGCAACCAACACGCCGTCGGTGCCTTGCGATTGCAGGTGTCGGTATCGGCGCTGGGGTTGCTGGCTGTCTGTCATCGGGATCGAACATCACCTATCCGGAACGGACCGATGGGTCCGACGGACAACCGGACGCCTCCGGGAATGGCGATGAAAGTCCGGGAGAATCCGAAGAGCCGTCCGGAGATCCGATTAACTCCCGGATTGCCGAGGAGACGGCTTCGATCTACGACGAACTCCGGTGGTTCGAAACCGAGTACGACAGGACGATGCGAACGTATCGGGGTCGACTTCGGGATGTCTACACCGAGGTAGAATCCTTACTGGAGACGCTTACCACCGACGGGCGGCTCGATGCACAACCGCTCGAAGACGTCGAGGCGTTCGCAAACGATGTGGCTAGTACGGTCATCGAGATTCCGAAACCACAGTTCACGGGTCATATCAACTTCTCGGCAGTCAACGACGATCGGTTTCCCGTGGCCAAACAGTTCAGGAATCGCAAAGACTGGGACCGAGTCGAACGCGAACTCGAATACGTCGCTCGGATCTACGGCGAGGCGTCCACGGTCAAAGCGACCGAAGAGCGTTACTCGCCCAATCCGGTCGACAACCGACTTCACGAGTGGCTTGCCGGAGACGAACCCGGAACGATGTTCGAGATTCGACACCGCAGCGATGATCCCGATCAGCACGACGATGCCGATCAGCGGCTTCCCGGACACGGCGTCTATGTCGTCAATGATTCGAGCCGTGAGATCGAGTATCTTGACCGGCCGATGGGCGGCAGGCGATACGAGTTGTTGTCGTCGATAGACAATAGATTCGAACCGTTCGCGGAGTCGACCGACCGGCGCTATCAACTCTACGTTCGGTTCCACGATGTGGGAACCAGCGGTCGTATCGATCCTACCCAAACCGATCCACTAGCAGTCTACGGCCAGCAGTACGCTGATCTCGCGGCCGCCGAGGCGGCGTTCGAAACGGTCGTTGCTTCCGAGGCGTTCGACCTCGAAATCGAATCCCAAGTCGACTGGGGCGATGAGACGTGGAATCAGGTGCTCTACACCAAGGACGGACAGCGGTTCTACGCCTATTTCTGTAGAGCAGACTCCTACCTGTTTGCGGTCGACCCCTCACCGACCCCGTGGGAAGAACGGAGCGATGAGTGGACTGAACTCCTCAGCGGCACGTGGCTGAACCCATAACATCCGACTACACCTATGAAAAAGACACTGCAAGCAGTTGGTTTCATGATATCGCTCTTCACCCTTTTCGGTATTGCTCTCGGGGTGTTGGCTTTTGTCTCCGGTTCGTGGGCACAGTCACAGCTCGTCACCGACGCTGGTGGAGCCACCGACTTCGGGCCGATCTTCATCGCCATCGCCTATCTCCAGACCGCTGTCATCATCTTCTTCCTCGGCCCAGTGATCGCCGCACTCGTCGGCGGCCTCCTCGGCTCGGTGTTTTCGAGTCCGAAAACCGCACTTATCACCGGCGGCGGCGGGAGCCTCGTCGGGTTCTACATCATGAGTGTGATCGCACTCGGTGTGCTCGTCCTCTCGAAAGGCGATGGGGCGACACAGGCGTTTTCCTTCGGTCAGGCACTGGTCCCCATGCTCGTCGCAGGGATTCCGACTGCGATTATGGGGAGCCTCGTCTCGGCGCTGAGTTCGGCACTCAACTAACTCCTACAGTGCGAACCGTCACCTCTTTTATCACCCCTGACACCGTTCCGGTATGAAGGGAGTCGCGTCGGCACCGGGTGCCGGCACCGTTCTTAACGCGTTGGCGACACACACAGGGTCGGCCTTCGCCATCGATGTCGACACCACCGCCACCGTCGACCTCGATAGCGGCGACACCGTCACCGGCGAAATCGATGGCGAACCGGATGGCGACACCCGACTGATCGAACGCTGTGTCGACCTCGTCACCGAGCGATTCGGTGACGGCGAGGGTGGCACCGTCCGCACCGAAAGCGAGGTACCGATGGCTGCCGGACTCAAGAGTTCGAGCGCGGCGGCCAACGCCTCGATTCTGGCCACGCTCGATGCCCTCGGCGTCGACGTCGTCGACCCCACTGGTGAAAGTGAACTCGATGGCGATGGAGGGGTCGACCCCGCAGCCGACGAAATCACCTCTCTCGATGCCTGTCGACTCGGCGTCGAAGCCGCCCGTGACGTGGGTGTCACGATCACCGGCGCGTTCGACGATGCCGCCGCGAGCATGGTCGGCGGCGTTGTTGTGACTGACAACGACACCGACGAGTTGTTGGCCCGCGAAACCCGCGACTGGGAGGTGCTGGTCTGGACGCCGCCGGAGCGGGCCTACAGCGCGGACGCCGACGTCGACCGCTGTGGAAAGATCACCGAGATGGCCGACCTCGTCGAGGAGTTGGCACTCGACGGTCGCTACGGCAAGGCGATGACCGTCAATGGACTGGCCTACTCGGCGGCGCTCGGCTTTTCGACCGATCCAGCTATCGAGGCGATGGACCACGCCGAGGGTGTCTCGCTGTCGGGCACCGGCCCCAGTGTCGTGGCGGTTGGCACTGGTGAGTCGCTGGCGGCGGTCCGCGAGCAGTGGGCCGCGCGCGATGGGAGCCTTCTTGAGACGTCGACACAAACCACCGGAGCACGAATCCAATGAGCACTGAAGAAAAGAGTCTGGACGAGCTGCGTACCGAAATCGAAGACATCGACCGGGAGATCGTCGAGTTGATCGCCCGCCGAACCTATGTTGCCGACACGATTGCGGAGGTCAAATCCGAGCGAGATCTGCCAACGACTGATGAAGGCCAAGAGGACAAGGTCATGGATCGCGCTGGGGAGAACGCCGACAAGTTCGACGTCGACTCGAACCTCGTCAAGGCCGTATTCCGACTGCTGATCGAGTTGAACAAGGTCGAACAGCAACAGAACCGGTAGTCGACCGCTATACGCGTTTGTTTTTCTCCGAATCGTGCAGGACCACCAAACTGATTTAGTATTCGCTCCGGTATGGTACGTATGGGAAGTCGCGTAACGTCGCCAAACGGGCCGATATCAACCGACGAGAACGACGAGAACGACGAATCGACGGCCAACATCAGTGATTTCAACAAAGACGACGAGTCGACAGCCAAACTCGGTGACGTACTGTCTGGACGACTGGCAGCTGTCGACATCGACTCTGTTGAAGCAGTGCGCGACACGCGAGAGCGTTGATGAAGGTATTCGTCGATACAAACGTATTCATTGCCAGCATAACCGAGGAACCAGCACGTGGTGAGATAGCGACCGAACTGCTGAACGAGAACTATGAGTTCTGCACGTCGATTCTCAACCTGATGGAAATTCGGTCGGTATTGACGAAAAAGAAGCGTGTGGAACAAGAGCAAGTTGAAAATATACTGACTGACATCTACGGACGCGTCGACATCTACGCGCCGGAAATCAGTGATCAGATTTCGGCATACAGTCTCCAAGAAGACACGCTACTGTACACGCTTGACTGCGTCCTCCTTGCTCTCGCCGAGGATGTCGACGCCACGATGGTCACCTTCGATGGCGAACTACTGGAGCACGGTGCCATCGAGCCAGCCGAGTTGATCGAGTAACGACGCTTTGCTCACAGCCAGTCGACTTTCTCACCGAGCGCCCCGCGCTTCAGCAGGACGAAGCC
>Ga0136569_100688_pt1 | contig 7550 bp, 8 predicted proteins | sample AntDeeMetageno50_FD_101382 | JGI IMG/M metagenome (GOLD analysis project Ga0136569, IMG submission 101382) | Saline lake microbial communities from Deep lake, Antarctica - Metagenome #50 | ecosystem: Environmental > Aquatic > Non-marine Saline and Alkaline > Saline | place: Antarctica: Deep lake...
AACGCGCGGCGGCCTATACGAGCTACTTCGACGGCGACTCGCGCATCCGCCGCGGGTGGGCCGGACTGTACGCCGTGACGCCCGATCACCACCCGATCGTCGAAGAGACGGTGCCTGGCCTGATCACCGCGGCCGGGTTCTCGGGCCACGGGTTTCAGCACGCGCCCGCCACCGGACGCCTGGTGGCCGAAATCTGTGTCGACGGCGAGGCGTTGCTGGTCGACATCGAGCCGCTGTCGAGCCGTCGGTTCGATGACGAGAGCGACGAGCTCATCGAGCGAAACGTCGCTTGACGCGGACGATCGTATCCCGTCGTCGGCGTTCGGGTTCCCAAGGACATCGCCACGATCTACGGGCGGGAGCGGCCGGTCACCAGCACCCTTTTCCGCCGGCTCGTCGTTGGAGCGGGCATGACGAACGCAACCCTACACACCAACCAGGGCGACATCGAGGCCGAACTCCACGACGAGCGCGCGCCGCGCACGGTCGAAAACTTCGTCGGGCTCGCGACCGGCGAGCAAGAGTGGGAGGACGACGGTGAGACGGTCGAGGAGCCGCTGTACGACGACCTGGCCTTCCACCGCGTGATCGAGGGGTTCATGATTCAAGGTGGCGACCCCGACGAATCCGGTCGTGGCGGTCCCGGGTACGAGTTCGACGACGAGTTCCACGACGAGCTGCGCCACGACAGTCCAGGAACGCTCTCGATGGCGAACTCCGGACCCGACACCAACGGCTCACAGTTTTTCATCACGCTCGATTCCCAATCCCATCTCGACGACCGCCACGCGGTGTTCGGCGAGGTCACCGACGGAATGGACGTCGTTCGCGAACTCGGCTCGGTCCCGACCGACGCGAACGACCAGCCCCAGGAGGAGCTCGTGCTCGAATCGGTCGAGATTCACGACTGAGGGCCACAGCGAGTCCCGCGGACTCTTGGAAAGCGAATCTTTCCACTGTCGAGGCGAATCTTCGATTTGCCGACCGTTGCAGAACTCCGTTCTGCAAGAATCAAGAAATCAGAGATTTCCTTCGACATGCGAATGGGCGCTTCACGCTCGCGAACAGTCGGGCTTTCGAACTGGTTGCGGTTGCTATCGGTGGCTCGATCTCCACGGCTCATCTAACCACTATCGCGTCATCGACCCGTAGATAGAAGACCGACGAGTGCGTTCATCGATCGTGAGCGACGAGTACGTCGTCGAGATCAAACCGTCCGCGCGGCGGCACAGTCGCGACGCCGGCAAGTGGGTTCACGGGTCCGGCCCGCGCCGGCGGTTCGCGTCGAAGGCGCTCGCCCGCGAGTGGGCCCGGACGGCAAGCGTCGACGAACCCGTCTGGGTGCAGGACGCCCCGGCCCACGATCCGAGCCCGGTCGATGGCTACCTCGTCGGCGGCCGGCGCACCGCCGGCTCCCCGGCCGCGGTAGGCAGCCAGTCGTCGCTCGACGGCGTGTGAACCGAACACGACGCTCTTGCCTCCATAGCGCGAACCGCAAGCATGGCCGAATCACCGGGCGAGCCAGCGATGAGCCGAAAACGCGCGGCCCTCGCCGTGCTCCCCTTTCTCGCGATCGGACTGACGGGGCTCGTGTTCGTGCTTCGCTCGGGCCTCGATCCCCTGTGGGGGCTCGCCATCCTGCCACCGATCCTCTTTACCTGTGTCCTCGCGTGGATCGCGTTCCGGACCGGCTTCGCGGATCGATAGCCTGAGCGATACTGGCGCGGCGCTATCGGGTTGCTCGTCGGAGAAGCGCCGGGGGTGAGATTTGAACTCACGAGTCCGTGAGGACAGTTGCTTTCGAGGCAACCGCCTTGGCCAGGCTAGGCTACCCCGGCTCCACCGTCCGTTCGCCCGACGCCACTTTATCGGTTTCGATCCCGCGCGCATCGCCATCGATAAGCGGCTCGGTTCCGGGACTGTGCGCATGGACGCCACGGACGCCGACCTCGCGGATGCAGGTAAGGAGATCGACGCGGTGCTCGACGCGCTCTCCGCGACCGTCATCGCCGACCGCGAAATGTTAGAAACCGTGCTGCTTGGCGTGCTCGCCCGCGGCCACGTCCTGCTGGAGGACGTTCCCGGCACCGGTAAGACCCTGATTGCCCGGAGCGTTGCCCGCACGCTCGGCCTCAATTTTTCTCGTGTGCAGTTCACCCCCGACCTCCTTCCCGCCGACGTGACGGGCACCCACGTCTACAACGAGGGCACCGGCGAGTTCGAGTTCTCTCCTGGTCCGGTGTTCGCGAACGTCGTGCTCGCCGACGAGATCAATCGTGCGCCGCCCAAAACCCAGGCCGCGTTGTTGGAGGCGATGGAGGAACGCCAGGTTACCGCCGACGGCGAGACCCACGACCTCCCCGAACCCTTCTTCGTGCTCGCCACTCAGAACCCCGTCGAGATGGCGGGCACGTTCGAACTCCCCGAGGCTCAGGTCGATCGCTTCCTCGTCAAGACCGCGATCGGCTACCCCGACGAGGACGGCGAGACCGAACTCCTCCGTCGTCGGGCCGATCGGGATCGCCGGAGCCCGACCGCCAACGAGGTGCTCTCGGCGGACGCGGTGCGCGCGCTTCAGGGCGTGCCCGAATCGATCCGCGTCGAAGAAGACCTCCTCGACTACATGGTCGCGCTGGCGCGCGCGACCCGCGAGCGTTCGGCGTGTGATGTCGGCGTGTCGCCCCGCGGGACACAGCGTCTCTTCGAGGCGACCCGCGTCCGGGCGGTGCTCTCGGGCCGCGAGTACGTCACGCCCGAGGATGTGAAGCGGGTCGCGCGGCCGGTGCTCGCCCACCGACTCGTGCTCACGCCCGACGCCGCGGTCGAGGGCGTCGACAAGCGAAGCGTGATCGAGAGCGTACTCGACGACGTGGCGGTGCCGACGGTCTGAGATGTGGCCTGATCCCGACGTTCACCTCTCGACACCAGGGGGTGTTGGTGCGCCGATCACGCTGGTTTGCCACCCTGTCCGCAACCAAGTGGCTACTGACACTGAGATGGATTGGCATACCGGGGCCATCGTCGTGAGATCTCCATAAATATCATGTTTTCCAGCCAGACACTTCACCCACCAACGCCACGTGTGCGACTATGTATAAGAAGAGAGCTAGAAGACCTCCTGACGCGGCGTCGCCGATTAGCGCAACTGGTACCTGATCTAACTGAAATACCACTCCAACTGCAATGACGAACAGAATAATGGCGGTAGTTCGGCCACTGACACCTATTCCCCGGAACCACTGACCGATTCGTTTGCCGAATGAAGTATTGCTAGCTGGACCCATCGCAACCGCGAATACAACGAAGCCGACGATTGCTGCGGGCCACGATGTTGTTGATGGAGAACGAAAATCGATAGCAACCGAACCGGCGAGGAGGACAGTTATAGCGACCTCTGTCCACGTCGGCGGGCGATTCGGGAAATACCCCGAGAATCTGGATCGAACATTCATGAGTGCCTGTTCTATCTGTACATTAATAAGGTTGCCACCATTTCACTTCTTCCCTCGGTCGCGGCGCAGGCAGGATACGGATGAAACCGTACACCGCAAGACAGCGATGCTGGGCGGGACGGACCGATTCATACGGATCGAAAACGAACCACACCGACGCCAGCAACGAGTCACGGTCGAAGCACGACGACCAGGACCACCGCCCCGCACAGCAACGCGATCGGGACGAGCGCCGTCCCGCCGCCCGCGGTCCGGAAGAGCACCATCCCGACCACCGCCGGGATCGCCGCCGTCATGACGCTCGCCCCCGCGTGGACGAGTTCGAGTCGTCGGGTGTCGGCCTCGCGGCCGAGTTCCTCGCCGACATCGATCCCGAAGGTGGCGATGTCCCACGCGACCACCGTGGTGGCGGTGGCGAACACCACCACGCTCGCGGGTGCGCCAACGAGCCCCGCGAGGACGACGCCACAGAACAGCCCCGCGCCGCCGAGCGTGACGGCGGACCGCCACCCGCGGACGAGGCCGAGGCCCACGAGCACGAACCCGAGACCCCCGAACGCGAGCGAGACGGTGCTGACGGCGAGCGCGAGCGTCCCGGCGAGGCTCGCGGCGAGTGCGAGCCCGGTGCTGGTCCGTGCGGGCGTGTCGTCGATCGGTGGCGTGGCGGTCGCGGTCACACCGACCCTCCCGCACGGGCGAGCGCCGTCGCGAGCGGTTCGTCGCGCCAATCGAGCGCCGGAATCGACGCACTTCGGAGCGTCGACAGCCGGAGCCGTCGTTCGATCCCGGCCAGCCGGCGGCCCGGCGTTGCCTCGCTCGTGGGGTCGGGGCTCACGACCGTCACGCGGTGACCCGCGGAGTCGAACCGCTGGAGGAGGCGGACGATCGTGTCGTCACACAGCGGCGAGCACACCACGAGCTGGGCGTCGTCCGGCAGCCGGCGGCGGAGGCGTCGCGCCCGGATCGAGGGGTAAAACGGTGCGTCGGGCGGCGTGGGAGCGAGCGCGGGATGGGTCGCCAACAGCTCCCGAACTCGGGCGCGGTGGGCGGTCCCCGCACCCGGTGCGAGCCAGCACGGTTCGGGCGAGAGCGCCGCGATCCCGACTCGGTTCTCCTCGTCGGTGAGCGCGTCGTACAGCGCGCCGGCGGCCCGGACGCTCCGCTCGACCGCGCTCTCGGCGTCGGGGCCGGGCGCTCGGTAGGCCTCCTCGCGAGCGTCGATCAGGAGCACGACCGATGCAGCACGCTCCTCTCGGAAGTCGACGGTGGCGAGCTCGCCGGTTTTCGCCAGCCCGTTCCAGTCGATCCGCGAGAGAGGATCACCAGGTCGGTACTCGCGGGTGGTGTGAAAGGCGACGCCGCTGCCGCCGATCTCGGTCAGCACGCGCCCTGGCTGGCCGGTCGTTTGCGCCCGGAGCGGGAGTTCGCCAGCAGATTTCAGGGAGGGCACGCAGGCGATCGGGGTGGCGTCGGCGCGGACCCGTCGCGCACGCTCGGCCGTTCCGCTCACATCCCGAGCCACCGCGAGCGCCGGCTCGAACGCGTGGTTCCCGCGCGTGGCGGTCACGTCGTACGAGAGCGTCGCCGACTCGCCGGGCCGGAGCGCGGTCCCGAACCGGGGCGACCCCGATGCGACGTCGAGCGCCGGCGGGACGCCGTCGATCAGCCGGAGGTCCGGCAGAATCGATTCGCCGGTGTTCGTCACGTCTACTGTGACTGTGACCGAATCGTCGGGGTCTGGATCGGCATCGCTCACCGTTCGTTCGAGCGCGACCTCGATCTCGGGCGGGCCCGCGGCGCGTGCGAGCGCGGCGAACGCGATCCCGACCGTCCCGGCCACCACGAGCGCCGGCTGGTTGGCGAGGACGCCCGCCGCACCCGCCACCAGCGCGAGCGCGCTCACGCCCCGCCACCGCTCGGTCCGCCGGGTGGTGGTTTCGTTCGGCCCGAGATCGGCGTACGTCCGGTCCGCATCGGCCGACTCGGTAGCCCTCATCGCTGCTCCGCGCGCCGGGCGAGCGCGTCGATCGCGTGGTGCGCCCGTCGCGTGATGGTCGGTTCGAGACTGAGTGACCGCCGGAGTTGGGTCGTGAGCGACACGTCCGCGCCGGGGTCGTCGGCGAAGAAGGCTGCGGCGTGGGGGTCATTGGTCCACGTTCCGTTCGCGAGCGCGTCGCGGGCTGCGTCCTCGGCGAGGCCGTCGCGGACGAGCACTGCGACCGCGGTCGCTTCGAGTCGGTCGCGGACCTGTCGGCGGTCGCGCACGCTGTGCAGTTGGCCGGGCGACGCCATCGCCGCGAGTTGGCGGTCGAACGCCTCACCCGGCGTTGCGTGCGACTGCGATCGCTCGGCTGCGGGCAGGTCCGGCCGGCGATCCGTCGCGTTGAGTCGCGCCCGGACCGCCATCCCGGCGAGGACGAGTGCGGCGATTCCCGTACCCGTGAGGACCGCGGTATTCGGACGAATACCGCTCCCCAGTTCGGGTGCGACCGCGACCGCGAGCCCGCCGGCGACGAGTGCGAGCCCGAGCACGAGGCCGAGCCGTCGACCCCAACTCATCGATCCTCCGCGTACTCGCGTTCGATCCGCCGGAGCGCGGTCACGGCTCGACTCTCACGATCGCCGGTGACGCGCCGGCCGCCGTAGCGAACCGTTCGAAACAGGTCGGTGAGTTCGTCGACATCGCGCCGTGTCATCCCGGCGTCGGTCGCGGCGCGGGCGAACTCCCCCGGCGTGCTCGATCCGGGGTTGGCGACATCGAGGTGGCTGGTCATCTCCTCCCATGCACGATACACCTCGTTTCTCGCCTCGCCCTCCGCAGCGATCCGGTCTGCTGCGCGGCCGGCGGCGCGACCCACGCCGGCGGTGGCATTGGTTGCGGGATCGCCCGGCTCGGCCTCGGGATCTGTTTCTCCCTGGTCACTGCCCCGTGCGAAGTAAAACAGGAGGACAATGCCGACGATCAGGATGAGGCCGATGAGCACCGCGAGCGCCGGCGAGTTGGTCGTGACCGTCTGGGCCCCCTCCGACAGCGACCCGCCGCCTGGAAGCGTGAGTTTTCGGTCACCGAGGAAGCCACCCTGACCGGACTGGCTGCGCGAGCCGAACCGGGAGACGAGGACGTACAGCAACAGCACTCCCGCGGCGACGACCGCCGAGATGACGGCGAGGTGACGAAGGTCGTCCCGCCACGCGTAGAGTCCAGCGAGGAGGGCCGCAATGAGAAGGACGGTGAGTATGCGGCGGACGATCGGTGGGACTGCCGGTGGATCGGACGACTCACTCGGCGGCGGTTGGCCGAGATCGAACGCCTCGCCGCTGCCGGGGCCAGTGGCGTCGCCGTCACTGACACCTACTCCCCCACCGCCCGAGTCGATCCGATCGAGCGTCGCCGCGCCGACGCCGAGCGCCACCACAGCGAGGACGGCGATCAGGACGGGCCCGAGCGCGTCGCGGTTCACACCCCCACACCGGTCCCCCGGGGTGTTGAACGTTCCGTCGGCCCGGGGTTTCCCGGCAACAGCCCGACGGACAGCGGTCGAGACGGTCGAGCGGCCGGTCGCCCGCTGGTTCCGACCATGCGCCATGATACCGTGTCGTAAAACACGAAATGGAGCCGAACGTTTTATTTCATATGCGGTGATGTTTCCAGTTGAATGAGGAGAATCTGTGATCCGACACCCACGGCGGGATTCGCCCGTCTCGGTGTCGGCACGACCGGTCCCACTGCTCCAGTTGACGACGGGGCGAGTGAGGGCCGTCCCGGGACCGTGCCGCGCCGTCGACCAGCCGCCATCGTCCCCACGGAGGGCCAGTGATGTCGGCCATCGAACTCGACAACGTCACGAAGCGGTTCGGCGACGTGACCGCGCTCGAAAACTGTGATCTCGACGTCCGCGAGGGCGAGATCTACGGGTTCCTCGGGCCGAACGGTGCGGGGAAGTCGACCACGATCAACATCCTGCTCGATTTCATCCGGCCAACGGGCGGCACCGCGCAGGTGCTCGGCCACGACACACAGGCCGAAAGCCAGCAGATCCGCGAGCGCGTGGGCGTCCTCCCCGAGGGGTTCGATGTCTACAACCGTCTGACCGGCCG
>Ga0136569_100689_pt1 | contig 7545 bp, 10 predicted proteins | sample AntDeeMetageno50_FD_101382 | JGI IMG/M metagenome (GOLD analysis project Ga0136569, IMG submission 101382) | Saline lake microbial communities from Deep lake, Antarctica - Metagenome #50 | ecosystem: Environmental > Aquatic > Non-marine Saline and Alkaline > Saline | place: Antarctica: Deep lake...
AGTGATCGAACGAGCGGTGGCCCGCGAGGCTCCGGTGGGAGGGCGCTGTCCTGCGTGAAGCGAGAGGCGGCGGTGGTGGAAGCGGAGGTGTTGGGAGAAGAGCTGGTCAGCGGTGCGAGGCTACGCGGTCAGGTGTGCGCCTCGGTTAGGCGCACTCCTCCGAGCAGACGACGTCTCGCTCGGGGCCGCCGAGGAATCCGGATGCCTCTTCGAGAACGCCGGTGGGAACCAGCCCGCGCGTGTCGCACTCGGGGTTGTCGCACGACGTGCTGGAGTGCGCTGCCGCGGCGCACGTCTCGCCGTGCGGGTCGTGGTCGGGTTTCTGGAACTCCGATTCATCGCCGGTTTTGAACTCGACGACGATCGGCTCGGTCGGCTCCTCGGCGGTGCGCCGCTCAGCGGTGGTGTCACCGGGCATGGTTTCCGGTGTCGGTCCCATCGGTTGATGTACCTTGACCCCCGAAGTGGGGCGACCAACGGGAGCAACTCACCGGCGACCGACCTTCGGTGTGGAGGTCGGCGCGAGTTGGCAACGGTACACTTGCGATGGGACCGGTTTCGGTTCCCTGCCCGGTGGTCTCCACCGCGTCTCGGAGTGGCGCACCGCGCCGACCAGCCAGGAGGAGAGTGGGGCGATGAGAGGAGGAGCCAGTTGCAGTGCCCGGCCACGACGGCGAGACGGCGGCAGCGCCGGTCGTCGTGCACCGAGTGCGACGGGCTGGTGGGGCGTTTCTCGAAGGCGCGGTGGTAGCCGGGTTCCGTGCGGGTCGTGAGGCGGTGCGTGTCGTTGCGGGTGCCGTGGCGGGCGCGCGATGAACGCCTGGCGTGATGGTCCGTGCAACGGACCTCAGCGGGACGCCAGCGTGAACGTGCGTCCGAGGGATGAGTCTCCGGTGCGAACAAGGACCGCGCCGTGTGGAAGGTCCTCCCCTCGGTGAGCGCCGGAGCGAATCGGTTGGGGAGGATCGAGGCGGTATCTCATAGCGGTGCGGGACTATTCCAATAGCGGGAGCGGGAACGTTCTCATCGCGGGAGAAACAATCGCGGTGCGGGTCACATCTACTGGCGGTGTGCGAGTTGTAGGAACGGGCGTGACGCGAAGGGAACGGTGAGAAAGAGGCGTGGATGGTCTGAACCGCGTCGTCGGTTCAGAGCATCTCGTCCGGGACGAACGTGTTGTCCGTCACGGCTTCGGTGAGAGGTTCACGCGGGAAGTGGTGGAGTGCCTTCTTGTAGAGGGTCGGGGACTCGAACGGGGTATCGTCCGTGACGTACGCGCCGTTCTGGATAGACTGGATGCGGTAGAACTCCGCGGTAGCGATGAGGCCGTCCTCGAACTCGGCAACTGAGAGGCCCTTCGGACGCCGCCACACGCCGCCGTTCCCGATATCGTCATCGTAGTGGGAGACGCCCGTGACGACCATGACGAAGTCATCAGCGTCGTCTTGCGAGACGAGGTACGCGTTCCCGGCCGTCACGCCGAGCCAGTCTTCGAGGTCCGCTTCGGAGAACTGCCGCTCCCGTTCGCGCTGCGCCGCCTCTTTCGCGTGGTTGGAAATCGCTTCCATGACTGTTGTTCCGAGCGACTATCCGAGGTAAATCCTCGCCGCCCGACCATCGGGAGAGGCGGGCCGAACCCCTGTGAGGCGCTCGCGGGAGCCGCGGGTTTACTGGATAGGCGCGAGTTCGTGAATGGAAGCGATTGGAGACCCGAAGCCGCGCGAAAAGGCAAGTCAGCAAACCGGAGCAAAGGCCGGGCGGACCGAGACCGACGGTGTGACGGTACGGTAGGGAACCGTGCCGTTGGAACGAGACGCTGACTGCGTGGTCGAACCGGGCGTCGAGCGATGACGTCGAACGGCGGACTGGCAAGGAGAACGGGTGTCGAAGAAGTGAGAGGCGCGGTGAAGAGTAGCGGAGTGCATCCAGTCGAACGGCGCGGAGGAACAGCGGGGACGATGGCGCGGTCCCCGGCCCGGGAAGGCGCGGGTTCCGTGTGAACCTCGGCGGGAGTGACGGGCAACCACGCCGACTGGTGCGAGCCGTGACCGTGAGAACGGAACGCCCGTGACGTGCTGTCGGTGCTGCGCGACGTGAGCGTGGCGCAGCCTGAACGACGGCAGCGAGTGTGAGGGCCACCCGGACGGGAGGCCCTCAACGGAGCGAGCAACGGTGTGAAGGAGGGGAGCGGGGCCGGAGCGAGTGATCGGAGAGAATGAGCGGTGGCCCGCGAGGCCCCGGCGGGAGGGTGCTGTCCTGCGTGACGCGACACCGAGTTGACCGCCGGGTCGCTCCGGTGAGCGAACCCGGCCCGAGCGCCAGCGAGTCACGGTAGCTGAGGCGACGCGGGATCACCAGGTCAATCTTTGATTGAGCCTGGTCCGAGCGACCGATCGGTGCCGAGACGGGAGCGAGTCTGCGGCGCTCCGTAACGCGCTAGCAAAAAAAGACGACGCTCGGCTTCAGTCCGTGCGTCGAATCGTGCAACCGCACCCCGTCTTCGTCACCTGCGTACCGCTCTCGTCCGCGCCCTTCGTCTGAATCTCGACCTGAGACGCCGACACGTCCTCCGCACCGCACTTCGGACACTCATCGAGCGTCTTCCCATCCTCGTTCATCGTGTTGTCCAACGCCGCCCACTTGTCCTTGGACGGCACCTGGTGGACAGTGAACTCCACACCGCCGGACTCGACGTGAAGCGCTTCACCACGCTCCTCTGCCTGCTTGATGACCTTCCGCGCCTGGAACTCGATGAGTTCCTCACGAGTCCCGGGAAGGTTCCCGGCCTTCTTCTCGACACTCGCCAACCGCTCCGGTGCGACTTCTGCGAGGAACGCCTCTGCGTCCTCCTCCACGTCCACCGTCGTCTCGTTCGATGCGACCTCATCCGCCTGTTCCGCGGGGATGAGACTACCGTCGTCGTCGAAGAACGTCATCACGTCACCGTCCGCACGCCGCTGAACCTTCCGCGCGCCGCTCATCTGATTGTCAACTGTGCTACTACCGACGGACTTCTGAGTTTCACTCATAGGAAATTCACCTGACCTCACACGGCCTGACCACCCACGTGCGGACTGCGGCTCGTCGCCGCCCGCCGCCGGGCTGGTCACCCGCGCAAGCTCACCTCCCCTTTTTAGAACCGTTTACACCATAGGGCTCTCCGTGACGGAAGTCCGACCGGTCACCCCCGGTATACCCCGATACACCCGGTGGCGGGTCCAGTGACACTGAGTCGAGACGAAGTGTCACAGCGGCCCGCTCTCGGGTCGCGGGGTCGCGGGGGCGTGGTCGGGCTTTGCGCGCGAGTGCGGGGCGAGGAAACGCCCCGTCCGTCTCGCGGGTTGAGACGCAACGGAATCGCGGGCCGTGCGGAGAGCGACTTGGCGTAGTCTGCTGTCTAAGCGCGTCGTCACCGCAGCGTCACCGCGCAGCCTGCAGAGATCGGGAGAAGGGACCCGCGAACAACGAGAGCGGGTAGTGTCTGCCGACGTCGGCAGGCCGCGTGGTGTAAGCAACGGGTCCGAGCACGGCCCGCCTCTGTCGATGTTGAGAGGCGGGCCGGCGCAGGCGAAAGGCAACAGGCAAGCTTCTCGGGCCATGTTGAGAGAGAAGCAGACTGGCAAACTCGCGGCGACCGGAAGCTCATATGGTGTAAACCAGGACAACAGGCAAGCTCGCCGTCGGCAGTGATGACGGCGAGCAGACTGGCAAACTGCGCTGAAAACGCGTGTAACAAGTATGCCCGGCAGGGCATTGGGAAACCGCGAAGCGGCGGCGCAGCCAGCGAATCCCGTCACCGAGCCTGCGAGGAACGGGATTCGGTCAGCGAGCCGTCTCCGTACGAGCGGGACGAAGTGCGCACGCCAGTCCGTGTGGAAGGGGCCCGCGGCGAGCCTGCGGTCGGTGTGGAGAGGCTCGACGTGGGAAGGGATCTACTCGCAACGGGTTGTGCCACGAAGTCACGCGCGAAGAGAGAAGACTGGAGGAATGCCCCGGTCCCCCCAAATCCACGCAACCGAGTTCACCGGTGCAAGAACCATCGCCCGGGGGTTGGGCGATGGAAGCGCAGCAGCCCGGACCGTGAACCGTCCGTCCCTGCAGTCGGTGTGGAGAGGGACGCAACGGAAGGCACGACAGCCCGGAACGCGGAACGGGGGCGCGGGGCTCGGGTGGGAAGGTGGTGACGACCCGTAGTCTTCGGTAGCGCACCTCGATTCGCCAGCGAGCCGGTCGCAACCGGTGGATCTGTGACCGCGACTACAGTCGCGGCGAACGCTCGCGGTTGAGCGTGAGTCCACCGTGTTGCGGGCCGGCGCAGCAAGAATCGAGAAGGCGAGAGTTGTTTACTCTCGCCAGTGCGAGTCTGGAGCGTCCGGGCTGATACCTGGCGACGATCGGTGGAAGGGACCCGCTCGTGGTTTGAGCGGGTAGGGTCCGACGAACTCGCCTGGTACAGCGCGGTAAGTGACAGGCCCTGCAGCGCGGTGCGGAACAGTACCGAAGGAAAACGGGCTGCGGAGCTGAGGCGGAGAGCGTACACACCGGTGGTCAGGCCCGCTCATGCTCGGCCCAACAGATCAGGTCTGTTCTGTTGGCGCAGCCCGAACGCTCGCTCGTGAGCGTGAGGGAGGGGAGCGGGGTCGGGACGACCGAGCACAGCCGAGGGAGGAGAGGCCCGCTCGGCTTCGGCGGGAGGGTGCTGTCCTGCAAGAAGCGAAGCTAAAGCGCGTAGAAGTCCGGCAGAACATTCAGGAGGAAGGAGCTACCTGAGGGCGTTCGACGTCGGCCGGGTCCTGGTACGCAACATCGAGGATTGCTTCCCACGAGTCACGGTCTCCCTGCCCGAACGTGTCCCACTCTCCGTTTTCGAGATGGTCGATTTCCATGTGCCAGTGTTCTGTGCTTGCCTCGTAGTAGACGCGCGCTCGGTAGTCATCGTTAGATTCGAACTGGTGAACCGCGTCTGCCGCGTCCGGAACGTTCTGTGCATCTTCCGCGTTGACTTCTGGCTGTACTTCGGTCCACGTCTGCTCGTTGTTGTCGGTCATTGTTGGAATTCGTGTGTAGTGTCTCTGTTGTGCAGTAAGAAACGCCGACGGGAGCCACCCGCCCGGTTACTTGTCGAAGAACTTCTTCGACTGACAGTTGGTCTGCCCGCACGACCCGTCACACTTCCAGACTTCCTCCGTGTTTTTCTCCACGACCTTCACGTACTGGTGGTCGGGTTCGAAGCTCTGTCGTCGGTTGATGGTTCCGGATGCTCCCATTAGTGGTCACCTCGCGTGTCGTCGCTGGTCGTTTGCGCCGCGTTTCCCCTGTCATCGGACGTCGGGTCGTTCCGAGCCATTGCATTCTGTCTGAACCCGTACCGGTTGTAATGGCAGCCGCCGCGACCATAGGGAGCGGGCGCATAGCGACGATCGCCAGCCAGCACTCACCCGTTAGGTGAGTCTGGAAGGGCGATTGCGGGGCCTTTACTTCCGGTACGGGTGAGTTATGATGGAATGGCTCTTTCTGGAACGTCTCGTCGAGAATGTCACGGGAAACGCAAGCACCAGCGTCGTCACGGCGGGAGAGGTGACCACAGCGGTAATGGGAGCATCCGTTCAACCGTCGCAGAGGAGTCGGCCCGACCGCCGTGAAGGCGCGGAGTCGGAGGAAGTCGTGTGACGCAGCGTGCGGGGTGACGTCAGGCGAGACGTTCGCGTAACCGGGCGTGGTGGCGTGGCGTTTCGTCTGCGGCGCAACGAGCGGAATGGCGCGGTGACGGTGGCTGGTGCGGTGGCGCAGCCTGAACGCCGTCAGCGAGTGTGAGGGCCACCCGGAGTGGTAGGCCCTCCACAGAGCGAGCAACGGCGTGAAGGAGGGGAGCGGGGTCGGGACGACTGAGCACGGTACGCGAAGGAGGAGAGGCCCGCGAGGCTTCGGAGGGAGGGTAGATGAGGTGTGTGCTGGATCCGTGGAGTGCGGAGATGAGGTCATGACGTGTATCACGCGGCGAAGCCGCAATCAGGGCCGGTGGTGGTGTTCGCACGTCGCAGCTCGCCACCGGCGAGAACGTCGAATCAAGCGGTTCCGGTGGTGCTGGTGAGACACGGACACGCGGAACCCGACGCGTGAAGGGCCACCGGCAAAAAAGAGAGCGCCGGCTCTCTTACCAGCCGCCGCCGTGCTCTTCGCTCGTGTCCGCCGCCTTCGAGGCGATTTCGAGGTTCTCGTCCTCTTCCGCCTCATCGAGCTGGTCACGGTTCATGCCGAAGCCCGCCTTACTGTCCTTGTCTTCGAGTTCGAAGTTGTCTCGGGCGAACTGCTCTGCGCTTTCCAGGTCGAGCGCCGACTGCTGGTACGCCGCCAGTTCCGCCGTGTTCCCGTTCTTCCGCGCTCGGTCGAGGGCGGCGCTCATCGTGTGTCGCTCGCACTTGGACGGCTTCCCGAATTCGCGCACTTCGAAGTACGTCCGATTGACCGTGATGAACACCGTTTCCACGTCTTCGCCCTGCACTTCTTCCGTGATGACCAGGCACGCGCCCTTCTGACCGCGGATGAAGTTGTTCGCTTCGAGCGCGCTGAATTCGTTGTTGACCTCGGTACTACCGTTCTGAGTCTGACTTTCTGACATCGTTAGTTCACCTGACGCCCCCGTCGCGGGGCACTTTTTAATGCCCGCGACGGGGAGGAATCAGAGGAAGGCGCAACGCGCGAGGGAGCAACAGGGTGGGGGGTGGTCCATCCCTGTAAGGGTTCCTCGCCGCTGTGCGGCGGCGATTCGAACCGGAGCGACTGGCAAAGGAGCGATGGTGAGAAGGTGGTCCGAGGACAGCACCGAGGACCACCGGTGACCCATTACAGGGATGGAGGCCGTAGCCAACCCCACCCTGTCAGCGACCGTTGTGCGCCTGACGGCTAGCGGAGCGGTGAGGGGGTGATGGTCATGCAGGGTTCACGCGGCGAAGCCGCAATCCGAGGACGTGGTGTTGTTAGCCGAGCGACCAGGCGGTTCTGGTCGCTCGTGATCAGGCGGAGGCAGTCGTGGTCATGACGTGCCCGACGCGGCGAAGCCGCAACCAGGAGCGGTGGTGTTGTTCGTCCGGCTCGAACACGGTGAGAGCCGAGGTGAAGGTGTCGGAGGAAAGCGGAGCGGGGCCGAGCGGGACTACTCGACGAGAGTCCCGAAGACCCCGCACGTCTGGCAGACAACACGGTCATCGCCCTGTGATGGAGGCGTGGAGGTGATGTGCCCGCGCGGGTCGTCAACGTGAGGGCACTCGTGCTCCTCAACATCCCAATCGAAGATGTAGTGATGCTGGACTCGCCTGGAAGGCGATCAGCGAACGAAGTGAGCGCACTGCGCGCGAGGAACGCGCGGTCGGTGTTTGTCTCGTCGCAGCTCGCCCACGGTCGGGCGAGAACGTCGAATCAAGCGGGGTGGTACCTGCGAGACACGAAGAGTGTCGACGGAAAAGAATGGAACGGCGGGGGAGAAAACGAAACGACCGGCACGGGGTGAGAGGGGAAGTCGTTCGTGTAGCTACCTACGCAACAGAA
>Ga0136569_100705_pt1 | contig 7449 bp, 6 predicted proteins | sample AntDeeMetageno50_FD_101382 | JGI IMG/M metagenome (GOLD analysis project Ga0136569, IMG submission 101382) | Saline lake microbial communities from Deep lake, Antarctica - Metagenome #50 | ecosystem: Environmental > Aquatic > Non-marine Saline and Alkaline > Saline | place: Antarctica: Deep lake...
CCATCGGCACGCATCGTACACGCAGACCACGTCCCAATCCATCTCATCGAGTAACGCTGCAACATCTGGCACGTCCTCATAGTCATGCGGATATTCACCGATTTCGTGATACATGCACGGAAGTAGTGTACTTCCGGTTAAAGAGGTTAGTGAACCCAAGGGAGTGAATGGTTTGTGTGAACCGCCTCGGGGTCAAGCCCCGAGGCACTCGGCCTGTGCCGCGTAGAACTCGAAGACGGTGCTTTGGCGCGCACGGTGAACCGGCACTCCCATCGTGCCGGTGATCGTGTGCGAGGGATGAGACGCGGAGTGAACCAGCGCCTCTGCAAAGAGGTGCTCGTGAGTGAACGGAGCGGTGAATCGGTTGGGGAGGACGAGGTTGGAAATAAAAAAAGCGGAACCGTGGTTAGCGGATTACGCTTCGGCTTCTGCGCTGGCTGCCTCGTCACCGCCGCCGTACGCGGCGTCACGGTTGACGAGACGGTCGAGGTTGATGTCGAGCGCGGGGACGCTCTTGCGGCGGGAGTGCTGCAGAAGCGCTTCTCCGTTGTTGCCGGCGTCACCGAAGCGAACCGTCATGTCGACGGTCTCGGTGTCGCTGTCTTCGTCCGCGACGAAGAGCTTGTTGTTCCGCCACGTGAAGCCCTTCTTCCAGGCCTCGTTGTACTCGATGTCGTCCTCGTCAGCGATGTTGCTGACGTTCGGATAGAACGCATCGACGTCCACGTCCATGTCGCGGGCTTCGACTGCATCCTGCAGTGCGTGGGTGACGTCGCCGTTCATCCCGGTGACGATGGTTTCGACGTCGGACATGTTGATCGCGGCTTCGAGTTCGTCGAGGCCGGCGGACAGGACGTCTTCGAGGCTGACGCCTTCGCTGCGGAGGTCTTCGTTGACGATGCTTCCGAACGCTTCGAGGAGGATCTTCTGAGTCATAGTTGAATCTGTGGTTGCCGTTTTTCTTCTCGCGCCGCGCTTCACCAGCGCCTTCAGGCGCGGCGCGAGAAGTCGGCAGCCAAGTGGAATAGCCCGCGCGCGGCAAGTGTCCGTGACCGACCGGTCAGCACATACCACTGTACTCCCGGTCCGTCACCGCAAGGTGTCGCAACCGGTACAGGGTTAGTGCTGTACCCAACGGGTAGGGAGTGAACGGAGAGCAACGCGAGCGGGCGTTCGTCGTTGCAGTGCTGAAAGGAGCGTTTCAGTGCCTGGTAGGACTGTGGCGCAGCCCGAACGCTCGCTCGTGAGCGTGAGGGAGGGGAGCGGGGCCGGAGCGCAGACCAGCGAGGATTCGACCATCGGGAGGATCCGTTACTGGTCAAGCGGTGGCCCGCGAGGCCTCGGTGGGAGGGACTGTCCTGCAAGACGCGAGTTCGCACGGCGTGCAGGTGCGAGTGGTGCACGTCACGTGTTCACCGCGTTGAACGCGGTTTCGTACGGTTGCGGGATGTCGTGCATCGTTGTGCTGACGTGCGCGGCTCCTGGTGAGACGAGGTCGTCAGCAGGCCGGACAGCGATGTCGTCCGGGTGGATGTCGTACGCGGTGAAGGTGTCCGCGATATCGACTGCGGTTGCGTGCGGGATGTCAGTAGCGAACGTGAGCCACCCGGCCGCCGGGACGTTGACCTGAACGGCGTACTGGTTGCGGCTTGCGCTCGTGGCGCGGTTCACGGCGCTTCTGAAACGGTCGAACATCGTTCTACCCGGAGATTCGTGCGCCGTCTGTCGCCCGATTCCCGAGCGTGCCCGGTCAATAGACCGGCACCGATGGGGGCGTGTCACGGCAGTTGAATCCTACCGAAGGGGATTCGTGCCGTGACCGGGATCGCGGCGAGGCGTGACGGCGCACGTGACGGGGCTGTGCGGGATTCACCAACCGGCGGTGTGTGGGCGCAGCCCGAACGCCAGTGAGGGAGGGGAGCGGGGCCGGAGCGAGCCCGACATCTGTGATGTCGACGTGAGCGGTGGCCCGCGAGGCCTCGGAGGGAGGGCCTGCGTAACACGAGAACTGCATAGAAGCGTGCGAGTGTGTGAAAAGGAGATAACGTTACGGAGAGGGTCCCGAAGGCGCGGATTCCGGGATGGAAGGCGTACCGGTGTCTTCAGTCGGTTCAGGCGACGGTTCAGGTGACGGTTCTGGCGGAGTCGGGGCTGAAACCGGCACCTCGCTCGGAACAGGTTCCGAGGAGGGTTCCTGTTCAGGAACTGGTTCAGCGCCTGAGTCAACGAGAACGCCAACATTTGCGAACGAAAGCGTCATCAGCATCATCACCAGCATGGCAACGGTTTTGAGTCGAGTGTTGTGTTTGGACGACATGGTATTCACCTGGCCGCGCCTCGCGCGGCTTACTTGCTGGTTTGAGGCGAATCTCTATGATGGTCAAGCGGTGACATCAGGAACCCTTGTGCCTTCATAGATGATTCGGCACATGGAGACTGCGGTCGGGGAACGTAAGTTGGCGCAGCCACGCGACGCGGGAACGAAGTGAGTGCGTCGCGTGGAGGGGAGCGGGGCAGGAGTGACCGTGAACTAGATACCGAGGAGTGAGGCGTCCCGCCCGGTACGGCCGAACGACCAACGTGAGAGAGGACTAACCCGGCAGGACGGTGAGCGACGAAGGGATATCGTTCACAACGGAGGCCCGCGAGGCCCCGGCGGGAGGGTCCTGCCTGACACGACCACGAGATGCGGAGGAAGATGGCGCGAGGAGCCCGACATTCCGACCGGAGGGAGTGGACGTCGGGTGGACGCGAGGGAGCGGGGCAGGAGTGAACGGCGAGCTCGTCGACTGAGGAGAACCGTGCCTGGAAGCGCACGAGGTCGACGAGCTCGCTCGGAGAAGTGAACGGCGGCCCGTGAGGGTGAAGCGACATTCCAGCTTGCCTGGATGTTGCGAACGAATGAGGGAGGGCCTGCGAAAAACGAGAAAAGCGGAACGGGGCGTTAGTCGGCGGTGGCTTCAACGGGGTGTTCGTCGGCTACGGTGACTTCGTGCCGTCGAAGGTTGAGGTCGTGGTGCGGGCCGTCGGAGGGTTCGTGAGCGCACTTCCCGGCGACGTGCGTCTTGAGCCCGCGGAACCGGTCGAATTCACCGTCGCAGTCCGGGACGGGACACTCGCCGTTCTGCAGGAAGTACTCGATAGCGTGCGGGTTCCCGCCCTTGCCGTGCCCGGTTCCGGGGCGCGGGTCGTCGGTTTCGTAGTGGTCGGGTTCGACGAGTGCCTTGTCGGTGATGATGAACTCACCGGAGCCACCGACTGTGTGTTCATCGTGCGGGGTGAACAACTCGCGGATCTGACTGAGACGGGCAACGATGTTGAATCCACGGTCGAGGACGTCCTTGACGACCACACCGAGCCACTCGTCAGTGACGTTCCACCGCGGGACGTTACCGTTGGTGTACTCAGCGTGGCCTTGGTTGGTGTCACGGATGTCACTGAACGTGTGCCGGGCTTCGTACGGCACCTGGAACGAGATGCGTGTGACGGGGTTGTCGAAGAAGTTCGACATCTCGTCGAACGTGCCGGTGATGCAGACGTCCGGGCCTTCAGCGGGCCGGACGCTGATGCTGTCTGAGTTGATGCCGATGTTGAAATCGGTTGCGTCGTCTTCGCTGGCAGGGGAGAGCCGAACGAAGGCGTCGTCGTCAACGGGGAACGAGGAAGCGGAGATGATACGGGGTGCTTCGACGCGGTCCCCGTGGATGGTGCCGCTGGTTACGGTTCTCACGCGCGTGGTGTGGTCGATGCTGGTGCCGGTGTCGGTGCTGGCCGTTTCGGAGAGATGTTCGCTGCTCATGGATGTTCACCTGATGGCGTTCGCGCCGCGCTTCATCAGCGCCTCCAGGCGCGGCGCGACGGCATGGTGAACGATGAGTGAGGCGGCGACAACCGGAGAACGATGAGCGAACGGTCACGACATAACACGGGTCCGTGTCCGACCCTCGTGGTCGCAACCGGGGCCGTGTTAGTAGTGGTGCACATCGTGCAAGTGATGCGAAAACGTGGGTTGTCGGCGTTGAGCGACGGTGATGTGGCGCAGCCACGCGACGCGGGAACGGAGTGAGTGCGTCGCGTGGAGGGGAGCGGGGCCGGAGCGAACCGCGATCGGCACGATCGCCGTGTTCGCGGTGGCCCGCGAGGCCCCGGAGGGAGGGCCTGCCTGACGCGAACACGCTATGCTGTAAAGACGACGCGACGTGAATCACCTAGGCGAACGCAGTGAGGCCAGGTGAGACGACGCGAGGGAGCGGGGCCGGAGCGTGTCGACTGAGCGCAGCGAGGCGACCGCGGCGGCCCGTGAGGGTGACGTTAGTTCCTGAGCGCAGCGAAAGAACTCACGAACGAATTGGGGTGGGATCCTGCGTAACGCGAATTCAGTAACGGTGCCCTGGCGCAGCCTGAGCACGCTACGGCGCGCAAGGAGGAGGAGAGGGGCCACGCCGTGGCGTGGTGATGGCGCGTGGCCCTCGTAGGCCTCGGGGGCGGGCAGCGACGCAGCGTGGGCGCTGACATGGGCTAATATACGACAAGCGGAAGCGGACCGCTCCCGTGAGAGCGCCGTGCAACGCCCTCCTACCGACTTCCCGTGAACCGTATTGAAGGGTGAACCGGAAGTGGAACGCTGCGGTGGACTGACCGCTCGACGAATCGTGGTCGAGCGCAGCAGTGGAACGATACACCCCGTATCGCTCCGGGCAGCCTGCGTAACACGAGAACGGTGTACCTGGAAGGTGGCGCGAGGAAGCCGACATCCCGACTGAATACTTGGAGGGAGTGGACGTCGGTGAGTGACGAGCGGACGTCGGCGGGGACGCGAGGGAGCGGGGCCGGAGTAAGAGCTAGGCGCTGCGACGCAACCACGTCCGTCGACGCGGCTACTCGAACGGTGGCCCGCGAGGGTTCCCGGCAATCAAGGCTTCGCATTGATGTCGGGAACGAATGGGGAGGGCCTGCGAAAAACGAGAACAGCAGGTTACGGAAGTACTCGCGTTTCACGGCCGGGGCCGTGGATGATGTGCGTGATGCGACCGACTGCGATAACGTCATCTGCGGGCGTGATGCGTGGCCGTTCGGTCGTGATCCACACGACCCCGGCGATTCGGAGTCCGTGTTCGTCGGTGAGCGTAACACTCACTCGTGTTACCTCACCGGGGCCGTGGATGATGTACACGCGGCTGTCGTGGTAGAGGAGTTCGTCGGTGTCTGCGATCGCCGGTGCGTCAGGGTGGTTACGAAACTGTTCGAGAACGTCGTCTGCAGTGGGGTTGTTGTCGGTCATACTCGACAACTGTCCGTTTCGGACAGTCACCGTAACCGAGCCATGTGAGCGATTATCTGCGTTGGCGGTGAAACGGAGTGAACCGCAACGCGAATTTTGCTCACATGGCGAGAGCATCACATCAGGTGACTGTCCTCAATACACGTTGACGGTGGTCTCGGAAAGTGGCGCGGGCGAGGGGAGTCGCCGACGACTGATGTCGGCGACGAAGTGAGCCGCGAGGGAGCGGGGCCGGACGCGCGTCGACGCCGCTCGCACGGGTTGCGAGCTGCGCCGACCGCGGCGGCCCGTGAGGGTGAACGAGTTCGTGAGCCGTGCGAATGAACTCGGAACGCATGGGGGAGGGTCCTGCCTGACACGAACAGTAGGGATGGTGCGGTCAGGTCGGCGGTGAACCCGGGTCGTGAAGTGACGTGCGTGTGACGCTTGTCTGACGCAGGTTTAAGTAAAGCCCTCGGATACACCCAAATGGGCAATACGGGAACTCGTGCAACGCGCACGTCGCCCAAGGGGAACGAATGGAGCGTGTGACGCTTTGGAGTCAGCCCTCGCGCCCGTAGGAACGGCGCAGAGACGGGTTGTACTTCACTTTCCAGTCCAGTAAACTTCGTCAGTGAAACGAGAACCGATCACCTTGTGATTTCTGTACTAAGGGGACTACCGCAAGCGTTTGCAGTGCGATAGTGAACCGGTGCGTGAAGTTGGCACGAGGAGCCCGACATTCCGACCGAAGGGAGTGGACGTCGGGCGGACGTGAGGGAGCGGGGCCGGAGAGAAGCCTCGATCTCGTCGAGCGACGCGGGAGAGCTCGACGAGATCGCCGGCGGAACGGTGGCCCGTGAGGGTGACCGATGTACTCAGCTCGCCTGCGGACATCGGGAACGAATGGGGAGGGTCCTGCCGAACACGAATTCAGTGCAGTACTGACGGTGGCGCGCACGGTGAATCATCACTCAGTGCGTGTGAATGAGAGCGTGCGCGAGGGATGAACCGTGACGTGAACAAGCGCCTCTGAAAGAGGTGCTCACGAGTGAACGAACGGTGAATCGGTTGGGGAGGATAGTGGCTGTGCAGGTGAAACCCGAAGGCAGGCTGGCCTAGCCCGCCTTCGGGAAGGGAGCTCCCGGCGAGGGGGACGGAACGACCCGGTATCACGGTCGGGGAAGACGCGATAGCAAGACCACCGCGCCTACCCGACCGGCCCTGCGAGCGGCCACGGTTTACCCTGACGACGGCCCTAGTGTTGACGGGCCGCCGCTTCGGGGTCGAAGACCCCGGCGGGCTCCTGCACCCGGCTCGCGGACAGCGACTCGAACCACGGCACAGCGAATAATTGCACCGTCGCAAACGACCATCGGGAGTGCGAATCCGAGTCGGACACTCACGAACCAACCCGGAACGAAGTGATGGGTTGGAAGCGGGAGTGCGGGGCTTTTATCGTCTGTGCCGTGGCGTTCGATAAAGCAGCGACGCCGGGTGCGCTCGCCGGGACCGACGTCCCGAACGGCAACCAAAACCGGGCCGAGGCAGGGAGTGGCCCGAGCAGGTTCCTGGCCGGTCGGTAGCGGTGGCGCGCAACGCGATGACGCGGTGGAGACCGTGAACGTCGTGGAGTCCCCCGGAGGAGCGGACAACGAAGCGGGCCGGGGCGTGCCAGCCTGCTGAAGGGTGGACTGTGCGGTGGCGCAGCCCGAACGAGCGCCGTGCTGTTCTATCCCGAGTGAGGGAGGGGAGCGGGGCCGGAGCGAACGATTAGTAGTGAGTGAGCGGTGGCCCGCGAGGCCCCGGTGGGAGGGTTGTGTCCTGCGTAACGCGACCACTACGGGTGGTAACGAACGCGGTAGAAGAGCGGTTAGTCGTCGTCCGTATCCGGTCCTTCTTCGAGCGTTTCGAGATCGTCGAGGGCGTCTTCGACCTCGCTGATAGCTTCCTCGAAGTTGTGCCCGGTGGTCTGCTGGATCGCGTCACGGAGTTTCCGCGTCACGGAACCGACACCGTTCGCGTAGAACCGCTGTTCACGGTCCGGTTCTTCGACGGGTTGCCGCATAGTTCCGCTACCGTTTTCGTGAACGATCGTGATGTCTGCGTTGATGTGAGGTTGAATCATTGGTTTAGAGTGTATCGTACGAGGTGAGGTGGAACAAGGCGGTATCGACGAGGACTGCGTC
>Ga0136569_100707_pt1 | contig 7435 bp, 3 predicted proteins | sample AntDeeMetageno50_FD_101382 | JGI IMG/M metagenome (GOLD analysis project Ga0136569, IMG submission 101382) | Saline lake microbial communities from Deep lake, Antarctica - Metagenome #50 | ecosystem: Environmental > Aquatic > Non-marine Saline and Alkaline > Saline | place: Antarctica: Deep lake...
CGCCCAGAACACCCGCGGCGTCGAGTCGGTTCACGTCCTTCCAGAGGCAGAGATCAAGGCCCAGTACGAGGCCATCACGACCGACTTCGATCTCGGCGGCGTCAAAACCGGGATGCTCGCCACCACGGCGGTGGTCGAGACCGTGACTGGCTACGCCCGCGACCTCGACGCCCCGCTCGTGGTCGACCCGGTGATGGTCGCGGCCTCGGGTGACCGACTGCTCGAACCCGAGGGTGAGAACGCCTACGAGGAGTTAGTAGGAGAGGCGACGCTGGTGACGCCGAACGCCGACGAGTGTGCGGCTCTCACCGGAATCGATCCCGAGGGCGAGGCGAGCGCGCACGAGGCGGGCGAGGCGCTGATCGAAATGGGCGCGGACGCCGCGCTCATCAAGGGTGGGCATGTCCCCGGCGAGATGGTGACCGACGTGCTAGTGACGAGCGAGGGACGCAAGGTCTTCGAGCACCCGCGGGTCGAGACCGACGCGACCCACGGCTCGGGCTGTACGCTCGCGAGTGCGATCACTGCGCGGCTCGCGGCGGGCGACGCGCTCGATGCGGCGGTCGAGGACGGGTTGGCGCTCATGGAGCGCGCGATCCGGTATCCGCTCGATGTCGGCGAGGGGCCTGGATCGGTCCATCACCACGCCGATCTCCGCAATCGTGCGGCGCGCGAGCCGACTGCCGAGGCCGTTGCGAGCGTGGTCGACACGCTGGTCGAGCGCGACGTGAGCCCGCTCGTGCCAGAAGTCGGGATGAACGTCGTCGGCACGACGCCCTATGCCGAAACGCCCAGCGAGACCGCCGCGGTCGAAGGGCGGATCACGCGGACGCTCTCAGGCGTGAACCCGAATCGCGGGGTGCGCTTCGGCGCGTCGAGTCACGTTGCGCGCTTCCTGCTCGCTGCCCGCGAGTTCGATCCCGGCCTCCGATTCGCGGTCAACTGCCGGTTCGACGGAGATGTTGAGGAGGCGCTCGACGGGATCGGCTGGTCGGTCGCCAAGTACGATCGGAGCGAGGAACCCGAGCAAGTGAAAGAAGCCGACGAGGGCACGATGGGATGGGGAGCGCGCCGGGCGTTTGATCGGTCGGCAACGCCGGTTGCGGTGATCGACCGCGGTGAAGTCGGGAAAGAAGCCATCGTCAAACTCGTCACGACGGACGGAGAAACGCTGACTGAGCGGGCGTTTTCACTGCTCGACGCGCTCGACGAAGACTGATCGCACCGTCAATTGGACGGGCAGCGCCATGACTGGGAGCTGGCCGTGATCGTGGCTGCGATCAGTCCCACCCCGGAACCCACAGGCTTTAGCGCTCGGTGGGCCGAGGATGGCCCATGGCAGAGGGGATCGTCGAGGAGTTCCTCGCGCTCAAAGAGGAAACGGATGCCGACCTGTTGGCGATGCAGTGTGGCGATTTCTACGAGTTCTTCGGCGACGACGCCGAGTTCGTGGGCGAGGAACTCGATCTCAAGATATCCGAGAAGTCCTCGCACGGCTCGGCGTACCCGATGGCCGGCGTTCCCCTCACCGAACTCACGCCCTATCTGAAGGCCCTCGTCGAGCGCGGCTACCGCGTCGCCGTGGCCGACCAGTACGAGGTCGACGGCGGCCACGAGCGCGCGATCGAACGAGTGGTCACCCCCGGGACGCTGCTCGAAACGACCGACAGCGAAGCACGCTATCTCACGGCGATCGTCCGCGAAGACGATGGAGACGGCGGAAGCGACGAAGCAGCGGAACGCCGTTACGGCCTCGCGTTCGCGGATGTCACCACCGGCCGCTTTCACGCCACCGAAATCGTGGGCAGTAGCGAGGACGTGCTGACCGAGTGCTACCGGTTCGCGCCCGCGGAGATCCTCCCGGGTCCCGCCGTGCGGACCGACGACGACCTCCTCGGACGGCTCCGCGATCGCACCGCGGGGACGCTCTCGCTCCACGCCACGGACGCGTTCGCGCCGGACGCGGCACGCGAAACCGTCGACGAGCAGTTCGGCCCCGCGGCGCTTTCGAGTGTCGGTCTCGACGAAGCGAGAGGAGCGATCCGGGCGGCCGGTGCGGTGCTCGACTACGTCGACGCCACGGGGGTCGGCACGCTCGCGTCGATGACGAGGCTCCAGCCCTATCGCTCGGGCGAGGGCGTCGCGCTCGACGCGACCACTCAGCGCAACCTCGAACTCGTCGAGCCGATGGGCGAGGGCGGCCGGACGCTGCTCGATACCATCGATCACACCGTGACGAGCGCCGGCGGACGGCTCCTCCGCGAGTGGCTGTGTCGGCCGATCCGGAGGAACGAAGAGCTCACCAGGCGGGCCGGCGGGGTCGCGGCGTTCGCCGCGGCAGCGCTCGCACGCGAGGAGCTCCGCGAGGAACTCGGTGAGACCTACGACATCGAACGACTGTCGAGCAAGGCGGTGTCGGGCAGCGCCGACGCGCGCGACCTGCTCCGAGTGCGAGATTCGCTCGCCGTGCTGCCGCGGCTCGTCGACGCCGCTGCAGGCTCGCCGGAGCTCCAGAGCTCGCCGATCGCCGACGTGCTCGCGCGGCCGGACCGCGCCGCTGCCGAGGAGCTTCGGGGAGCGCTCGACGAGGCGCTCGCGGCGGACCCACCGGGCGGCATCCGCGAGGGTGGCCTCATCCGGCAGGGCTACGACGACAATCTCGACGAACTCATCGAGGATCACGAGGAGGCGCTCGACTGGATCGACGGGCTCGCCGACCGCGAGAAACGACGCCACTCGATCACCCACCTCAGCACCGGACGAAACAAGACGGACGGGTACTACATCCAGGTCGGCAACTCCGAGACCGGTGAGGTTCCCGAGAGCTACGAGCAGATCAAGTCGCTGAAGAACGCGAACCGGTACACCACCGACGAGCTCGACGAACGCGAGCGCGAAGTGTTCCGGTTCGAGGAGCGCCGGGGCGACCTGGAGTACGAGCTGTTCTGTGACCTCCGTGATCGGGTCGCGGCCGCGGCCGAACTCCTCCAAGATGTCGGCCGCGCGCTCGCCGAATGCGACTGCCTCGCGAGCCTTGCGGTCCACGCCGTGAGCCACGACTGGACCCGCCCCGAACTAGTGGATTCGGGTCTCGACATCGATGGCGGCCGCCACCCGGTGGTCGAACAGGAGGTCGAGTTCGTTCCAAATGACCTTGCGCTCACCGACGACCGCGCGTTCCTCGTGGTCACCGGTCCAAATATGAGCGGGAAATCCACCTATATGCGACAGACCGCGCTGATTACCCTCCTTGCCCAGATCGGGAGCTTTGTCCCTGCCCGGAGTGCCGAAGTCGCGCCGGTCGACGGCATCTACACCCGAGTCGGTGCGCTCGACGAGCTCGCCCAGGGACGATCGACGTTCATGGTCGAGATGAGCGAGCTCGCGAACATCCTCCACTCCGCAACGGAGGAGTCGCTGGTGATCTTGGACGAGGTGGGTCGGGGCACCGCGACCTACGACGGCATCTCGATCGCGTGGGCTGCGACCGAGTACCTCCACAACGAGGTGCGCGCGAAGACCCTCTTCGCGACCCACTACCACGAACTCACGGGCCTTGCCGAGCATCTCGACCGCGTGGCGAACGTCCACGTTGCGGCGGACGAGCGGGGCGACGAAGTCACGTTCCTGCGGACCGTCGAGGAGGGGCCGACCGATCGATCCTACGGGATTCACGTCGCTGATCTCGCGGGGGTGCCGGAGCCGGTGGTCGGGCGCTCGCGGGACGTGCTCGCGAAGCTCCGGGCCGAGAAGGCGATCGAGGCGCGCGGATCGTCCTCGGGCGAGTCGGTCCAGGCCGTGTTCGACCTCGACTCGAAATCGTTCCGCGGGTCGGCGAGTGCGGATGGTGGCGAGGCGACGGACGAACTCTCCGAACGGGGAACGGTCGAGGACGAAATCACTGACGGCTCGCTCGATCCCGACGCCGAGTCGGTGCTCGATGCAGTACAGGAAACCGAGATCGGTGAAACGTCGCCGGTCGAACTCATGAGCAAAGTCGAGGAGTGGCAGCGCCAGCTCGACGACACGGGAGACAACGGATGAACGACGGAGCGAATGAGGGCGAGCACGCTGATGAAATCCACCGGCTCGACCAGGCAACGATCGAGCGCATCGCCGCCGGCGAGGTAGTCGAGCGGCCCGCCTCCGCGGTGAAGGAGCTGGTCGAGAACAGTCTCGACGCTGACGCCTCGCGGGTACGCGTCGTGGTCGAGGCGGGCGGCACCGAGGGAATTCGGGTGACGGACGACGGCCGCGGGATGAGCGCCGAGGCGGTCGAGCGCGCGGTCGAGAAACATACCACGAGCAAGATCGTGGACATCGACGATCTGGAGGCCGGCGTCCGTAGTTTAGGATTCCGGGGCGAGGCGCTCGCGGCCATCGGCGCGGTCTCGCGGCTCACGATTCGGACCAAGTCGCGAGGAGCGAGCCGGGGCACCGAACTCCGGATGGCCGGCGGCGAGATCGAGAGTATCGAACCCGCGGGCTGTCCGGAGGGCACCACCGTCGAGGTCGACGACCTCTTCTACAACGTGCCCGCGCGCCGGAAGTACCTCAAGCAAGACGCGACCGAGTTCACCCACGTCAACCGGGTGGCGACGGGCTACGCGCTCTCGAACCCCAACCTATCGCTCGCGCTCTCCCACGACGGTCGCGAGGTGTTCTCGACCACCGGTCAGGGAAGTCTGGAGGCAACAGTTCTAGCAGTGTACGGCCGCGATGTCGCCGAGGCGATGCTGCCGGTCGAAGCGCACGCCGAGGGTGGGGAGAACGACGAGCTCGACCAGGAACACGATACCGACGGCCCGCTCGACGGACTTTCCGGGGTCGTCAGCCATCCCGAAACGACCCGCGCGAGCCCGGAGTACTGCTCGGTGTTCGTCAACGGCCGGTACGTGAGCGCGACCGCGGTCCGTGACGCGATCGTGGGAGCCTACGGCGGCCAGCTCGCACCCGATCGCTACCCCTTCGCGGTCCTCTTCCTCTCGCTGCCGGCGAACCAAATCGACGTGAACGTCCATCCCCGAAAGCGCGAAGTGCGATTCGCCGACGAGGCGGGGGTTCGCGAGCAGGTCCGGGCGGCGGTCGAGAACGCGCTCATGCGCGAGGGCGTGGTCCGCTCCGGCGCACCGCGCGGTCGATCGGCACCCGATCAGACTGAGATCGAACCCGAGAGCGGAGACACGGGCACGATCGAGGAGGGTGAGTCTGCCGACCGACCCCGATCCGCCGACGCCGACGAACCGGGGTCGCGGTCGACGGAATCGCGCGATGCGACGGACGCGACGAGAACGGACCGCGACGACGCCAGGACCGAAACAACGGGAACTCAGTCCGCCGATGCTGCGACCGAGCAATCTTCGGGGTGCGGATCGAACGCGGCGACCGAGCCCGAGACGGCGGAGGTCGAGGGGGAATCCACGGCGGCCGACCGACCTACTCGCACAGCCGACGACGCACCCCGCCCATCGAACAACGAACCGACTGGCGCGTCCGCTACCGGTGGTGACGGCGCTGACGACGAGTCACGACGCCCATCTGGAACGGGGAAGTTCACCGACGCGGCCGAACAGACCACGCTCGCTGGCGATCAGGTGCCGGACGATCACGCGTTCGATCGCCTCCCCCGACTCCACGTGCTTGGCCAGCTCCACGACACCTACATCGCCTGCGAATCGCCCGACGGCCTCGTCCTGATCGATCAGCACGCTGCCGACGAGCGAGTCAACTACGAACGTCTCCGGGAGCGTGTCGCGGGCGAGACGGCGATCCAGGAACTCGCCGACACAGCCCCAATCGAACTCACGGCGGCGGAGGCCGAACTGTTCGAATCGTTCGCCGACGCGCTCGCCGACCTCGGGTTCGAGGCCTCGCGGGCCGGCGACCGGACGATCGAAGTGCGGGCGGTGCCGGCGGTGCTCGACGGTGCGGCCGATCCCGACCGCCTCCGGGACGTGCTTTCGGGATTCGTCGGTGACGGGGAGCCCGCGGCATCGATCGACCGCGACGCCGACGCGCTGCTCGCCGATCTCGCGTGTTACCCCTCGATCACGGGCAACACCTCGCTCGCCGAGGGCAGCGTGATCGACCTCCTCCGTGCGCTCGACGACTGCGAGAACCCCTACGCCTGCCCGCACGGCCGACCAGTCGTGATCGAGGTCGGGAGCGACGAACTCGACGACCGCTTCGAGCGCGATTATCCGGGTCACGCCGGCCGGCGGAAGTGAGCGTTACTCGGATGTGTATCGACCCCGGAAGTTAATGTCGGCGGTCGCAATGACGAATCGATGACTGACCTCCTCACGTTCGGTGCGGCGATCCTCGAACTCACCACGCCCGGTCGCGAGCGACTCGAAACCACCGATCGTCTGGAACTCGCGGCGACGGGCCCGGCGGCGAACACCGCAGTGACGGCCGCACGGCTCGGAAGCGACGCGACGTGGCTCTCGAAGGTGCCCGACACCGCGCTCGGCCGGCGCGCTGCCGCCGGGATCGCCTCCCACGGTGTCGAAACTGCGATCCGCTGGACCGACGAGGGCCGTCAAGAACTCGCGTTCGCCGAGCGGGCGGGGCCGCCGCGCGGGAACGCCCGCATCGACGACCGGACGGCGAGCGCGATCACGTCGGCGACACCCGACAATCTCCCGCTGTCGGCGGTCGACGACTCCGAGACTGTCTTCGTCGACGCCACGCTTCCGACGCGCTCGGCGACGCTCGCCGAGACCGCCGCGACCCTCCTCGCCGAGACCGGCGACGCGGGGGCCGAAACCGTGCTCGGGCTCGGTCGTGAGGAGCCGTCCACGGCGACGATCGAGGCAGTCGGGGAGCTGCTCCCCATCGTGGACACCCTGATCGCGGCCGAGGCAAGCGCGGCGGCGCTCGGTGACCGCGCGAACCCGACCGAGACTGCCCACGCCCTCGCCGCCGAGCACGACCTCTCGACCGTGGTGATCGCGCGCGACGAGCACGGCGGCGTGGTCTGGAACGACCGGACCGTCCACGAGCGCGCGCCGCCTGCGACCGAGACGGTCGATGACCGCGGCGCGTTCGACGCGTTCTGTGGGGGGTTTTTGGCCCGCCGCGTCGCGGGGACCGGGGCCGGTGCGGCGCTCGCGACCGGGATCGCGAGCGAGGCGCTCGCACGAACTGTTCCGGGTCCCGTTCCGGCGATCACCGCCGAGGAGGTCAAGCGGTGTACTGCGTCGGTGACGGACCCCGGGATGGGGGAGTGACTTGCCGACGAGCGTGTGCCGTCGCGGCCAGGACGGACAACGGCTAAGCCCGCCGAGGACGTGCGGTCGGTATGCACGTCGTGATCGTCGGCGCGTACGGTAGCGCGGGAGTCGCAGTTGCACAGGAACTCGTCGAGCGACGGGACGAGAACGAGAACGTCGAACTCACGCTCGTCGACGACGGCGAACCGGGTGGCGGGCTC
>Ga0136569_100735_pt1 | contig 7271 bp, 13 predicted proteins | sample AntDeeMetageno50_FD_101382 | JGI IMG/M metagenome (GOLD analysis project Ga0136569, IMG submission 101382) | Saline lake microbial communities from Deep lake, Antarctica - Metagenome #50 | ecosystem: Environmental > Aquatic > Non-marine Saline and Alkaline > Saline | place: Antarctica: Deep lake...
CGCACACGGTGGGAAATCCAGCCGTGCCATCGTCGGTGGGTGTGTACGCTATTGTCCGCTTGACCCGCGCCTGAAGACGCGGGTATGCGCTCGCACTATGTATCAACATCAGCAGGCTCTGCGACTGGACTCACAACAGCAGAGGTAGTGAGCAGACAAATCACCTTGAACAGCTTGTAACTCATCTAACGTAGTCACGACGTGAGGGTTAGAACTCGTACCATCTCCATCTGTATTATTTAATATATCACTATACTCTGATTCTGTAGGAGCGTCTGCCAGTACTCCAGCACTCATTGCTGCTGAAGCCACTACCATGTTCTAACGATTTTTCTTTATTTGAATTACTGAATATAGGTTCTAATTCAGATTTTGGTATTCCTAATCCATTATCCAATATACGGATATATTGTTTATCATTTTTATAATCGTATTGTAAATGTATCGGCTTAAAATTACTGGTTGTACTAATTATTGTAAAATTATGGGCGGAATCGGATTTGAACCGATGACCACTGCGTTATGAGCACAGCGCTCTAACCTGACTGAGCTATACGCCCGAAGGGGGATTAACCCTTAAGATTACATATGAAACAGTCACAATTACTTGCGACATATTATACAAGTGTACACACTATAAAAACACTTTCGGTTTCAATATACCTCTTCAATTTTATATATTATCCATGCATTTTCTTCTTTTTCTAATTCAACTCTGACATAATCTCCCTTTGATAAACTTTGAACGGTAGATATGGTATCTTCATCGTATTTTTTAGAAATTTTTGAAACGTGCAGATTTTTACCGTTATCAGAACACATTGAGATAAGTTTTAATTTAATATACCGTGTGTTAGAATTATCTTTTACCATATATTCTGCACTTTTTGTTCTTATCATTGTTTTATTTTTTGCGTGAGAACTTAAATAACTTTTCAAACTATATAAATAACAAATTATTAGATATCGGTATATTTATTAGTATATAGGGAGCATATAAATATACGAAAATGGTACTAAACAATTCAAAATTTAAAGGTAATGTAGAGTTTAGGGGTGACCGTGAAGATTATAGCGGTCAAGTAAAAATTTCGGGTGGTTGGGTCAATATCATTGAAACTAATGAATATATTCCAAGTGAACGAATTTATTGTGTTACGCGGATAGGACAAGGAACAGGTATGATGTAATTTATTTATTCACAGGCGTAATACGCAATTGACTGACCACTACTTGTAGTATTTTGTAAACCTAAATCGGGTTGCGTTACATTTTTACCGGTTTTATTTTCATATTCTTTTCTTATATCTGATACTCCCGGTAAATCTTCATCTGCTCGTTCTGATATAGCATGAAAGTTATCGTATACAACTTTAAGTACTTCTCCGTCTTGGATTAATTCCGTTCTTATAGATTTTTTGAAATCTGACGTATCAAAAAGTTTTTAGTTTTAAAACTGTCATATTTATATATAATCATAACGACCCCATATATCTTATTATTCACACCGATAATAAATAGTAGGATTTTCATCGGTACTGTCATTAGATGAAATTTCATCATCAGGATATATGTGTTTAATTGTATCATTCTGCTCGGCGTGATATGTTTGTTTTATATCTTTAACGGTTTCAACAGAATCGTAATAATTTTCTTTCCACTCAACACATAACACATCTATATTATTTGAATGCGTTTCTATTTCTGTATTGATACATTCATCTAACTGTTGAAGTAACATTTCTTGAAATTTTGCAACGGTCATAGCAATATATTTGACGATAATATCCTATATATTTTGTTCTATCTTAATTTCTAAACAAATCTTAAAATAATTAAGAATATTGTTCATCCCAATCATTAATTAAATGGATTGATTGTTTAATTGCACCTTCTAGAGTAGTAAACGTTGTTTGATTCGCTGAATCACTTTTAGCTGTAAATCCTTTACTATTTGCTTCAATCATTGGTGCAAATAGATAACCTTCTTCACCCCAATCTTGAATTATAATATGATTCCCTGTACCTACCCATTCAAATTTTATTCGCCCTTCATATTCTTCATCTTCAACAGACCATTCATCTGGAATTTTGCTTTCTATTTCGTTCTGACTTAGGTAACAATCGGATAACTCCATATATATCTAAAGATAATACTACGTTATATGTCTTATGATTCAACCCAAACTAATATAATGTACTATTGTTTTATATCAAATATGAGTAAAAAAAGATATAATGTATCTGAGTTACCGGGGTATAGTGAGTATGGAGATTATAAAATTTCACCACCCTGTTGTGGAATGGAACTTACACATAAAATTTCACTATCTAGTATAATTAAAGAAGGAGAGTGTTGGAATTGTAATACAGAAATAGATGTTGAAATCGTTTTGAAGTCCTAAAACTTTAAAAATATCATAACAATTTTATACAGATAGAACCAATAACTATCTAATGGGATTATACGACAATATTATATTACCTGAAGATTTTGAATTACCAGACTTTGGACATAACCCAAGATATACTAGAAATAACAAAGATAGACTATGGCAAACTAAAGATTTAACTCCCGGCCAAGATAGATATAGATTAAGAACGTTAGATTCAAACGCAAATGGTACACATCAACTAGAACGTCGTGTACCCCCCGTTCAAAAAATGACTAAGGAAGGAAATATTTTAAATACAGATACAGATTTATTATGGTGGAATATTGTTCGACCTACTGTATCACTAGATATAACAAACGTAATTCATAATAAAATATATGAATATCGTTTAGATATTGTGAACGGTACTCTTCGTAATGTAGAACTGATTGATATAACTATAGTATAAACCAGTTATCGGTCTAAAACTAATTGACAAAAGTGTACATTTCCATCATCTAAATCTTCTTTTTCAATCATTGTTGCCCATACAAGTCCAGCATCATATGATTCACCATTTAGTACTTGTGTTTGAACCATTGGATGATAATTTTCAATCGAACCAAATGATGTGTATGTTTCTCCACGAGATTTCAGTTTATTAACAAACATTAACGAATCATCTTCATTATCAATCTCGATAGTTAATTCACCTTTTAATGTTACAACAGATGGTCCTACATAATCTTCATCTGTATCATCAGTTTCACCGTGGAATGGCTGTGTTCCTGTTCCTTTTAATCTTTCACTCAATACTGCAAGGTCTATATAATCCACAGGAGTATTTTCCGGTACATCTTCTCCATACATATTATAATAAGTTTCTTCTTCAAAAGTGGATGAATATAGTAGTTTATTTTTTAATTGTTCTATCTTATAAAATTTTGGAGGGCTGTATTTTGATTTACTCATATGTATAAAACATAACTCTACGTTTTAAATGTTATTGTAAAAACACGACATTAATTATATCGAAAGGTATTATATGATGTAATTAAAATATATACTATGAGCGTTGAAGAACAAGTTAAAAATGGACAACTTCAACTTGATGAAAAATCTCAAGCTGATATACTTGAATCTGAGTTCGGTACAGATGTTGAAAATATATCATCTAAATTAGGTGGATATCAACGCAATTCTGAGAAAAAGAAAGCGTGGATAGTTTCAATCGAATTTTCAAATAATAAAATTATTGTTGAGTTCCTACTTCCAAGTACAGATACATTTGTAAAAGAATATGATTTTCCAGATAAACGATTGCCTGAAGATAATTTATTTAGAAAATTAATTGAAGAAACAGGTTGTAATATAAATACATTAGAACTTTCTATTGGAGAAGATATTAATATTAGATATAATGAATTAGATGAATCATGGGAACCTAAGATTCACCAAACACATCGTGATGAGCAAAAAACCATCATAAATCCAGACAACAAGTTAATTCTGAACGGAGTTTATTTGGTCAAAAATATGCATCCTATGGTACGTTTGGTTTTGGTGAATCAATTTTCTATATAACTATTCTTTCACTCGTTTCTTTACCTATATTCCTTCTACTTTTACGATATACTAGAGGGTACGGTATATTTGCAATTATTGTGATTATGATTGGATACTATCTAATTTCAACATCATAATAACCTTTAACATATTAATATACTAAACATATTATTATAATTTATATACCAATATAATAAAGTTTATATTGTAAGAAGATAATGTTATGTTAGATGTCTACAGAATATGTACTTAAAGAAGAATTTGAATCGTTCGAACCGGGAACAAAATTTGCTCGTGTTGCTGTCTATGGTGAATCTCATGTATCAGATGCAAAGCTAGAAACGTCTGAAAGTGAATACACAAATAAAACCGTTAGCGTAACAAAAGAACAACTTGAAGAATTGTTCCGAAGCCTATAATACAGGTTTTATTTTTAGTACAGTTTATTTATATTTATGATTCGTAGTATTACATATCTTCCTGAATTCTTTCACATCCAATTTCCGTTAAGAATTTATCTAATCCATCACTACCTTCTTCTTTCTCGATTTCAGCCCATTTTTGAATGAATTTCCATTCTACTCTTGCGATTGATTTTGCTAGTTCACTTTCTTTGTTAACACGAACACGCCCATCATCTTCTTCAATAGCAATCCCCATTTTTTCTAATTTTTCAACATGTTCATATACGGTTGGTCGGCTCACATTAGCATAATCTGCTAATTCAGATTTTGTATGTGCTTTGTTTTCAAAAAAGAACAAGACATACATTACTTTAGAGCGTGCATTATCTCCAAATATAAGACCAAAATTATTATTTTCTCCAACAGACTCTGTATTCGATTCTACCATATAGAATATACATACCTATACATTTATATATGTGTTGTAAAATACATTTTACAAATACATTGAATAATAGTATGAATAAGTCCCCTGAAGCGTGTGCCACAGCAAATAAATCTGTGTCATCTTCAGGTGATTAATCTACCAGTGGTCCGTCACAAAACTTAATTCACTAACGTTTCCCTTCTACCCTTAATTTCCACATTATCTTTTCTTTAAGGGCGATTTTTGTACTTAATCAAATGCATGTCACCAAGTCGGTTTACACGGTTAATTCTAGGAATCAACTTTTCGCCACAGTCGGGCTACCGAGCACATTTCATACGATTATATGTTTTTCACAGATTATAATAAGAATTTTGATTTTAGATAATTGTTGGATAAATTTGTTGCGGTAAGATTAATTATATAATGATAGAGCATATATTTATATTATGACAGATTATGATGAAACGCCAAGTTTTTATAATAATGATGAGATGTTTGAAAAATATTTAGGTAAAACATCATATTATTTGGCTCTTCAGGATTCCGTTTTGAAAATAACAAAGATGATTAATCCTGATAATATATTAGAACTTTGGTCCGGTTTAGGTCAAACGACAATTAAAATATTTGAAAATAATAAAAATAGTAATATTTTAGCCATAGATAATCGAAAGAAACCAATTGAAAAATCTAGACAAAAAATAGACGAAGAGAACGTGAAATTTGTATGTAATGATATGGTTAAATATATCCAAAAAATACATTCGTTACCTAAATTAACTATTATGTTATATTCATTTCATCATATACCAGACCCCGTAGAAATAAAAGTTTCTTTCCTAGAAAATTGTTATAAGAAAATGAACAAAGGTGACTATTTATGTATAGCAGAAGCATTTATTCCAGAAGATGAATTAAAATTAAACATTACAAGCTTATGGGAAAAAAGAGGTTTAGAAGGATATGCCTCAACATTTTGGAATTCGTTAGGTAGTTTGGAGAAAGAAGATATCAACAATTCAAAAGAAGTAGGGAACTTCACACGAGAACATGAGATTGAAGCAGGAAATAATGTAAAAGACAGAAATAATGAATATCTTGTCACGGAAAATTGGCTCGTAAATACATCTGAAAATATAGGCTTTGATGTTATTATTTCAGAACCATGTAATGCTTTCAATGACAAGGTTATTCTATTACAAAAATAGTTAATTTACAAAATATTTATATTTAAACATTTTTATAATTATATGACAAATAATGTTTGTATATTAAAAATAGAAGAGTAAAATAGAATATAAAATCTCCAATTAGTGTATAAATAAATTACTCGGTAAATTGATTATAAAACCATAACGTATAAACCTATCAAAAATCAATATGTAGTAAATAATGTCTGATATAATAACTGATGAGAGGGCACAAGCTATGCAGATTGGATTTATACTTATATTTGGTATATTAGTATTAATGCTTACAATGTATCAAGCTAACATCGTCCCTGAACAGAATAGGCAAGCAGAGATAACACACAGTAATGATATGGAATTTGAATTTTCAAGTATAGAATCTAATATATTTAACACAGGAATGGATGGAACACCGTCTACAAAAGTATATCCTATGTCTATGAGGTATCAGACTAGACTAATAACTGTTAACGCACCGCCCCCAGCAGGAACTTTATCTACATCACGCGTGAATGAGATTACGATATCAAATTCCTCTATGGAACATAATGTTCGTACACGTTATTTAAAATATGATTTGGATTATAGGTATTATCAAAATCCACCAACATATACATATGAAACGGGATTTACATACAGAAATTTTGGTGATGCTCAAACAGCAATATCACAAAATCAATTTATTTTGAATAATGGATTTTCTATTGTAGCTCTTCAAGGAGTATATAATAAAACAAGTTATAATAGTGAACGATTAAGATTTGAACGAACGGATTCATTAGTTAAATATGAAATAACAGACCCTGAAATTACGGTACCTACAAAATTAAGTAATGAATTTTGGGTTGATTTTGCATCTGAAAAATCTAATTTAGATGTAATTTCATATGATTCTACAGAAGAAACCGTGACATTATCACGAACTGGACCCGTAGACCTATATTTAACAAGTGTTTCACTTAGTGATACGGCAGATGGTGGTGTGAATCATGAAGATATTGATTTACCATCATCTAATATTGGTTCAGATAATCCAACCGACCCAACCGACCCAACCGACAGACCCTGACAGACCACCTGCAGAAGAAGTATATGATATTCGTGACGAATCATGGTTAAATAATGATGAAAGAATATTTGAAGTTCTACAAGGATATAATCCACAGTGGGACCTTGGTGATGGAACAACATCTACGGATTATTATATACAACATCAATATAATACACCGGGTACATATGATATAACGTTCACAATCACGATTGATGGAGACCAATATACATATACAGATACTGTAGCTATTGTGGA
>Ga0136569_100736_pt1 | contig 7254 bp, 6 predicted proteins | sample AntDeeMetageno50_FD_101382 | JGI IMG/M metagenome (GOLD analysis project Ga0136569, IMG submission 101382) | Saline lake microbial communities from Deep lake, Antarctica - Metagenome #50 | ecosystem: Environmental > Aquatic > Non-marine Saline and Alkaline > Saline | place: Antarctica: Deep lake...
CCATCGGTCTATTTTCTGGTGCAGATGTGTTAATAAATCCAATCTCATATTCATTGGATGATTCTTTATCAAAATTAAATGTAAATTTGTAAACTTTGTGTTCACCCGGTTTCAAACTAATATATTCATAGTAAGGGCGTGGTTGTAGTTCATATTCATCTGAATCTAAGACATCCCCTTCTGAATCTGTAATATATGGCTCTAAACGTATATTATTTACTGTTTCTACACCATAGTTGGCGATAATAATTTCAGATTCTACTATATAATTTGCTGGAACATCTGTTTCAGCAAGGCTAAAGTCAACTACGCGAACCCCATCTCTTTCTGGAGCATCTTCTTCGTCATATAAATATCCATCCGTTATTGTAGATAAAAGAAAATCGGATGTAATATATTGACTTTCTTCCTCGTAATTATTTATATTATCTGCGGCACCTACACCTGACATTGCTATTAAACTTAATATGATAGCAATAACAAGTATTGATGTATATAGTAATTTTTTGTTTGTTTTATTCGAACTAATCATTCTTTGTATGTATTATATGTCTAAAACCCTAATAGAATAACTATTATTATGTATAACAATATAAAGAAATCTTAAAAATATATTAAATATAATTAAATCGTCAAATTAATCATCATCCATTCTATATGTAAATGTGATATCTCTATCATCCCCAATTTCGGGTGCATTATATTCATACCTAACGCTCCCATCTGCTGAACTTATATCGATTCCCGGTTGTCTATATTCATCGACATTATTACAATTTGTATCACCATCTGAACCAGATGTTCCTGTGAAATCACCAACACATCGTTGCTGTGTATCTTGTGATTCAACAGTAACTTCTGCACCAATTACACCATTATTAAATCTATCTCGAACTTCTGCCTCTAATCCAATCGAACTATTTTCACGAACATTTGCAGATTGCGTTTGAACGGCTATATATTGTTTTTCTTCAAATGCTGTAGATGTTCTCTGACTTTGTGTAGTTAAATCAATTCTAGCCATTCTCAGATTATACGTTTCACCTTCAGATAATACTATTTCTATTGTGTTATCTTCCGTACCTTCACGAACTCTCTCAACAAATGCGTTATCATTATCTGCATCAGCAGCTCTTTCTTCAGATAATGTCTCATTCTCTGCATCAGCAGCTATTTCTTCAGATAATGTTTCATTCCATGTATCCACACTTAATCTTGTAGGTAATTGAATAGTAATCGGAGAGCCAGATTCAACATTAGTTACAGATACAGAATTCATTGGTGCACTAATTGGTTGTGTTTCAACAGTAGTTGTCCCAACACGACTCGTAGCAATATTTGACTGCATTGTATATATAGTAATACTTCGACCTTGTATTATTGGTTGTTCTGATTCTTCAACATAACGGACATTTGTATCGCTTCCTCGTGCCTCATCTCTATACATCATACCATGTTCGAAATATATATCTGCATGACTTGTGATTCGATTATAATTGATGCTGTATTCTAAGAAACCAGTCTCGTATTCACGGTCTTCGTCACCCCGCCAAAAATTACTTGCTTCTCGATTATTTGTCGTATTCCTTAGAACTATATTAGGTGATTTTATATAGGCTAAACGACCTGAACGTGCAGGTTGTGAAAGTCCAAGAACGTTATATTCAACACCTAAATCTAATTCTTGTGTTTGTATCTGACCAGTAGATGCAGACTGTATTATACTACTTCGTAATCCAGACATATCCTCAGTAATAGTAGTAAAGTGGTCTACTTCTGTACTTCTTTCTTGAACTGGAACGACATTTGCTTGATATTGTGCAGCAGCTAAAAATAATATAGCTAAAATTAACATAAAGCCAATCACAGGTGCGACAGCTTTTGTTGCTGATTTTTGTGTTTTTTTCAGCATGAATTACATAAAGTATTGTTATATAGACCTAAAAGAATAACTATTGTTCAATTGAATATAGTGTAATATATGAACATTCCCTTAATGCCGTTAACTTTACAAATTAGTTAGTTCAATTATATAATATGTTAGATATAATTACAACAGATTTATTACGTGTATTAGTAATACTTCCTGTATTACTTTATGCATCATATACAGATATACTAGATAGAAGAGTAGATGACAAAGTATGGGCAATACCTACATTCCTTGCACTTATTCTTTTAGGTTGGGACGCATATGTATCAACAACTCCTGCTAGTGTTGCTTTAGCTGCATTATTTAGTATGATAACAGTCGGTGGAGTATCATATATAATATATCATTTCCGTATATTTTACGGAGCAGATTATAAAGCATTTTTATTAATTGCTATTCTATTCCCATGGCATCCAGAAATTGGTTCACTCCCCATATTTGATTTTGTACAATTCTACGAAATGGGTGAAATATTTAACATATACTCATTTGATAACATAATTAATACATTAGTTACATATTCAGCTATGGACTTATTTGGATTTACGGTATTTGTAAATACAACGGTTTTTTCCATAACTTATTTCGTAATAAACTCTGGACATAATATGAAAAGTGGTTCATTCAAGATATATAAACCTCTCCGTTCCCTTTGTGCTAGACAAGTCCGTGTTTCAGAACTGGATAATATACACGCACAAATTGTAAATGAATCGAAATCTACAAATAAAATATCACAAGGCGTTGAATTTATTCGTAATGGATTAACCGGATTGAGTACAGATTTCTTCAGAGATTATGAAACATGGTACTGTGAAAATAAAACCGTATCACAAAATGTAGATATAAATGATATAGATGATTTAGACTTTGATGCTTTCTTGAAGGATAATGAAGATTGGGCAAGTACAAACCCTGAAGAAGACAAACAAAGAATCCGAGATATACTTGCGAGAGATACGGTTTGGGTAACTCCCGGTGTGCCATTTATCGTTCCAATAACATTAGGATTAATAAGTGCATTGACACTTGGAAATATAATGTATATCGTTTTATCATTAGTTATATGATATAAAACAAAATGTTTTTATCTATAGAGCATAATAGTACCTATATAATGAGTCAACAGGATGAACTAGAATACATACAACATAATCTTATAAAAAATAACACCGTTGAAAAACGAGAATACCAATCATACTTAGCTGAGGAAGCACTAAAAGAATCGACTCTCGTTGTTTTACCAACAGGAACTGGGAAAACTATTGTAAATCTTCTTGTAATGGCAGATAGATTAAATGATAATGGTTCAGGTACATCATTAATGCTAGCCCCAACGAAACCACTTGTCGAACAACACATGGAAACATATCAAAACCTTCTTGATATTAATAACGAAAATATTGTTATGTTTACGGGAGATATTAAGCCAGATGAACGAGAAAAGCTATGGAATGATTCTCCATCTGTCGTTATATCTACTCCACAAGTTATTGAAAATGACTTAATATCTGGTCGGATATCATTAGATGATGTTATGCATTTAACAATTGACGAATGTCACCGCGCTACTGGAGACTATTCATATGTCTATATTGCTCAAAAATATATAGAACAATCCAATAATCCTCTTATTACAGGATTATCTGCATCTCCCGGTGATTCTCGTGAAGATATACTACAAATTTGTGAGAATATTCATGTTACATCTATAGAAGTCTTATCAGAAGATGATGCTCGTGTTTCACCCTATATCCATGACACACATATTGATACGCGGTTCATCGAAATAAGTGATGAAGTGTTAGAAATACGTGACTTGCTCCAAGATATATACAAATCACGCCTAGTGAAATTGTATGAAGATGACTATGTAGATTCTTGCAGCAAAACCTTATCAAACTACAAATTGCGTCAAGCCCGTGGAAAAATTCAAAAAGCTATGCAAAAACAAGAATCTAGCGCATATCAAGCTATGAGTATATGGGCCGAAGCTATGAAATTAAATACCGCTATTAGCCAACTCGAAACGCAGGGTATTGATTCATTCTTGAAATATTATGAACGGTTAGAATCTGAAGTAAGAAGCGAAGATAGTAGTAAAGCCGTTCAAAGATTAATCGCAGATGCTACAATGCAAAATGCTGTTGGAAAAGCAAGAAAGTATAACGGAACATATGCGAAGTTTACAGCATTACGTTCTGAATTAGTCAGCGACGTTAAAATTAATAACGGTAAAGCACTTGTTTTTACAAAATCACGCGATACCGTAGAATCGCTTGTAGACTACCTAGAAGACACGTTCGATGTCGCACGTCTAGTTGGCCAAACAAACAAAGAAAATAGTCCGGGCATGACGCAAACAGACCAGAGAGAAGCAATACAGAAATTTAGCGACGGAGAAACAGAAGTATTGATATCTACACAAGTTGGTGAAGAAGGTCTCGATATTTCCGAAGTTGATTTGGTTGTATTTTATGAACCTGCCCAAAGAGGTATAGAACAAATCCAAAGACAAGGGAGAACAGGAAGAAGTGCCTCAGGTAAAGTGTTAATCCTCGTTGCAGCAGGAACAAAAGATATGGGTTCATATTACAAGTCAAAAAATATAATTGAAAATCTTGAATCTGATTTGAAATCCCTAAAATCAATCGACAACCTCAAAGAAGAAATCGATAAAGAATTGAAACAAAAGAAAGAAAAAACAACATTATTAGATTCATTCGAAAACGACGATGAAGATAATAAAGAATCAATATCATTCGACGTAGATAGCAATGATAAAGTTAAAATTATTGCAGACTCACGAGAACAACAATCTAAAGTTCTTAAAGAATTAGATATGGACCCAGAAGTTGATATCGTAATTGAAAATAACTTAGAAGTTGGAGACTATATCGTAGGTCCAGACTGTGCTGTTGAACGAAAAGATGTATACGACTTTTGTGATACACTTACCGGAGAACGGTCTATGTTCGAACAAATTGGAAATATGTCTAATGAGTATAAAAATTCTGTTCTTTTAATTGAAGGGGAACATGGAAAATTATACACACAAAATGTTCATCCAAATGCTGTTCGTGGAGCACTAGCATCATTAGTTAGTGACTATGGTGTTTCTTCGATTGAAACTATAAATGAAGAAGATACAGCACAAATGTTGAAACAGTTAGCTAAAAGAGAACAAGTTGAAAAAGAATCTAAAGTAAATGCTCACGGAAGAAAGAAAACAAAAACGGTAAAACAACAACAAGAATATATTGTAAGTAGTTTCAAAGATATCGGTCCTGTCGGGGCTGAAAATCTATTGAATCACTTTAGTAATATTAAAGATATTGCTAATGCTGATGTTGATGAACTTAAAGAAGTTGATAATATTGGTGAAGAAAGTGCGAAACATATACATTCTACAATTCGAGTAGATTATCCTACAGAAGATTAATCTAAATCAATCCATTCTTGGATTTCTTCGTAAAATTCATCCATCGAATCTCGAACATCATCTTCACTTTTTGCTCCAACAATAATTACTTTACCATTCGCATACACAAGGAAGGAACATGGATATCGTGGCTTGGAATAATCTAGTGCAGGGAATACTTCAGGCTCATATTGTGCATCCGGTCCAAGACCAATCGATAACGCACTTAAACTAATATCAGAATTTAATTTAGCTAATGCAACTACATTCTGAACAGTGAAATTCAAATTTTCTTCATCGTAATCTTCCTCAATAATACCGAGTTCTTTCATCTCATTTAGAACACGCGTATTTGCTTCCTCAAGTTCTTTTCTATCATCTGCACGAATAATGTAACTACCAGACATATGAAATGTGACTTGGGGGCCGTCGTCACCGTCTACTTCATAGTATAAGCCGGGTTGGGGGCCGTCATCTTGCCATGTATAACTTTTGTCCGATACGATTCCTTCAAGACCTTCTGCTAGTGCATCTGTATCAATCTCTACAGGTAACTTTCCAGAACCGACGATATTTTTAATACCGATATCTTTCGTTGAATCAAATTTATTTGACATATATCTCATATTATATATCAATACTATTACTAATAAAGATACTGACGGAATGATAAGACGATAAAAATATAACCTCACACAAAAAGTTGGCAATATACTTACATAGTAATAAAAACAATTACGTTGTAATGAGTGGATTCAAAGGACATATTCGATACGGATGGTTTTCGCACATAATAGGAACAATTATTATACTACCCATATCTATTATTATTTTAAACATACCAGTAAACTTATCTATCGGTCTTATAGGACTAGCTCTCCCAATATCATTATTCGGTAGCATATTACCAGATATAGACCACCCATCATCCCGAACATATAGATTATTTAGATACCTATTACTTTGTTCCACAATTATTTTTGTCTCAATTATTCTAGGACCACAACAAATACTAATTAAAGATATAATGCTACGATTTATTTCTGAAGTTCCATCTGAGATTATATCTATCACCATAGGACTCTTTTCATTAATGATAGGTATACTAGTAACATATCTGTTTGAAAGAATTCGTCCACCACACAGAGGTATTACACATAGTATGTCGTTCGGATTTATCGTAAGTGCAATCGTGTGTCTAATACTATGGCAATCATATATTATATTAATATCAAATGAATATAGTATGATATCTGCAGGAATTATCTCGTTCTATCTATTCGCTGGGTTCTGTAGCCATTTATACGCAGATGATATGCTTTTATAAACTACATCGGAATAAGATTCATTAATGCAAAAATAAGATATCCAATTAAACCAACCAGTATTACACTGGATACCACAATCTTTGAAACTTTAATATATTCCTCTTTATCTGGTGTTTTTGATAACTTAATAACGCGTTTATATTTATTCCAATCTAAGTATTTGTTGTACGACTTTTTCTGTTTATTTCTTCCCATAGTATATATTATAATTTCATACTATTTTATACCTATGGTCTTTTCGACAAAAATAAATTAAATATCTTCTTCTTCTTCATCATCTTCACTTTTCATTTCTTCAAAGTTCGTTGGTACGACTGTTAAATGATTTATTCCCATACATATACCATCGTACTAGAAGCGTATATGTCTATCCATACGTGCTGAAAATACTATATATTTACAATATAACTGTAAGTTATATGATATTAAATAGGATAAATTATATAAGAACAAAAAGATTATATAACAATAATGAAAGATAGCTTTAACGCACTTCGAATAGTAAACAAAAGAGCAAAATTATACTCTAAAAATTCAGACAATACCTCAAAACTACGTTCATCCGCATTATA
>Ga0136569_100763_pt1 | contig 7103 bp, 4 predicted proteins | sample AntDeeMetageno50_FD_101382 | JGI IMG/M metagenome (GOLD analysis project Ga0136569, IMG submission 101382) | Saline lake microbial communities from Deep lake, Antarctica - Metagenome #50 | ecosystem: Environmental > Aquatic > Non-marine Saline and Alkaline > Saline | place: Antarctica: Deep lake...
GCCGGCCGGTCGGCATCGCCGCACCGGTTCCGAGGAAGGTCACGCGCATGCCGAAACCGGGGGAGGGTCGGTGAAAAGCGTTGTTCGCCGACCGCGGGATGTCGCTTTCAAGCCGAACCCTCATGAGTGTCAGCGGCCCACCACCCAGCAATGAGTGCCTCGTCGGCCGAGTCCCACGGTTTTTTCGCATACTACCGGGAGTACGCCCGCTCCGGTGTCCATGCGGCGAGCGCAGCGGCGCTCACGGCGTTCGGCCTGCTCGCCAGCTTCACCGGCACCCAGTGGTTCGTTCTCCTGGCGATCGCCGTTTACGTCCTCCCGCCAGTGTTTCTGTACTTCACTGGCGAGGGCGAGCGCGTTCCCTCGGTCGTCGGCAGCGAGGACCACGAGAACCGGGGTGTTGACGGGCATGAGGATGAGCACGAACGTTCATCACCGGGATCGGAACGACCGGCGACGGCTGCATCGACGGAATCCCGAGAGCCGACGGAACCCACCGAATCCACGGAGCCGTCGGGGAGCAAGGGCGCTTTGGGAGTGTCCCAATCGGCCGAACCGGCCACGGGAGACGATTCCGATGGCCAGCACGAGGGCGGCGGTCCGTCGTCCGACGCCGAGGCCGATGCGAACCACGACAGCGACGAGAACGGCGAAGCGTCGACAACGACCGAAAACGACCCGGAATCCGAGGACAACGCCGGTTCCGGAGCGGATTCGGTAGAATCGACGGAGGATTCGGGAACGCTCGCGGACGACATCAGCCCGAAGGATGACGACGAGGCAAGCGATGGCTGGAACGCAGTCGAGTCCCCGACCGACGAATCCCTCACCGGCGTCGTCGCGACCCACGACGGTGCGTACGCGGTCGGCGAGAACGGCGTCGTGCTCGCCCGCGGAGCCGATAGCTGGGAGAGCGTTCTCGAAGACGGTCCGAGCGCCAACGGGGAGACGCTCCGCGGTGTGGATGCCACCGACGACGGCCAAGCAGTGTGGTTCGCTGGCGACGGCGGCGCGCTCGGGCACTACGATATCGAGGAGGGCCGTCTCACCGACCACTCAGCACCCAAGGATCAAACGAGCACATGGACCGCCGTCGCGGTCGTCGGTCCGGCGGGTGAGGAGCGGGTTCATCTCGCGAACGGCTCCGGCGAGGTTCTGCGGGGCACATACGACGGTGGCGACGTCGACTGGGGCGAGATCCACAAACCAGACAGCGGCTCCAGCATCACCGATCTCGCGTTCGACGACGTGGGGTACGTCTGTGACAGCAGCCAGGGCGTCTACGCCACGACCGACGACGGCGAGCACTACGAAACCATCGGGATCGAGGACGCGAACACCGACTTCGGGTCGCTCGCGGCCACCGACGCCGAACTCGTCGTGGCGGGCGGCGACGGCACGGTCTTTCGCTACGACGGGTCGGTCTGGACAACGCTTCGCGCCGGTGAAACCGCGCTTCGAGCCATCGACCTCACGAACGAAGCGGGTCTCGCGGCCGGCGACGCCGGTGGCGTCTTCGAGCGCGCCGATGGCGGATGGACGACGATCGAGACGCCGACCGACGCCGATCTTTTGGGAGTCGTGGTGGGCACCGAGAAGGACGATCGTCCAGCTGTCGCGGTCGGCACCGACGGAACGATCGTCGAGCGCGACCGCAACTGACGGCCACCCACCGCCGGGAGAGCGTTCACTTTCGCCTCGGTAGCCGAACCCACTTCCCGTCGCAGGTTCGAAGGAAAAACGATGGACGGGCGCGAGCTGTTGGCCGAAGCCGACCTCGATTTCGACTCTACGACGGTCGAGATCACCGACGGCGACGTGCTCGATTCGCTCGATCCCGTCATACAGAAGTGGTGGGTCGAGCAGTTCGGCGCGTTCGTTCCCGAGAACGACGGGTTCTTTACGCCGCCGCAGAAGGAGGCGATCCCCCATATCCAGGCGGGACGGAACGCGCTCGTCTGCGCGCCCACGGGATCGGGGAAGACGCTCGCGAGCTTTACCGCGATCCTCGACGACCTGTTCCGTCGTGAGCGCGCAGCCGGAGATGGGGATACGAAAGGCGATGGTCTCGACAACTCGGTCTACTGTCTGTACGTCTCACCTCTGAAGTCGCTCGCCAACGACATCCACCGCAACCTCGACATGCCGCTTTCCGAGATTACCCAGCGGCTCGAAAATCGGGGCGAGGAGTGCGAGGTGCGTCACGCGATCCGCCACGGCGACACCAGCAGCGCCGACCGTCAGCGAATGCTTGAGAAGACGCCACACATCCTGAACACCACCCCGGAGACGCTCGCCATCCTGCTCAACGCGCCGAAGTTCCGCGAGAAGCTTTCGACCGTCGAATACGTGATCGTCGACGAGATCCACAGCATCGCGGGGGGAAAACGTGGCACTCACCTCGCGGTCTCGCTCGAACGCCTCGAAGCCCTTTCGGAGGGGTCGCCGACGCGGATCGGCTGCTCTGCAACTGTAGAACCGCTCGACACCATCGCGGAGTTCCTCGTCGGGCGCGGCGAACCGGGCGGCGCGAGTCGCGCATACGAGATCGTCGACGCACGGTTTGCGCGCGAGTTCAACCTCGAACTCCAGTGTCCGACCGACGACCTCATCGATACGCCCCGTGGCGAGGTTCAGGGTCGCTTTTACGGCGCGCTCGACGGGCTGATCGACGAGCACACCAACACGCTGGTGTTCACCAACACCCGCTCGGGGGCCGAGCGCGTTCTCCACACCCTCCGCGAGGAGTACGGCTACGACGAGTCGGACTCGGGCTGTCATCACGGAAGCCTGTCGGCGGACCGTCGTCAGGCGGTCGAAGCGGGGCTGAAGGCCGGCGACCTCTCAGTGGTCACCACCTCCACCAGCCTCGAACTCGGCATCGACATGCCCCACGTGGATTTAGTGGTTCAAGTCGGATCGCCGAAGTCGGTCGCCGCCCTCCTCCAGCGCGTCGGCCGTGCGGGCCATCGGCTCGGCCGCGAGGTCAAGGGGCGGGTGTTCGCGCTCGACCGCGACGAACTCGTCGAGTGTGCGGTGATGCTCCGAAAGGCCGAGCAGAACTTCGTGGATCGGGTGTTCGTGCCCGAGCGCGCCCACGATGTCGCCGCCCAGCAGGTGTACGGGATGGCGATCACCGGGCCGCACCCCGAACGCGAGATTCGAGAAATCCTCGGACGCGCGTACCCGTATCGAGACTACACGGACGAGGAGTGGGAGACGCTGATGCGCTATCTCACCGCCGGTTATGCGGGGATGGAGGACCGGAACGTCTACGCGAAGATCTGGCGCGATACGAACGATGCGCCCGACGGCGAGCATCACTACCCCGACTTTCCGGTGGGCGAGCCGCTGATCGGCAAACGCGGTCGGCTCGCGCGGGTGATCTACATGACCAACATCGGCACGATCCCCGACAGCTTCTCGTGTGACGTCGTGGTTCGCGGCGGCGACGAGTGGGTGGGTCAGCTCGACGAGAACTACCTCGACACCCTCGACACCGGCGACGTGTTCGTCCTTGGCGGGAACCGGTACGAGTACCGCTACCGACGGGGATCGAAGGTGTACGTCGATCCGACCGGCGCTCGTCCGACCGTTCCGTCGTGGTTCGCCGAGCGCCTTCCCCTCTCCTATGATCTCGGCCGCGAAATTCTCGCTTTCCAGGGCGAGCTGCTCGATCGACTCGGGAGTCGGGGCGTGCGTGGTGTCCGGTCGTGGCTTCGGGAGTTCCCGCTCGACGAGAACGCCGTCCGGGCGATCACGCGCACCTTCGACGAGCAGGTGCGCTACGCCGGTCCCGAGAGTGTGAGCACCCGCTCGCGGCTCGCGATCGAGACCGAACTTGACCACAACGAGCGGGTCCGCCGATATCACGTCCACTCGAACTATGGACGACGGTTCAACGACGGCCTCTCGCGCGTGCTCGCCCACCGGTGTGCGGAGGCGACGAACGCGAACGTCACCGTGGCGGTCGCGGACAACGGGTTCAGCCTCGGGCTCCCGCTCAACCGGAAAGTCGATTTCGCGGGGCTGCTTCGGGACATCGAGCCAGGCGACGTGCGCCGCGACCTCCGGGCGAGCCTCGACGGAACCGATCTGCTGAAGCGGTATTTCAGGATCAACGCGACGCGCGCGCTCACCATCCTGAAGCGGTACAAGGGCCACGAGAAATCCGCGAGCCAGCAGCAGGTTTCGAGCGAGATGTTGCTCGGCTACGTCGAGGATTTGGAGGAGTTCGCGGTGCTCGAAGAGACGTACCGCGAACTCCTGGAGGACAAACTCGCGGTCGAGGCGATCGAGGACGTGCTTGGGGCCGTTCAGTCGGAGGAAATTGAGATCACGATCGAACGGGTCGACTCGCCGACGCCGATGGCGTTCGGTCTGGCAACCCTACTGGCGAGCGACGTGGTGCTCGCCGAGGACGAAAGCGCCGTGCTCCAGGAGTTCCACCAGCGCGTGCTTGATGAGATCGAAGCGGACGAAGACGTGCTGGCCGACGATTGAGCGGGCTGTGGACGGCGATCAAAAGCGGGTTTCGGGAACCAGTGTGCCGGATCGTCGTACTTTCGCTGTGGTGAGCGTGCGGCGCAGTTTCACTCCTCGGCGGATGGAGCCGCTGGCCGTCCGTCCGGGGTTTCGCGCTGGATGAGGAGCACACCCACCAAGACCAGCGTGCCGCCGACGAGAATCCCTGGCGAGAGCCGTTCTCCGAGCACCACCACGCCGAGAACGACGGTCACGACCGGCTCGGCGGTAGTGACGACGCTCGCGCGGCTCGCTTCCATGTATCGAAGTCCGTTGACGAACAGCAGGATCGGCAACACCGTGCCGACGACCGCGAGCCCGGCGATGATCGCCCACTGCTCGACCGTAGTGGGGACGGACAGCCGGCCCGCCGCGACGCCGTACGCGAACATGCACACGCCGGTAGTGGCGATCGCGCCCGTCGCGAGTTGATCGGCGTTCATCTCCCCGACGGCGAGGCGACTGCCCGTGGTGTAGGCGGCGTACCCGATCGCCGCGATCGACACGAGCACGAGACCGGCCGGATCGACGCCGGTGGTGTCGAGTCCGACGATGAGCACGATCCCGGATAGCGCGAGGACGAGTGCGATTCCCTTCATCGGCGTCAGCGATTCGTCGAGCAGCGCCGCCGACACAGCGTAGACGTACACCGGGTAGGTGTAGAGCGTAATAGTCGCAAGCCCCGCTGGAACGTACACGAGCCCCCAGAAGTACGCGCCGGTCAGCACCGTGTACGGGATCCCGAGCCCGGCCATCGTCACGACCTGCCGCCGGTTCGGACGGGGGGTGTGGCCGCGAACCACGAGATAGCCCACGAGAAGCGTCGTCGCCACCGCGAATCGAACTGTTAGGAGCGTCGCGTTGTTGAGACCGGCCGCCGTCGCGAGCTTGCCGAAGATCCCGATCGTGCCGAACCCGGTCGCGGCGAGAAGCACCATCGGTATCCCCCTCTTCGCAGTCACGTTCGGCATACTGGCGGCCCCGACATGGGAGTTCCGATGGTCGGACGGTGTCGCTCCCGACGGCTGCGAACCAGCAGGCGAACGTGAGCCGGGGCGAACGAACCCGACGATCGGGTCGGGAGCAGCGTTACTCGATCCGCGGTCGTCCGCCGATCCTCGTGTCGACGCGTTCGAGGAAGTACTCGAACACCGAGCCGAGCGTGAATCCGTACGCCCAGTGGGCGACGAGGCTACAGACGACGTAGCCGGCGAGCGCGAGGCCGGACTGCCCGGTATAAAAGGCTCCGACGAACCCCGTCCACGTGATTGTCGCGAACGAAACCCCCCGGAGCGCGAGCCTCGGGCCAGGGAGATACTCCTGGACCGAGACGAATAGCAGGGGCCACGTCGTCATCCCGCCACCGAAGAAGATGACGTACCCAAGGAGGTTATCTGAACCCAGCCCGACGAGCGCCGCGAGTCCACCGAAGGCACTGCTGTCGAACCAGCCGAGATTGAGCGCGACGAACAGCACTGCCGACAACATCACGGTGCCGGCCGCGCCCGCGACCGCGCCGATCACGCCGTCCTTGAAGATCCCGACGAGGTCGCCCGCGGCGTCGCTCGGCGATTCGTCCACGAGCGTGAACGCGTCGTCGGGTTCGTCGCTCGCGCGCTCCTCGGCGTTCGTCGGACCGGTGTCTGCCATGAGTCATCTTCACACGCCGCCGTCAAAACAGTACCGCCCGCCGTCAAAACAGTACCGCCCGCCGTCAAAACAGTACCGCCCGCCGGCACCGCGGGCTACTCGGCCCACTCGACCATCCGGGCGTAGCGCTCGTCGGTCGCGAGCGCCGCCCGGTCGCCGACGAGCACGAGCGCCTTCTTCGCCCGCGTGAGCGCGACGTTCACCCGCCGAAAGTCCTCGAAGATCGGCGAGTCGAGAGTTCCTGTGGCGACAAAGGAGACGACGATGACCTCCTTCGCCGAGCCCTGGAATCGATCGACGGTGTCGACGGTCACCCCTGGGACTTTCCGCCGGATCGCGGCGGCCTGAGCGCGAAACGGCGCGATCACGCCGATGTCCGCGCGCGAGACGCCCGCCGCCGCGTACGCCTCGACGGTCTCGGCGACCGCCTCGACCTCCGCCGGGTTGGTGTTGCCGCGGGCCGTCCCGTCGGGATCGACGAACGCGACGCGCTCTCTGAGATGATCGGACAGCGCGTCGACCGCGACATCCGGCAGGTCCGAGACGTGCTGGGCGGCGACGGCGGGCGAGGCGGGTCTGAGTCGGCCGTCGTAGAACTCGCGGGAGGGGAATGCCTGGATGCGCTGGGCCATCCGGTACTGGGTGTCGAGCAACACCGCCGCCTCGGGATGGGTCTCGATCAGCCGCTCGAACAGCGACCGCGAGAGATCGGCGACGCGTGGCGGCGTTCCGCCCGCCCCGTCCGTCGTCTCGCTGGCGACCACGCCCGACCCGTCGGTCGCGGTCGTGTTCGCCGTGGTTTCGTCGTCGATCGAGTCGCCAGGCTCGTCCGAGACCCCGGTTTCGGTACTCCCGGCGGCATCGGCTGACTGGACCACCGGCGGAAGCTGCTGGTGGTCACCCACCAGAACGAACCGATCGGCGAGCGC
>Ga0136569_100857_pt1 | contig 6604 bp, 4 predicted proteins | sample AntDeeMetageno50_FD_101382 | JGI IMG/M metagenome (GOLD analysis project Ga0136569, IMG submission 101382) | Saline lake microbial communities from Deep lake, Antarctica - Metagenome #50 | ecosystem: Environmental > Aquatic > Non-marine Saline and Alkaline > Saline | place: Antarctica: Deep lake...
AGCGAGAGCTTTCTCGATGTCGGCCAAGAGGATCTCGACACTCTCCTCCACACCAACGTCCGGGGGTACTTTTTCGGGACCCAGCTCGCCGCACGCGACATGATCGACCGGGGCGAATCGGGCTCGATTGTCAACACCGCTTCGATCTCCTCGGAGGTCGCCCAGCACGATCAGGTCCAGTACGACACCACCAAGGGCGCGATCAAGATGGTCACCAAGGGAACGGCGCTCGAACTCGCCGAACACGACATCCGGGTGAACGCGATCGGGCCAGGCCAGATCGCGACCGAGTTCACCGAGGGCTGGTCGGAGGAGGCCACCGAAGCCGCCGGCGACGGGGAGGGGTTCATCAAGCCCATCCCGCTCGGCCGCGCCGGCCATCCGGAGGACAACGCCGGCGCGGCAATGTTCCTCGCGAGCGACGCGGCGTCGTACATCACCGGCGACATGGTGTTCGTCGACGGCGGCTGGACCGCGATCTGATAGGCGGAGCGCCCGCCGATCTGCGACCCACCGCAACCACGGGGATTTTGCCACCGCCGCGCGACACGCCCGCATGGACGAGCGAGTTCACGACCACGCCGACGTGCTGGTCGACTGGAGCGCGCGGATCGAGTCGGGCGACGATGTCGTGATGAGCGTCTCGGAGGGGGCTCACGATCTCGGGGTCGCGGTCGCCGAAAAGCTGGGCGAGCGCGGCGCGAACCTCGTGACGACCGACGGTTCCGCGGAGGTGAATCGCGCGTACCTCCAAGCACATGACGGCGAGTTCGACGACGCGGCCCACGAGCTCGCGCTGTTCGAAAACGCGGACGCCGTGCTCGCCCTCGGCGGCGGCCGGAACACGGCAGCCCAAGCCGACGTGCCGGGCGAGGTACGCGGCGCGTACTCGAAGGCCCGCGAGGACACGCGCGAGGCGTACATGGACACCGACTGGGTGTCCACTGTCCACCCAACTCGATCGCTCGCCCAGCAGGCCGGGATGAGCTACGAGGCGTACCAGGAGTTCGTCTACGACGCCGTGCTCCGCGACTGGGAGGGCCTCGCCGAGGAGATGAGCGAGATGAAGGCGATCCTCGATGAGGGAAGCGAGGTCTGCATTCGCAGCGAGGACACCGATCTCACGCTGTCGATCGAGGGCCGGACTGCGGTGAACTCCACCGCATCGGTCGCCGACGACAGTCATAATCTTCCGAGCGGCGAGGTGTTCACCGCGCCCCACGCCACCGACGGCGAGGTCCTCTTCGACGTCCCGATGACCCTCCGAGGGACCCGCGTCGAGGACGTGTGGCTCGAATTCGACGATGGCGAGGTAGTCGACTACGACGCGGCACGCAATCCCGATATCGTCGGCGAGCTCCTCGACACCGACGACGGCGCGCGCCGGCTCGGTGAGCTCGGGATCGGAATGAACCGCGGCATCGACCGCCCCACCGACAGCATCCTGTTCGACGAAAAGATGGCCGAAACCGTGCATCTCGCGCTCGGTCGCGCCTACGACGCCTGCCTGCCCGATGGCGAGGCGGGCAACGACAGCGCGATCCATATCGATTTGATCACCGACGTGAGTAGCGATTCGTCGCTCGCGGTCGACGGCGAGATCGTTCAGCGCGACGGTGTCTTCCGGTGGGAGGACGGGTTCGCGGGATAGCTGTTGCTGGGGTTGACGACCGATAGAAATCGTGAGGCCGATGCAGGAGTGTGGCGATGCTGGCTGGAAGCGTCCGGCGATCTTGGAGAAAGTATTTAACCCTTGTGGCCGATCGCTCAGATAGGAGTAGCCGTCGGATGAGCTATCTCGATCGACTCAGGCGACGTGTGGGCGAGGCCGAGCGCGACGACGCGGAGTACGAGTGTACCGGCTGCAGTGCGGGATTCGACAGACGCCGGCAGGTGTGTCCGGAGTGTGGGGGCTACTCGATCAGGCGACGCGAGTGGCGCTCGGCAGTGGTTCGGTGAGTTCGGCTCGTCGACCGCGCGCGTTCGGTCACTCCCACCAGTCGCTCCGTCGTTCTTCGTCGCTCGTCGATGCGCGGAGTGCCGGCGGGTACGCCGTCCCGTCGCCGGGTTCGAGGCCGAATCCGAGCGCGAGGTGGCGCGCGACGTGCCACCCGGTTGCGTCGGTAGCGACGTCTGAGAGGGCGATGTCGACGCGGGTGTAGCGTTCGACCGCGCCGTCGCCGTCGGGATCGGTGCCGTAGACCGAGCCACACGATCCCGAGCCGTCCCCGCAGGGCGGCCCGGTCTGGAAGTAGACCACCACATCGGCGTTCTCGAAGGACTCGACGCGTTTGAAGGAGACGTTGTCGGGGACGGTGCCCGCCGCGCCGCGGTCGTAGTAGTCGAGCGCGTGGTCGACTTGTTCGCGGACCGCAGCGCGCTCGTCGGCCGGGACGGCGTCGAGATCGGCGAACACCGCGAGCGTCGGGTCGGCCCACGGGAGCGCGCGTTCGCTCGCGTTGGGTTCGGGCAGCATCGTGAGCGACGCCCGTGATCGCATCAGTCGGGTCGGCGCGTCACCGTGATCCAGTCCGAGGGCGTGGCCGAGTTCGTGTTCGAGTACCCGAACCGTCGACTCGTTCGAGAGGTCGCCGAGCACGCGAACGTCGACCGTGTCGGCGGCTTGGGGTGGACTGGTGATCCGTGGCGCACAGCCGGCGGCCGTTTGGACCCCGCCACAGCGGTCGAGCGATCCCTGGAAGTTCACCCGGAGGTCGGGATCGCTCGCGTTCGGCGCGAGCGTGAAGTTCACACCGAAATCGAGGTAGCGGCCGTCGTTGCGTTCCCAGTATGAGAGTGCCTCGCGCACTAGCGGGGCGAACGTCCGATCGGCTTCTCCGGAATCGACCACGACGGTCAGCTCATCGCTGGGGTAGGGGTTGTCGGGATCACCCGTGTAGCCGGCGAGTTCGTCGGGCAGCGCGCCGCCCGCGCAGCCGGCGAGAACGACGAGGCACACCACGGCGAGCGCGCGAGTGACCTCGGCCATCACCGGCAGATGGAGTGGCGTGGGTATCACGCTTGCGGCGCAGCCGCGGCCGCGGTGCGGCGGCGTTGCGGTGGCGGTGCGGCGCGGTCGCGTGCTGTCCTGGCGGATGAAGGGCGAGGCGCGCGAACGAGCGAAGCGAGTGAGTAGCGACCGAAGGGAGCGCGCGGTGAGGGCTTCGGTGGTGCGGTTGCGGAAGAAATCGTCCGTGCGAGCGGAGCGAGCACGGTTCACCGCGAGTGAGCCGAAGGCGAACGAGCGGGTGTTTTTAGTCCAGGTTTTTGCGGAGAGAGGGTGCCCGCAGCGCGCCTCCGGCGCGCGAGGACACCCCTCTTCGTAAAAAAAGTGGCTGGGGAGGAGTAAGCCCCCTTCTGTTCGTCCCGGCATTCGGCTGAGCGTCCGCATCCCTGCCGGGCTACCGTACGGCTCGCGCCGCGTGGTGCGGACTTGCACCAGTGAGGATTCGCCGTTCCATCGATCCTCACCCGTCGACGCTCGGTGGGTCGACTTCCCGTCGCTTCGCCGGCCGAGTGGCCGTTTCGCTCGGGGGTCGCACGCTTGCGGGCGAGAGACGGCAAAGCCGTCTCCTTCGAGGCGGTGAAACCGCCTCGCTGCCCGCGAGCGCCGAGAAGACGGCGAAGCCGCCTCCCGCACCTCATCGCTCGGGGCGAGACGTGTCGTTGCTGTTCCAGTGCCGACGGTCTCCCGTCCCGGGGTTTCCCCGGTCACCTGCCCGGCGGTGGGAGGACTTTCCTCGCTTCGCGTGGCGGACCACGCGCGCGGTGGCCGAGCTCTCCCTGCCGCCCGATCGTAGGCTCCGGGGGGTCAAGTGAGTTCGGATGGCCCCGCGGCCACGATCGCCCCGGCGATCGATTCCGTGGCCGGTCGAGGACGATCCCCGCGTCGTCTATCGATGGCTACCGGAAGAGAAAGGAAACGACGGTTCCGACGGCGAACGCGACGGCTGCACCCACTACCGTGACGCCGTCGCCGGTGAGTGCCGATTCGATGGAGCCGCCACCCAGCAAGAGCGTGCCGAGAAACCAGCCGATCCCGATCGCGATCCCGACGCCGAGGGACTCCCTGAGAGTCGCCATACGAGTGGCTCGTCACACGGATGTCGTATATGTCTGTCGGAGAACACGACATCCGACTTGAACTGCTCCGAGCGAAAGTGTCGCCGTCGGCGACTGGCCGGACCAATTACTCCCCACCGAACCCCACCGCGTCGGCATCGGTTCGGGCCAGTCGGGCTGCCGCGTCGAGGTCGAACTTCCGGACGAGATCGCCATCACGGACCAGCGGCTCCAACAGCGCGTCGCCCTCGGCCGGCCCGTCCCGATCGGCGAGTGCGATGTCGTGGCCGCCGTCGGGCGTGCGATAGACCTGCTTCGCGCCCGAGAGCTTGCCCCGCTTTGCGGCGGGTTCGCCGTCGACTTCGACGATGTCGAGCGCGAAATCGACCGGGTCGGCGTTGGAGACGTAGCCGCCGACGCCGAAGCCGGCGGCGACGTCGCGGAGCTCTTGGAGGTCGTCGGGACCCAGCCCGCCGCTGACGAACAAATCGACATCCCCGCGGCCGCGGGCGTCGAGCTCCCAGCGCACCTCGCGCAGGATGTGGCGGATGTCGCCCCGTCGCGAACTCGTGGTGTCGATCCGGACGCTGTCGAGGCGGTCGCCGAGCGCGTCGGCCGCCCGGAGCACCTCGTCGACCTCGTCGGAGTAGGTGTCACACAGCGCGATCCGGGGGACGGACTCGGCGACGGCGTCGTCGAACGCGCGCCACGCGTCCTCCTGGTTGCCCTCGCCGAAGCAGATCACGAGCGCGTGGGGCATCGTGCCGCTGGCGTCCCGGCCGAGCAGCTCACCGGCGGCCACGTGGGAGAACCCGTCGAACCCGCCGAGCAGCGCGCTCCGCTCGACCACCGCCGCGATCGACGGATGGACGTGGCGAGCCCCGAAACTCACGACCATCGACTCCGGGGCTGCTCGTCGCGCGCGGAGGGCGTTGGTCGCCATCCCCGAGGCCTGGGAGAGAAACCCGAGGAGTGCGGTTTCGAGCCGCGCGAATTCGAGGTACGGCCCCTCGATCCGGAGGACGGGACCGCCGTCGAACAGCTGGCCCTCGGGGAGAGCGTCGGCGTTCACGTTCCGGCCGTCGAACAGCTGTGCGGCGTCCTCGATCCCGGCGAACACCTCGAACGCGCCGGTGGGGAACTGATCGGCGGTCACCTCTGCCGTGACGTGGGGGTTCCGGTCGGCGTGTTCGAGTGTCTCGACCGTGCGCTCGAAGTAGGCGTCGGTCGCCCCATCCTCGCGGATGGTCTCGGGCGGAACGATGTCGAAGGCGGCCATGGACGACCAATCCGGCGGCCGGGCAAAAGCGTAGTGTTGCAGCCGAACGCTGAGATGCCATGTCGACATCCGCAGGGCAAATACGAATGGTGGATGCAACGGGCGGGACGACGCGCCCTCGGAGGAGTCGTACTCGGACTGAACGGGCGGTCGATGGTTCGGGGCTGTCCTAGCTGGTGGCCCCGTCGTGGACGGCGTCGAGACCGTCGACCGTCGGGGCGTTGACGATCGTCACGGTGTTGCCCTCCTGACGGATCGAGAACGCGTCGGCGAACGGCGACTCCTCGGTGACCTGCCAGACGTTGCCGGTGTCACCGGTGGGTGAACCGCCCCAGTGAGCGAGGAGCTGCTCGTAGCCTGCCACGAACTCGCGGGCTTCGGCCGGCGAGTCCCACGCCAGTTTCCAGACGTAGCCCGTCCGATTCTGTTGCTGGTAGACGACCATCTTGTCGCCGTCCCAGCCGTCGGTGTAGTTGAGCCCGTAGTTGAACGGGTCGGTTCGGTTGACGCCGCCGATCCCGCCGTTGAGGAACTCGCGGGGCGAGACGGTGGAAGATCGGTTGTAGTCGTCGTAGAGTGTGTATGCGAACATCGCCGTGAGTCCCGATTGGCCGAGCACGGCGTAGTCGGGCCGCCCCGGACGGTCGAGTTCGACGCGCGACCAGCCATCAGAGCTCGTCTCGCTGATCGAGACGTTCGTGGGGCGGTCCTCGCCGTACTTTGCGGGGTGGATCACCTGCTCGGTGCTTGCGGGCAGGTCATCGTAGAGTGCGTTCACGCCCTCCCAGCCGCGTTGCTGGCGGATCGCGTCGACGAACCCGGGTCCGTCGGCGTACGGAAAGAAGCTGAGAATGTAGACGCCGAGGTGGAGGTTCCCGCCGGCTGCGCTGTCGTTGCCGGCGCTCGATTCCGAGTCGAGATCGAGACAGTCCCACTCCTCACCGCAGCGGTCGGTGTACAGACGCTCGACGTAGTTGGCGTCACCCTCGATGAGACCGTTGCGGGCGTTGTACGCCTCGCGGGTCGCCGGGTTGCTCGCCGTGAGATCGAACTGCTGATCCTGGAGCGCGTGGACCAGCTCGTGGGCAAGCGTTGAGCGGTTGAGTCGCGGCGTCTCGGACGAAGAGACCACCACGATGGAATCCTGCGTCGGGCTGTAGTACCCGAGGACGTTCTGGCCGCGGTTCGACTGCTGGACCGCGAGCGAATCCTCGTCCTCACCGATCAGCAAGAGTCCTTCGAACTTCGCGTTGTCGAACGTCC
>Ga0136569_100871_pt1 | contig 6555 bp, 4 predicted proteins | sample AntDeeMetageno50_FD_101382 | JGI IMG/M metagenome (GOLD analysis project Ga0136569, IMG submission 101382) | Saline lake microbial communities from Deep lake, Antarctica - Metagenome #50 | ecosystem: Environmental > Aquatic > Non-marine Saline and Alkaline > Saline | place: Antarctica: Deep lake...
CTCCGCGCCGTCGAGGTGGACCGCACCGTAGTCGACTGCTTCCGGGCCTTCGACGACCGCCAGTGTTGCGGCGTCGGTGTGGGCGGTGCTGACCGCCTCGACGATCCGGTGGTCGATGATCTGATCGCCGTTGACCAGCAGGAACGAGCCATTCGGACCGTTGCGGGCCTGGAGGAGGGCGTGACCGCTCCCGAGCTGGTTGTGTTGGGTGTGATAGGTGATCGGAACGCCGCGATAGGTCGGCCCGAAATGCGAGCGGACACGATTTGCTTGGTAGCCAACGACGAGGTGGATGTCGTCGACATCTGCGTCGATCAAGGCGTTGAGGACGTGTTCGAGAATGGGCCGGGTACCGGCCGGGAGCATCGGCTTGGGCCGGTTGGCCGTCAAGGGGCGAAGCCTGATTCCTTCGCCAGCGGCGAGGACGACCGCCGAGGTGGGTCGACCACCGTCAGTGACAGAAGCGTTTGACATGCAGTGGCGTTTGTCTGTTTAGACTTAACGTTTGCTTCGGTGGAATATATAGTCTGATCTCCTACTGACAGCAGTCGACTGCCATTAGTACCGCTGCAATCGGTGGCTGTCCGCTGATACGGTCCGATTATATTACAGCGCGGAAATACAAAGCGATATCCTTATGCTTCAAAGGGCAAAACCGCCGGTATCTCCGAATGACCGACACTGTAGATGATCTTACCTGGCGTGAGAAATCCAAGGCACTAGCTCGTGTCGCACGGTACCGGCCACAGTTCACCGTCGGACTGATTGTCCTTGGAGGAATTACGGCACTCCTTGAGGGAATTGGACTGAGCTTTATTCATCCAATTCTCAAGGTTGCTCAATCAGGTGGAGAAGTTCGCTCTTCCGGTGGTATCCTCAGCATATTCGTCGATGCCTACAGTGTACTCGGTATTCCATTTACGTTGGAGTATCTCATTGTTGGGGTCGCCAGCGCGATGACCGCCCGGTTTTTTCTCTCGTTTGTCGTTGCATGGCTCAAATCTGTTCTGCAGCAAACATACGAACAGTCACTTCGAAAACGGGCGTTTCAATCGGCCCTTCAGGCCCAGACTCGGTACTTCGATGAAGAAGGATCCGACGATATTCTGAACGCAATTATCACTGAAACACGCTATTCAGGAAAAGCCATTAAATACACCGTTCAAATGATGGAAGTCGTGTTTCTTATCGGCGTCTATCTATCAGTAATGTTTTATATTGCACCGGAGATGACTGTGTACGTACTTGGCGTGTTGGGTGTACTCACCTACGTGCTTCGGTTTATTGTCGAACCGGCCTACACTGTCGGCACTCGCGTCGCCAAGGCTAACGAACAGGTCCAACAGTCCGTCCAGGCAGGAACTCAGGGGATCCGTGATGTAAAGTTATTCGGTCTTCGAAACGAGACCTTTGAGGTGTTTTCGGACTCGCTGTCTCGATTCACACAGTCCTCGATTGATCTCGCACGGAACCAGGCAGCGATTCAGAACTTCTACGATCTGGCAGCCGCGCTTACACTGTTTTCATTGATTTATATCGGGTTCGTATACAGTGGTCTCTCACTCGGCGCCCTTGGGATTTTTCTCCTAGCAATGTTTCGATTTGCACCCCTGGTGAGCCGACTCAATTCGGAAATTTACGGGCTCGAAGGTAATCTTTCACATCTCACCCGAACACAGGCGTTTGTCGACGATCTCGATTATCAGTCCGAATCCACCGGCTCCGAGCCTGTTTCTCGGGTAGAGTCGATCGAATTCGACGATGTCTTCTTTTCGTATGGCTCGGGTGAAACCGTCCTTGAGGACCTCTCGTTCGATGTCGATCGTGGTGAGTTTATCGCTTTCGTCGGCCAGTCCGGTGCCGGGAAGTCGACGATCGTTTCGCTTCTTGCCCGACTCTACGAGCCCAATCAGGGTGAGATACGAGCCAATGGCCGCCCAATATCGACGTACGATATCGATGAGTGGCGCTCCCGGATCGCCGTCGTGCGCCAACAACCATTTATTTTCAATGACACACTCACACGAAACATTAGCGTTGGCAACCGAGATGCAACCTTCGAAGATGTCAAACGAGTGTCTGAAATTGCGAAAGTCGACGAGTTCGTCGATGATCTCCCGAACGGATACGACTCACAACTTGGCGATGATGGGGTACGGCTCTCGGGTGGCCAGAGACAGCGGGTTGCACTGGCCCGAGCCCTGCTGAAGGACGCCGACTTCCTGTTTCTTGACGAGGCGACGAGTGATCTGGATTCGAGTCTGGAGCGAGATGTTCAGGCTGCAATCGAGTCAATGAATCGTGGCTACGGGATCATCGCCATTGCACACCGGCTGTCGACAGTAAAAAATGCGGATCGAATTTATACACTCGACGATGGTGAAATCGTTGAATATGGCGATCATCAACAGCTACTTGACGACGATGGAGAGTATGCTGATCTGTACACGATTCAGTCGAAAGGCTAACCTGCTTACCACGATCCATCCGATCAAGGAGGCCTTACTATCCGGGCCGACAGCGATCAACGGCTCACTATATTTTCAATGATCGTTTATAGAAGCTAATGAGACCGATAGTCGAAGTTAGTTACCGTGATACAATTCTGAGCCTTGTTGATTTAGCCACTGTGGAATGCTGTCGAGAGCAGTATCGGGTACTCGACCTGCATGACCTGGAATGTCCATCAGTTCGTGTGTGAACTTTTCTGAGGCGTTTGCATTATCATAACACCTTTTGAAGGTCCTGACCAACTGCCTATGGGCGTATGGTCCAATACGGTCATCCATATAACCAGTCTGGATAAGCACCGGTCGTGGTGGGAACCTATTTATCATCTCGTACAATGAATTCCGCCTAATTATTGGATTTTTATGACTAATATCGGAAAATTCCTTCATATTGGGCCACCACGCAATTGGTTGGTGGGCAACGGCTCCCGAGATGTTTTTGTTATTCGCCATCGATTGGAGAATAGCAAAACCCTGTCGTGAACTAGCAATGGCTAGTACTCGTCCCGAACTGGCATAATCGTTTTTTATACAGTAATTAACAACGGTATTAATCCGCTGCTCGACACGGGTGAATGGATCGTATCCCACATTAACCATTTCGGCAGTTTCGGTGAGGTTGTCGAACCATTTACTGTGAACGAACAGAATACTACAACCCTGTGAGACTAATCGATCAAGCCATTCTGATTTAACATTGGCTCTTTGTTTCATCGCTGAAGGATCATCAACGGGCCCACGTCGTGTCGGGATAACACACATTGTTGCGTTGCTCCCGAGTTCTGGGTTCGCGTTGAAAGCACAGTTCACCGTTTTATCGGGACCAGAGACAGTAAATTGAGACCATGCTTCTTTCTTGTAATGTCGAAGGTGTAGCGGTCTCTCTTTATTTGAATCGAAATTCTCGTCAGTACCGTCGATCGACGGGTCGAATGTGGCTTCGTCAGTCATCCGCTTCAGCCTCTCAGAAAAAGGTAGATAAGAATTAAATCCTACTTTTTTATATAAGCAATGCACTAATTTCTTTTGATATGTACCATCAGCAAAAGGTGAATATGAAGCGGCACCCGTCTTCTGATAGATATATGTTGTATAGTATTTCACACTTTTCGTCATATCTTTGCATATTTTATTCATATTTTTGATTTATTGTGTTTCGAGTATTTAAACCCGACGAGCATCTGTCTTTAGCTAAGATTCAGCCCTCTGTTGTGTCGCGGTAGTAATTCTCTCTTGGATATGTGTCGTTAATGATGCGTCTTCTGTGAGTCTCAATTAATCGGTCCAGTAAAGCTGTGGAGAGCAGCCAAGGATCTTGATTTTCGTCTCAAAAATGTTCGCTCGCACTTCGACCCCGGTGACTATCTCCACGCCGTCGATCATCGTGGTCGGCTCCTGAAGACGGTTAGTAACGATACCGTGATCCGTGATTTCGACCGTCCTTATCCCCCGCTCGGCAGCAATCGCTGCCCGCTGGTCGACAGTGATTGTTCCGTCAGAGGCGAGCGTATATATGCAGATCGGCAGCCCCGTTCGTATTCGAAGTTTTGCTCACTCTCGCTTATTTGTATCCCAACTGCTCTAATCTCGCCTCGACATCTCTTGAGACGGAGTCGGACATCTCGTAGTCGGTCGACTCTGTACGCAGAATAAACGATTCAGCAGCCGACTGGATCTCAGACCTGAGATCACGGTCGATGCTATCGCCTACGTCCTCGTAGTTTCCGGATCGAACAGCCGCAAGCTTGTAGAACTCGGCGTTCACCAGCCCATCGGTGACCTGCTCCTGTGTTGGGCGTCCCGGGAACTCGTATTCGTAGGTGAAGATTCCTTTCACCCCGTCCTGTTCGACCGCAACGCTGTAGTGGACTGCCCCATGACGCTCGGTGATTCTCGGGCCGGAGCGTGAGTCTTGGAGGGGAACGCCCTGACAGGCCTCGGGGACAGTGCCCTCGACAAGCTCCGCAATTGTCGGAAAGACGTCGATCAAGTCGACCGCATCACGAACGAGCAGTTTCGCATCAGCTGGCGGTTTGATAATCATGCCCGGTCGAATGTTGTTATCGTACAGCGTACTGTGGCCCCAAAACTTCCGTTCGAAGAACTCTTCGCCGTGGTCTCCGGTAATGATGATCAGCGAATCTTCGAAGAGACCTGTTTGTTTCAACTGCTTGATAACCCGCTGGACCTGAAACGCAGTGTATTCGAGCGATGCTTCGTAGTTCTCTAGGAGAGTTTCGGTATCAGCGGCAGGGAACTCGACGGGATCTGCCGCTAGGGTGTCAATATACCCTCGTTGTGAGAACATGTCCCGGACTCGATCGGTTAGCTCGTAGTCGATACCGCCGTCGATCTCCTCGGGCTGTGGGGGGATGTACGGATAGTGGGGGTCGAAGAAATGCAAAAAGTAGAAGAGCCGATCCGACGGCGCATCCGCATCCGTCTGAATCCAGTCGATCGCCGCAGTTGCAATGTCGGAGCCATCGAACACCCGATCGTCCCACGAGATCGGATAGTACCGAAACCGGTCCATCCCGTCACCGAACCCGTTTTTCGGGCCGATTTTCGCTTCGCTCCCACAGCCCGAACATTTGTACTGGTTTCGGGCGAGGAGTTCCGTTATCGTCTCTAACTCCGGGTCGATCCCGGCAGAAATCCCGGCCGCTGCGTTTTTAGTGGCGAAATTCCCGTGTGTCGTCGGATGGACACCGGTAAACAGCGAGCCATGAGATGGCTGGGTTGCATACCCCTGTGTCCGCGGTTCGGCGGGCACGACTGCAGCCTCCCCCAGCTCGGAGAGCACTGGGTCGAACGTATGGAGGAAGTCGTATCGAAACGTGTCGACTGAAATCAACAGGATCGGCGTTCCTCCCTCACCACGCGGGGTAGGAACTGTCAGTCCCGGCTCTGGAGATGCCTTCCACTCCGGCCGATGTACCAACTCAAAAAGCTGCTCCCGTCGCCGTGGCGGTGTAGTATGCGACTCAACGGTAATACTGACCCGCTGTGCGGGCTCGTCTATAGTAAACCGAACTGGAACGTATCGTGCAGAAAAAAAACTCCCGTCGGTAAGCGTTCGCGTTTTGTGAATTTCGTCTCCATCCGTGGTTTCAAATGTGGCTTCCACGACTAGACGGTCCGTATATGTCGTGTCAAAAACCGTAAAATCGACGGTGCGAAACGGGTCTTCAGGCGATACTGCGACCGAGTTCGAGCCATCACCAACACTAACGAAATGGTCACTGCGTCCACTCCCAACTGGTTGGACAGAAAACGAGACAAACGGCGGCTGTTCTTTCGTTTTGAAGATACTGCCCTCATCGGTATCTTCGACCCATTCGGGAACTGTCGACGTTCGGACCTTGCTGACTTCTCTGGGGGTCAGTGCCCGCTCGGCTCCCCGAACCGAGCGTTCCATCCAGTTGGGACCACTGAGAATGAATTTCTCAATCAACTTTGTTAATGGACGCATGGATACGGGACCTATTTGCGCGACTGTATTGAATACAACTATTTCGATACCCGCTCACTGAAGATCCCCGAGTCAGGAAACAATCTATCTGTTGACGTTGACTGCTCTGACTCTTCAGAGGCTGAGTGGGCTGACCCTGACCAGAACTAATGGCCTATCCTACCCAAAATTTAATGTGTACTCAATTGATATCACTGTTCAATCATGGTTGTCGGCCCAAAAACGATTAATAAGAATGCAGGGAAGAGTTTCTTTAATACGTTTTGTTCTTTTTCATCAGTTGTCGGGAGAAAGTATAGGGTGGCGAGAGCCCGACAAGCCGCAGATATCGATATCTCTGCCTCATCGAACCCATGGAAGAATCCCGAAAAGCATCTCATGGAACTCGGGAAGGTATACGATGATTCACTGATCAGTACGATACAGTCACAGTTCGAGGATGCTATTCAGGATGACGACAACATCAAAAAAATAGGTCGTGTTGCAAAGCGGTCTAGACTTTGCCGCTGGTACTCTCAATTGAGAGGTCACAGTTGATTGCTGTTTTGGTCGAACGTTGGAGCAGTTCGTCGA
>Ga0136569_100888_pt1 | contig 6487 bp, 4 predicted proteins | sample AntDeeMetageno50_FD_101382 | JGI IMG/M metagenome (GOLD analysis project Ga0136569, IMG submission 101382) | Saline lake microbial communities from Deep lake, Antarctica - Metagenome #50 | ecosystem: Environmental > Aquatic > Non-marine Saline and Alkaline > Saline | place: Antarctica: Deep lake...
CGAGTGGGAGAAACCGGCGTTCGTTCTCTTCGGGGACTCGGACCCGATCACGCGCGGGAACCGCGACCCGCTTCGTGAACTGATTCCGGCCGCGAGCGAGCAACCCGACGTGTGGGTCGAGGACGCGATGCACTTCCTTCAGGAGGATGCCGGGGCGGAGACCGCCGAACGGATCGTCGACTTCGTCCGCCGAACACAGTGAGCGAACGGTACACTACTCCCAATCTTGACGAACGGAACGTACGATCCGGGCTGCGTCGGCGTGCTACTGGTGCTCGAATGAATTCTGCTGACAGCGTAGTCACTTGTAGGCACGGGCCGCCGAAGCCTTGAAGCGGGCGGGGAGCGAGGCGAAAGTGATGGCTGACGACGGCGACATGCTCTCGTGGGACGAGTCGGTCTTCCGGGATGAGTCGGTGTTCGAGGTGGACTACCTCCCGGAGACGTTCCACCACCGCGACGACCAGCTCGACGGCCTCCAGTACGCGCTCCGGCCCGCCGTCCGGGGGTCGCGCCCGCTGAACGCGATGGTTCGTGGGCCGCCAGGCACCGGCAAGACCACCGCGGTCCAGAAGCTGTTCGGCGAGCTTGACGCGCGCCGTGGGGTCCGCGCGGTGAGAGTCAACTGCCAGGTCGATTCGACCCGCTATGCGGTGTTTTCACGGCTGTTCGAAGCGATCTTCGAGTACGAACCGCCCGCGAGCGGGATCTCGTTCAAGAGCCTCTTCGAACAGATCACCGATCACCTCACCGACGAAGGAGAGGTCCTGGTCGTGTGCCTCGACGACGTGAACTACCTCTTCTACGAGGGCGAGGCCTCAGAGACCCTCTACTCGCTGCTGCGCGCTCACGAGACCCACGCCGGCGCGAAGGTCGGTATCATTCTGGTCTCCTCCGACCTCGATCTCGACGTGGTCGCCGACCTCGATAGTCGTGTGCAGTCGGTGTTCCGGCCCGAGGAAGTCTACTTCCCGGCGTACGACGAGGGCGAGATCGTCGATATCCTCCGCGAACGGGTCGAGCGCGGCTTTCGAAATGACGTTCTCGGCCCACGACCGCTCGACCGGGTGGCCGGACTGACCGCCGAGACCGGCGACCTCCGAGTGGGGATCGACCTCCTCCGGCGCGCGGGGCTCCACGCCGAAACCCGCGGGAGCCGTACGCTCGAAATCGAAGACGTCGAATCGGCGTACGAGAAGGCGAAACACGTCCATCTCTCGCGGCGGCTCGGCGAACTCACCGATCCCGAACGCGGCCTCCTGCGGGTGATCGCTGACCACGACGGCGAGCGCGCCGGCACGGTGTACGAGGCGTTTCACGACGAAACCGACCTCGGCTACACCCGCTACTCCGAGCTGGTCAACAAGCTCGATCGCCTCGATCTGGTTGATGCCAGCTATACCAGCGTCGAGGGCCGCGGACGGTCGCGGGAACTCTCACTCGCCCACGACGCCGACGCGATTCTTGATCGGCTCTGAGGCCGTCTCGATCCGTTTTACTCGGTTGCGTCCTCAGCGGTCGCTCAGCCGCGTCCTCAGCGACAGTCAACCGCACCTTCGCCGATCGATCAGCCGCGGCCGGTCCACCGGAGCATGAGGAGCGTCCCCTCGAACAGCCCGATCATCGTCGCGGCGACGATGATGGGGGCCATCCCGGTCGGATCGGGACTGAACAGGAAGGCGACGCCGGCGAACCCACCCCAGAAGTAGAGTCGCCGACTCGCGAGCCACGCCCGCGTCGTGATCCCCATCATGATCGCGAGCATCACGAACAGCGGGATCTGGAAGACCAGGGCGAAAAACCCCATCAGCAGCGTCATCAGCCCGAAGGTATCGCTGAGCGCGAACGCGATGTCCGCGACGGGCCGCGAGTAGCCGAGGAAGTAGTTGAACATCACCGGGAGCACGAGGAAGAAGGCGAAGCCGACCCCGATCATCGCGAACACGAGGCTCGTGGGGACCGCCGCGAGGTAGTACCGGCGCTCTTTGGAGTAGAGACCGGGACGCATGAACCGGTAGGTCTGATAGACGAACAGCGGCAACGCGACCACGAAGCCCGCAAGCGATGCCGCCTTCAGCCGGGCGAGAACGAGCGCGAGCGGGTCGTAGATGTACGGACACGCTGCGGTCGCCTCTTTCGCGCCGATCGGGCAGGTCGTGGGCGATCCCGGGAGAAAGGCGTACCAGATGAAGTTGATGAGATCGTCGGCAAACGGAAAGACGACGCCGCTCACGACGCCCATCGCCACGATCACGACCCCGAGGCGTTTGACCATCTCCTCGATGTGATCGGCGAGGGGCATCTCGCTGTCGTTGAGCGGCGTACTGGCGGCGGGTTCGTTCGCGGCGGTCCCACCCGTTTCCGTCGACTCGGCCATCTGGCTGCGTTTGCCGGTGAGCGTTGTAAGCCTTTTTCTCGGCAGCCGGGGCGTGCGATCGCTGTTAGACAAGATTGATAACGAGGTGCCGATTACGCCCACCGAAGCAACGAATGTCCGGAGCCGTCAACGACGACGTGCGACGATCGGTCGCGCGCGGCCGGGAGACGCTCGGAGCGATGCTGTCGGCCGCCCAGACTCATCTCCAGAAGGTCGCGATCGCCTTCCTGATCGGGTTTCTCGGCTCGTTTTACGCACTCTGGCTCTACGTCTGGGATCGCCTGAAGACCGATCTCTTCGCCAAGCTCCCGCCCGGCGTCGCCGAGGAGACTTCGGTGATCGCGCCGACGCCGTTCGCCGTACCGCTGTTGCAGGCGAAGATCGCGCTGGTGGTTGGCGGGCTCGTCGCGCTACCCGTGCTGCTGTACTACTCGCGTGGGGCGCTCCGCGAGCGCGGCTACTGGGTCACGATCGGCTCGCGCTGGACGATCGCCGCGATCGGCCTGATCGCTGTCGCGCTGTTCGCTGGCGGCGTCGCCTACGGTTACTTCGTGTTCTTCCCGCTGATGTTCGCCTTCCTCGCGGAGCTTTCGGTCAGGGCCGGCTTCCAGCCCACCTACTCCATCGTGCTCTGGGCGCAGTTCGTCTTCCTCCTCATGCTCTCGTTCGGGCTCGCCGCCCAGCTCCCGCTCGCGATGACCGGCCTCTCGCTGTCGCACATCGTCCCCTACGAGACGTGGCGTGAGAAGTGGAAGTACGCCATCATCGGCGCGTTCGGCTTCGGGGCGCTGTTCTCGCCACCCGACCCCTTCACTCAGGTGCTGTGGGCCGTGCCGATCATCACACTCTACGCGCTCAGTCTCGGTCTCACCAAGGTCGTGGTGACGATCCAGCGCGGCGGCAGCGCGGTCGACGCGGGGCGGGTGCTCCGCGAGCGCTGGCGGGCGATCCTCGCGGCCCCGACGATCGTGACGGGTGTGGTCGCCGCCCTCATCGTCGCCGGCTTCGGCGGGTTCGTCAATCAAACCGTGGTGCCGGCGATCCCCTACGTCTCGCCCGCGGAGCCGGTGTTCAAATATATCGGCCCAGTGCTCGGCCTCCCACGCGACCTCGCGATCGCGGTCGTCGCGGGAGCGGTGTTCGTCGTCGTTCTCGTGCTCGCGTTCGCGTACGCGCTCTACCGCGCCGCCGATGCTGCGGTGGCGGATGGCCGGGCCGGCGATCCGACCGCGATCGATCTCGCTTCCCTCGATGCTGCTGGTGTCCGGGCCGCCCCGACCGAGGCGTTTCGCGACCTGAGCGAACAGGAGGCGGTCGCCCAGGCCAGCATGGCGACGAGCGACGACGAACCCGAGAAGGCCCGCGCGATCCTCGATCGGTTCGACGAGGCGGCGGCAGCCGCGGAAGCGGAGGCGGAAGCCGGGGACGCGGGGACGGCGGGCGCGTCCGATCCTGCCCTCGATGAGGCCGACCATCCGGGCGAACCTGGTTCGGCACCCGACGCGGGGGACGACTCGAACCCACTGATGAGTCGCACGGCGGGCGTGATGGACACGTTCACCACCGAAGAGACCACCGAGGAGGACGTCGGCGGGTACTACTACGACATCGCGTTCGTGCTCGACAGCCTCCGATCGCGAGCGTTCCTGTTGCTCGCGATCTTCATGGCGGTGCTCGCCGGAACCTTCCTCTGGTTCCTTGGAAACCTCCCCGGCCAGTCGGCTCCCGGTATCGATCAGATCCGCACGGATTTCCTCGGTCGTCTGCCCGCAACTGTTCGGCCCGAGCAGGTGGGGATCGTCGAACTCCATCCGACCGAGGCGCTCGTCTTCGCGATCAAGCTGAGTACGCTGTTCGCGGCGCTCGCGGTCCTGCCGCTCCTGCTCTACTACGCGTGGCCGGCACTGCGCGAGCGCGGGATCACCGCCGGCGACCGGCGCGTGCTCGTCGTCTGGGCCGGCGCGCTGTTCGTCAGTGTCGTCGGCGGGATCGCCGCCGGCTACACCACGATCGCGCCCGCGGTGGTCTCGTGGCTCGCTGCCGACGCCATCGGCGCGGGGATGGTGGTGTCCTACCGCATCTCGGCGGCGGGCTGGCTGGTCTTCTTCACGACTGTCGGGATCGGGCTGCTCGCGCTTGTCCCGGTGACGATGGTGCTGTTCCATCGCGGTGGCCTGATCCCCTACCGCGGGATGCGCAATCGGTGGCGCGAGGTCACGGTCGGCGTGTTCGCGATCACCGCCTACATCTCACCGCGCGGCGTGTTCATGATGTTCATCCTCGGTATCCCACTCATGCTGTGTTACGGGCTGGGACTCGGGCTGCTCTGGCTCTACACCCTCGGCGGGCGGCGCGCGGCGTGGGGCCAGGAGTCGGGTGAGAGCGCCGATTGATCGAACGGCCTAACTGCGCGCCCGGAAACCTCCGAGTATGATCCAGCGACACGCAGCCACACATCGCCAGGGAGGCGACCGATGAGCACGACCCAGCGCCGGACATCCGGCGTGCAGGTCGCGCTGATCGCGCTGTTCGTCACTGCGCTCGTGACCGCCCAGCTCACCGCCACCAAGATCCTCGGCTTTTCGATTCCGTTCTCGCTGCCGGTCGTGGATGATACGTTGATCCTTCCCGGTGCGTCGCTCGCGTACGCGCTGACCTTCCTCGCCTCTGATTGTTACGCCGAACTCTACGGCCGGCGCGCGGCCCACGTCCTCGTCAACATCGGCTTTGCGATGAACCTCGTTCTTCTTGGACTTGTCTGGGGGACGATCGCCGCACCCGCTGCCACGTCGAGCGTCGATCCCGCGGCGTTCGCGACGGTGCTCGGCGCGAGCACCAACGTCGTACTCGGGAGCCTGCTCGCGTACGTCGTGAGCCAGAACTGGGACGTGTTCGTGTTCCATCGACTCCGCGAATACACTGAGGGACGTGCGCTCTGGCTCCGGAACGTCGGCTCGACCGCAACGAGCCAGGCGCTCGACACCGTGATCTTCGTGAGCGTCGCGTTCTACCTCGCACCGGAACTCCTCGGTTTCGGCAGCGCGCTCCCGGCCTCGATCCTGGTCGGCCTCGCTGTCGGCCAGTACCTCCTCAAACTCCTGATCGCGCTCCTCGATACGCCCGTCGTCTACGCCATCGTCGGCTACGCGCGCTCACGGGCCGACGCCCGACCGACAGCCAGCGCCGACTGATTTTGGGGTTGACGCGCGGGAGCGCCGGGCGGTGCGAGCGTAGCGAGGACCGCCAAGCGAACGGGGAGCGCAGCGATCCGTGAGCTCGTGAAGCGCGCGACTCGTGCGAGAGATGACTGAGCGGAGTGAGCGAAGCGAACGCAGCGAAGAAATCGGTTGGGGGGGGTGGCGGTAGTGTTCAGATAAGCCGTGGATATCGAGACAACGATAGCAACCGCGACCGGCTCGAAAGCCTCGGCTGTTCGCGGGCGTGAAGCGCCCGCGAGCTCGGGAGAGCGGAGCTCTCACGGTGGCTCAGGCCCCGGGACTCGCTGTTGCCAGAACCCGCCGGGTTCTGGCAGCTAACCAGAACTCTCCGATTTCCGGTGATGTCGTTCGAAAGACGCTATGCGTCTTTCGTGATGACGAGAGATGCCTCTGGCGTCTCTCGAACCACGGTCCTCAGTCGCGTTGCTCCTTGCGGTTCTTCCTTCGTCCGGGTTCCCTGAGCCAGTCGCCCCTTTCAGTCCCGGAAGACGCTTCGCGTCGTCCGACCCTCGCGGAGCCGAAGGCTCCGCTCAGTCCCACTTGGCGTGGTTTCCTCAATCAGCGTCGCTTATTTGAACACCGCTACCGCGACGGTAGTGTTCAGAGGCGGCTGAAAAGCGAGGTGTGGTGGGGTTTCAGTGTTCCATGCGGAAATCCGCCGGCCTCGACGGTTGTTTGGACGATATCGAGTGAGTTTGTGGAGCGGGAAGCAACACCGTAACTGTTAGGAAAGCCGAATTTCTAGTGTCATCTCACCAGTCTTTGGCTCTCGAACCCCTCGTTCTCGGACTGTTTCAGTCATGTCGACGCAGAAACTGCCGACGAGTGGGTGCGGTGGTTCGCCGTCGCATGGAACCTGCGTATCTGAACACCGCCCTACCGACAAGTGGCC